>Ga0210019_1004830_pt1 | contig 11499 bp, 7 predicted proteins | sample CryGeyCG2114_020_2_FD_183969 | JGI IMG/M metagenome (GOLD analysis project Ga0210019, IMG submission 183969) | Groundwater microbial communities from aquifer - Crystal Geyser CG11_big_fil_rev_8/21/14_0.20 (SPAdes) (version 2) | ecosystem: Environmental > Aquatic > Deep subsurface > Groundwater ...
GTTTACGTAAAATAGGCATATTAAAAGGCGGTTAGGCCGATATCGGCCTAACCGCCTTTGCTGTCCTCTAAAATATCGGTAATAACTGTAATAAAATAGGCATTTTCCCGTCTTATTTATTAGAATGGAAAAAATAACCGAACAAGAGATAATAGACCGACTAACCCAGTTAAAAAAAGTCAGACCTGATGATAATTGGGTTATTTTTTGTCGCCAAAATTTAGCCTCGGAAATAAGCAAAAACTACGGAAAAGAGACAATGCCGGCGTTTAATTTTTCTTCGGCATTTGCTTCGTTTATGCGATATATCAGGAATCCCCACCCCGTGCTAAAACCAGTGGTCGCTTTTGTTTTAATTTTTGGATTTATGTTTAGCGGCGGTTTGGTTGTTATTGCCAAAGCTAACAACAGCTTGCCCGGCGATCGGCTTTTTTCTGTCAAACTTGCCCTGGAAGAGGCAAAGCTTTTAACTGCGACTTCGGCCGAAGGCAAAGCCCAGGTTCAAACCGATATGATTACTGTCAGAATTGACGAGTTAAATAGAATAATTAATCAGGGGGGGTCTATGGAACAAAAACAGCCGAAAATTGAAGAAGCGGTAAATAATTTACAGAGCCATCTTTTAAGCGCCAAAGACGCATTGCCAAAGTTAAATAATACGGAAGCTAAAAAGGTGGTTGAAGTAGCCAAAAGAATGGACGCGAGCGCCGCTTCTGCCGAACAGAGTTTAAGCGAGGCAAAATCGGCATTATCGCCTGACATGAAGAATAACTTGACCGATAAAATAGCCGAAGCAGCTGATGAAGCAGATAAAACAAGCACAAAGGCCCTTGAAACGATGGTTCAGAGACAAGGCGAGGCAGGTGTTAGCCAGACAGAAATCGCGGTCAAGGTTGATGAAAAGATTCAGAAAACCGAGCAGATGGTTAAAACTTTTGCCCAATCAATAAATAATTCGGCAATTGCCGATAAATTGCCGATAAACGCAACAATAGTTCTTGATGAATCCGATAAGGCAATTGAGCAGGCACGATTACTCTTGGAAAATAATGATATAACAGGAGCTTTGCAGGCAATAAAATCGGCCAGCGAAATGGTCAAAAGCGCTCAAAAATTAGTTGATAATGCTTCGCCTGCCCAGACAACCCAGCAGGCCAATCCGGTCTTGCCCAATAACGCTACCAGTTCGCCGGGCTTGCCTACTGTAACCACTTCAAGTCCCAGTTCAATACTTGATTTAGAGCCGAAAATAATAACTACATCCACCTTGCCCATTACTTCTGTGTTTGGAACAGGCATAAATAACGAATAATTTGAGATCCTTCGGCGTTTAAAAACGCCTCAGGATGCCGCCATTGCAAAGGAGTTATTATATTTGCGCAATGGCGTCAGTTATCCACAATATTGAGTTTGACAGCCAAATGTTTAAAAAGTTAAAATTTGGAAAGAATAAGAAAAAGGTCGACAACCATCGAGGTGTAATTCCTTGGCGGTTTGTTCTTGTTCCATTTTTGGAAGGCAGCTTAGCTGCCTCAAAGGAGCTAAGCTCCTAAATAGCCAAAATAAAAAGATAATCCTTCGATAAACTCAGGATTTAAATAATATTCTGAGCGAAGTCGAAGAAAAAACTGAGGTGTACCCCCGTCGAATAATAAGGGGGGTGGAATGACGAAACCTCGAGGACACCTCGCTTATGAAGCGGGGGGAGATAGACTATCAGGTCGAAAAAAGTCTAAAAACCGAAAGGTAAATACACCTCACAAAAAACTCCTTGCTTGATTTTTTAAATCAATCCGGGAGAAATCAAAAACAAACATAAAAATGAGTAAATTTAAAAAGATAATTTCTATCACGACAAGTATCACAACGATTGCTATGGTAAGCGGAATTGCGATGTTAGCCCCTCTGGCTGCTGGCGCGGTAGTTACAGGCGTTGCTGAAGGCGATATGATTAAAACCGCCGACAACCCTGATATCTATATCGCCAAATACGTCGGCTCCAAGCAATTCAAGAGATTGATTTTGAGCCCGAGCGTGTTCAACAGCTACGGACATCTGAAATGGGAGAACGTCAAAACCGTTTCTCAGGCAACGTTGGATCAATTCACGGTTTCTACTTTGGTGAGAGCCGAGGGCGATCCCAAGGTTTACAATCTGTATCCGACTCCCAACAGCGACATCGGCGGCAAACACTGGGTAAATATGACAGCCGAACAGTTTACAAGCTGCAACACGACCAATACCTTGTTTGATTGGGATTCAGTTTACCAGATCAACACGGCTGACCGTGACAGCTATACTGTTAGCACCGATGACACCACCTGCACCCTTTCAACTGAAGGCGGCGGCGGCACAGTCAGCGCTTTGTCTGTGGCCTTAGCTTCAGACACACCCGTTGCCAGCATGGCTCCGGCCAACGCAGCCAGAGTTGGTTTTACTAAAGTCAACTTCACTGCTTCTTCAGCCGGAAGCGTCACAATTAATAGTTTGACGGTTCAGCGAACCGGTTTGGCCGTTGATGCGGCTATCGGTTCGGTGATGTTAATTGACACTGCTGACGACAGCCAATTGGGCCTTAACCAGGTCTTGAATGCTAACCATCAGGCAATTTTCCCAGACGCAATAGTTATTCCGGCAGGCACAACCAAGTCAATCTTGATTGCCGCCAATATGCCGGCGTCAACAGCAGCTTATGCCGGTCAGGTCGTCACCTTAAGCTTAGTAGCAGTTACAACTGCTTCCAGCATTAGTGGCACTTTGCCTATTACCGGCAACTACAATACGATTAACGCCTCGCTGGCTATTGGTACGGCTTCAATCACCGTCGGTGCCTTGGATCCCGGTACGGCTTTCACTAAAGAAGTTGGTGTTACCAATTACAACTTCAGCAGCTTGAAAGTTACGGCCGGTTCAGTCGAAGACGTGAGCGTCAACTCAATCAGATGGAATCAATCCGGTTCCGCCGCTTCTTCTGACTTGGCTAACGTTAAAGTCAACGACGGCACAACCGATTATGCTGCCACTATTTCTTCAGACGGCAAGTACTATTCCGTTAATTTCGCTACTCCGATTGTTATTGCCAAGGGTTTGTCCAAGGAATTCACCATAAAAGGTGATATTGCCAATGGTTCAGCCCGGACTATCAGCTTCGATATTTATCGAAATACCGATATCGTCATCAAGGGAACCACCTATGGCTATAGCCTGATACCTGCCTTCACGTCTAACGGCGTAACCCACGCAACAGCTTACGCTACTGCCATTTCAGCTACTACGTCTCCTTATTTTGCCGGCGCTCATGTGACAATTGGCACTGGCTCGCTAAGAGTTGATAAAAACTCCAGCGCTGCCCCAGCCGCCAACGTGACCGAAGGTGCAACAGGAGTAATCCTCGGCGCCTTTGATTTTGTCGTTCTTGGCGAAGAAGTGAGACCGACCAGCATTATCCTGAGTATTGATATTGCCCAAATTGGCGGAGGCGCAAGCGGCAGTTCGTCCGATATTACCAACATTGTTTTAGCCAAAGCCGACGGCACAGTTATCGCCGGCCCGGTTAACGGTGTAGATGGTCTCATTACAGAAGGTGGCGATGGAACTGCTACTTTTTCAGGCAGCGTTTCCTTCCCAGTTGGCACTACGGCAGTGATAGTCAAAGGTAACATTAATATTGATTTTCAAACCAACGACACAATTGCAGTTGGATTGAACACTCCGTTTACTAAAGTGACCGGAGCTACCGGCGCAACAACCGGTAACGCTGTAGAGGCCACCCCAGCTTCAGCTGTTTGGGCCAATACGATGACGGTTAAAGCCGGAGCTTTAGCAGTTAAGGTTTCCGGTTCGCCAGCCGCCCAGTCGGTCGTTCGAGGTATTACTGGCTTCACATTTGCCAACCTTATCTTTGACGCCACTGCTTCCGGAGAGGATATCAGAATTACTTCGGTAGCGGTTCAGGACGGCGCCTATACTGCAAGCACTCAAGCATTTATTCAGAGTTTGCAGTTATGGGACGGCACAACCGCCTTGAACATCGGCTCCAACGTTGTTAACCCAACCAACAGCGCTACTGCTTCAACCACTCTGACGTTTAGCCTTAACAATCCATTGGTTGTTACAAAAGGAACAATCAAGTCGATTGCTTTGAAAGGCAATATTTCAGGGTCAGCCACTGCTTCCAGCCATGAGTTTGGATTGGCAGCTGCTGCCGCTATTTCTGCTACCGGTGTTTCTACTGGTCAGGATATCGGCGAAGCGGTTACCGCGGCCAATGGCCAGAAGATGGACATTGTCGTCTCCGGTCAGTGGAGCGTCCAGCTTGATTCAGCTTCTCCATCCGCCAAATTATCGGCCAATGATATCACCGGTGTTGAGCTCACCAAACTGCGCTTCCGCGCCACTGGCGAGCAGATTAACATCACCAATTTGAGACTCCAGCTAACTTCTGCCAGTTCCACTGGCGTTGACTTAGTAGCTGTCTCATTGTGGGATGGCACCCAGGTGGCTTCAGGCGTCTTTATTGGCGCCGGCGGAGCAGCCACTGCCGACTTTGTTTTGAGTCCGTCGTTTGTCATTCCTAAGAACGATGAAAAAGTGCTGATAATCAAAGGCGATATTGCCAAAATCGGTACCGGTTTCCCCGGCACCTCCGGCCATACCATCGCCGTTGACTTTGACGGCACAACCGCGGCCCAAGACTATGGTGTTGGCTATGATTCAGGAGCTAATGTTTTTACCTACAGCGCTGATACAGCCGCTAATAAGGTGACCATGCACAAGTCTGTCCCGACGGTCAGCAAGTTGGCTCTCGGAACAAATACACTGGCCAACGGTTCAGCTGTTCCTATCTACAAGTTTAAAGTGACAGCTGATACCAAAGGCGATATTGACCTTTACAGAGTGACCTTCCGGTTTGCTACCACTACTGCGACGCTGACCAACTTAGTCTTGTATGATGTGACGGAAACCGATGAAGTGGCAGTCCAAAACGATGTTACTCTGCCGACGTATAGCGCCGATAACCATTTGACGCTTGAGCTAAATGACGTTGCCGCCACTCCGCGCACCATCTCTGCCGGTTCTTCAAGAACCTTTGAGTTGAGAGGTGCTGTTTCAGGGGTGACCACTGGCAGTTCATTGACCGCTCAGCTTGAAGGTGACGCGGCCGTTATCGCCACAGTGAACGGTACTTATCTGCTGATCGCAACCGACGTTGCTAACGACGTGAACAATGATTTCATCTGGTCTGACCGCAGCGCTGATCTGCATACAGTAGGCACCGCTGACTGGACTAACGGTTATCTCGTTTCTGGCTTGCCATCGTCCAACCTGACTCCGGAAGTCTTGAGTAAATAATCTCTTTTCCTTGTGAGAGAGATTTCTCTGTGTCAGTTTAATGACATAGAGGAAAGGGGCCCCCGCTTATCGGGGGTCCCTTTAGTTTCGTTGGTTGAATTTTACTTTTTATTATGGTAAGCTGATGTTGCTTTTTAATTTATGTGCAAAATTCTATGTTCAACAAAAAATTCATCATTATAATTTCAATTATTGTTCTGGCTGCGGCCGGTTTTTTGTCTTATAAATATTTAGGAAAAAAACCGGAATCTCCGGAACAGTTTTTGGAACGGCAGCTGGTTTTTAATATTAAGCGGCAGGATCTGCCGTCTCAGGCCGCGGAGCTCTATAAAAAAGAATTTGATGAAACAGCCGGCAATCTCAGGAAGAACCCTGATTCTTTGAATGATTGGGTTGATCTGGGCGTGATTAAAAAAATTATCGGCGATTTAGAAGGAGCTGAAACAGCCTGGCTTAAGGCCAGCGAAGTCAATCCGCAAAACAGTCTTTCTTTTGCTAACTTAGGGGATTTGTACGGCTTTTATTTGAACCAGCCGCAAAAAGCAGAGGAGATGATGCAAAAAGCCATTGCCAATGACCCCAAGGAGCCGGAATGGTATCTTAGGTTGAGCGAAATTTATCACTATTCCTATCCGGAAAAAAAAGACCTGACCGATGATATTTTATTGCAAGGATTGTCCCAAATACCCGACGATGTGAATTTGACATCAAATTTAGCTGCCTATTACAGAGAGATCAAAGATGTTTCAAGGGCGATTGAATGGTATGAAAAACTTTTAAAAATCTGGCCGGACAATGAAACTGCGAAGCAGGATTTAGAAGAATTAAAAAAGCAACAGTAAAAATCAGGCCTTCAGCTTATAGTAACGCGTGATGTGAAATTTCTTGGCTTAAATAAGGCGCTTATTGCCTGAGTGGAGGCCGTCAGGCCGAAGTTGAAGGCTTATTTAGACCCTTCGACGCGTCCCGCTACGCGGGACTTCGCTCAGGGGATAAAATAGAGCTGAATTTCACATCACGCGTTACAGTATTATTGCCTGAGCCCTTCGACTTCGCTCAGGGTAAACTGAAGTCGAAGGCTTACACTTTGAGTTTGGTGAATAATAGCCAAAGGTTATTCCCTGAGCTAGTTTACCCTGAGTTTATCGAAGGGAAGGGTAACCTTTGGCTTAATGTTGTAAACCCTTCGACTCCGTCCCGCTACGCGGGACTTCGCTCAGGGGATAAAACATCATTATTCACTAAACTCCACTTTATGGGTTGGAAATGGTACGTTTATATTCTTAAATGTTTAGACGGGCCGTATTATACAGGTCTCACCTGTAAACCCGATACACGTTGGGTTCAGCATTTGTCTGGGCTCGGTTCAAAATTTACCTCAAGGCATAAGGCAGAGAAAGTTGTTTATTTAGAAGAATTTGATAATCTTGAAGAAGCTCGAAGACGCGAAAAACAAATAAAAGGTTGGACACGAAAAAAGAAAGAGAAATTGATAAAAGGCGAATGGGGAAAATGGTGAGACCCATCCTGAATTTATCTAATGACCCTTCGACTCCGTGCCGCTACGCGGCACTCCGCTCAGGGAATAATCTTTCTCCTTTATTGCCTGAGTTTATCGAAGGCTTAAAAATTTATCTTGAGCTTATCTAATGACCCTTCGACTCCGTGCCGCTACGCGGCACTCCGCTCAGGGAATAATCTTTCTCCTTTATTGCCTGAGTTTATCGAAGGCTTAAAAATTTATCTTGAGCTTATCTAATGACCCTTCGACTCCGTGCCGCTACGCGGCACTCCGCTCAGGGAATAATCTTTCTCCTTTATTGCCTGAGTTTATCGAAGGCTTAAAAATTTATCTTGAGCTTATCTAATGACCCTTCGACTCCGTGCCGCTACGCGGCACTCCGCTCAGGGAATAATCTTTCTCCTTTATTGCCTGAGTTTATCGAAGGCTTAAAAATTTATCTTGAGCTTATCTAATGACCCTTCGACTCCGTGCCGCTACGCGGCACTCCGCTCAGGGAATAAATTTAATGGAATTAGTTTTATCCAAAACAGATAACCGCATTTTGTGGCTGGTAAAAATTTTGCTGGGTCTTTGTTTGGTGACTCCGATATTTGTCACCAGTTCTCTGCTTTTTCCCTATACATCCATAAAAGCTTTTTCTTTCCGAATTATCGTTGAAATCGCGGCGGTTTTTTATTTTTATCTGGTATTGAAAAAATCCCCCCTAATTACTCCCCCCTTTACTAAAGGGGGGTTGGGGGGGATTTTGACTTTGGCCGTATTGGCTTTTTTGCTGACGACATTTTTATCAGCAATTTTTGGCGTTGATTCTTATTTGAGTTTTTGGGGGAATTTGGAACGGATGCTCGGTTTTTTTGGAATATTGCACTTTGCGGCATTTTTTTTGATGCTCGCCGGCATTTTTAAAACCGAAAAAAGCTGGTTTAATTTATTAAAAATTTCTGTCGCGGTAAGTTCTCTCATCAGCCTGCTGGCTATCTTGCAAAGATTTACTAGTCTGGGCCTGATAATGCCGCAGACAGGCCGCGTTTTTGGCACAATCGGTAATCCGGCTTTTCTGGGAAGTTATTTGATTTTTAATATTTTTTTTGTCGGATATTTACTGATTATACAACTGCAGTCCAGCAAAAACCCTTCGACTTCGGCCGCCTTGGGCGGCCTCCGCTCAGGGAATAAAGGCAAGAACGGTTTATTGCCTGAGCGAAGCGGAGCGAAGTCGAAGGCTCTAATTACTGCTTACTGTTTGCTGTTGATTGTTAATTGTATCGCCCTTTTGCTTACCCAAACTCGCGGCGCAATTCTTGGTTTGGCGGCCGGCGCGATGTTATGTCTGATTCTTTTTGCGCTTTTTTATCCTGCCAAAAATTATAGAAAATATTTTTTGCCAGTTTTAATTTTAATTTTAATTTTTGGCGGATTTATTTTTGCTTTCAGAAACAGCGCTTTTGTAAAATCCAATCCAGATCTAAATAGAATCGCTTCGGTATCTATTAAAGATGTGACGGCTCAAAATCGTCTGATTCTTTGGCAAAAGGCCTGGTCTGCCTGGCAGGAACGCCCGATTTTGGGCTGGGGGCAGGAGAATTATGAAGTTGCTTTAAATAAATATTTTGACGCGCAGCTTTTGCCTTATGAGGCCTGGTATGACCGGGCGCATAACTTTATTTTTGATTACGGCGTGGCTGGCGGCTGGCTGGGCTTGATTGCTTTTCTATCTCTTGTGGGCATAGCCACTTTTTATCTTAAAAAAATCAGCCAACGCGATTTTTCAAATTCGCAAAAATTAAAAGAAAATAAATGGAAAAATAAGCAATCTGAAGAAACAAGCACGGGAATAAATTTTCGGATTCTCATTCTATCGATTTTGTTCAGTGGAATGATTTTGGCATATTTAGTACAGAATCTTTTTGTTTTTGACACATTTGTTTCATATCTTGTGCTCTTTTTCGTCTTGGCATTAATAAATTTTTACTATATTGCAAGCACCCAGGAAAAATCGGAAGAATCAAAAATTAAAACCCCTTCATTAAATTTGGGCAAAAAAATTTTGTTGACGGGCTTGGCTATTATTGTAATTTTTTCAATTTATTTTTTAAATATTAAGCCGATTTCGGCCAGTTTTCTGGCCAATCAAATCCTTTCTCTTAACTCTCAAAATTATAATCAGGCCGAGCCGCTTCTTAAAGAAGCCCTTGATTTAAAAACTTTTGCCTCAGATGAAATTGTTTATCAGACGGCGCTTGATTATTTAGATAAAATCCAGAGCGCTCCGCAGTTGACGGAAAATGAAAATTTTTATAAATTAGTATCATCTTATCTGACGCAAACTATAAACCGCTCGCCCGCTCAGGCAAGAAATTATGTCGCTTTGGCGTGGCTCAATCTTTATTTTTCTTCCCAAAATCCGGAACGGATAAATTCGGCAATTGCGCAAGGAGAAAAAATTAAGGCCCTTGCCCCGATAAAAAAAGATGCCTATCTTATTTTAGTGGCCGCTTATTCGCTGAATAACGAAAAACAAAAAGCCGAAAACGAAATTGTGCAAGCTAAACAGATTGATGCAGCGCTGGGCAAACAGGTGGAAGAGTATTATAATAATATACCTTGAATTACGAAACGGCAGTTTCCCCCTTTGAAAAAGCAAAGCTGAGCTTAGCTCTGGGGGACTAAGGGGGATTTGTATTGAAGATTATTCATAAAATCCACCCCACCCCTCCTTTGTTAAAGGAGGGAGCCGGAGTTTCGTAACTCAAAGTAATTTAAACAAAAATTAATCCTAAAAAAATGAAAAACCCAATTTTAGCAAACATCATCAAAGCATTAATTATTATTTCTCTTTTCACGCCTTTATTTGTCAACAGCGGTTTTCTTTTTCCTTTTGTTTTTCCAAAAACTGCCGCTTTCCAGGTTTTAGTTGAGATAATGTTTTTTTTGTGGTTGATTTTGATTTTGAGCCGTCCCGAATTCAGGCCGAAGCGTTCCAGGATTTTTTGGGCAATTAGCATTTTTTTGAGCATCGTCATTTTAGCTTCTATTTTTGGAGTCAATTTCGGCTTAAGTTTCTGGAGCGCTTATGAGAGAATGACGGGAATTGTCACGCTTTTGCATTATTTCGTTTTCTTCTTAGTTTTATGCTCGGTTTTGAAAACAAAAAAAGACTGGCTTTTAGTTTTTGACTTTTTTATTATCGCCAGCCTCCTGCTTTCGTTTTTTGCTTTGGGCCAGAAGCTGGGTATAAAAAGTTTTTTGCTGGCTGGCCAGGGTAGAGTTTCGTCAACTTTTGGCAACCCGGCCTATTTTGCCGCCTGGCTTTTGTTTATTCTTTTTTTCATTGCCTTTATGTTTTTCCAGAAGCAGTCAAAAAAATGGGAAATTTATTACGGCGCCGCATTTTTATTTAATCTCCTGATGCTGTATTGGACAGAGACCAGGGGCGCCGTTTTAGGCTTTGTGATTTCGGTATTTTTATTTTTCCTGGCTTTAATTTTTTGGCCTAAAGAATCGCAAGAGGGAGAATTTATGATGAAATTCCGTCAAAGAGTAAAAAAAATTGCTTTAATCGCTTTAATTCTTTTTGTCGTTTTTTCCTCCTCGGTTTATTTGTTTCGCAATACCCAATTTATCAAAAGCTCTGTTACCCTTTCGCGCTTAACAACCATATCGCTTTCGGGCATGGACGTGCAGACCCGTCTTTTGGCCTGGAAAATGAGCTTGAAAGGTGTTGCCGAGCGGCCGATTCTTGGCTGGGGATGGGAAAACTTCGCCACGGTTTTTAACAAGTATTACGACCCGTATATTTATCCGACTGAAAATTGGTTTGACCGCGCTCACAATATCGTTTTCGACACTGCTATAAGTACCGGGCTGGTCGGTCTTTTGAGCTATTTGGCGATCTTTGGTGTTGTTTTTTGGACTCTTTGGCGGGCATTCCGGCGCAAACGCATAGATTTCTTGAATATGGCGCTTTTTGGCATTTTGATGGTCGGCTATTTTGCCCAGAATTTCTTTGTCTTTGATATGCTCCATTCTTATTTGCCCTTTTTTGCTGTTTTGGCTTTTATAAACTGGATCGGGAAAACAGAACAAAATTCCGCTAGCCAGCCCAAACAAGAATCGTCTGTCGTCAAACCCAATATTTTTGCCTATTTATCAACTCTGGTAATTTTTATTTTTGCTGTTTATCTTGTCAATATTAAGCCGGCCCTGGCGAGTTCTTATAGCATTGATGCGTTGAAAAAACAAAATCTGGGGCCAGTTGTAATGCTTGACGGTTTTAAAAAATCATTAAGCTACGGCACTTTTGGCCGTTTTGAAGTCAGACTGCAGCTTTTTGAAACGGCAAAAAATCTGATGAATGGCTACGAGTCTGCAAAAGACAAGCAAGCGGTTCAGGAGTTTGTTAATTTTGCGCTGGCGGAAGGTGATAAAAACGCAAAAGAAAGGCCGTTTGATACCCGTTATTTGTTGTCTATCGGCCAATTGAATCTAATGGCTTCTGCGTATGATGCAAAAAGATTTGACAGGGCAGCCGAGATTTTGGAAATAGCCCAAAAACAGAGTCCTGATAGGCAAATAACGCTCTATGCATTGGCAGAAATTAGGCTAAGGCAGGGCAGGGCCAG
>Ga0210019_1004831_pt1 | contig 11497 bp, 17 predicted proteins | sample CryGeyCG2114_020_2_FD_183969 | JGI IMG/M metagenome (GOLD analysis project Ga0210019, IMG submission 183969) | Groundwater microbial communities from aquifer - Crystal Geyser CG11_big_fil_rev_8/21/14_0.20 (SPAdes) (version 2) | ecosystem: Environmental > Aquatic > Deep subsurface > Groundwater ...
TACATCAAAAATCTATGCGACGAAGCAAGGCCTTTGTTCCCGTTAACTGTGGGGCAATTCCATCCGAGCTATTGGAATCGGAGCTGTTTGGTCATATTAAGGGGGCCTACACGGGTGCCAATGCATCGCGTGTGGGGCGGTTTACTTTGGCGCATCAAGGCAGTTTGTTTTTGGATGAAATCGGCGACATGCCGTCTAGCCTTCAGGTTAAAATTTTGAGGGCCCTTCAGGAAAAGCAATTTGAGCCAGTTGGAAGTACGAAGACGATGAAGTCGGATTGTCGGGTTGTTGCCGCTACCAATATTGATTTAGAGGCTCAGGTTGCTAAGGGCAATTTTCGGGAAGACCTTTACTATCGATTGAATGTCATTCCGATTCATTTGCCTCCGCTTCGCGATCGTCGAGAAGATATTCCACTTTTGATTAATCATTTTGTTAAGAAGTTTAATGATAAAAAGAACTTCAGAATCGAAGGATTAAGTCGAGAGGCTCAAGATGTCTTGATTCGTTATTCTTGGCCTGGAAATGTTCGAGAGCTTGAAAATATTTGTCAGCGACTTTGTATTTTAAAGGGGGAGGGCTTGATCGGGATTGATGATGTCCCTCAAAAGCTTCATCAATCCCGATCAGACAATTCATCGATGGGCTTTGGTGGCCTGATGAAAGATGGATTTCCGGATGAGGGCTTGCCCCTAGAGGAAACCGTTGTTCAGTTTGAGAATGAACTGATTTTGAAGGCCCTTGAAAAAACTCGCTGGAACAAGAATAAGGCGGCTCAGCTCCTGCAAATGAACCGTACTACCTTAGTCGAGAAAATCAAAAAACGCGGTCTTCAGCCCGAATAATCCGTCCCGGCATCACCTGATCTAGGGCTTGACTGGGGGCGCCACGTGCTTCGATAGTCAGGGTCACTATGTCGATAAAAAATGATCAATGGATTGTTCGAATGTCCAAAGAGCAGGCTATGATTGAACCCTTTGAAGCCGCTCAGATGCGCGAGGGGATAGTTTCATTTGGCGTATCTTCTTACGGCTACGATATGCGCGTCTCCGACGAGTATAAGATTTTTACAAACGTAAACTCGACGGTGGTCGATCCTAAAAGATTTGATTCCTCTAATTTTGTGGAAGTGAAGGCTAAGGAGATTTTGGTTCCACCCAATTCTTTTGCCTTGGCGCGGAGCGTCGAATACTTCCGAATCCCAAGACAGGTTTTAGCTATATGTCTTGGAAAATCCACTTACGCTAGATGTGGAATTATTTGTAACGTGACCCCCTTCGAGCCGGAGTGGGAAGGGCATGTAACGATTGAAATATCGAATACAACGCCGTTGCCGGCGAAAATCTATTCAAACGAAGGTATTTGCCAGGTTCTTTTCTTTGAAAGCGATGAGGCATGCCGCGTATCCTATAAAGACCGACAAGGAAAGTACCAGGGACAAACGGGTATTACCTTGCCGAAGCTTTAGACAAGATATGGAATATGACCGAAATTTGTTTGGTGAAATCGAAAGATTTGTAAAAATCAAAATACTTGATCGCGAGTACGAAGTGCCGGATCGACTTGAGCTTTTACGCGTTTTTCAGTTCTTAGATTTTCATATCGATTATGCGCGCTTGTGTTGGAATGCCTCTTGTCAAAAGTGCTTCGTCGAAGTGGAGCGAGAGGGATCGCGGCAACGTGTGCTAGCTTGTCGTACGAAGTCTCAAGAATCCATGACGATCGCTAGTCTGGCGCCAACCATCAAAGCCAGCTAAAGCGAAGCCAGTTCACAAAACTAACAATCGACGTAGCAAGAACCGAAAAGCCTAGAATTCCATGAAGAAATGGAAAGCTTCCGGGATGGGCGATGCTTCCTGTAATGAGGCTGACTAAGCAAAGCATCATCGAGATCAGGGCCCAGGGGAAAGTTTGTCGCCGTATTATTTGAAGTCGCTTCGCGAGGTTTTCGTCACTGAGGGAGTTTTCAATTCTCTTTTGACTTAAATGAAACAGCCAAATATTGCCGCCTAAGATGCCGGCCACCAGGGCCAGAGCTTGGAGAAAATGTCGCTCCGTTAGAGCGCCCGGGCTTTCCATTCCACTGAGCTGCCAGCCCGTCCAGACGTTGAGGCTCATGGCCACCAAACTCAGAAAAAGTACGCCTAGAGCCAACCAGTTGGAAGCGCGCACCCTTACTTGGCCTTAAACTCTTGGAGCTCAGTTTCGAGCTTCTGAATCTTTCTGAAAATCATAGCTAAAAACACAAAGGGAAAGAGCCAGAAAATCAGATAACCGGCGACAAAATAAAAATAGGTGTCCATGAACAATCTCCTCCCTTGCCCTCAATGTGATTGCAAGGATTTCATTCGAATCTCGTAGATATCATCCTTGAGTTTGTAATAGCGAAACAATGACCAACATATGAGAGCCCCGAGTAAGAAACACGATAAAATCATAACCTCTAAGCCTTTCATAAATTCAGGAGGTAGGCCGTCTCGATTTTCCAATACTGATGGGTGAAGGCCGCGCCAAAGCTTAACACTCAGGTGAATGAGCGGAATGTCTAGCACCGCTAAAATGCTGAGAATAGCGCCAACTATGGCTGCGCGCTGCCCACTTGGATCGCGATCTTCCAAGATTCGACGAGCCATGACGTAGGCCAAGAGAAGGATAAAAACAACGAAGCTTGTTGTGAGTCGAGGGTCCCAGGTCCACCAAACACCCCAGATAGGTTTGGCCCAAACAGGCCCTGAAAAAATGACTAAGAACGAAAACAAACAGGCCGTAAGCATAGCAGCTTTTGAAATCTGATCCCAAATCCGACGCTTATTGATCAAATAGGAAATGGCCATCAGCATTCCAAGGACCAGAAAACTGTACATCGTGAAGGCAGATGGAACATGGAAATAAAATATCTTTTGGACGATCCCTTGCGTCTTTTCTTCAGGCAAAATCGCCAAAACATAAACAAGGCCGGAATAGGTGAAAGAAGCGCTCAGTCCAAGTAAAAGCCAGACCCACATATCAGATCAAGCCTACTGAGATTGGGTTAGTTCGTCGAAGAAAAATTGAAAGACAAGCGCAGAGACAAAGCTTCCCGCCAAAAAAAAGGCCGACAAAATATAAACCCAGCTTGGATAGAAGTCCTCGCTGAGCTGACTTGCGGCAAGCAAGAGTGGCGTCATGATAGGCAGAAAAAATAAGGCAAACAAGAATTCTCGCTCGAATTGAAGGAGGAGGCCAAGCAGGCATCCCAAGGGCGTTTGGCAAGCCGCAATCGCTGCTGTCAGTGCCAAAAGTTCAAAGATAGGCCAGTTTTCAGTCGGCCAAAAAATAGGAATAAAAATTAAGTACGCAAGGCCAATGAGAATGCAGATTCCAAAGTGCGCCAGGCATTGGCTGGCAAAAACTTTCCAGGGCGCGATATCAAGAGATCGATAGATATGAAAATTATGAAAACGATGCTCAAACCCAAAGGACCGATAGAATACCGATATGGAAGAGTAGAAATAAATGAGCCAATAAAACTGATTCTGATGAAGTAGATTGGAATTTGTTCGATTATCCAAAAACGAAAGTAGAAGAATCAAAGGCAGGCCTAACAGTAATGAGGGGTAGAAACTATTTTTCGCATTGCTCCAATCTTTCAAAACAAGTGCCAGCATTTTATGAGGCCCTCTCATTCAAATGAATTTGGCGGCAAGGGAACGAAAGTTTTTCTAACTCATCCGCGCTGTGTGCCGTCAAAATGACCATGGCTCCCGACTGAAGGCGTCTCTTTATTAAACCTTCGAGTTGTTGGCGGCGTCGTGGGTCCAAATGAACAAAAACTTCATCCAAGAAATAAATTTCAAACGAATGAGACAAGACACAGGAGGCTTCTACAAAGCGCTTCCATCCAGAACTCAACCAAGAAATTTTCATACTTCGATAGTTTTTGAGCTCACTCAAAAACGTTTCATCTCGTGGGTTTCCAGCTAAGAGGCCATACCAATTAATAAAACCTTGAATGCTCCAGGATTCGATGAGCAAGGGCTCCAAGCCAATGGCCGCTCGCTGGCGAGGGAGGCCCGATAGGCTGCCGCCAGTTGTAGGGAGTCGGCCGAGCAAGGCTTTGAGAAGGCTAGACTTGCCGGATCCATTGGCTCCTATCAGAGCGCAGCATTCACCGGCCCGTAATTCTAGAGAGATAGGACCAAGCTCAAAGTGGGCGCGCCTTAGTCGTAAGTCTGTAACTTTCAAGCTCAAAAAACTCTACCTCCGCCTTATGATTCGTAAAAATTCGATAGGCGTTCATATAATCTTAGTCGGTTTACGCGAAAATCTAAATTTTCAATTAAACCAAGCTCCTTCATTCTGTTCAAATTTAGCAAATCCTTTAGAAGCTCCGACTTTTTCGTTGGATCCAGGCGGCTCACTGGCGAGCTAGCCTCTTTGAGCAATAGGCTGAGCAGAATAAGTATAAGAGAGCCCAATGGAAGAAGCCAGCTAATCGGAATATGAAGTGGAAGGCCCACAAGTCTAAGCGGAAAAGTCGTCTCGCCCAATGGCTTCGAGGATTGTAAGAAAAGAGTTTGATCGCCATAAAGTTTTGTGCCTGCGTCACTAAGCTCACTAAGCTTAGAACCCTCATATTTAAGCTTGGGGGAATTTGTCGAAAGATAGAGTTTATCAACGGGAAGAGAAAAATTCTGAGTCAAAGCCACATTGGTTCCGGGTTTGTCTATCTCAAACTCTAGGGAGAAAAAACTCTCTCCCGGAGGGAGAGGGCTGCCAACAATCAAGGCGTTTCCATCGAATCGGAGATCATTTTGCTGAAAACCAAAGGCCAATCTAAGATTATAGGCCGTTGAAGGAAGGGAGAATCTGAAAACCTCTTTGGCTTCCGAATCTTCGGAGGCCCGCCCAAGAATCATTTTATTTGTAGGATTTACGACAACAAAGCTTTTTTCAATTTTTAAAGAGCGTGACTGATAGTTGGCGTTGATGCTGAGTTCCTTGATTCGAACTTCAGGGCTTCGTTCGATCGTGTCGAAAACTTCAATCTCAAGAATGTCTCGCGGCGTGATATCGCCGCTGAACATATAGGAAAAGTAGGGGAGGTCTCTATAACTTGTTGCTACCGCATAGCTTTCCCCCTTTTTGCTTTCAAAACGGAACCGAACCATTCCCTTTGCGTTGGTTTTGCCTTCGGCAACTTTATTAGCTTCGCCGTTTCCAAGCTTCAATAGCAAAGCCGGTTGATTGGCTAGAGGCTTCGATTCGAGTGTAAATCGAGCCTCGACTTGGGCGCTGCGGCTAACGAGAAGGCTGGCGAGAAGTAGGGCAATCATATTGCCTTGTCCGCCTTAATTTTTTGGAGATCTTCATGGATAGATCTGATGAGCTTGGAACCCGACTCAAAGCTGTCGATTTTTTTGTATAAAATCGATGCTGATTGCAGCAGTTTTTTTCTCAACTCTTGGTAATCCGTATCCGATATTTTTTCCATCTGATGATCGAGCTCAAGGTCTTTTAGATTTTCCAAGATAGCCTCTTGAGTTTGGATGAGCTCGGCATATTCTTGAAGGCTGTCAGGTGCGCGACCGATTGATTCCGCCTGAATTTTCATCTCGATCCAGGGCCAATAGAGGAACATAAAAAGGCAAAAGGCTAAAAGGATCGTGAATGTATAATAAACTAAGGTCATACCGATTTAAGTCGAGAAGATTCCAATTTTAGGCCGAAACTTGGCAACATGCTAATTAAACCACCTAAGACAAGCGTTAAGCCGCCGAGCCATAACCAAATTATAAAAGGTTGAAGAATAACTCTAATCGTTGCTTGCTGAACGAAGGGCGCATAGGAGCCAAGAATAAAATAAACGTCCTCTTTCAGTCTTGGATAAATATCAACTTCAGTAGATGGTTGTTGTTGTTGTTTGTAGAAGAACCTCGCTGGCTTCATCTGCTTGATAAAGGTGTCACCGATATAAAGATCCACGAGGGCATAATCTTCTCGCTGGTTCACATTGTCACGCGTATCAAAACCCTTCATGACGACACTGTAGTTTCCAAAACTCACGCGATCGCCTTTTTGCATCGTGAACTCATGAACTTCCTTATAAACCGAGCCGGCGATCCCAACAAAAATAAATACGATTCCGAGGTGAACGATATACCCACCATACTTTCGATGATTTCGTAGGCTCGAACGAAAGAGGGCGGTCAATGGTCCCTCATGATGAGCAATCATTCTGGCGCGTGTGCCTCGATAGAACTCCATAATGATGGTGCTGATGACAAACCCAGCCCCAAATCCAGTGATGAGAACATACCAGCTATAGATCTTGAGTAGCGCTAGTACGAATACACTTAGAAGCCCAACAATGACTGGAAGTGTAAAATTGGTCTTTAGATTTCGTGGACTAGCTTTTCGCCAAGCGATAACAGGGCCTATTCCCGTCAGAATCAATAGGACCAAAGCAAAGGGCGCCAGAATTTTATTAAAGAAAGGGGGCCCGACAATTATTCGAGTTCCTGTGATGATTTCGCTGGCAGAAGGAAATAGTGTTGACCACAAAATGATAAAGGCGGAGCCCACCAAGGCAATATTGTTAACGACGAAGGCACTTTCCTTCGAAAGAAAGGATTCAAAAATGCTATCACTCTTCAGTTCTTTGCGGCGTTTCCAAATAAAAAATCCTGAAAACAGAATCACCAAACCTAAGAAAACCAGGAACCAATAGCCAATACTGGAGCTTGCAAAACTATGAACGGATTGTACGACACCCGATCGTGTTAAATAGGTTCCTAAAATCGTCAGACAAAAACTGATGGAGATAAGATTCATATTCCAAAATTTAAGCATCCCCCGCTTTTCCTGAATCATCACCGAGTGCAAAAAGGCCGAAGCCGTAAACCACGGGAGAATGGCGGCATTCTCTACGGGATCCCAACCCCAAAAACCGCCCCAACCTAATTCGACATAGGCCCACTGTGCGCCCAGGAGGTTTCCGATCGATAGAAAAAACCAGGCTATCAAACTCCAAATTCTGCTCGCGGCAATCCACCTAACACTTAGGCGATTGCCAATGAGGGCGCTCATTGCGAAGGCAAAGGGAATGGCCATGCCAACAAAGCCTAAATAGAGGCAGGGCGGATGAATGGCCATTGAGGGGTTTTGCAAGAGTGGATTAAGCCCGCGACCGTTGTCCTGAGCGAAAGGAAAGAGCTCAAAGGGATTGTCACTGTAGATAATTAAGGCATTAAAAAAGATAATGATAAAAGACAGAATGCTGATCATGTGGGGAATGAGCGGGCGATCAGAGTTCCGATGAAAAAATAATGCCGCCGCGGAGTATAGACTTAATAACCAGACCCAAAACAAGAGACTGCCATCTTGGCCGCCCCAAAGAGCGGTGAGTTTGTAGATCGTAGGCATCTCACGATTGGAATACGAATACACATAACGCACGAGGAAGTTGTCTTTAAGAAGACAGAACCACAAAACAAAAACGGCCAGACTAATTAAGATGCAGCAGCCAAAAATCGCCCGATTGGCGCTTTTGATCATACGATCACTACCTCGTCGAGCACCGATAAGTGACGTGAAGAAGGCATAAATCGCGCACATAAGGGAAAGTGAAATACAAATTTCGCCTATGCCGGGCCAAAAAGCTTGCGTTGTCATTTACTCGAAAAAGTTAACCGAACTGAACAATTAAACCTAGAGCTTTCGCTGCTGTTGTTCCAGCGGCGGGAGACCTCCCGCTTCGTATTTGGAGGCGCATTTAGCCATCAAGGTGTCGGCTTGAAAAACTTCACTTGTGGTGGCCTTTCCCTCGACAACCACATCCACGCCCTCCTTAAAAGTATCGGGTGCAAGACCATGGTAGACCACGGGGAGCTCTCGGCCCTCTAATTCTACAACAAAATTGTAGGTCGTATCCTGTTGTTGCAGGCTTCCGATTTTAACTCGGCCGGCGATTTTGATATGCTTGCCTTCATAGCTGGCGCGGTGATCCACGAATTCAGGTGTTGTTACATAGTAAGTGAAGGTCCCCTCAACCGCCTTTAAGCTAAGACCAACGATAAGCACGAGTACGAACAGTCCGCTGATAATCCAACCCCAGGGAAGTGTTTTTTTTGTGTTTACCAACTTATCGGGCTCTGTATCCATATCGGACATAAGTTATCGCTTTCTACGTATCATTATGCCACCGAAACTTCCGAGAGTCCAAGGACCTTGCGTCGAGAAGCCTGGCATGCTAAGGAAATGACGTTTTCAGGGTGGTTCTTCAGAGTAAAATTTTATAACTACAAAGGGGTTAAGCAATGTTTTCTCAAATTAAATTACTTTCAATTACTTCGGTCATTCTATTGGTGGGATCTTCAGCAAGCTTTGCGACCGGCAAGGGGTCAGCTTATGGAATCATTCCTGCGGGCGCTAAAATTTTGGTTTCTTCGGTAGCTGATTTAGACAACGACGATATGCCAGATATTGTATCAGTCTATGAATACACGGCTAAGTGGACCGAAACCGTCGCGCGCAACGATACGCCTAATAATTTTTCAGGTCGTTTTACGCGACAAGTGGATAGATACGAGCTCAGAAGGGCTATCAATGTTTACAACTCTTCATCTGACACAAATACAACTTTCGCCATTAGCTCGAAGGCTAAGCCTATCTCAATCAATGCCGTTGTTATCGATGGAGAGATTAACTTTCTGTTGACGACAGAAGAGGGCTCAACGCTCATTCAGCCTTAAAGGGCTGTCAATTTTATTGTAGGCGGATCCTAATTGTTCCTTGAACTTTGAGGGGGCGGTATGCCAAGACATGAGGTGATGCCTATAAGACTCAGACCTGTTCTTGATCTTTTTCCCATCAGCAATGGCCTCGATAAAGAATTTGATCGTTTTAGGGATCTTTTAAAAGTTTCTAAGAATATTTTGATATCCTCAACTCTGACTTCGGATGGCGACTCCATTGGAGCTCAGCTTGGGGCTCAATCTCTTATTCAAAATATTATGGGTCCCAAAGCTCCGTCCATTCGAATTATTAATGAGTGTCCCGTTCCCAATCGTTACCGCTTTTTGGAAGGTTCAGAATCTATCGAAGTTTTTAATCCTGCCGGAGGCTTGCGGGCGGATGACTTTGATCTGGTCATCACATGTGATGGTGGTGTGGAGAGGACGGGCTATATCGCTGAAGTTTTAAGTGGCGTGGCTAACAAGGTTTTAATTGATCATCATGCTGTTGGCAGCCAGATGGCTTACTCATCGAGAATTTTGGATCTCGAAGCCTCAAGCACCTGTGAGCTCGTTTATAATATGTTTGAATATTTTGGTATGCCCGTTTCGAAAGCATTGGCGGAAGCTCTGTACGTTGGGATTATTTTTGATACTGGTTTTTTTAAGCATTCATTGACAACGGCGCGCACGCATCATGTGGCGGCCCAATTGCTACAAACAGGAATTGATTTCTCTAAGATCAGTGATCGAGCGATATTGGAGCGTTCATGGGGTGGGCAATTACTCTTGAAAAAACTTCTAGATAATATGCAGCGAAGTGATTCGGGCAAAGTTGCTAGTTCACATTGGACAAAATCTGACCTTGAAGAGATTGCTTTTATCGATGGCGATCAAGAGGGGATGATTAATCAGCTTTACTATATCGAAGGGGCTCAGGCCGTTGTCTTGTTTGTGGAAGCTGAAGAAGGCAAAGTTAAAATCTCCTTCCGAAGCAAGGGCGACATCAATGTTGCTGAGTTTGCGAGAAGCTTGAATTCTCAGGGTGGGGGGCACAAGCGAGCGGCTGGATGTATGCTCGAAGGCTCCATCGACAAAGTTCGATCAGATGTTTTGAGGAAACTTGAAGAGTTGGTGGGCTAACCAAGCTTTTCGTCTAAATCGCTGAGAATCCGGCTATCCACTTTGCTATCATTCGTGGGCGTGGGTAGTGGAGTTTCGGGTTTGACACTCGACTGGATCCTAGATTTTCGTCGCCAAAATAGAATGATGCCACCAATTGCTATTAAAAATGCCGCCCATGGTAAAAGATAAGAAAGTTTCCCTCGGAATCCCGAAGGGGGTTCCATTTTTATTTGATCTCCATAGCGCTCATTGAGAATAACTCGCAAGTCATCGATACTCGCCCCCGCCTGATAACGCTCACGAAGGTCTTTACGGAGTTCCTCGGCCTTTCCACTTGGACAATCTAAAAGAGAGTTGCCCTTACAATAGGGACTCCAAACATCAGAGAAAAATGTAGTAAGCGGCTTCTCTGGATAGTTTGTTACGGGTCGATCCCCGACAATGGCTAAGAACCCAAGTAGGCTAAATACAAGACTCGTCATCAGAACTTAGACTAGCGAAAGCCTCTGCTAAGGTGAAGTAAATCAGGGTAGAACTCGAAGTCCATCAGCCGTTGTCCGTGCGTCCGATGGATTCGTCATTGGGGAATGCATGAGATGAGATTCCTTCTCCTCTCTCAATTGTCTGCTGTACTCCTCTTTCAGGAGTTCTGAGAGAGAGCTGTCGGCTTGTTCCGCCTCAGGTTTTGGCGCAGGCGCTTTTTGGACTTTAGCGAGAAGATCAGCCTTTCTGTTGACCGCTGCGATGCTTTGTTTTTGAAACTCCTCCCAAGTAGCCGTTCGAAGTTTGGGTTGCTTGAGCTCCTGAATTTTAGAAAGCACAGGCTTTTGAATCTCGTCGTAGAAATCCTTGGAGCTCAAGTACGAGAGTAACTCTCGCTCGCCCATCTTTCGAATTTTTGTTCGGAGCTCTTTGATTTTACTCGCTCCGGACTTCGCGATCTGACGGATTAATTTGGAATCATCGTTTCGAGCGGCAGATTGAATGCTTTCCAGCTCGTCACGAATAGAGGTGATTCGATCATCGGCCTTATCAAAACCTTGAGAAAGTTTAGCAATCTGAATCAGTCGATCCGTTCCGGGCTCATTAACTTTACGAGCCTTTTGAATCTGATCCGAGATCTCTTGTCGAAGCTTTGTTGCCTTCGTATAGCTTTGGTCTTCGAGCTTCTGATGTAAGCTGCGCTCCCAGTTCAAGACGCTAGCCGAACGATAGGGAGGCCACAAAAGGCGCTGACTTTCGATCAAGACGGGCTCGATAAAACGGCGGTAAACATAGGCCGAATATTGGATTTGTTGAAGTCTTTCGAGATTGTCGACATTGCTAAGGCTGTCATCCATTTGAGTTTCAAGACTGCTTTGAAGGTTTTTAACTTCTTCTAGGATGAGCCATTCGCGAAGGCCCATGCTTCCGAGAATGCACAAGACCGAGGCGCTCAAAATTATCCAAACTTTCATCCTATAATTATGAACTTCTAGCGTTGACCAGTAAAAGAATTTCGCTCGCACTTTCCTCGATGGCTTTATCCGTGACATCAAGGATTGGCCAGCCGTGTCGACGGGCCAGCTGATGGGCTGCTTCGAGCTCCTCACGGATTCGCTCCGCGTTAATATAGTTGTCAGAAGAGGCAACGTCCTTTTTGCCGAGATTCTGGAATC
>Ga0210019_1004832_pt1 | contig 11497 bp, 14 predicted proteins | sample CryGeyCG2114_020_2_FD_183969 | JGI IMG/M metagenome (GOLD analysis project Ga0210019, IMG submission 183969) | Groundwater microbial communities from aquifer - Crystal Geyser CG11_big_fil_rev_8/21/14_0.20 (SPAdes) (version 2) | ecosystem: Environmental > Aquatic > Deep subsurface > Groundwater ...
AGAAACTTTGTGCGACAATTCGGAACAGGAGCCGCTTCCGGCGATCAACGTGGATGAGCCGACCATTTCACTTAACTTTTTGGTTAATAATTCGCCGTTTGCCGGACGCAAAGGAAAATTTGTCACTAATAATCAGCTTCGCGACCGCCTAAAGAAAGAATTAGAAGTAAATGTCGGATTGAAGATAGATTTTTCCCCCGAAGCGTTTAAGGTTTATGGCAGGGGAGAATTGCACGTCGCGATACTTTTGGAAAACATGAGGCGCGAGGGCTACGAAATTCAGGTTTCCCAGCCCCAGGCGATTATCAAAGAAGAAAACGGGGAGAAGTTGGAACCATTTGAAGAGGTTACCGTTGATGTGCCTGAAAATTTTTCAGGAGCCGTGATGGAAAAAATGGGAAAGAGGAGGGGGGCCTTAAGGGATATGAAAAATAATTGCGGACAGGTGCGAATGGTCTTCGAAATCCCGACACGCGGGCTTTTGGGCTATCGCGGCGACTTTATTATTGATACCAGAGGCGTGGGGATTCTTTGCTCGCGAGTCATCGGTTTTAAACCGTATGCCGGGGAAATAAGAAAACACGGCGTTGGCTCTATGATTTCCATGGCTTCCGGTAAGGCTCTTGGTTTTTCCTTATTTAATCTTCAGGATCGCGGACAGTTGTATATTGGCCCGGCAGAAGAGGTCTACGAAGGCATGGTCATTGGCAATACTTCGAAAGGAAACGACATGACGGTAAATCCCACAAAAGGCAAACAGCTTACGAATATGCGCGCTTCCGGTTCAGACGAGGCTATTCGGCTTACCCCGGTGTTAAAACTTACGATTGAAAGAGGGCTTGAGATAATGGCGGAGGATGAATATTTGGAAGTGACTCCGGTAAAAACGCGGCTCAGAAAACAACAACTCACCGAATTAGAAAGAAAAAGAGCCATGAGGAAAGTGGAGCGCTAATGAAAAAATCTAATTTCCGAGCGAAGCAAGGAAACAAGGTTCCGCGGGCGAAGCGTGCGGGTTCTAATTTCCGAGCGAAGCAAGGAAACAAGGTTCCGCGGGCGAAGCGTGCGGGTTCTAATTTCCGAGCGAAGCAAGGAAACAAGGTTCCGCGGGCGAAGCGTGCGGGTTCTTATTTCGAAAAGCTTGTGAAAGAGGGGATCGGGCTGGTTCCCGAGAAGTTTCTGGCAATGCTGGAGAATGTGGCTATTGTGATTGAGAATGAGCCGACGGCCGAGCAAAAGCGGGAACTCAAATTAAGAAAAGACGATTTTTTGTTGGGGTTATATGAAGGAGTGCCGCAAAATAAAAGGGGGCCGAATTACGGTATGGTTTTGCCTGACAAGATAACCATATTTAAAAAACCGATCGTAAGTTATGCCGAATCTGACGAAGAAATGAGGCAAATTGTTAAAAACACGGTTTGGCATGAAATTGCCCATCATTTCGGCAGTAGCGAAGAGAGCGTGTGTGCCGCCGAAATTAAACGAAGAAAAAAATAATTTAAAACGGGCATTGGGGCTGGAAAAATAACCGAGAAAGATTTATGATATTTTGTAGCGGCTGACCGTTAAGTCGAAACCGGCTAATATTAAAAAGCGATACACAATTATGTTAAGAGAAATGCCAAAGGGGGATACCGGCGTCCTGACCGAATATGCCGGAAAGGATGCCGAATATGAAAAAGGGAGCGTTATGCTTACTGTCGAAGGTAGGCGGGTAATGATTGTAGATTATCTGAAAGACAAGGGACTTTATGTGGTTGACAATCTCAATGTTACCGCGGGATCAATTAGCCCGTTATACAGAATCAGTCCGGATAAATTGCAGAAAATTATTGAGAATAAAGAAGAATAATAAATAATAAACGAGGACGGAGGGGCCAAAATATAATTTATGAATACGCCTTATATGAGTAAATATCAAAAATATTTTAAGTTTATTTTTCCAGCCTTTGTTGTGCTGGCGGCGGCTGGCTTTGGTGTCTATGGTTATTTTTCTGTTTTTGCGAAAAACAGATTGCAGGACAAAGAAGTGGTTAAAGTAAAAGCGGAAAAGTTTATTGAAGATAATTTAGTCACGCCGGGGATGCAGGTGTCAATCAAAGATATGGTCGAAGAGAGCGGTTTGTATAAAATTACTGTCGGCGTTGGTGACCAGGAGATTACCTCTTATGTCAGCAAGGATGGGAAAAATTTCTTTCCTCAGGTTTTAAATATGGATGGCGACGTAACGCAGGATCAGGCTGCGGAGCAGGAGAATCAGACCGTCGGCACGGCGGATGTTCCGGAAGTTGATTTGTTCGTGATGAGTTACTGCCCGTATGGTTTGCAGGCGGAAAAGGGGATTTTGCCCGTCGTTGACTTGCTCGGTTCTAAAATTAAGTTCAATCTGAAATTCGTTGATTACGCGATGCACGGCGAGAAGGAAATCGATGAGAATGTGAGACAGTATTGTATTGAACAACAGGGAGCGGTCAAGCTTAACGGTTATTTAAAATGTTTTGTCGGCCAAGGAGATTCGGCGGTTTGCTTGAAGAGTGTGAAAATCGACGGTGAGGCGTTAGGCAGTTGTATCGCGGCCACTGATGCTCAATTCAAAATCAAGGAAAAGCTCAAAGACCAAAATTCATGGGTTGGTGGCCAATATCCGCCATTCGATATTTTCAAAGATGACAATGTTAAATATGGCGTTCAGGGTTCGCCAGCATTGGTTATTAACGGGACAACGGTTTCTTCCGAACGAGATCCTCAAAGCATGCTTACCGCGATTTGCTTCGGTTTCGCTATGCCGCCGAGTGAATGCGACCAAAAGCTTTCCAGCGACGCGCCGTCACCCGGTTTTGGCGCCGGAACGGGCTCTGATGGTAATGCCAGTTGCGGGAATTAATTTAAATCAACGCGCTTGAGTTTGATTGTCGCGAATTGGAAAATGTCTTTAGTGGCGTAGTCTAGCGTATGGTCTGCGCGCAATGCGACTTCTATTAAAGATGAATACTTTTGTTGAGCTCTCTATTGTAATATCTCTTTGCGCCGGCATTATTTTGCTTGTTTTTCCCGTAGCTTGGTTTCCTTCTTTTTACGATGTCCGGTATATGGGCCTTGTGTGTTTGGTCTATGCTGGTTTAATCGTTTTTTTTCCACGCCTATTTCGAGTTTCGGAGAATGAAACCGACGCGGTTAGGAAAAATCAGGCCACAGACTTATTTCAATTCATAATCGCTTTTGCCTTCATTAGTAACGCGTTTGGCGACCTCGGACTTTATAAACTTTATAAGGTCGGGTTTGAGTTTGATAAAGTGTTGCATTTTCTTATTCCTTTTACAGCTACCATTATTATTTCAATTATCCTAAATGAGCGATGGGGGATTCGTAAGATTTACGCCATTAGCGTGGCATTCGGGTTTATTATCCTTTGCAGCGTGGGTTGGGAAGTTTACGAATATGTGGCGGATATTGTTTTGAAGACTCACATTTCTGGTGTTTACGGTTTGGACATAAGCACTGATACGAAATTTGATATTTTTTACGACGCTCTTGGGTCTATTCCTGGCGTTTTGGGCGGAATTTTCTTTTGGGATTCGTTTATTTCATGGACAAAAAAGATTGTATAAGTGAAATTTAATTACATGACAGCAAAACACGATTTTAAAAAAGAAAAACGCGGCGGCGACAAAAAGTTTATGCGCTTGGCAATCGAAGATGGATTGCGTGGAATCAAAAAGGGCGATGGCGGGCCATTTGGCGCTTGTGTAGTGCGCGATGGAAAGATTGTCGCATCGGCGCGCAACACGGTTTTAAAAACCAAAGACCCGACTTGTCACGCCGAGATAAATGCTATCCGTAAGGCTTCGAAAAAGTTGGGGAGATGGAATTTGTCGGGGTGTGTTATCTATTCGACCACCGAACCATGCCCGATGTGTTTTTCGGCTATTCACTGGGCGCAGATGGACGAAGTGATTTTTGGCACTGGTATTCCTGACGTCGCAAAGCTGGGTTTTAACGAACTTTTAGTTCGCGCTGATTTCATGAAAAAGAGCGGGAAATCAAAAGTAAAAATCAAAAGCGGTTTTATGCGCGAAGAATGTCTACAATTGCTTTGTGAGTGGAAGAGGCTTAACTCAGAATTATATTAGTTTAGTTTCTCACGCCAAGTGCTGAAATAAATTTATGACGGAGAAAGTTAATTTTCAAAAAGAGGCTGGTGATTTCGCGGAGAAAGCGAAAATATTTTTGGAGTATTTTCCCGAGGGAGAAATAGAAACGGTGGCTACAGCTGAAATTCCGGAGGAAGTATTACATTTTTTCGAATTCAAAAGCGGTCAATTTCTGAGTCCAAACGATTATACGCTTGGCAACTTTGATAATTTTTTCCGGGTGCGCCATCGCGACGGGAAAGCAACCTTTCTAGCTCAGCAGACAAAAACTTACCCAAAAGGTTTTTTAGAGGCCGGCGATACCGAAAGATTGACTTATTTTGTTGACATGAGCGGGGATAAAATAATCGGCCGTTCTGAATTAAGACTTAATGTAAAATGCCCGAAAGAGTGTCTGGAATATTTTAAGGACAAGCCTTTTATCGGTTGGATTGAAACCGATAAAAATTTAAGAGGGCGAGGATTGGGCACTAGGCGGCTATATTTAATGAATGCTTATTCGCGGATGCTTTATGGCCTGCCGCTTTACTCCGATACCGTAAATTCTCCCGAGATGAAAAGTTTGTGGGAGACATTGGTAAAACAGGGAAAGGCCGAAAAATTTGAAGAGGTTAATTACGACCGTTTTAACAATTTTAAAAAGGCTGAACGCGACCGCTATGTGTTGCTAGCATAGAATTCGCCGTCGTAATATTTATATAGAACAAAATTGACAAAATGAAACAAGGGTGTTATCCTTTCGGGACTGAGATAAAATTAAGCGTAGCTTGCCCTCTCACCCTTGCGTCCCCACGAGAAGTTGAACCTTGGTTTCCTCGCAATATTGCGGGGCACTCTATTTCACCCTCCAAAATTTGCCAGAGCCAGCGGTCGGAATCGAACCGACGACCCGACGCTTACGAAGCGCCTGCTCTACCGACTGAACTACGCTGGCAAATTTGGGAGGGCAAGTTGAGCTATGGAGACAAAGGTGGGAGGGCGAGTGTGAGCGTTCCGCTCACAATTAAGCATAGCTTGTGTGAGCGTTCCGCTCACAATTAAGCATAGCTTGTGTGAGCGTTCCGCTCACAATTAAGCATAGCTTGTGTGAGCGTTCCGCTCACAATTAAGCATAGCTTGTGTGAGCGTTCCGCTCACAATTAAGCATAGCTTGTGTGAGCGTTCCGCTCACAATTAAGCATAGCTTGTGTGAGCGTTCCGCTCACAATAGTTCTTTGTGATTTTATTGTTTGAGGAGGGGTTATGATCGAGGGCGTGAAAAATATTATTTTTGATTACTCGGGAACTTTGCGCGACGATCTCGATTGGACGTTCGCGATTACAATGAGGGTTTTTGAGAAGCTTGGACGTAAGCCGATTTCGTTGGAAGAATACAGGAATCAGATGTGTCTCCCATACATGAATTTCTACGTCAAATATTTTCCCAATGTCGGGCAGAAAAGAATTGACTCCCCTTTTTTGAGAGCATGGATGAAATCGGCCAGCCGGCCCCGCGACTCTATCGCGGTGTTCGCGAGACTTTGGAATTGCTGGCGGGACGGTCCATCAACATGACAATTCTTAGCTCTTGTTTTCATTACGAGCTCTTGAGAGAACTTAAGACGTTCGATCTGAAAAAATATTTTTTAAGAGTTTTTGGCAGCGTTCACGATAAAGTGGCAAAGATTCCCGATGTTGTTAGGTGGTTAAATTTTGATGTTGGCAGGACGATTGTCATAGGAGACATGGCGCATGATATTGATGCCGGAAGGTCGATTGGCGCTAAAACTGTTGCTTTAACGTGGGGATATTACCTACGGGAGCGGCTGGAAAGAGAAGCCTCGCCGGATTACATTATCGATTCGCTGCCAGAAATTTTGCTGTTGTAGCAAAATTTGTTATTATCAGGAGGTCGTCTATGGCCCCCTTTTTTATTTAATATAGTAAAAGGCCCACATGTTGCCATGTGAGCCGGGTGTCGTGGTGGCCAGGCGGCCACCTCCTCGGGTGTTTTCTGCCGTTTTGTTCGGCATTGCGGTTACTATATACTAATAGTATTATTTTGTCAAGTTTTTTTGGGAAAATAGGAGAAGTACTAAAATCGTACAATATGCCGAGAACGGTTCTCCCGAGGAGAACCGTTCTCGATAAATTAGAATTTAAGAATTCGGACGAGAATCAAAATAACCAAAAACCTGATTAAACAAATCGAATCCGAAGCGAAAAAATATTTTGAGAAAGCCAGCGGGTGCCACGATTGGACGCACGTTGAACGAGTGCGGAATTTGGCGTTGAAAATCGGCCGCAAAGAAAAGGCGGATTTGGGAATTTTAGAGATTGCCGCTTTGCTGCATGATATTTGCAAAAGCGATGAATTAAAGTGCCAGGGTAAATTTTGCCATGCCGAAAAGGGAGCAAGATTAGCCGAGGAGATATTAAGGAAGTATGGTTTCGGCGAGGAGATAATAGCGGCCATTTCCCATTGTATCATTACTCATCGAACGCGAAATAATTTTCAGCCGGAAACCAAGGAAGCAAAGATTTTATATGATGCCGATAAACTGGACGCGATCGGAGCAATCGGGATAGCCCGGAATTTTATGGTAGCCGAGCTTATCAAGACACCGGTCTTATATACTGGCAACGAAAAAAAATTGGCGAAATCCGGAATGAAGCACGATTACACAAATAATGATACGGCAATTTTGGAATACGAAATAAAACTAAAGCACATAAAAGACAAGCTTTTTACCAAAGAGGGAAGGAGAATTGGGCTCGCCAGGCACAAATTTATGGTAAAGTTTTTTGATAGATTTTGGGAAGAGGCGAGGGGAAAGAGGTAGATGGCGCGGGGGCTTGACAGATATTCTGAAGTTGTAATAAGATGTAGAGACATGTTAATAAAGAAGGCAATTAATTTTTTAATGGATACTAATTTAATTAAGTTAAACAAGGAAAGCGGCTAGGAAACTGTCTGTACTATTTGTTTGTCTTACAAAGGCCGCTTTCGAGAGCGGCTATTTTTTAAATTCTTTTCCAAGAGGATGAGCCGGAGGCGATGGTCGATTGGCTAAAAAGAATTTAACCCACCGTAGCCCGTAGGGCGTAGGCGGGTGGCCGGGGTTACAAACTGTTGTTTTGAGCATAGGGAGGAATTAAGGAGATTCTTCGCTTCGCTCAGAATGACAAAATGGCAGTGAGTGATCGGACTTTGACAAAAGAATAAATGCCGTGAGCGCGCATTTGTTATCTGTGCGGCGCGGCATGCAGGTAAGTATTGCATTATATATCTAAGTAAGTAAGTGAATCACCTTAATAATTAATCATTAATCCGATTGGTATATTCTTACTAATCGGGACCAAATATTAAGGGCTTATGGTGGATGCCTTGACATCAAGAGGCGATGAAGGGCGTGGCGTGACTGCGATAAGCTTCGGGGAGGTGTCTAGCAACCTTTGATCCGGAGATTTCCGAATGGGGAAACCCAATTGAGCAAACCTCAATTATCCCGCAGCAATGCGAGGAGCGAACCCGCTGAAGTGAAACATCTCAGTAAGCGGAGGAAAAGAAAATAATATCAGCTTTGCTGATTCATTCCCTTAGTAGCGGCGAGCGAACGGGGAAGAGCCTAAACCAGTGCGAAGCACTGGAATTTTGAAGCTTGAATTTTGAATTATGAACGAATTTTTAATAATTTAATTTTTAATTAAACATTAAGATATTCTGATTTGAATCAAAATTCGAAATTAGAAATTCGAAATTCCGCTGCTTCGCAGTGGTGTTGCAAGGTAGTAACGTTCCGGAGCATCTCACACCTTATGAATTTTCACGAGGTGTGGGATTCATTCCGGAGGGAGTCCACAAAAATAAAGTTTACCCTGAGTTTATCGAGGGGCATTGTTAATCAAATCTCGCTGGAAAGCGGAACCAAAGAGGGTAATAGTCCCGTAGGTGAAAACAGCTTTATGCTCCTAGTTATTATTCTTAAGTACGGCGAGGCACGAAAACCTTGTCGGAAGCCGGCAGGACTACTCTGCCAAGGCTAAATACTCTTGATGATCGATAGTGAACTAGTACCGTGAGGGAAAGGTGAAAAATAGCCCGGTAAGGGCGGTGAAATAGATCTGAAACCATAAGCTTACAAAGACTCGGAGTCCTGTCGCTCTCGAGCGACGGGATGACGGGGTGCTTTTTGCAGAACGAGCCAACGAGTCCGAGTGCATAGCTTGTCTAAGTCCTATGGGACGGAGGCGAAGCGAAAGCGAGTGTTAAAAGCGCGTCGGCGATTTATTCGTCGTGCTGTGCGCTCGGGACCCGAAGCCAGAGCGAGCTTACCATGAGCAGGGTGAACCCCGCGTAAAAGTGGGGGGAGGCCCGCACCCGTTGGTCGTACAACGCCATGGGATGACTTGTGGTAAGAAGTGAAAAGCTAATCGAGCCTGGTAATAGCTGGTTCTCCCCGAAATAGCTTTAGGGCTAGCCTCGATTGATTGGCCGCGGAGGTAGAGCACTGAATGGATGCGGATGGTTTTTCCTACCGTATCCAAACAAACTCCGAATGCCGCGGTTTTCAAATCGGGAGTTAGACTACGGGGGCTAAGCTCCGTGGTCAAAAGGGAAACAGCCCAGATCATCATCTAAGGTCCCTAAATCGAACTAAGTGTGAAAGGAAGTGTCCTGACTTTGACAGGTAGGAGGTTGGCTTAGAAGCAGCCACCCTTTAAAGAGTGCGTAACAGCTCACTATTCTATTATGCCAGGGCGCGCCGAAGATGTATGGGACTAAGTTCGATACCGAAGATATGGGTCTGCCGTAAGCAGACATACACTAATTTAACTAATATATACACGAAATAAACGGACAGATTTTAGTTTTATTCGTTGGTATTGGTTTTTTTAGTGTATGCCCGCTGAAAGCAGGCGGTAGGGGAGCATTCCCGTTGCAGTGAAGGTTCGATGTGAGTCGGGCTGGAGCGGCGGGAAGCGAGAATGTTGGCATGAGTAACCACAATTCCGGTGAGAGACCGGAACACCGCAAGCCTAAGGTTTCCTTGGCAATGCTAGTCAACCAAGGGTTAGCCGGATCTAAGCGTGCTCCGCGCCTAGTTTGTTAGTTATACCCTCATAACGAGTGAGTGAAATTATGATCAACTAATGAACTGCGCGCGAAGCACGCGATGTGCAGCAGGTTAATATTCCTGCGCTTCCTTATTTTTTCGATGGAGTGACGGAGTTTAGTAGTCCGAGTGGTTTATTGGATTACCATTCTTTGCCTAAGGATGCTTATCAGGTAAATCCGGTAAGCGTTAAATCCAAGGGTTGAGAAAAGGTTGGTTTCGACTAACCGATTCGGATGAGCAAGCTTCCGAGAAAAGCTTCTAGAGTTAAGGATAAGGAACCCGTACCGAAAACCGACACAGGTGGGCGAGGCGAGTAGCCTAAGGTGAACGGGTGATTCCTCGTTAAGGAACTCGGCAAAATAGCGTTCGTAAGTTAGCGATAAGGACTCCCCGCAGCAATGCGGGGCGCAGCGAAAGACCCCTAGCGACTGTTTATCAAAAACACAGCTCCCTGCTTAACTCGCAAGAGGATGTATAGGGGGTGACGCCTGACCAGTGCTGGAATGTTAATGATGCCGGTTGCTGTTTGCTTTCGGGTGGATGGCGGCTGAGTGTCTGAAGCACCAGTAAACGTCCGCGGTAACTATAACCGTGTTAATGTAGCGAAATTCCTTGTCTGGTAAGTTCAGACCCGCATGAAAGGCGTAACGACTGGGGGACTGTCTCAACGAGGAGCCCGGTGAAAATGCAATGTCGGTAAAGATGCCGACTACCTGCGGCTAGACGAAAAGACCCCGGGAGCTTTACTATAGAGTGGTATTGAATTATGGGTTTAGATGCGTAGCGTAGCCGGGAGGCTTTGAAGCCCCATTTTCGGATGGGGTGGAGCCGCCAATGAAACACCGGCCTTCTGGGTCTATAATTCTAACTCCCCGCGTAAAAGCGGGGGAGACAGTGCCACTTGGGTAGTTTAAGTGGGGCGCTTGCCTCCTAAAGAGTAGCGGAGGCGCTTATAAGGTTGGCTAGGGCCGGATGGAAACCGGTCTGATAGCGTAAAGGCATAAGCCAGCTTTACTGCAAGACGTACATGTCGCGCTCATAAATTTTAATTTATGACGGCGTATTTTTTAATTAAGATGCGTTGAGTTGCGAAAGCAGAACTTAGTGAACCGACCGCTCTTCGTAGAAAGGCGGAAGATCATCAGACAAAAGCTACCCCGGGGATAACAGGCTGGTCGTGCCCAAGAGTCCATATCGACGGCACGGTTCGGCACCTCGATGTCGGCTCATCACATCCTGGAGGGGGAGCACCTTCCAAGGGTATGGCTGTTCGCCATTTAAAGTGGTACGTGAGCTGGGTTCAAACCGTCAACCAAAACTTGTTGCTGTTAAACAAGTTTGGCGGCTCCCGATAGCAATATCGGGATGCAAAAACTGACTCATATCGGTGAAATCCTAGTAGACATTCAACCTGTCGTATGCTAGGATAATACCGAGGGAAGTTTTAAATTATTTTGCGATGAAAAAGTTGTCTAGTGCTAGATTATCTTATATAGCCGGATTCCTTGATGGAGACGGAAGTGTGTATATCAAGCTGACAAAAAATAAAACTTATCGGTTTAAATATCAGGTAAGTTCTTATATTGTTTTTTATCAAAGTAGTATTAATATACAATTTCTTCAAAATCTTCAAAAAGAATTAAGTATTGGCTATGTAAGAAAAAGAAATGATGGAGTTTCGGAGTTTATTATAGGCGACGAGAAATCTCAATTAGAATTAATTGAGAAAATATTGCCCTACACGAAACTTAAACTGGAGCAGCTTCAATTGATGAAGAAAATATTGCGTAAAAAGAAATTTGTGAAATGCGCAGATGGCTTTCTGAAGCTTTGTGGACTAATTGATGGATATAAAAATCTCAATTATTCTAAAAAGCGATCTCAAAATAGTATTGAGGTTAGAAAAGTATTGGTGCAAAATAATTTAATAACCCCGTAGAGACTGTGGAAATATTACTAGTATTTCCCGATTCAATCGTAAATGGTTGGATAAAACGTCAGTACTCCAATTGAATTGGAGTGTGGTATAGTCCATGCCATTGGTAACAATGGAAAATTACGATAGTTTCGTAAATACATGCGTGAGACAGGTTGGTCTCCTATCTGCCGCAGGCGTTAGAAGTTTGAGGGAAGTCTTTCCTAGTACGAGAGGACCGGAAAGAACGAACCTCTGGTCTACCAGTTGTCCTGCCAAGGGCATTGCTGGGTAGCTAAGTTCGGACGGGATAAGCGCTGAAAGCATATAAG
>Ga0210019_1004834_pt1 | contig 11496 bp, 7 predicted proteins | sample CryGeyCG2114_020_2_FD_183969 | JGI IMG/M metagenome (GOLD analysis project Ga0210019, IMG submission 183969) | Groundwater microbial communities from aquifer - Crystal Geyser CG11_big_fil_rev_8/21/14_0.20 (SPAdes) (version 2) | ecosystem: Environmental > Aquatic > Deep subsurface > Groundwater ...
ATTGTTTTGGAGAGCTGAAACACTAGAGTCACCCGCTGCATTCTTCCTTAGACGGCTCAGAGCCTTTATAGCTATCAGGCTATGCCTTGTTGACGCTCCTAATATCTTTGGACTCGGGTATCTACGCGCTCGGCCTGACACTTTAACAAAAAGCTAGCCTCTCCGCCCGGTTTGAAAGTGAGATTCTAGGGCGCGGCCGACTGCTCTGGCTTTTAGAATCTTAAGAGAGTGAATGCAATCAAAGGCATTTCCTCCTAATTTTTATACCAAGTGCATCTTATGAGACGCTTGTTTAGTTTATCTTTCTATAATTATTTTGGCAAGTTGGCTAGGCAATAGGACTATTTTTTATTCACATTGACTTTCGGTTTATTTTCGATATAATGTAATTATAAGAAGGGACGCATGTGGATAAACAAAAATAACCATAAAATATATGGATAAATTAACCAAAAGACAAAAAGAAATCCTGGATTTTATTAATAGTTATTTAACTAGCCATGAGTATTCTCCCAGCTATATGGAAATTGCCGATCATTTCGGTATTTCTTCGCCGGCCACTATTCATCAGCATGTTAAGGCTTTGGAAGACAAAGGCTATTTAAAAAGTAGCCTTAATCAAAAAAGGTCTTTAGAGCCGGTGATGCTGTCTAGCTATCGCGATGCCATTGCTATTGATCTGCCCTTAGTCGGACTGATTGCCGCCGGCGAGCCGATTGAAGCGGTTGAGGATAATGAAACCATGGCTATTCCCGCAGATTTTGTGACTAACGCAGATAACAGCTATGTTTTGAGGGTTAAGGGCCAGTCAATGATTGATGAAGGCATTTGGGATGGCGATTATGTGGTTATTGAAAGAAACCACAGTCCTAAGAACGGCGATGTGGTGGTTGCTTTGTTGGATAATGCTTACGCTACTTTAAAGAAATTTTACCGCGAGAAGGATAGAATTCGCCTGCAGCCGGCTAACAGTGCTTTAAAGCCTATTTATACCAAAGATCCTCTGATTCAGGGTATTGTTAGAGCGGTAATCAGGAAGTTTGCTGCTACTTAACTCTATGCCAGAAGAATTATTACAGTTTTTAGTTGAAGCCAAAAAGCAGACCTATGCTTTGGGCGATCAGGCTAAAACCGTTAAAGAAAAAGACGGCTCAACTAGTCTGACTTTTGAGCTTGGAGATTACCTATATCATGACAACTATTTTGGCGGCGAGCCTTTTGGCGGACGGGAAATAGTTTTTTACCGTCATAAGCCGCTGATGATTATGGTTTATTACGGCCGAGTGTTAAACTCTAGGTTTAATGTTCAGGAGATTTATAGCTTTTTACAGAAATCTTTGTCTAAAGTGCCTTTTGATTACCCTTACCGCGGACCTAAAGAGTTTATGAGCGGCGGTTATTTGTATAAAAATAATTATCAAGGTGAAATTGATAATTTTAGCGGCCTGGAAGCTATTTATAAAGACAAAGTTAAGGTTTATGAAGCCAGTTATTTAGGCGGCTTAGTCGATCAACAGAGGTAAGCTAATTAAGCGGCCTTTATTAAAAGTCACAAAATAGGTTTTGCGGCTTTTTATTTTTTCCAAAAATTCTCCCTTAAACTTTATCTTTACTGTATCAGCAGTATAGTTTTGATAGTTGTAGTTCCAGAGTTCAAAGTAATAGTCATCGTTTTCTTTTCTGGCCAGGTGACTAGTCACAATAAAGTTGCCGTCTACAGATGTGCCGAACAGGCCGTCTTCTATAATCTGCCAGTCAATATTTTCCCTGCCTAGGTTATCTTTATCCAAAAGCAGGCTGATAGGTAGTAGGGTTAGATTAAAGTCTTTACCTGGGTATAGAAGTTCTAAGCCCTCCCTAAAGCCGTTTCTTAAGAGATGGGCGCCTTTGTAGCTGTCAGGTAAGGCAAAGGCAATGATCTGCTCTTCAGAGGCTTTATCCCAGCTGACTACTTTAGGTAGATCGTTTATAACTTGTTTGGAAACTTCAGAGGCGGTCTGCCAGGCCAAACTTTTTTGGACAGTTTGGTAGCCAAAGTAGCTTAAGGTAATAATTAGTAAGGGATAGAAGATTAGTTTCTTTCTGAAAAACTTGACTATAATCATAGCCAGAATAACTGAAAAGGCGACTGAAGGCAGATAGTTATACCTTTCACCTTCATCATTAACAATACCGAACAAGAGGCCGGCTACCGGAATCATGGATATAAAATAAAAGGTCCACCAGAAGCTTATTTCCAGCTGATGTTTTTTAAATAACTTGATACTTAGGTAAATCAGCAGAGCTAAGGCTACAAGGAAAATTAAGTGTTTATTTTGAAAAAAATAGACAAATTCCAGCCTGGTCTGGAAAAACAGCAGGGAATCGGAAAATAGGTTAAGGAGCATGGAGTAGCTTTTGCTTAGAGTAAAGCTTAGTTGGTCACTGGCGTAGTAGCCGGTTGTCAGGCCAATAGCCAGGTATCTGATTATAAAAAAGACTAAGACTATAAGGGCATAGACGGCTGGGTATAGTATAACTTTAAAATTAGCTTTCAGTTTATCTCTGCTAGCTCTAAAGACCTCGTAGATTAGGATAAGGGCGGGCAGGGTAATAGCGATTTCTTTAGCTAATAAAGACAGGCAGAAAGAGATTAAAGATACTGCCAGAAGCCCTTTTTTCTTACTATCTCTAAAATTAATATAGGTGTAAAAGGCTAAAAGGTAGAAAAAGGTTGAGATAACATCGCCTCGGCCTGATAGCCATATAGCTACTTCGGCATGGTTGGGAGTTAGGCAGAAAATAGTACCGCTTATTATAGCCAGCAGTCTTCGTTTGCTATGTCTGCAGGAAAGCTTGTGGACAATTAAATAGATCAGCCAGGCAGTTAGTATGTAGAAGGTTAGGTTGTTTAGGTGGTAGCCAAGAGGGTTTAGGTTCCAAAGATTATAATCAACCCAAAAGGCCAGGTTCATCAGCGGTCGGTATGATCCCCCTTGATTTTCTCCATGGTAATTACTGAAGAAGTAGGAAGTTATTGGTTTATCAGAATTAGCAGTCAGATGAACCCAGTCAAAGTCATCGGAAACAAAAAAATCATCCAGATTGATGAAGAAAAATCCCAGGCAAATTAACGAGAAAAGTAATAGAGCTAATAAGTGTTTTTTAAAATCCATGATCTTATTATATCATTTTTTAGCTTCTGATTTTTTAACAATCTGAGGATCAGGACTGTATTTTTTATTGTTAATGCTCCATTGATCTATGTATTTACCAATACCGGATGTGGATAACAAATTACGCCGCCTGGTAGATTTTTGGGACCATTTTAAAACGCTTTCAAAATTTAATTTATAACGGCCCCTGGCAACTATATATCTAATCTCGTTATTTTTAATAGCTTGCCTGATTGTTTTTGTGGATACTCCGAATAACCTACTAGCCTCACTAACGGATATTCTAATAGGGATATTATTGGTAGTCATATTATTATTATAGTATAAATTATATAATATTCTAGACTTTAATTAAATTAATAAGTTTATATTTTATCAAGATATTAAATATCTTCTAAACTATTCTAGAACTTTTTTAATTTTTTGACCATAGGAATTCAATAATTTTATTCAAAAACAGATCATAAAATATACTTATTTATGTCTTATTGAAATCTAGATTTTTTAGCCCAAAATGCTATAATTACTGGACAATTGAAGTTATTTCGGAGGTTAATAATTAATTAAGCTAAGGTTAGCTATTTTTTAATATATTTTGGGTATAAATAATTAAAATTAATTTTGTAACATTTTACCTATTTTTACGTCTTATTATATGCAGGAGTCATCACAGATAGAAGATAGAATATTGATTATCAGGGCTACTGAGGGTGATGCCGAAGCTTTTGGCTTATTATTTGATAAATATTCCAAGAGGATTTACCGCTTTATTTATTATAAAGTTTCCCGGACGGAAATAGCTGAAGATTTAACCAGTCAAAGTTTTTTAAAGACTTGGGAACATCTTTACGAGGGCTCCAAGATTAACAATTTTCAACAGTGGATATATAGAGTGGCCAGAAATTTAGTTATTGATTATTATCGCAGTCGGGAAAAAGAAGAATTACCCCTCATTTATCAGGAAGAAGAAATTATTGATGGGTCTCTGATTGTAGATCCTGAGAGTAGTCTTAAACTGGAAGAGCTTAAAAAACTCCTCTTAAGCCTTAAGTCGGATATCAGAGAAATCGTAATTCTGAAATTTATTGAAGATTTAAGTATTAAGGAGATAGCCAAGATTGTTGATAAATCACCAGGTAACGTCAGGGTAATCATCCACAGGGCTATTAAAGAATTAAAAAATAATATCAAAGATTAAAGTCATGCCTGAAAGACTTTTAAAACAATTTAAGAAATTGGATCAAACCGGACCTTCAGCCGAATGGCAGGAAGGGGTTCGGGATTTTTTGGTTAAAAGAGTTAGTCAGAATACTATTACTAAGAAAGCTTCCTGGCAGTCGTCTTTGGAAATTTTTTCTATAGTTTGGGTTAGGAAATTACTACCTTCCCCAGTTAAAATGATAACGGCTTTAATTATTTTGACTTTGGTCGGTGGTACCGGCTTGATGGCTCAAGCTAGCTATATTCCTAGTGGAGCTTTTTATACGGCCAAAAGATTTGGCGAGAACGTTCAGTTGGTTTTTGCCATTACTCCCCAAAGTGAAACGAAAATTAACCTTAAATTTGCCGAAGAAAGAAAGAAAGAAGCTGTAAAGTTAGCTAAAAAAGAGGATATTAAGCCGGAAGAAAAAAAAGAGTACATTAATACAGTGGTCAAATCTTTAAAGCAGAATATTAGCGCTGCCCAGACTTCTTTGGATATTGTTAAAGAGCGGGAAAAAGAGAATCAAAATTCAGATACTATTAAGTTAACTAAGGAATTAACCGAAAATGTTTCCCAGAATATTGACGATTTAGAGGAAGTTAAAGCCATTGTTTCAATTAAGGAAGTTAAGGCGGTAGTCACACAAGTTCAAAATGAGCTGGAAAAAGTTGAAGATGACTCTTTGAAAGATTTAATTAAAGAAGTGGAAAAAAAGGAAAAACAGGATAATAGTGAGGTTAAGGTTGAACTGGTTCAGGCAGAGGCAACTTCTACCGAAAGTGAACTGTTGCCTGAAGAAAATATTGACGGTTATCAGGCTGAAGTAGCCGTTGAGGCTAGCGGCAATGAAACTACTGAAGCGTTTGCCGATCCGTCAGCCGATCAAGTTAAAAAGACCAAGGAAGGTGTAACAGAGACTGTTACCCGTGAGGAAGTTCAGCAAATTTTAGCCAAAAAAATTACCAGAGCTAATAAGAAGATTCAGGAAGTCGGAAAAATAGCCGAAGCATTTGATTTAGTGGAAACTATTAAGGACGCTGATGAGGAAATAGCCGACTATGACGTAGTCAAAGAGGTTAGCAATGTTGTTGATAATCCGGCTCAGGTTCAGGAGGCCCTGACTCAGGCAATTACCTTATTTGATAATGGTAATTTAGCCAAAGCTCTGGATAAAGTTATTGAAATCAAAGAGATTACCACTAAGTCAGAAGCTATTATTAGTAGAATAGAAGAAATTAAAGAATCTCAAGAAGCTGTTGATAAAAATAATAAAGATAATAATCAGCAGAAAGCTTCGACTAGTACCTCGGAAGTTTTGCCTGAAAGCCAGACAGGCAAGGTTAAGGGCGTGGTAGAGGTAGTTGATGTTGACTTAAAGAAAGAGTCTTCTACTAGCACTTCGGAAACGACTCCTAAAATTATTCCTTTAAAAGAATCAGTTAAAAAGAAGGTTCAAGAGCCTGTTAAAGCAGAGAATTTAAAATAATTTAGTGTATTTTGACAAAAATAGTTAGATATTTTATAATAATGCTATTATAAGCGGGTTTATTTAACTGTGAATAACTCATTATTACAGGTTAAATTAAGCTTAGCTATTATGGCATTTAGGCTAAAAGTAGTTTAAAGGCTTATTTTATTGCATTATTAAAAAATAATTAATTATTAAAAAGCAATCACTTGATGATTGGCTTGTGTCCGCCGGCCCGTTAACTATATTAAGTTTACGGGTTCCGGGCATAAGTCAATTAATAATTAAAAAGATAAGTGATTGATTAATTGCTTGCTTCTTAGCATTTAGCCAGACTTTCTTAATCTTTGTCCATAAAGGACTTTGACTAAAGGTCGAGTGGCTTTGCCCCGGTTAAAGTAATTTATGATTTAGGCAATTTTAAGAAAAGGCTAAGTCGGGGAGTAAGTTTAAAAAAGGACAAATTATGAATAATTTAGTTAAAAAGTCATTCCTGGTGTCCATGATAGTCTTAACTGCTTTGTTTGGCGTTGCAGTTGATGTTAACGCTGACGTAGCTGCTGGTCTTTATAAGTCCAACAGCTCATCCGCAGTTTACTATGTGGACTCAAACGGAGTAAAACATCCTTTTACTCACGCTAGGGAATATGCCACTTGGTATCAAGACTTCTCAGGCGTAGCTAATATTTCTACAGATGAAATGGTTAGCTACACTTTGGGTAGCGCTGTGGCTTTAAGGCCTGGTGCCAGACTACTTCAGTTTATTGAGGTTGTCGGCGCTACCACTTGGAGCACTGCTAATACCCCGGAAGTTTATGCCGTTGGCACTGATAATATGCTTTACAAGCTTGACAGCGCAGCTGCTGCTGCAGCTTTGTACGGCGCAAACTGGGCAAGCCAGATCGTTCCAGTTCCTAACTACTCAGCTGGTAACTATTCAATTAGTTCCACTGTCTTAACTGCTAGTTCCATGTACCCAACCGGTACCTTGGTCAAAACCTCAGGTTCCAGCCAGGTTTACTACGTTGAAGGCAACATGATTAGACCGGTTAACGACAATGGCGCTAACAGATTCAACATGAACTATGTTGTTACTGCTAGCAGCTTAGCTGGTTATAGCACTGGTTCTTCCATCACCGGTTACGAGTCAGCTTTAACTGATCCTGTGACTGGCAGTGGTTTAGGCAGCCAGACCCCAACCGGCAGCGGCTTGACCGTTAGGTTGGCTTCCAACACCCCGGCCGGAACTATCGTTCCTAAGGGTGCCAGCGGCGTCAAAGTTGCTACTTATGACGTAACCGCTTCAGCTGACGGTGCTGTTAATATTACTTCTCTTAAAATTAAGAGATCAGGTATTGGTGCTTACAGCGATATTAGCAAGGCCTATGTTTTTGACGGTAATACCAGGTTAACTACCGGTAGAAACCTCAACAGCGACGGCATTGCTTCCATGAACCTTAACTACACTGTTCCGGCTGGTACGACCAAGCAGTTGTCAATTGTTATTGACTTAGCTGCTTCACCGACTGTCTCCAACAACCATAACTTTAGATTTACTGACATTAGCTCAGCCGCTAGCGTTACTTACACTGAAACTGCCGGCAGCACCTTCACTATTGGTGGTGCTTCAGTCGGTTCTTTCACTGTCAACACTAACGCTGGCACCACTGCCACCGACATTAAAGTTGGTCAGGACTCACTTAAGCTGGCTGACTTCGATTTCGACACTATTGAAAACGAAGACATTAGCTTGAGCAGAATCGTTTTGACTAACGGCGGCAGCGCTACAGCTAGCGATATCAGCAGCCTTGTCTTAAAGTATAATGGTAACACTTTGGCAGAAGGTTCTTATGACGGTGAATTGATGACTTTTGAGTTCTCTCCTCTAACTTTAGAGAAAGATCACTCCAACTACAACTTCAAGGTTTACGCCGATATTGAAGGCGGCATTAACAACACTATTAAGTTGTATGTTGATGAAAAGTCTGATATTACAGCTGTTGGTAAAGAGTATGGCTATAATGCCAATATCACTCACACCGCCATTGACCAGTCATCTGAATCCTACCCCTTAACCATTACTGGCGGTGAAATCACCGTTAACTTCAAGACTGATAAAGCAGAAACTATCATTGGTGATCAGGAAGACTACGTCTTCGCCACTTTGGAAATTACTGCTCCAGAAGAGATTGATGTTAAGGAACTCAGAGTCAGCATTGCTGAAACTGACGGTTCAGACGGTGGCGCAGGTGTTATTGATATTGATAACTTAGAGCTCCATTATGTCCAGACCGGCAGCGTTTATGACGGTACCGCTTCATCCGATAGCGATACCACCGATAACGATCCGGGTTGGGATTATACCAACATTGGCTGGCCAGAAGGCACTTCTACCTGGGAAATCAGAGGCGATTTGCCTGCTGCTGCCAGCTCCAGTGCCGATACTTACGTAATCAGCATTAACTTCAGCGCAAACTTCACTGCTGAATACCAAGTTTCTAACGAAGCAATTACCGCTGCTAGCAACTTGAGCGTTACTACTTTGACCGGTAAGACCAAGACCTTAGGCACTGCCTCTCTCAAGGTTATTCCTACTACCTTGCAGAACGGCCAGGGCGTAATTAATGCTACGGATGTTGTCTTGGCTGATGGTAAACTGCAGGCCGGATCAAATTCCGAGGTTACTGTTACTTCCATTGCTTTCCATGGTAATGATGACTCAACAACTACTGGCTCTTTAGTCGCAGATGTTGATGATGGTTATCTGGATAAGACCAACATCTCTAGAATCAGATTAATGGCTGACTTGGGTAACGGTTGGGTGGAATTGGATTCCAAGACCGGCGGTTCACTCACTAATGGCGAGGTTACTTTTGACAGCTTTGACTACGATGTTGTTGTGCCAAAGGACGGTACTGTTAACTTCCGAGTTTTGACTGACATTGCCGGCACTTTGGACGCTGCCAGCACTACCTTGAGAATTCAGACCACCAGCGTAACCGCTACTGATAACAATAACTCTTCAGTTAGCGCTACCGACGTTAGTGGCACTGCTGTTGATACAACTCATAGAATTGACTACGGTACCACCGTCAGCCTGTTTGGCAACGCTAAGTTGACTGCTGCTATGGACAATACCATTTCCCCAATTAACAAGAATAGGTATGTTCTGGCTGGTACTGATAATGTGCCAATTTCCAGGCTTAAATTCACCACTCTTTACGAGCCGGTGGTTGTAACCCAGATTGTGGTCAGTAACGATACTGCCGCTTATGCTGACAGCGTTTCCAATGTGGAAATTGCTGATGCTAACGGCAATGTTGTAGCTACCTTGGGTACTCTGGATTCAGGCACTACCGCTACCTCTACTAATGATAATGGCTTATTCACCATCCCGGTGGGTACCAGCTATTACACCATTAGAGCTGACATAGCCGCTATCGGCTACGGTCAGGGCGAAACTGCCGATTCTGGCGACGTCTTGGCTATGTACCTGGCTACTACTACTGCCGCTACTACTATTAAGGGCCACGGTGCTAACACCGGCGTTACTTTGACTGCCAACGACTTCACTTCTTGGACAGCTCACAGTGATACCAATTACAATTCTACTGTCTTAGGCACTAGAATTGATAGCGTCGAAGACTTAACTGACGAAACCTTAACTTCTGGTCAACAGGAAATCTTCAGGTTCAGAATTAATCTGGATGACACCATGAAGAATGGTTCTACCAATAATTATGGTGAAGAACTAAGAATGCACCTAGAAGAATTTAAGATTAAGGTTACTTATACTGGCGCTATGAGTACCACTGCCACTACCTCTGACAACGAATATAGATTGTACAGGGTTGGTGGATCCGGCTATGTTTCAACTGTTGTTGAAACTTCAGGTAGCACTGCTTGGTTTGACTTAGTTGGTAACGCTGACAGTACTACTGCTGCTTGGGAAAGTTCTCTAGTGGCTAACACTGAGATAGACGTTGATAATAACTACGCAGAATTCTATCTAGTAGCCACCAATGTAGAGCTCGGCAGTATTACTACAGATGATAGTATCCAGTGTCGACTTGAAACGCTTGACGGTTCAGCCTCAAGTTACTCCATCAAGTATCATGATGGTTCAGGAACTTCAAGGTATGATCTATTATCAGGCACAAACGACTTAGTCGGCGAAGCAGTTACTCCTTAAGACTGGTTAATACTCTGAAATAGAATCCCAGCCCCTTACCCAAGGGGCTGGGTTGATTTTTAGCCTATTTTTGTTAAGATTATATTAATCTATGAATTACAAGATAGAAAAAACCATTAAAAAAATAGGGGAAATTGGTCTTCTAATTTTACTATTTCTGCCTTTATTTGTTTGGACAGGTACTTTATTCCCTTATGTTTTTTGGAAGAGTATTGTCTTTAGGTTTATTATTCAGCTATTATCTTTACTAGCCCTTATCCTATTGTTTAATAATAAGCTTAGTAAGGTTCCTAAGAAATTTATTATCTCTTCAGTTTTTATATACTTTATTCTGATGATAACTTCTGTTTTCTTTGCCGAAGATGCTTCCAGAGGTATCTGGGGAAACTTTGAAAGAATGAACGGAGTTATAGAATACATTCACTTAGCCGCTTACCTTTTGATTTTAATTGTTTTTTTAAGGACCAAACAGCAATGGCAAAAAGTTTTTTTCACTTTAAATTTTTCCAGCTTCCTTATCAGCTTAATGGCTATTGCCCAGGAGTATAAGATTATAAATTTTGGCGCTATTGATTATGCCGGAAGAACCGGTGGTACTTTGGGAAATGCCGCTTTTTTGTCTTCAGTTTTGATCATCTGCACTTTTTTATTAACCTTTTTCTTTCATCAATATCCTAAGCAGAGAAAGTTTACTGGCTTGGTTATTGCCTTAAATATTTTAACTATCTTCATTTCAGCCACTCGTGGAGCTATTTTAGCTCTAGGCTTTGTTGTAATCCTTTCCTTCTTTATTTTATTATTAAAGAAGAACTTTTTAAGCAGACGTAAAAAACAAATAGTCGGAGCCCTTTTACTTTTAACTTCTATATTTTCTGTGAGTATTTTTATCTTCAAGAACAGCCAGTTAGTCAGATCAATTGAACCGTTAAGAAGAATTTCGGAGATAAGTTTGGAAGATGCCACCTCTGCTTCCAGACTTAAGCTGTGGCAGTTTTCCTGGCAGGCTTTCAAAGAAAGACCTTTGACCGGCTGGGGTATAGAAAATTATTATCTGGCTTTTAATAAATACTACGATGGCAGTATGAGAGAAGAGTGGTTTGACAGGGCCCATAATCAGCTGCTAGATGTTTTAGTGACTGGCGGTTTAATTACTTTTATTGCCTATCTAGTTTTTATTATAGGAGTTTTTATCTACCTCAAAATTTTATATAAGAAGAATAAACTGGACTTTATCAGCTATTTAATTTTTACCATGGGTTGGTTGGCTTATATTATTCAAAATCTCTTTATTTTTGACATGTTAAGCAACCTAGTTTATGTCTTCTTGTTCCTGGCTTTCTTAATTTATATAGACTGTCAAGATCAGGAAAATTATCTAAAATATTATATAGTAAAAATTGGTAAGCCTTTTAAAGGACTAATCGTAATTATTATTATAATAGGTGTTGTTTTTTCCTTGAGTTTTTTGATAGCCAAC
>Ga0210019_1004835_pt1 | contig 11495 bp, 10 predicted proteins | sample CryGeyCG2114_020_2_FD_183969 | JGI IMG/M metagenome (GOLD analysis project Ga0210019, IMG submission 183969) | Groundwater microbial communities from aquifer - Crystal Geyser CG11_big_fil_rev_8/21/14_0.20 (SPAdes) (version 2) | ecosystem: Environmental > Aquatic > Deep subsurface > Groundwater ...
CGGTTGGCCCAACAGGGATGCCTCCCACCAGGGAGGTTACATATTGGCCTGAAATTACGGCTTCTTTACCACTCGCTTCACCGTATTGACTCGCAACCAGCGTAACTGCCTGATCACCTGAAGCAAGGTCCACCAAAGCGTCTGCATAGGTTGTTAGAAGCCCATTACCTAGAATGTTTTTGTAAACTCCGACATATTGAATCAGTCTTCCAGGGCCAGATGGAGCCTCAATATTGACTTCCACAGGTGCGGGGTCACAGCAGTCTTTGCCTCGCTCACCGTCCCAATCCCAAACTATGACATCAGGAATTCCAGAGCCTCGAATGTTTATAACAATGTGGGCAAGTCGGTAGTCGACAGCCAACCCCTCTACTTTGCTATAACTTAAACTCTGATCGGTCTGGAACCGCAGTCTGGCAGTCGTGTTTTCAATATCTCGAGTACATGCGGTCGAAAGGCCCAGCAATATCGAGAGCCAAAGTGATGCGAACCCAGACGAAGCGAGACTTGGCATAAAGAAATATGGCGAAATGAAATATGGTGAAGTGATTTTTTTTAAACGATCCGTTCCGCGCATACGTACTCCTAATCGTATTTTTCGGAAGGTCTCAGCTGGCATTTCACTAGAAAAAGCATTCCGTATCATTATTTCTGTCTTAATTTGACTCACTCTCGACTACATGTCTTATTTCAAGACGATAGAAGCGCGATAATGCTATTGACCTCGCGCACGGGTTTTACTTAGATTCTACGCATGAATAAATTTCTGAAAATTGATTCCGAAGGCTACATCGATCTCGATGGAATTAGATCAACCGATGAAGACTTTGGCCAAACTGTGTTAAAAAGTTTGCGCCTCGGAGAAACTGGGGAATGGCTGGCAACAGTCGGCGGCGAAACGGCAATAGCGGAGGTGAATGATGCTCCTCTTGTTGCCCAGATGATCGAATGGAAAGATAATAAAGAGCTCCGTGCGCGCTTTGCCTACAATTATTGGCAATCGGTAAATCTAGATAGATTGACTTTAGATGATTGGGATCGCGTACATGGATACACAGAGCGACAGATTCCGTTTGTTATGAATAGAGCTGCTCAGATGGAATTGTTCAACTCCGCCATCGAATTCGACGACGATTCACTGACTTTCCCCGCAGGAAAGATTGTTTTGCCCTCGTGGCTATCGTCAACAGGCGATGAAGTGTCCGAAAGTTTTTGGGCACAGAAGTACTCAACAATGAGCACTCCCTGGGACATGCAAAATGCCCATCCAAGTCTTGAAACAATTATTGCTCAACTAAAACTACCTCGGTCTCGAATTGCTGTACTTGGGTGCGGACGTGGCCACGACGCGGCTTTTTTTGCATCCAAAGGCCATAAGGTAGAAGCCTTTGACTTCTCGAAAGACGCCATTGATGAGGCACGAAAGCTTTATGGAGTTTCGGAGCAGCTTTCTTGGCATCAAATGGATGCTTTTGCCCTTAAAAAATCACATTTCCAAAAGTTCGACATTGTCTTTGAGCACACTTTTTATCCCGCCGTGCCGCCGACACGTCGAAATGAGCTGGTCGATCTTTGGCGCACTCTTTTAGTTCCCCGGGGGCATTTGCTAGGAATATTTTTGTGTTTCGAGCGCCCCGGCGGGCCGCCGCACTCAGCGAGCGAATGGGAAATCCAAAAGCGCACAGAGAAAGCTTTTTCTCCTTTGTACTGGACAAGATCTCGGTTCTCGCCTCCCGATCGATTGGGCAAAGAACTGATCGTTTACCTCCAAAACCGCTCTTGACGCTTATCTGCCGCGACCTCGCAAAGAGAAGTAAGCAATTCAAGGAAGCGATGGGTGAGGGAGTGAGGCCTATATCAAATAGGCCGCAACGAACGAAATCCTGAAGCTGACGACGAAGTGCGACGCTTATCTGCCGCGACCTCGCAAAGAGAAGCAAGCAATTCAAGGAAGCGATGGGTGAGGGAGTGAGGCCTATATCAAATAGGCCGCAACGAACGAAATCCTGAAGCTGACGACGAAGTGCGACGCTTATCTGCCGCGAGGGTGAGGAAGTAGTGGGATCAGCTATAAGCCGGGTTCTGTCTTCCAAGGCTCCTCGCACCTTGGGAGAAAATCATTCATCTAGGAGATTTGTCACCAAATCCCTCAAGCGATCTTACCCGGAAGCTCTGCGCTGGCCGCGCTTTCTAATGCTTCCCTATTTGATCTTGCTCCACGCAGAGTTTAGCTGTTTTCACTCCAGCAGCTCCCTTAAAGTCTCCCGTTCCCGACAATAAGATCAATGCCCTGGACATTCTCTCTGTTCCACTGTTCCTCACCTTGCGGTGGAAGGGTATTACCCTTTGCGTCGCCATACGGAGCCCGGACTTTCCTCCCTAAATAAAACAGTCAAAATTTTTTTACAAAAACTTTGGATGCTTTACCCAGAGCGATTTTCCGCCGATCCCACAAAGCAAAGATACCACAGGACACCGCAGCCCGATACCAATAACTTTTACAAAGGTGACACGCAGATAGATTTTTTTGCCCTTCCCGTCTAGATTCCCATTTTTACTCTTGTTTTTGCTTTTGTATAAAACAAGAGTGGGCTCATAGGGGAGCCGCCGACATTTTAACTTCAAGGACTTTGATGAAGCACCGGGGGGCTCGATCATGCGATTCCTATTAGGGCCGGTTGCCAATTCTTCCAAACAATTGCCCAAACGTTTAACGAAATGCAAACAACCCGTAGTCATAGCAATTTTAGGCATCTGCATGTGCCAAGCCTTTTTGGTGGGGGAACTGATAGTCCAAGCAAGTAATGCCAATGCTGAAAAATTTTTCGAAAATGAAATGAGCTATAGCAACCTTCAACAAAAACTCTTGCAAGACAATGAGTTAACGAGTGTCGAGGCGTTCTTAGATTTTTTGCCTGAAAGCTATAAAGAAAATCCTATTATCATCGGAGACTCAAAGAGCATTCAATACGCAACCCCTACAAGTCCGCGTATCTTGCTCCCCAATGCCGACGCGAGCATTGTTTTTACGTTCAATGGCTCAGAAGAACATAGCGGAGGCTCAACAGTAGAAGCTTACGAATTTGATCGTATAAAAAGACGCTTTAATTTTTTTGCTATCGACTTTTCTTCGGGAAAAGGCGTACTGTCACAGAAGAATCCCGCCCTCTGTTTGGGTTGCCACGCGCCCGATCCGAGGCCCAACTGGGAACACTATCCCAACTGGAAGGGAGTCTACGGCGATCGCGACGACTATCTAAAGTTTGAAGACAAATCGAAGAGTCTTTCTGAATTGGATTTTTCTAAATGGCTTCAGGATGCAGGTAAGCACCCAAGATATTCCTTTCTAAAGCTCCCTATAGTTAATTTTATGCTTCCCGGCGGCAAAACTTTTGTTGTGAATTTTAACCTGCCGACGCTGCTCGAAAAGCCATTTGATCTCTTTCTCGATGCTAAGTACATTCAGTTTGAAGAAAGGATCAACTCCGACTTCACTCAGAAGGTTGTTGAACTAAACGCATTAAGACTCGTCAGAATCATCGAAGAGCACGGAAATGATGATCAAACCGCAGACGAAGTCCTCGATTTTTTACTCAACGTTGTTAGCTCTGAAGAAATTCTTTCAGGTGAAAAGACTTGGCAAAGCGAAGTGCCTATAAGCCTTATCAAAAAACTGAAGCCCAATCGTTCGCCAAACTATTATCAGGACCGATTTGACAATCATGCCAGCGGCAAAGGTGATATCTCCTTCGAAGAAGACCGACGCACCATGCCCGCACTCATGATGGCCCTCGACCTAATAGGGTACAGTGATGATCGATGGGCAACTGGATTTATTATCGGACATAGGTGGGGGTACCGAATGACTACGCCTTTGTTCTTCTCCACGGCTGTTTTGAGAAAAGCCATTCTAGATTCGAGCTCTAAGCGTTATCAAGCGCCTGATTCGCAAGTTCATCAGCCCGGTGATTGAACTCTCGCCTAACATGTTCGATTCGAAAGTTTTCGAATCGACCACTGAGAACTCGCACTTGATTGAAGAGTGGTCTTATTACTTCTGACTTTACTTTGTATTGGCCGACAACTTGTCTTACCAACAACTCAGAGTCCGTCTTAACTGTAACGCCTTTAAACCCTTTTTCGAGTGCCAAAGTAAGTGCTCTTATTACCGCTGTGTACTCTGCATAATTATTTGTCTGATTGCCAATGACTTCGCCGTGCTCAAAAACTGTATCGCCATCTTCAGAGTAAAACACAATTCCTACTGAGGCTGGCCCGGGGTTTCCCCTGCTGGCACCATCTGTATGTATAACGACGGATTGCATCTGATTAACTTACTCCAGTGGGACTATAATCCGAAACAATGAACACAGCGTTATCTAGACTCTAAGGAAACAGGCTCAAGTCCCCATGCCTTAGACTCGTCGGCCCACAAATCCAAGACTTTCTTTTTGACTTCAAGATTGATCGCTTCATTCAAACTGCGATCAACTTTTTTGAAATCTGACGACTCGTCAGAGATGCTGAGTTTATTCGCCATCTCTTGAGTCCAGACGCAGGCACCCAAAGAAGATGTGTTCCATGCTAAATGTTTCACAAATTCCAACGAAAGCCACCAAACAGATGAACCAAGCGTTGTGGTCAAATTAGAAACGAAGCCTTCAAACAATTCAAAGTTTAGCTCATGATAAGCAGACTCGGCCTGCGTTGACGGATAATCTATCCTCCAAATAGGAGGCCCTCTAAGCACTCGAAACGTTTTTGCTCCTGGAACCTCCAGCGCAACTTCAATGAAACCTGCACGACAATTCGCTCCGCAATAGCCCACGAGGAGCTTCTGATAAAAACCACGGGAGCCAGATCCTGTGAGTTTAAAGTTGCGGTTAAAAGACTTATCAAATCTCGACTTCAACTTACTTTCAATTTCGTGAATGCTGATTATCCTAGGCTTATCAATATTTTGGCTGATCTCTGACCAATAAAACCAATTTGAATTTTTCTGTGATTCTGAAAGCGTTAACATTTCTTTCTTGGCAAGTTCATAAGCGACTGCTGATTTTCGAATCAACTGTTCATAAAGAAAATCATCTTTCGACTGTTTCAAACGGTAAGGAACAAAGCCTTTTATATGCGCCCTCCAAGTCTCATCATTCTCGGGCTTAACCAAGAACTGAACAGCCTTTTCAAAACGTGATAAGCAGCCACTAGTTTGTGAGTCGGCAAATGAAGACTGAGAGACCAACATGCTCAGAGTAAGAATCATGTTTATGCAAAATGCTTTTTTCATCTGCCTTCGTTTAATCATCTTGATTCACGATAATCAACAACACCTGCACACCCAGTTCCATAATGGGATTACCTGCGCCGTCGACATCCACTTGACCAACGACATTTGTTGCGCCGTTTTTAAAAGAAGAAAACTTTGGTACCATCTTGCCCTTATAATTCTCAGTAATATTTTTGAAGAGTTCCTTCACATTTTCGAGCCCGATCCTAATACAGCCGTGGCTAGCCTGTCTCCCTAACTTGCCTTCGGCGACAACACCCTTCGGAACTCGATGCAGTGCCACTCCGGTACCCAAAACCCCACCGCCGCTTGTTTCGTAGAAGTATTTTAAGAACATCGCGTAGGGCATCTCGGCTTCATACTTTTTTGAAGTGTAATCCTTATACATTCTTTTTTGATCCAACTGAAAAACACCGCTTGGAGTATCGTACTGTTTTGCTATTCCGGTTGAAACAAAAAACGAGTGCTCACGAACCCAAAAGTCGTTAGAACTTCCTTCGAGTGCGTTTAGGCCAGATCCCAGTTCGTCGATTGAAAGTCGTCTATAGATCCTCATTACCTGGGCCGTTTGACCTTCTTTAGCTTTGTTCACCCACATCACAACTGGGAAATAACTGATCGTTTCGGCTAGGCTCTCGGTCGAAACACGTAGATCTATTTGTTCATCAAGAATTATGTCTCCACCTGTGTACCAGGGCACCCGACTTTCTGCAATTTGGGTTCTTCGAGGATCATTGTATTTGAGAGTAGACTCACTCAAGATATTAGAACCGCCGCCAACATTTGCTGCGCCAGTAGCCGCTGCGCTTTCGCCCGCGTCAAGCTCATCACCCGCAGGCGAACCAACTGTATCTTCATTAGCAAACTCTCTTTCAAAATATTCGCCGATTTCATCTTTGCCGAATTCTTCAAGGGCTGATGCATGACCTGCTGAAGTGAACAAGTAAGCAAAGCAAACCACAAGAGCTGTAGCTAGCAAGCCACGAGCAACCAAAGGACAGATAAACTCGGTGGTCTGCTTTTGTAGATGAAGAAGAGTTTTTTTCTTTTCTAAACTCTCAGATGCAAAAAAGCGCATGCCCACTTTGTTCGGATTATTCTTCATTGAAAATGGATTCATTGTTACTCCCCTAGGTTTCATTAAAATATTGGTTTGTTTGTCTTTGTGATTTGTTTGACTAGGTCCCATCAATTCATTCGATGGATTTATTTGATCGCTCCATCAAATTCTTTGATGGAGGTTTTATTTGATAACTGTGTAAATTCCATTTTACCCAAGGCTCCTGTGCTATTTTTTTCATTTCCTGTAAAGGTAGAAAGCATCTTTGTAGTCTGGCACTACAAGATATCGCGGCACCGTCTTTCCGTTCAATTTTGGATTAGCCGCTGCCATCTCTTTGACCAAAGGCTCAACAAGATAGCTCGTCGATTCACCGTTGCTGACCAATTTCGAGAGGGCAAAGTAGGCTTGTCCCGCTGAATTCATATCAAGGTGAATAGAACGATCACAACCGTAGGCCTGAAACACTCTCGCCATCACATTTGGTGTGGCCGAAGAAAAGTAGGCAAAAACCAAAAATCTATCCGTTTCTGTCTCGATGATACAGGCCGCCGATCGCGGAGTTTCTTGTTTACTTTCCGCATTGCCGGACCAGTTACCAGGGCCCCATTGGGCAACGTATTTAGTCGGAGCTCCGATTGAATCTCTGCCGCCACCATCAACAAGAGCCACTCCATTTTGTCTTACGTAGAGGAGTTGCGAGTTTCTAACACTGTCCTCAACTGCCCACGTTTTTATATCCACCGCCCCGTCTCTTGTTACAAAGAACGTCGCCAAGTTGGGCTTGAGTGTGCTCATTAATAAACCAGACTCCATAAACCCATATTGATGACCGCTGTTAGACTTTGCTAAGTCACCATAAAGAAAAGCGGAATGTGCTGCTTGAAATCCTCCAGAAAAAGTCGCTTCAATTTTAGGTAATTTATCAAGTGGCGGCATTCCAGATGGGCGAAGGGGAAACAGCTTGTCAAAACCGTCGGGCCCTCCCTTACCATTTTTCACCTCATTGTGCGCGCGCTTTGACCACTCAACTCCGGGATGGTGAGTGCCATGAAACCAGCCCGCACTGAATGACTTCAAGTCTGCCGCCACCAAATGCACCATGCTGCCGCTTTCTGTCGAAGTTAGTTTTTTAACCTTGTCGGGATATGAACCCAAAATACTGGGGTCAATTAATTCTGGTACAACAACGCTTGCATAGAATCCTGAAAAGTTCTGAGCCTCATACCAGCGACCCGCTAACAAGTTCTTTTGTCGAACCTGAACGCCTAGGTGATGATTCTTAACTATGCTCCCTCTAAACTCCGAAGATACTGCCGCATCCGGTAGCGGAGCGTCTCCGTGCTGAACAGAATGCGATGACTTCTCGAGAACAGCTTCTTCTTCACTCCACTTTCGCATTGCGCTCAAAGAAGATTTTCCTAAGGCCAACAGCCCTTCGGCATAGTCAGAAGGCAGAACGCTTCGAATTTTTGTAGCAACTAACTCAACCGTTGTGTTGTAACCATTCGTGGTTCTGCGTACATATACTCCGGCGTCACACGCTGGCTCGTAGGCCAAGTTAGTTTTCTCGGAATAGTTCTTCGCAAAACCTATGACGTCGGCAATGCAAGTCAAGGGCTGAGAATTTTCCTTTGCCAGCAAGAGACGATTGCCCTCAAGGATGAGTTCATCAGCTCCAAAAAGAGACTCCAAATGGATCGCAACCTTAGCCACGCCACCGTCAATCGCAAGAATATGGTTTTTGGGAAGAGAAGCCTCAAACGTCATTAACGTAATCTGATGACTACTCACTTCTACCTGTTGTGACTTTATATTTGACTGTAAACCAACTACAGAATCGACAGGCTTTTGTTGGGAAAAACAGATCGGCGCCACTAAAGTGGTAATCAGAAAATTTATTGCGTGTACAAATGGGTTTGTATGCTTCTTCATTACAGGTCCTTTTTCGAGCTATTTTCTGTTATTAAAATACGTTGTTCATTTTGTTAGCGGATAAGTTTTTCTTGAATTTACTTTTAAACATCAAAAAAGAGAGGTTCGACGCGTTCGAATGGGATGCAATTAATAGCAGGACTAAGAATGACGTTTTCACTGGAAACACCTCGCGAGGCGCATCACAAACCCAAGTAATTTTGCCTGGGAATTGCGGAGGCCAAACTGTATTAGGATTCATTGCGAATATAAGGCACTTAGAGGTATTTAACAATGCGCGTTGTCAAAATTTGTCGGCGCCATGAACTTTGTACAAGGGAGGTCAGCGGAAATTTAAGGCTTCATCCTGAAAAAGTACCCGCGCTGTTCTTATCTCTTTTTGTTTATTCTCTTGCTATCGTTGAAATTATAGCAGCAGGGGCAGTCGCCTCAGCCGTGGCCCATGGTTTTTGAGCGGTTCACTTTGGCGTCTTTGTTTTTTTCGATAAATTCGACAATGAGGCCGGCAACGTCTTTTCCGGTAGTTCTTTCAATCCCCTCGAGACCCGGCGAAGAATTTACCTCGAGCACGAGCGGCCCATGATTTGATCTAATAATATCAACACCACAGACGTTAAGTCCCATCGCCTTAGCTGCTCTCACTGCCGTACTTCTTTCTTCAGGCGTTAGCTTTACCGTTTGAGCACTTCCGCCTCGGTGCAGGTTCGATCGAAACTCACCTTCTTTTGCCGTTCTCATCATCGCAGCAACAACCTTCTCACCAATCACAAAACAGCGGATATCGCTACCTCTCGACTCTTTAATAAACTCTTGAACCAGAAAGTGAGCATCTAACCCGCGAAAAGCTTCTATCACACTCTCAGCGGCTTTGTTGTTCTCAGCCAAGATAACACCCTTACCCTGCGTGCCTTCTAAAAGTTTAATCACAAGAGGAGCTCCCCCTACCAACTGAATCAGACTGTCCGTGTGCCGAGTTGAGTGGGCAAACCCTGTTACGGGCAAACCAATACCTTTTTTTGAAAGCAGCTGAAGGGCGCGAAGCTTATCGCGAGACCGGGTAATCGCTACTGACTCGTTGAGTGGGAACACATGCATCATTTCGAACTGCCTCAAAACAGCTGTGCCGTAAAAAGTGACGGAGGCTCCAATGCGAGGGATAACTGCATCCATATCATCAAGAATGATGTCTTTAAACAAAACCGTCGGTCGATGTGAGGTGATATTCATGTAACACCTCAACGGGTCGACGACCTCTACTTGGTGGTCCCGCCTCAAACACGCCTCCACCAATCGTTTTGTTGAGTAAAGCTCTTGATTGCGCGACATTATACAAATTTTCATCTTTAGGTTTCTCTTAGGTTTCTTCAAAATTCTCAGAACATGTTGTTTAATGAGACTTTTATCAGTTTAAAATATTTCGGTCGCACTTTTTCACGTAGCGCTCGGGAATCACCTTTTCCAAAAGGTAGCGCCCAAACGATATACGCACTTACAAAGATTTCATCAAATAAGATCTAGCTGTATTGACGAGAAACCGCTTACGTAGAGCTTGGCGCCCAAGCAGCATTCGAAAACCCATGAGATCCCTATTGACAAGTGTCACTTCAGATTCAAATAACACAGGTCCTATCTGAATGGGAATTCTAATCACTGGTCTCATAGTTTCATGACCGGAGGAACTTTTAATCTTTCGCACGTCGATCACTTTTGCCCGGACTTTCTTCTCTCCTTTTCGCGAATGCTGGGTTGGCAATATCTTAAATTCCACTTCGCGGCTCCGACCTTTGCCAATCCATTTGATTTCGCTGGCATGAAGAGCCGATGTTCTGGCCCCAGTATCTACTTTAGCCTTTATCGGCAGCCCAATAAGTGTGGGCAGGTAGACCCACTCGCGCCAACCACAAACTAACTCAGAAACTAATATTTCAGGGCGAGCGGAACGTTGCCTCATCTTGCTCCTTTTGCCAAGATTAATAGAGGGTTAAGGAAAAATCACCCTGTCATGAAGGCGGGGTCCTGACCGAGGGCGCAAGTTGGCCTTAAGGAGTATCTGATGAAAAAAAAATTCGTGGCTGTGGCTATTTCGTCAAACCTAGCAAGAAAAGGCAAATAATATGAATTGGCAACAGCTCCTCATCTCATACTTTTTCTTAGTGACCCTGTCTCCAGCGGTGTGGGCTGAGGAATGCACGACCTTAGTCGAAAACGAAGTCGCGCGCGTGTATCAATGTGACCGACTAAAAATCGTTAAGATTGCCGGCTCACCATCTACCCGAGCTTCTCAGTTTGGTGCCCTCTTGCAAAAAGGGATCGTCTCATCAGTGCCGCTCACATTTTTTTCAGAAGCTCAGACTCGGGGACTTTCTCGGTTGAATCCCCTCAAGCGCTGGCTACTTACTGGCTACCTCACTTTTTGGAAGCATTTTCGGCTTTCTGAGGATCCAGACGGTCTCACGGATGAGATGAAAATTCTCTCCGGCGCGTCGGGACTTGGGTGGGATCGCTTTAACTCTGCGATTAAAGCACCCGACGTCGGTGCCTTTGCAGCCGGCAACAACCCTCAGCATCAAACAGAAGAGCTGGGCTGCACGAGCATTTCGAAGCTAGGAGACGACGGCAGCTTCACCTTTGCACGCAATTTTGATTACGACGGAATTGGTGTTTGGGACAAATCGCCATCCCTGTTTGTAAGTGTCCCTGAAGAAGGCTCAGCAGACCTTAAGGCACTCTCTATCGGAACAGACGGAGTCAATTTTTCCTCGATTAGCGGAATTAACGAAAGAGGAATCGGTCTTGTCGTCCACCAAGCCTACGCGAAGGTGGCAGAAGGAAAAGGCATTCCGCTTTATCTCATAGGTGAAGGCCTTCTACGAAAATCCGGCACCCTTGAAGAGGCTATCGAGTACTTGCGGCACCATCGCCCTCTACCAATTTGGTATTTCGTTTTATTTGATATTAATAGTAAAAAGTCCGTGGTTGTTGAGGCCGGCTCGCAGCACTTTGATGTTATCGAATCGAATACTGACTTTGCAAAGAGCAATCATATGGGCGAGCTTGGACGCTCCCAATGGGAGACGGCTCGGCAATCAACTCTTTACAATTCGAATCTTCGAAGAGATTACGCATTGAACTCGCTTGCAGAGTTAAATTCTTTGAGCCCAGAGGGTGCGGCAGCCATACTCAGCCATCGAGCCTCTAAAGGGACCGGTGTCG
>Ga0210019_1004836_pt1 | contig 11493 bp, 12 predicted proteins | sample CryGeyCG2114_020_2_FD_183969 | JGI IMG/M metagenome (GOLD analysis project Ga0210019, IMG submission 183969) | Groundwater microbial communities from aquifer - Crystal Geyser CG11_big_fil_rev_8/21/14_0.20 (SPAdes) (version 2) | ecosystem: Environmental > Aquatic > Deep subsurface > Groundwater ...
GCGAGGAAGACGAGCAAAATGTTTTGAGGCCGTAGCCCAGCTACGGCGAAAAGCATTTTGCGAAGTCTGACGATGACGCAGCCGAAAAGATAAAATTGTAGCAGGAATAGTTTTGCAACCATCTCAGAATATGCGAATTTCTTGTCTGCCACGAATTCTTAATTCAAGAAGGTTTTTAGCTATTTTCTTTGAGTGAGGAAATTTTAAGTCATAGCCAAATTTTTCAAGCAAATCAATTGTTCGCAAGGTTTTAGCAATTGTTGATTTCTCTAATGACTGGATAAATTTTTCCAAGCCGTTGTTAAAGATTTTTATTTGCATTTTTGTTTTCATGAAACCGCAAAAAAGCGAAAGCGAGCAGGCCGCCAAACAGAGCGGTTATGAGTTGGGGCCAGGACATCATTTGAGCCATTTGCGGAGCGAGCTTTTGCGGTAGGAGAAATTGGAATAAAGTCGCGCTGGCTGAATAAAGAAAGAGAAATTTTAAAAGGCTAGCTGAAATCGCGCCAAGAAAATATTTTTTATTTTTCAGCAAATAAAAAATAGTAATCAAAATAATATTGCCCGTGATAATAAAAGGAATCATGGGAATAAGCGGGGCAGGCAGGGTACCGCTCACAGCCGCGATTAAGCTGGGCAAAGCGCCAATAGCTACAGCGGCCGTTCAGCCCAAAGTTACTGTGGCCAAAAACAAAACCGCGTTGACAATAGCGCCAGTAACGAGCTGGTTATGTAATAAAGGGGCAACAATGGCAATGGCCAGAAGGACTGCGAAAGTTGTTAGGCTGACAGTGAGAGATTTATTGAGAGCCAAAATTTTTGTTTGCATAATTTTTTATTGATACTTTGTGTGGCAGATTTTTTTTATTATTGCCTCGTTGGTTAAAAAGTTCTGATAAATTCTTTTCAGGGTTGGGTTTTCGTGCGCCAATCTTAATTTTTTCTCTTTATCAATTTGGTAAAGCCCATCAGCCCGGGCTTGGCGAATTTCTGGGGTAGAGGGTAAGGGCTGGCCGCCCCCGCCAATACAGCCGCCCGGGCAAGCCATTACTTCAATGAAGGCGAAATCTTTGAATTTTTCAAAATTTTTCAAAATTTCCACCGCATTGGCCAAGCCATTAGCCACCGCTACTTTAACTTTCATTTTTCCTAAGTTTATGGCGGCTATTTTAAGGCCTTGCTGGCCTCGCGTTTTAGCAAAGTTAATTTTTTTATTTTTAGCATTAGCCAAAAAGTAAGCGGTACGCAGGGCTGATTCCATCACTCCGCCGCTTGCGCCGTAAATAACACCAGCCCCAGAATAATCTCCTAAAAGTTCGTCGGGTAATTCTGTAGCTAAGTTTGGCAAATCAATCCGACGGTTTTTGAAAAGCCGGGCCAGCTCTCGGGTAGTTAGAACATAGTCAACTGGCGCTAAGCCGTTTATTTTTAGCTCTTCTTTGGTAATTTCGTATTTTTTAGCAATGCAAGGCATCGCTGAAACCACTATAATATTTTCCGGGGCGATATTTTTTTGCTTAGCCCAATATGTTTTAATCAGCCCGCCTAAAATAACTTGAGGCGAGCGAGTGGTGGCTAGGTGGGGAATAAATTGCGGCCAATAAACTTCAATAAACCGCGTCCATGAGGGGCAGCAAGAGCTTAGTATAGGTAAGTTTTTGTTTTGTTGTATTCTAAACAAGCCCTCGTTGGCTTCAGCAAAAGTGGTGAAATCAGCGCCGCAGGCAGTGTCAAAGACGAAATTAGCGCCAAGTTGTTTTAAGCCAGCAATAATTTGCCCAGTAAGGTCAATGCCCGGCGCCAGGCCAAACTCTTCACCGAGACAAGCGCGAATAGATGGGGCAAACTGAAAAATAATTGTTTTGCCACCTGCTATTGCTTCAGCAAAGGCGGATTCTATCCCTTCAAATTCACTCTCCGCTTCAAAAGCGCCAGCTGGGCAATGCATCAAGCACTGGCCGCAGTAGATACAAGGATGGTTGTCGTCGGGTATTATTTCTTGCAAATCATTTCGGCTGGTTATTTTGAGGTGGTTAACTTGTTGCTTGGCGCAGGCCTCAACGCAATTGCGGCAATCAATGCATTTTGAGGAGTCAAAATTTAAAATGTTATTGAAATTATAGACGGGCCAATCGTTTTTGCGGTCAGCAAAGCGGGTTATTTCAACATTATATTTTTTCGCCAAGGCCAAAAGCTCGCATTTTCTGTTCCAAACGCAATCATTGCATTCTTCTTTGTGCTGGCTGAATAGCAGTTCAAGATTGGTTTTTCTTAATTTGTTAAGCTCCTCCGATTCAGTAATTATTTCCATGCCATCAATTGCCAAGGTTGAGCAAGCGGTTTGCGGAAGCGCCACGCCTTTTATCGCCACTAAGCAAAGCCGGCAGGTGGCCTTGACCGACAAGTCCGGATGATAGCACAAAGCTGGTATATCAATCTCGTTTTGCCGGGCTATTTCCAAAATCGCTTGACCCGCCTCGGCCTTAAATTTCTGCCCGTTTATTGTAAGAGATATTTTCATATAGTTGTTCATTTTATCATAAATTACCCTCTTAGCCAAAAAAGTAGTAGAATAAATTAAAAGTCAAAGTAATAAACAAACAAAAAATATGAAAGGATTTATAAATTTTATCAGGGAGCAGGGCATAGTGGGTTTGGCGGTGGGTTTTATTTTGGGGGGAGCTGTTTCCAAAATTGTCACCTCGCTGGTTAACAATATTATCAACCCATTGGTCGGCTTGGTGATGGGCAAGGTCAATTTGGCTGATAAGGCTATTAGCATGGGGAGCTCTTCGTTAAACTACGGCGCTTTTATTTCAGCCATCATTGATTTTATGATTATCGCGGCCGTGATCTATTTTGGCGTAAGAATGCTTGGCCTAGACAAGCTTGATAAAAAGAAAGAATAAAATAATAAATATAAATAAAAAAATATATGCCAGCTACTATTATTAACTTAAAAAAAATTTGGCACAACTTTAATCTCTCGCCAAACCGGCCGAGAGGTGTTTTTGGTTTTGCAGCCGTTTTTGCAAGATGTTAAAGACAATGAAAAAATTGAAGTAGATTTTTGACGGCGTGTTTGTTTTTTTCTCCGTCTTGGGGGGATGAATTTTTAACGCCATTGATAAATGAAAAATAGGGGTCAAAAAATAGGGGTCAGCTCTATTTTTAACAAAAAGTTAAAAAATTAAAATTATAATTCAAAATTAAGGAATACGAGTAAGTAAAAAAATGAAATCAATTTTTGAAAAATACTTGTTTTCAGAAACGCTATTTTAAGTCAAAGATTTTAAGAAGTAAAAACTAAAAATATGGAAATAATTAAAAAGAAAACTTGGCCAGAGTATTTTGAATTAGTGTTGGCGGGCAAAAAGGTTTGATTTAAGATTGGCTGAACAGAAGAATACACTGGCAAAAAAATTGAGAAAAAAGTTGATTAGTAGTAAGAGATGGTTGCAAAACTATTCCTGCTGCAATTTTATCTTTTCGGCTGCGTCATCGTCAGACTTCGCAAAATGCTTTTCGCCGTAGCTGGGCTACGGCCTCAAAACATTTTGCTCGTCTTCCTCGCCTCGCTCGAAAATCTAAAATTTCGCTACGAAATAGTTTTGCAACCATCTCTAAATATGAAAGCGCTGCTTAAAAAGTATTTTGGCTATGATGATTTCAAGCCCTTGCAGGAAGAAATTATCAGCGAGATCCTTCAACAAAAGGATTGTTTTGTTTTAATGGCCACGGGGGGCGGGAAATCTCTTTGTTATCAGTTGCCGGCCTTAAAGTTTGGCGGGCTAACTTTGGTTATTTCGCCTTTGATTTCTTTAATGAAAGACCAAGTAGACGCTCTTAAGGCCTGTGGTATTAAAGCCGAGTTTATTAACTCTTCGTTAACGCCCAAGCAAATTTTGGAAATTTATAGCCAGTTGGCAAGGGGCGAGATAAAAATTTTGTATGTGGCCCCGGAAAGATTTGGTTTGGAGGGCTTTAACAACTTCTTAAAAGGCCTAACCATAAGTTTAATCGCGGTAGATGAAGCCCATTGTATTTCAGAATGGGGGCATGACTTTAGGCCCGACTACCGCAACTTGAGCTTGCTAAAAGAGCGGTTTCCACAAGTGCCCTTAATTGCCTTAACTGCCACCGCCACCAGAAAAGTTCGGGATGACATTATAGCCCAATTGCAATTAGAAAAAGCGCGCTTTTTTATTTCTAGCTTTAATCGGAAAAATTTGCAGATTAGTGTTATAGAAAAAAAGCAGGCGTTTTCTAAATTGGTTAAATTGCTGGAGAAGTATAAAAACGAATCTGTTATCATTTATTGTTTTTCTAGAAACGACACCGAAGCCATTGCCTCTGATTTAAGAGCCAATAACTTCAACGCGCAGGCCTATCATGCTGGTCTGGGGGCTAAAAAAAGAAGCTCGGTGCAAGAGCTTTTTATTAAAGACGAAGTAAATATTATTGTGGCCACCATTGCTTTTGGTATGGGCATAGACAAACCCGATGTGCGGTTGGTGGTGCATTACACTTATCCTAAAACTTTAGAAAATTATTATCAAGAAATCGGCCGAGCTGGCCGAGACGGCTTGAAAAGCGAGTGCGTCATGTTTTATACTTACGCTGATACCAGAAAACACGAATTTTTTATTGATCAGATAGAAGATGGCTATTTACGAAGATTATCTCAAGAAAAGTTAAACGCGGTCATAAATTTTGCCGGGCTAACAACTTGCCGTAAAAAATATCTATTAGGGTATTTCGGAGAAGATTTAATGGAGGGCAATTGCGGGGGATGCGATATTTGCTTGCCAAGGGGAAAAAATGTTGAGGAGTATGTTGTTAAGGAATTACCAAAGAACAAAGTTAAAAAGATTGACCTTGTTTATAATCAAGAATTGTTTGAAGAGTTGCGGGCTTTAAGAAAAAATTTGGCTATGCGAGAGCGCGTTCCGCCTTTTGTTATCTTCGGCGATATGGCTTTGCAAGAAATGGCTTGTTATTTGCCAACCGACCAAGAGGCCTTCAGTCGTATCAATGGTGTTGGAGCCAAAAAGTTAGAGCTATTCGGCGATATATTTTTAAGTGTTATCAATAATTTTACACAAAAGAACAATTTTTAATTCGGAGATTTTAAGGAAATAAAAAGTTTGCTATAATTGTAGTATAATAAGGGAGTTAAAACTTTTTAGTAAAAAATATGGGAAAAATTTTTCGCAAATTAACTTTTCAAAATTATTACAAAGACAAAACCGAGACCGGCCAGGTGAGGGGCGGCGGGCGGTTTGACAAATTTTTTGCTATAACCCGCAGAAAATGGGGCTTGGCTACCAAGTTAGAACATATTAGAAATCGCGGCCGACAAAATGAAAAATAAATTATAGCGGTTTCCGGGCGGCTATGAATGGCGCCCTTTTTTGTTGATTTTTTATTGGTTTTGCTGTATGGTTAGCCGCGTTAAGAAAACATTATGAATTATGAAATATTTTGAAAAAATAGCGCAGTTTATTTTGGTTTTTTCCGGCATTTTTTATTTTATCCGAATAACCGGCCATTATTATGACAAAAGAATAGTGCTGGCGGATTTGGGCGGGGTGCCTTGGCTTTACGCCACTTTGGGAACTTTGTTCGCTGTTTTGGCTGGTTTTGTGATACAAAAAGAATGGGAAAACTGGAATGATTTGCAGGATTCGATTAAGGGCGAAGTTGGCGCTTTGAGGGAGCTTTTTTTGTGGTCAACGAATTTTCCCGAGGCAATCAAGACGAGGTTTAAGTTAGCGATTAGCGATTATTTGCGGGCAATGTCATTGGGCGGATTGGCCCAAAGCGAACAACGGCAAAAGAGCGACAAAATTGAAAAGGCGCTTAGCGATTTACGCGAGGCAATTTTTGAAGTTTCCCAGAATTATAACCAGTTTATGTCAACCACCTTTTCTACTTTCTCCAAGCTCTTGGAAAATCGGGAAAATCGCTTAAGATATAGCTCGCATCACGCGCCAAAATCTATTAAAAATATGATGTTTACGGGGGTTTTCCTTTTGTCGTTTCTGTCTTTATTTATTGGCATTAAGGATATTTATCTGGCCTATGTTTTTGATTTAAGCGTGGCTTCAATGGCTTTTGTTATTTATTTGATTATCAAGGATTTGGATAATCCATTATTGCCCGGGAGCTGGCATTTAACCACGGGCGACTATCAAGAACTGCTTGAGGAAATATTATGAACATCATTGAAGTTAAAAATTTAACCAAAAGATTTGGCGATTTTGTGGCGGTTGACAATATCTCTTTTACGGTTGAGAAGGGAGAGGTTTTTGCTTTTTTAGGGCCCAATGGCGCGGGCAAAACCACTTCTATCAGAATGATGACAACTTTGCTGGCTCCTTCAGAGGGTGAAATTATTTTGAATGGAATCAATCCTCAAAAAGACCAGGCCGCCGCCAGAAAGTCATTTGGCATTGTTTTTCAAGACCCAAGCGTTGACGAGGAATTAACGGCCTATGAAAATATGGAATTTCACGGGGTTCTTTATAAAGTGCCCAAGGAGGTGAGAAGAAAAAGAATTGAAGAGTTGCTTAAAATTGTGGAATTATGGGACAGAAAAAATCACTTGGTGAAAACATTTTCCGGCGGGATGAGAAGGCGTCTGGAAATTGCTCGGGGCTTGTTGCATCATCCTAAAATTTTATTTTTAGACGAGCCAACTTTGGGGCTTGACCCGCAAACCAGAAACCACATTTGGAGCTATATTATGAATTTGAATAATGTTGAGCAAATTACTATCTTTTTCACTACTCATTATATGGGAGAAGCGCAAGACATAGCCAGCAAAGTTGTTATTATTGACCGAGGAAAGATTGTGGCCACTGGCACTCCATCAGAACTAATGAAAAAAACCAGCGCTGATTCGTTGGAAAAGGCCTTTTTAGCGCTCACTGGCGCAACTATCCGCGAGGAAGAGGCCAGCCCGGTTGATCATTTACGCATGGGCAGAAAAATGTATCATCGATAAAATATGACTTTAAGCGTAATTTACATTCTTTGGCTAAGGCAAATTAAAAGATATTTTAGATCTAAGGCGCGAATTGTTGGCTCGTTGGGCCAGCCGCTGCTTTTTCTTTTAGCTTTTGGCTTTGGCTTTGGCCCGATTTTTCAAAAAGCCGGCCAAGGCAATTATATCCAATTTTTAACCCCGGGCATTATTGCTATGAGTATTCTTTTTACGGCTGTTTTTTCAGGCATTGAAATTATTTGGGACAGGCAATTCGGTTTCTTAAAAGAAACTTTGGTAGCGCCGGTTTCACGATTAGAAATTATGCTGGGCCGAACTTTAGGCGGGGCAACCGTAGCCACGCTTCAAGGGGTGATTGTTTTTGTTTTATCTCTTTTTGTGGGGTTTCATATTTATTCGTTGATTGCCCTGCCCTTTGCTTTTATTTTTATGTTTTTTATGGCTTTGCTTTTTACCGCCTTGGGCACAGCCATTGCCTCTGTATTAAAAGATATGCAGGGCTTTCAGTTGATTATGAATTTTTTAATAATGCCGATTTTCTTTTTGTCGGGCGCTCTTTTCCCCTTAGACGGCTTGCCCAAAGTCATTGAAGTTATCGTTCGATGCAATCCTTTGTCTTATGGCATAGACGCCTTAAGGGCCGCTCTTTCGGGAGTGGCGCATTTTGGCTTGCTCAATGACTCTATTTTTTTATTTGTCGGAGTAGTTGTTTTACTTTTTGCGGGCAGTTTTCTTTTCTCAAAAATTGAGGCGTAGTTTTTTATTGGCTAGTCCATGAGCCGTCCAGCATGGCGGTTTTTAGTTATCCACAAGCGAAATATTGACCTGACCAAATAGTCGGTTATAATAAAATCGTATGAAAAATCAAATTACTACGCGACAAAAAGAGTTATTAACTATTATTTATAATTTTATTAAGGTCAGCGGTTATCCGCCCACTTTTAGCGATATGAAAGAGCGTTTAGGCGTTTCTTCAAATCAATCAGCGCTTGATTTATTGGAAAAATTAAAAGATTTAGAAATGATTAAAAAAGATGAATCAACTGCGCGCAGTATTTCTATTTTACCAGCTGGTTATAAGATTTTAGGTAAAAATCAAAGGGGAGTTGTGGTTGATATCCCATTTAAGGGCTATATTGCCGCCGGCGCGCCTATTGAAGCGGTAGAAGAGCATGAAACTATCACCGTGCTCAAAACCATGGTGGCTGCTTCGGGCGAGCATTTTGCTTTGGGCGTTAAGGGCGACAGTATGATTGACGAAGGCATTTTTGACGGCGACACTGTCATCATTCGCAAGCAAAACACCGTAGAAAACGGCGAAACCGCTGTAGCCTTAATCAACGGCAACGAAGTTACCCTAAAAAAGATTTTTCGCGAAAAAACCCGCATCCGCCTCCAACCCGCCAACCCCAAACTAAAGCCCTTGTATGTTAAAGCCATAATTATTCAGGGCAAAGTCATTAGTGCGATTAGAAACTTAGAAACGCAAGAGAGAAAGGACATAGAGAAAATAAAAGAATTTGACGGACAGTCAGATATGGTCAATAAGATTATAGTTGGTGATTGTTTGGATGTGATGAAAAAAATTAAAGACAATACTTTTGATATAATTTTTGCTGATCCGCCATATAATATGCAGTTGCAAAATGAATTATATAGGCCTAATAATACAAGAGTTAATGGGGTTGATGATGCGTGGGATAAATTTGGAAGTTTTGAACATTATGACGATTTTAGTAAGGCTTGGTTAAAAGAAGCTAAAAGAATTTTGAAAAAAAATGGCACAATATGGGTGATTGGTTCTTATCATAATATTTTTAGAGTAGGCAATATTATGCAAGATTTAGGATATTGGGTTTTGAACGATATTCACTGGATAAAGGCTAATCCAATGCCTAATTTTAAGGGTGTAAGATTCACTAATGCAACTGAAACTATTATTTGGGCTGTGAAAGACAAAAAAGTGAAAAATTATACTTTTAATTATGAAGAGATGAAAAAGTATAATCAAGGGAAACAAATGAGGAATGATTGGTATTTTTCTATTTGTAATGGGACAGAACGGCTGAAAGACGAAAATGGCGTGAAAGTTCATTCCACCCAAAAACCACTTCCTTTGCTTGAAAGAATAATACTTGCTTCCACCAAAAAAGGTGATTTAGTTTTTGATCCGTTTGGCGGAACTTGCACAACTGGCGTTGCGGCATATAAGCATGGACGGAATTTTACAATGGTTGAAAAAGACGAAAATTATGTTGATTGGGCATTGAAAAGATTTAAAAATTTTCGAAATCAACTAACAATAATTTAATATGGAAAACAACAAAATCAAAAAACTTATTAAGGAATCGGTATTGAAATTAATAAGTAATACGACAGCTGATGCTAAAATTGAAAAAATTATTGGCAAACACGAAGTCAAAACGCATTTTGTCCCGATTAGATATAGAATTTTTGGCGGATTACTTCAATCTCTGAATATTCAGTTTGGAAATTTTATCGAGGTTTTACTACAAGGAATTATAGCGGAGGAAAAGCAACTTGAAATTATTGACGAAATATCCGGCAAGAAAAATGTTCCGCTTCCATTGGCGGAGGAAACTGATTCATTAATTGACCATTTTATCTCTGATAGACAAAACAACAATGATAGCAAGCTCATTGAAAAATTTGAGCAATTATTAAAGAACATTATTGCCAACCAGCAATCCGCCCAAAATTTGGTTACTACAAAACATGATGTAGATGTTTTGTTTAGGGATAAAAGGAATGGTATTTATTATTATGTTGAGCTGAAATATAACGACGACCATGATACGGGTAAATTTGTTGATATAAACAGAAAATTCATAAAAACTCACGCTGGTTTAGTCAAAAAACTTGGCATTAAGAACACAAAACAGTTGAAGCCGATACTTTACTATCTCAACAGAAAGATAATGAAGGGCAATATTTATGTTCCAGAAGAAATGTATATTTATCGTGGGGAAAAACTTTTTAAGGAATTTCTGACAATGAAATATGATGATCTTGATGGATATTTAAAAAATGTAAGCGAGGATAAAGAAATCGTAGAAATCTTTGACAATCTTTATGAAAAAATAAGGTATGGAAAATAAAACTTTTTCAAAACATATCATAGAAATTCGCTACAAACCAAATTCTCGTTTTCTTGATAGAAGAGGTGAAATAGCAGAATTATTGGCCGGCACTTTTTTTGATCAGTGGGATATATCAAATAATCGGATTGATTTTTCAAGCAAAGGAAATGAAAACATTTTGGCTTTTTTTAGTTTTCGAAATTTTGGGCTATTCACTAATTATCCCAATACAACAGATTTTTTTAAGGAAAAAGCAAAAGATTTTATTCGTTCTGCTTGGATACATTTTTCGGCTGATAAAATCACTCGCATTGGTATTCGTTCAACTTACCTAATTGGATCAAAAAGTTTCGAAAATTCTTTCGATGAATATCGCAAAAAGTTTTTAGGATTATCTGATGAAGATTTGAAAAAATTCGATGGTGATTTAATTGACATTGGTTTTCCTCTTAATTTTGCTACAGGCGAAGACTTTTTTAATATTACTACTGGCCCAATGAAAAAATCGCAATCAAAAGAATTTTTGATAGATAGCGAGGAGCTACCAGCGTCTGGAATTTATATGGACATTGATTATTTTAAAAAAGAGTTTTCACCTCACATTACTCAAAAAAATGTACTTGATTTCGCAGACAAGGGCATTGATAAGGCAGAAAAAATAAGAGATTTAATTGCTGGCTGGACAGCCAAAAATAAATAAACCTGTGGCAGAAACGAAAATCAAAAGTGAGGGATTGGAAACATCTCGCAAAACAGGTGAAAGCTTTTTCGATACTAAAAAAGATATTACAACAAACATAGAAGCCGAGGATGAAAGCGCGGATAAAGGCACAGAAGAAAAAATAGAAAAAAATCAAACTCCGGCCGAAATTAGTCGTAAAAAATACTATGATAGCGAGAAGACAAAAAATGATGCAAAAGCTAAATTGTTTGATGCTATAAAATATGCGATATATATATTGTTAGGGTTGGGTGCCATTTTCGTAATAATTTGGGCATACAAAGTGAATAACATTGCCGAACCGATTGGCGGAATGAAGGTGGAAATTCAATATTTCAAAGATAATTTGAAGGATATAAAAGACCAAATGCAAAAATTACAAGATAAAGTTGATGTAATTGAAAAAAATTATAAAATAGCGAGGTGATGTGTGTACGAAAAGTCGCAAGGACGAAAAAGCGAGAGCAGAGTAAAATGAGGTAGAAGTGAAGTTGAAATAAAAAATTGAGGCTTGTTCGGCGGTTAGTTAAAAAAGTTTTTGCAGAGCGGTTTTGAAGGGCGCGGTGGCCAGGCGGCCCAAGGGGCAGAGCGAGGTTTTTTCCAAGGCCGCAAAAATATCGTAGAGTTTTGTTTTTTCAGACAGAACTTTTTCTTTGTCTTGA
>Ga0210019_1004838_pt1 | contig 11490 bp, 9 predicted proteins | sample CryGeyCG2114_020_2_FD_183969 | JGI IMG/M metagenome (GOLD analysis project Ga0210019, IMG submission 183969) | Groundwater microbial communities from aquifer - Crystal Geyser CG11_big_fil_rev_8/21/14_0.20 (SPAdes) (version 2) | ecosystem: Environmental > Aquatic > Deep subsurface > Groundwater ...
TGGAAGTGGTACAACTCCCGGACCGAGATCAAAGTCGAATGCGAGGTCGAACGGGACGATCCCGATTACATGCTGGTGAAAATTGGATTTATACCGGGACGGATGTATTCGCTTCGTGACGGAATCATCAATAATGCCGAGCCGCTGTTTCAAATTGTAAAACACTACGCCAACGTCTGGAGTGAATATTCGGGCCGGGAGAACGCGCCGTTGCATGGAGACCTTGCGCTGACCAATGCCATCTTCGTTGGGCCGCAACCGGTTTTTATCGATTGGGAACACTTTCTCCCCTCCGGCCCTCCGCTGGGATTCGATGCGGTGTATATGCTTTATCTGTCACTTTGGTTCGAAGGTTGGGGGGAACGGTTTGAGAAACATTCCATTGAGTTCATCGGAAAAATGCTGGCTTACCTGTGGGTGCGGCAATGCCTCGACCCGTCTCTTGCCGTCTCTCCACTCCGCGCCATCCGTAAAATCATTTTTGATCATCCCGCTTGGTGGGGGCCGCAGGCGAAAAAACTTCCCCCGCTTCTGTTTTCCGACGAAGCGGTCTTCCACCTCGACCGGCACATCAACACCATGACGCGGTTGGAAGACCTGATCGGTCCTGGGAAGTAGGTTTATCCCCGGTCCGACCGCGAAGTCCGGTCCGAATCCGTCCGGTGAGCCCGGTAGCTTTGGGCTTCGATGAAAACCCGCCGGATGTCCGGATGATCGCTTTTGATGTGCGTTTCGAACCGGGAGATGACGTCTTCCACCTGCTCCGACGAAAGGGCGTCCGAAAAATCGAGGCTGATGGTCAATAAAATGTCGTGCGGTCCCAGGTGAAGGGTCAGGACCTCGTTGATATGCTGGACGGCGGGATCCCGGGCCAGAATTTGCCGGATGTCCATCACGACCTGGGAATTGGCCGATTCCCCGATCAGCAGTCCTTTACACTCGAAGGCGAGCAGGCAGGCCGTCGCCGCCAGGATGCAACCGATCAGGATCGAGGCTACCCCATCCAGCTCCGGTTTTTGCAGAGCGTCGCTGAGATAAATGAACACCAGGGCGACCCCCAATCCGAACAGGGCCGCGGTGTCCTCAAACATAACGGTGAACAGGGCGGGATCCTTGCTTCGGCGGATGGACTCGAACCATCCCAGATTCCCCTTGGTTTTTTTAAATTCCTTGAACGCAACGTAACAGGAACCGGATTCGAAAAAGAGGGCCAGGATCAGAATGATGTAATTGATGAAGGGATCGGTGAGGGGGGTGGGGGACTTGATTTTATGCAATCCCTCATAAAAAGATATTCCGGATCCGAGGCCGAAAATCAGGATTGCCACCACAAAACTCCAGAAATACACCTCCATTCCATAACCAAAGGGATGACGAGCATCGGCAGGTTTTTTGGACCGCTTCAGGCCATACAACAAGAGAAATTGATTGCCGGTGTCCACCAGGGAGTGGATGGCCTCGCTGAACATGGCCGAACTTCCCGTATAGAAAGCCCCCCCGAATTTTGTAACGGCAATGAGGAGATTCCCGACCAAGGCGGCAACGATCGCCTTGATGGATGAGGGAGAGGACACGGTGCCACCGCTTTCTATCGATGAAGTTAATAATTCCCCGGCTAACCGGCCTGCAGGTTTTCGCAACCTTGACTGAAATTGTATAGGGGGCGGAACCTTTTTGAAAATCTTTTCTCCGGGAAATGCGCGTTCAGGAAAAAAGCGGGCCTCCGGGGCGAGCGCGGGTAAAAGTGGGTTTCCGGGTTCCTTTACAACAGGCTGGAAAGCGCGGTGGAGATCCTCAAAAATGAAAAAATTCCGAAAAATTAACCTGTGGGTCCCTCGGAGGGGAGGCGCCGGGTCAAACCCGGTTCCAGGGTCCGAGGTACAGGACCGCAAGCAGGATCAGCATCCCCAGCCACACGTTGCGGAAGAGACCCTGACGGTATTGGAATTCCTTCCGTTCCTCGCGGGAAGGCGAGCGCCGCGAGAAGAGGTAATATTCCACCCAGAGCCATAACGGCGGCGTCACCGCCCAGGCTCCCAGGATGGTAGAGCGCGGACATCCCGTCAAGTGCGACCGGTACGTGTACAGGGCTCCAAGGACAAACAGAACCGGGGTGGCATAGTGAAGAAACCGGTTCCCTTGGCCTTTCGGCGTGTCTTGGGATGAAGAGGTGTGCTCCATTTGAAAACCTTGCATGCAAGACCGGCACGGGTTGATGCCAATATCATTGTCATTGAAATCATTCCCATTGGCAAGGAGAGCTTTGCATAAGTCGGAGAAAGGCGCCGAAAGTGTCGTGCTGAGCCCGTCGAAGCACAACCGGAGACCGCCCTTCGACCAGCTCAGGGCGACATATTTGAGTTACGCAAAGCTCCCATTGGCAAGGTCTTTGGATCCTGGGGATCCCTCCGCGGGAGATCTAACTCAATCCTATTGCGATCATATAAATCCAATAATAATAGCCGGTTAGTTTAGAGAAGCAAGGAAACCCCAAATTGCAGGGTTTCGAATGTGAGGTTTCATCTGAGCATGCCGACAATTTCAATTTCCGCCGTGGACCTCCCGGTCATCAAACGGCGAACCCCCTGGGAGTCGTTGGGAGTCAACTTCCAATCTCCCGAGACATTCCTTCAATCCCTCCCGTTTTCTCTCAACGACACGACCGCCGGTTCCGAAACCGAATTGCAAACCGTGGTCATGGGGGAGCAAGAAGTCGTGGACTTGCCCCTCACTATCCGGGAATCGAATTACTTTTCCAATCTCATTAAGCGATTCACGGCCGGTGAACTGCCCCGGGGCGCCATCGTTGAACTTGAGCAGTATTTGAATGGCAATAAGGAACAGGTTTGGGAGAACAGTTGGGTTCGATTTCCGAAACGGATTCTCAGCGCTCTCGCGGCTGAAGTTCTGCAGAAGGATTTGTTGTCCGATAAGCGGAATCCCGCCGCGGGGTTGCGCCCGGATGCGGGACGGTTTTTTTATACCCGCGAAGGGGAAGAGTTCCTGCGGATTCCCTTCAGCTACCTGTTGAAGCTGGCGTTGGCCGATGTTCTCGGGGAGGAGGATTTCCCGCGCCCAATCTGGCAAACCGGGTTCGAGATGATGGAACGATTTGCAAACGACAACACGTCTCCCGAAACACATTCCTTTTATGTGACGCAATTCCGGAAGGAGCAGGGGAACGGGAAAGCCATCGCCCGCGAGACTTCGCTGAGGTTCCTGATGACCCAGGTATTGACGCTCTATTCCAACGAAAAATTTTTGTTAAAACACCTGGGTCAGCGGGCGGTGGTCTTTTTTTCCCCGCATCCCCCGTTCCGGCAGAAAAAGCTCAATGAGTGCATTTCCGACGGATTTTACCGGGAGCTGTTTATGAGCCCCTGTCTTTCGGGTTGGGACCGGGGGATGGAAAAACACGATTACATGCGCCTGTGCCACGAGGTGCTCAGCCGAAGCCAGTTGAACACGCTGGTCAAGCTGAAAGACGTGGGAATCATCAACCAGAACCTGGTGTGCCTGCCCAACATTTCCAATATCAGTCTCGCGAATAACGGGACGCATCTCAGCCTGGGGAGCCGCCGCCTGACGGAGGCTTTGAAGAATCCGGATTCGGGATTCACCGAAAAGCACGAGAAGTATTACGGCGACCTGGCCATCAAGATCGTGGAGCATTTTCTGCCTCTGTTCGTGGGAACTTACAGCGCCGCTCCTTACCGGCTGGAGTTTCAGGATTTCCATCCGGAAAAGGTTCTGGGTTTTCTGCCCCATCAACTTCACAATACGCACCTGCGCATGATCTGGCGCAGATGGAAGAAAAAAGCCAAATTGAAAATATTCAACCGGCCCGTCACCCCTTTCGGACCCTTGGGGCTGGACCGAGCCTTGAACTGGATTTTCGGATTCCAGGGAGATTATGTCGCCGATTTTCGTCTGATCGACTATATGGCCGCGTTGCTCAGCACGGAAAGTTGCCCCGCTCTTGACGGAACGCTGGGGAACGAGGAACGGTTAAAGAACGACCTGATGGAGATGGGCGTGTTCGACCGGCGTATGTCGCTTTACCTGTTTTATAAATTGCGGCGGAACTCGGTGATGGGTTTTTCGGGATTCGAGGGAAGGCATTACTCTCTTTTCGAGAGCCTGCCCGGGGATATGGGCCAAGCCGCCAACTTACAGCAACTGGTGACTCTCCTGGCTTTCAAGTGGATCGTGAAAGGGGAAGTCGGCCATGAACATATCCCCGACACTCCGTTCATCGAAAGCGAGCGGAGGCAAATCATGTTCGGCGCATCCATCGGCATCCCGACATTTTATGTCCGCGACCCTTCGCCGAACGTTTTCCTCCAGAAAATTCTGAGCCGGGTCAAGCGGATTCGTTCCAGCCGCCGGTATCCGGGTTATCTGCGAATTCACAATCTGGAATACAAGCGGGCGCTGGTGGATATTCTGGAAGAGGAGGGAAAGGATCTCGTGGAGATGCTGGGTTTGGAGACGACCCTCCCCGATTTGAGAAACCGGCTGGAACATCCCGAAGAGCGGTCTGTTTTTGGGCGCATCACCGCTTCGATCCTGGACGAGGCGGGAGCGAGATCCCCTTTTGCGTTGAATGGGGAGGACTTCAATTTCGCCGCGGAGCGTTACTACCGGGAAACCCTTCGCGTGAAACATCTGCTTGAGGGGATCGGGATTTTAAAGGAGGGAATCGAATCGCTTCGCACACGCCTCGGCCATTATCCAACCCCGGTGCGCCGATATTTGAAATGCCTGCTCGGGGAAATGGAGGCGGGAAAATTTCTGGAGCGTATTCAGACCGGATTATTGTCGGAAACTTTGTCTCCCGAAGAGCTTCGCAAATTGGTATTTCTCATTTTGCTTTACACCCACGATCAAATTCACAAACCGGCTCCCGGCCGTGAAAAATTTCAGGGCAACGTTTATGAAGAAACCGCACCAGTTTATTGACGGAAGGACCGGCCGGGTGATCACCGAGCCGTTGTACGGGGATCCGATCGTGAGCTGGATTTATTCCACCGTCCGGGAACGGGCTCCCGTGCTGTTCAATGCCCTGATCGGGTCCCGCATGTCCGGACTCCTGGGATTCATCAATTACCAGTCTCGTCTGGGGGCGAGGTTGACCGGCAATCTCCGGTTTATGGAGAAGTGGGGGATCGATCTGGATGAATGTGTGGATCCTCCCGAAACCCTGGACACGCCCCGGAAGATTTTCGAGCGCAAGATACGGTACTGGGATACGCGGCCCCTGCCCGCCGAATGCGATGTGGTGGTTTCTCCCGCAGATTCCCGGGTGGTTTTCGGGTCGCTGGGAGAGACGTCTGGGATGTGGTTGAAGGACAAGTTTTTTGATGATGAGGAACTTTTAGGGAGGGATAAAACGATATGGCTGAATATCTTTCGGAATGGAGACTTCGCTATTTTCCGCCTGACGCCCGACAAGTATCACTACAATCATTCTCCCGTGTCCGGCAACGTGGCCGATTTTTACGCAATCGATGGCGGATTTCATTCCTGCAATCCGGGAGCGGTGGTTACCGTCGCTACCCCTTTTTCAAAGAATAAAAGGATGGTCACTATCATCGACACCGATGTCCCCGGCGGAACGGGTGTGGGCCGCGTGGCGATGGTGGAAGTGGTGGCCTTGATGATCGGCGATATCCTTCAATGCTACAGTTCGTTCCGGTATGACGATCCGCGCCTCATGGAGCCCGGATTATTCATGCAGAGGGGACAGCCCAAGAGCCTGTTCCGTCCCGGAAGCAGTACGGTGGTCCTGTTTTTTGAAAAAAACCGCATCGGGTTTTGTCCCCATCTGCTCCGCAACATGCACCATCCCACGGCCCAGAGCCGGTACTCGTTGAGTTTCGGGAAACCCCTGGTAGAGACCAACGTCCACCTTCGATCGCCGATCGCCCGGCGGTTGCACAACGGGGAGGAACCGAAACGGTGACCGAGTCTGTCTTTCTTTGGGTTTTGGGCGCGGTGCTCACGGGATACCTGGCATGGGGATTTGGGGCGCTTCCCGGCGAGAAGGGGCAAATATTGGCGGCCATTCCTTTTAAAAAGACAAGCGGGGATTTGTGGGAAGGGTTGAATATCACCGGCTACGGCTTGTTGATCGCCAATGCGGTGGTGTTTGCTTCCGCGCTGTATTTTCTTTTGATGGCGGGCATGGGGATTCCCAATGACATCAGCCTCCTGTTCCTGACGATCGTGATGGTTCCCGCCCTTCCGAGCGCCCGGTGGATCGCGCGGTGGGTGGAAGGAAAGCCCAACACCTTCACCACCGCGGGGGCTTATTTTACCGGACTGCTGTTGGCTCCTGCCGGGCTATGGGGATTGAAATCGATCGATAACGATTTGTTCGCACCCGGCTTGGAGTTGATCCCGGTGCTTGCGGTGATGAGTACCTGCTATTGTTTTGGCGAGGGACTGGGGCGGCTGGCCTGCATCAGTTTCGGATGTTGCTATGGGAAACCCCTGCACCGGCTCCCCGCGATGCTTCAGAAACCGTTCGCCCGGGCGAGCTTCGTGTATTTTGGAAAGATAAAGAAAATCGTTTATGCCGAGGGATGGGAAGGGGTGCCGATTTTTCCCATTCAGGCGGTCACCGCCATGGTTCTGGTGAGTTCGGGAATGGCGGGGATGTTCTTTCTGCTGTCGGGGAATATTCCGGCGGCGTTCTGGACGACAATTTGGGTCTCGCAGGGGTGGCGCATGGCGTCCGAATATTTCCGGTGCGATGAACGGGGCGGGGGCCGGTGGAGCGCCTACCAATGGTCCAGCTTGTGTGCGATGGTTTATGCTGGAGGCCTCTTTGCCCTGTCCGCGCCCCCTCCTCTCGTGGCGGTGGATCTTTTGAGGGGATTGAATTCGTTCTGGAATCCCGGCGGGATCCTCCTGCTGGAAATTCTCTGGTTGATTGTATTTCTCTACATGGGCCGAAGCCGGGTCACCGGCTCCAGCATCTCCCTGTTTGTGCGTCGGGAAGGGATTTGATGATGGAAGCATGGTCCTGCCCGCCGCGTTTCACTCCATCTTGTTGAGGATCCCGTTCATTTCCTCGCGCGAGAAGGCCCGGTACGTGGTGGTCTTGACGTTGCCCCAGGCTCCCACCCTGAGAAGCAATGCCGCCAAAGAGGCGTCGTCTTTGGCTTCCACAATGTTGATCACGTCGTATTCCCCCATCAGCCACATGATGTTGGTAACCGTTACCCCGCATTCCTGAGCGATTTCTTTGAAGCGTTCGGCACGCTTCGTTGTTTCCTTGACGTTTTTGATCCCCTGTTCGGTAAATTTCCCCATGATGAGATAGGTAGACATAGAGGCTCCTTTCCGGAATCCGGTTTTTGTTTCTACCTTCAATATAAGGTCGTCAAAGAATTTTTCACCAGTTTTTATTGCGCGTTTGAAAGGCTCCTTCGACTCCCTTCTCGACCCGGTGGATGAAACGGTTTCCAACACGATTCAAATTCGATTTTAATTCCGGGAAAATAAACAGCGCCTAAATTAGGGGTATTCGTGAGAAGAAATCCGGAGGAGGACCGAGGTGCCGGGTTGTTGATTGACCTTCTTTCCAGGGTGGTGACGGTATGGCTGAGCGGCTGAACCCAAATCCGACGATATTTGATTTGCGCAGGGTGAATGAAAAACTGGAGAAAGAAATAGCGGAGCGAAAACTGATTGAACGGCATTTGATTCAGGCCAGGGATGATTCCGAACGTGCCAATCGATCCAAATCGGATTTCCTGTCTCGTATCAGTCATGAACTGAGGACGCCGTTGAACGCCATACTGGGTTTTTCCCAATTGATCGCCATGGATAAGCGCCACGGCCTGGCCCCGAGCCAGGAAAATCATGTCAATCAAATCCTCCGGGCGGGAAGTCACTTGATGGACATGATCAATGAACTGCTGGATCTCGCCCGCGTGGAGTCGGGGAAAATTTCTCTCTCGATCGAGGATGGGGAACTCAATGGCCTGGTGGAGGAGGTCTTATCGCTTGTTCTTCCTCTCGCCCAAAAACAGAAGATTCGAATCTGCAATCGCCTTGACCGGGCGGAAACCTATTACGTCAGGGCCGACTTTACGCGGCTGAAACAAGTCCTGTTGAACCTGTTATCCAACGCCATCAAATTCAATTGTGCGGAGGGAACGGTTACCCTGCATGCCCGATATGTTGAAAGGGATCGGCTGGAAATTTCCGTTGCGGATCAGGGGCAGGGAATCCCCGACGACCGGCTGAGGGATTTGTTTGAACCCTTCAACCGGTTAAATGCCGATGTCAATGGAATTGAGGGCACGGGGATCGGGTTGCCCATTTCCAAAGGCCTGGTGGAGCTGATGGGGGGAACCCTGTCGGTGACCAGCCGATTGGGCGAAGGAAGCTGTTTTTCGGTTGTCCTTCCCCGGGGAATCGAGATCCGCAATCCCAGGGATACCATTCAGGAGCAGGGCTTGACGGTTGCGGGAGTTGAAACGGGTGTGTCCAATAGAAAGGTGCTTTACGTCGAAGACAATCGGGCGAATATGGACCTGGTCAAGGAGCTGTTCCGGCTTCGCCCCCATACGCAACTGCTCTGTGCCCCCCAGGCCAACGTGGGACTGGACCTCGCCCGCGGGCATCGCCCCGATTTGATTTTGATGGATTTGAATCTTCCGGGAATGGACGGGATGACGGCGCTCAAACACCTCAAATCGTCGCACGAAACGTGCGACATTCCGGTCATTGCCCTCAGCGCAAACGGGATGAAGAAGGATATCGACCTGGCGCTGGCAAAGGGATTTGAGGGATATATCGTGAAACCCATCGATGTGGCTTCTTTCCTGAACTCGGTTGACAAATATTTGTACGGACGTGTGATGCCGGAGGGCCAGTGCCATGATCGATGAGGAGGAAATTTTACATTCCAGGTTGTTGATTGTGGATGATGAAAAGGCGAATGTCCTGCTTCTCGAAGAAGCCTTGAAGCACAAGGGGTATACCTCGGTAAGATCCACAACCGATCCCCTCCGGGCCTGCAAGATTTACGTTGAATGCCGGCCCGACCTCGTTTTGCTGGACCTCCGGATGCCCAGGATGGATGGTTTCCAGGTCATGGCCGAATTGAGGAGAATCGAGAAGAATTCCTATGTCCCCATCCTGGTTCTAACCGCCCAGACCGATTACACGTCCCGCATGCGCGCCCTGGACGCGGGAGCGAAAGACCTGCTGGGCAAACCGTTCGATCTTCTGGAGGTGTTCAGCCGTATTCGAAATATTCTTGAAGTTCGGTTGCTTCACAACCAGATCCAAAATCAAAACAGGATTCTTGAAACCCGCGTTCAAGAGCGCACCCGCGAACTGGAGGACACGCGCTATGAAGTAATCCATCGGCTGGCGCGGGCCGGAGAATACCGGGATAACGAAACGGGAAACCACGTCGTTCGCATGAGCCGCTATTCCTGCCTGGTGGCGCAAGCCATGGGTTTGGACTCAAATTTGTCCAACCTCATCCTCCATGCGAGCCCGATGCACGATATCGGCAAAATCGGAATTCCCGACGGTATTCTTTTGAAGAATGGAAAACTCTCTCCCAAAGAATGGGAAATTATGAAAACGCATACCACGATGGGCGCCGAAATTCTGGATGGGAGCCAGAATGAACTGATGCAGATGGCCCGGCGCATTGCCCTTCACCACCACGAGAAGTGGGACGGCTCGGGTTATCCTCTGGGCCTGAAGGGCGATCAAATTCCGCTCGAGGCGCGGATTGTCGCCCTATGCGACGTCTTCGATGCGCTGACTTCCCAGCGGCCCTACAAGAAATCGTTCCCCGTCGATTCTTCCCTGTTGGAAATTGAACGGCTGGAGGGGATTCACTTCGATCCCCGCGTTGTATCGGTGTTCAAGAGGGTTTTGCACAGGATCCTCGAAATTCGGGAGGAGTTTGCCTCCGACGCAAGGGAGGAACCCTTTCTTCAAACTCTGATGCAAAAGATGGTTTCGGAAATATAACGGCCAGGCGCTTCTCATCCCCCTCTGCCGCCGGTTCCGGCAAGACGATTTACTTCCCCGGATTTCCCTTCTTCAGACTTTTCCTTCCGGCTCTGCGCGGGGTCCGCATCGAATTTTCAGGTTTTTCCTTGAAAATAGAGCCCTAATCCGTTGAATTGACAAAACAAATAAGGGAGGATACATTGAATCGGGAAGGTTGCGTTTAGTCCGGTCCTTGGGAGAGCGTGAATGATTCCGATAGGCGAAGGTAATGTCTGGCGACACGGTAATGTCCGATAAAGAACAGACAAGTGGAACCGAAGGAATTATGGGACTCTTGAGCAAACTTTCCTTCTTCTCTATTTTTACCGATGAAGAGAAGGAAGTTTTGTCCAAGCTCTCCAACCATATTTACTCTTACAAGGTGGGAGAAAGCATTGTCCATCAGGGCGATTTCGATCCTTCTCTTTACATCCTGATCAAGGGATTGATTCACATCACCAAAAACGAACGTCCCAAAGTGGTGCTGGCCAAGGTGAAGCCAGGGGAGATTTTCGGCGAGATCGCGTTTATCACCCAGGCCGCCCGAACGGCTAATGCCATTGCGGGCGCTCCTACCATTGCCCTCAAGTTGGACGGCAAAATCTTCAACAAATTGACGGCGGAAATTCAGAATAAGTTCCGTTCCCGGTTTATCGAGGTCCTTATTAACCGGCTGGATAATATGAATTCGCAATACATCCGGGGCCAGGCCTGAGTTAAACTCATCCCATCGCCGGGGACGACTGGAGAGGGCAACAGGGTTCTGCAAAGGGGAAACTGCGGAGGTCTGAAAATACCCGGAGCCAAAAAAAGCCCACCCTTTTTCCCGCCGGGGGCCATGCCCGGCGGGAATTTCTATCAGGAGGACTCGCTTCTCTTCTCAGCTATTAAGATCCTGCGGGGTTCCCATTTATTCCCGGGGATTCCCGCAAATAATCCGTTCCAAAACGAAAGACCTGCCATTCCACCACGCTCAATCGGGAAGATCCAACGGACGCATGGCCAAAAAACTCTTTTGTCCCCGATGCCGTTCGGAAGAATTGATTCCGATCCTGTACGGTTATCCTGAGTCCCCAGCCCTCGATAAAGCTTTGCGAGGTGAGATCGAATTGGGCGGGTGCCTGGTGTCCGAGGGGAATCCCACTTGGAAATGCAAGGCCTGCGGATTGCCGTTTTCCCCTGAAACGCCTGCTGACGGCGAGCCTTACGAATCTTGATCGGAAACGAAACGGCTCCTTTTGTCTACCGGGGCGTGCCTGTCCCGCATTGCCAGGGGCCGGTTTTCGTATTGAAGGTAACCCTGCCCGCCGATGCGCCTACCCGCTGAGATACTAAGTCTCCTTGGACACCCGTGCGCGAAACGGGGATTTCGGAGCGGCCTGGTGCTCCGAATCTCTCAGGCGGGGATTGGCATAGAAGGAGACCAGGTCCCGCACGGACAGGATGCCGACGATCTTC
>Ga0210019_1004842_pt1 | contig 11482 bp, 10 predicted proteins | sample CryGeyCG2114_020_2_FD_183969 | JGI IMG/M metagenome (GOLD analysis project Ga0210019, IMG submission 183969) | Groundwater microbial communities from aquifer - Crystal Geyser CG11_big_fil_rev_8/21/14_0.20 (SPAdes) (version 2) | ecosystem: Environmental > Aquatic > Deep subsurface > Groundwater ...
AACCACATATTTTTCGTTATCTTGTTGTTCTACTGTGTGTATTCGTCCTAAATATTGTTTTACACGTTGTCTTGGTCCCTGTTTGGTTGATTGGCTTTCTACGAGATATGCATAAGGTTTGTTACTTATTTTTTTAATACGTATATACACCATATTATGTTAATATGAAAAGTATATATATTTGTTTTGGTCTTTCTTAATTATGGTGGGGATTAATAGTTGTTGTATAGAATGTAATCACATAATTACAAATCCTATCTGTGCGAGTTGTCTTTCAGAAGAAATGGTTCTGCTTGTGTCTGAAACACGTCCAGACCTAGCACAAAATATTAGGGGTTTCCATTTTGATGGAGATGTCCATTGTATCAAATGTAATGAAAGTATGGGTTTATGTGCTCATTGTTTTTCTAAAGATATTTATGAATACATTAAAGAGAATGATTCTGTATTAGCAAAAGAATTTGTGAATCGATTTGATTTTGATTTAAGGAGAAATTTGGCCAGAGATGCTTTTTAATTACAATTCTCAAAAATCTCATTTGCAAGTAATGTGAATTTAATATTACTATTTGCAGGGTGTGTGATCATTTTACTTTTTTGTCCTTGTTCTAGTGTAATAATTTCTTTACTAAGAAGGCTGATTTTAGATTTTTTTTCGCCATTTTCATTAATAATCGTAGTTGGCCCTAATTTGGATATTTCAAAAACCGTTTGTGCATTTTCTTCAATACAATGACTTGGTGCGTCTAATAAATTCCATGTTAAACCTCCTGCTGCAGTATAACCATCTTGCCCCGGTTTATGAAAATACGTTTCTCCATCACTAGTAACGGTTTCAACAGAATAATATGTACATCTCTTACTGCAAATATCACTTCCTTTATAGATATCTTTCACATATCCACATTTATTATTTATACATACTTTATCTGCTGAACAGTCATTGTTATCTGAACAGACTGCTTTATCTTGTGCAGCTTTATTTAATTGATAGATGTCAATATCATCACATACTTGGTTCTGGTTTACATCCTGACAACATCCATCTCCTGTTGGGTTCAAGATTAAACCATCTTCACAAATAATATCTGTTGTAAGGACACTTGTTTTTGTATCAACAGTTTGTTGAATTTTGATCGCTTGTCCAACAGAACCACTTAAACTAAACATACCCACAATGATAATCACAACTCCAATTACACTAATCATGATTACTTTTTTTTTATCTGGACCTTGAGCTTTTTTATAAGATTGATAATTAGTTTTCATTGTAGATTTGTATGCATGATGGATATCTTTCTCCTCCCATCCAGCTTGGACCAGGTTTTGTTTAATATGTTCAAATTTCTTACCTTGTTTAATGTGATTAGTGATATAACTGGCTACCTGAGGGTGAACTTTATTATTAAAGAGGCCATTACTAAAAATTCCTTTTTTCTTAGCATACACTATTCCTCCTATGACTGTTACGACAATTAAAAAAATAATGAATGCAAGAAATGTATTAAACGACTGCGTACCTTCCAATTCTGTTTTTACTTCTGTTAAATTTTCTTTAGTTGTATCAAGATTCTTTTGTAATCCCGCTAAACCTGTTGATACAGATCCAATATCTTGTTTTATTCCTTGTTCAAGAGAATTTTGTTGTGAATTAATGATATCAACATCATTTTTTATTGTAGAAACTTTATAATCCAATGTTTGGAGATCTGTTTGTAATATATAAATTTGACTTTCTAAAGAATTTATTTTTAATTCTAATAATGCAATTTTTTGTGTATTTGGATTAACAGTAACATTTGCAGCGGGGGGTGTAACGGTCGTATTTGTTGTAGCATTAGAAAGTGGTTCATCATCTGGTGCTAAAGCTGTAGGGAGAGATAAAACTAATATCATAATTACTACAAAGAGTATTACAAACTTCTTATTTACCATCTTTCACTCTTTTTTCTTACTAAAGAGATTTTTTTTAAGTTTATATATGTTTCTTTTGATTGAGAGGAAGATTTATATAAATAAACGAACTTTCCAAAGCCATGTTAGATATTAATTTTGTACGTGAACATTTTGCCCAAGTGAAGGCTAATGAAGTTAAGAAAAATCAAGATCCTGAAGTAGTAGATTCTGTGTTGGTATTAGATTCTCAATGGAGGGAAGGCAAGGCAAACGTTGAAAAGTTGAAACAAACAAGAAATATTGTTTCTGAAGAAATTAATAAGGCAAAGAAAGCAAAAGACGAAAAAACTGCGCAGAATAAAATTAAAGAAATGCAGGTTGTTGCATCTAACATTAAAAAACTTGAAGAGGATGTTGAAGAATCTTTACGTCAAAGAGATATTGAACTTTGTAAGTTAAGTAATATTATGCATGATTCTGTTCCAGATGGTAAAGATGACACAGAAAATGTTGAGATTAAAAAAATAGGTAAACTTCCTGAATTTGATTTTGACGTTAAAAATCATGTAGAATTATGTGAATCTCTTGGTATTGCTAATTTTGATAAGGCTTCCGATGTGTCGGGAAATGGTTTTTATTATTTACAAGGTGAATTAGGTTTATTAAATCAAGCATTAATTCAATTTGCAATTCAATTTATGCATACACGAGGTTATCGTTATTTGGAACCACCGTTAATGGTGAGGAAAGAAATTCTTGGTGCTGCGATTGATGTAGGTGAGTGGACTCAAACGATTTATTCTGTAGCGAATGAAGATTTGGCATTAATAGGTACAAGTGAACATGCAATTTTGGGTTATCATAATAAAGAAGTTTTTGAAATGAAAGATTTACCAAAAAAATATTTTTCTTATTCTATGTGTTTCCGAAAAGAAATTGGGGCACACGGTATTAATGAGAAAGGATTATGGCGAACTCATCAATTTAACAAAGTAGAACAGTTTATCTTCTGTAAACCTGATGAAAGTAATCAGTTATTTGATGAACTTCTTAAGAATTCAGAAGAAATCTTAAAACAATTAAAATTACCATATAGAGTATTAGAAATTTGTAGCGGCGATTTAAGTACATGGAAACATCGTAGTTATGATGTTGAAGTTTGGCGTCCTACTACAAAAGATTATGGGGAAATCATGTCTTTATCTAATTGTACTGATTATCAAGCACGAAAGTTAGGGATTAAATTTGTGAATCCAGAGAATAAACGAGAAGTGGTTCATACATTAAATAATACAGCTCTCGCGACTTCAAGGATAATGGTTGCAATTCTAGAAAATTGTCAAACAAAAAAAGGAACTGTTAAGGTTCCTAAAGTTCTTCAACCTTTTATGTGTGGTATTACAGAGATTGGGAAATAAGTGTTTTAAATTCCCACAAACAATATAAACAACACCTTCTTCTAAATTAGAATGTCATTGTTTAAAGATATGCTTAGAAGTGGAGAATCTTTATTTAGAGATACTTTGTTTTTAGGATATGATTTTCAACCAAAAATCTTGTATGGGAGAGAGAATGAACAACAGCGGTTTGCTGTTGCAATTAGACCACTATTGCAAGGACAAAATGGCCGTAATGTATTTGTATATGGTGCTCCTGGTATTGGAAAAACTACTGCTTGTAAACATGTTCTAAGAGAATTGGAGGAAGAAACAGATGAAGTCATCCCCATTTACATAAATTGTTGGAAGGAAAATACAACATATAAGGTATTCTATCGGATTTGTCAAGATTTAGGTTATAAATTTATTCAGCATAAGAAAACAAGTGAATTATTTACTTTAATTAAGGATAAATTGAATAAAGGGAGTGTTGTATTTATTTTTGATGAAATTGATAAATTGGAAGACACGGATTTTCTTTATACCATATTAGAAGATGTTTATCGGAAATCTATTCTTCTTCTTACAAATTATCGTGATTCTTATTCAGAGATGGATGAGCGTATTAGAAGTAGGTTAAATCCAGAATTTTTATATTTTAGATCTTATAATCAAACAGAAATTGCAGGTATTTTAAAACAACGAAGAGATTATGCATTTGTTCCAGGAGTATGGGATGAAGAAGCTTTTGATGAACTTGTAGAAAAATGTGTTGAAACAAAGGATGTTAGAATAGGATTATATTTAATGAAAGAAGCAGGTACATTTGCTGAAGATAAAAGTTCTAGAAAAATTGGATTGGAACATGTTGCACAAGCAGTGAAGAATGTTGATAATTTCCATATTAAACCAAATGAAGCATTGGAAGAAGATTTATTGTTTGTTTTAGAAATCGTAAAAAATAATAGTGGAAAAAAAGTAGGGGATCTTTATAATACATTCATTGAACAAGGTGGTGAAATGAGTTATAAAAGTTTTCATAGGCGTATTACAAAATTAAGTGAAGGAAAATATATTGGTACTGAAAAGATTTCTGGCACTACAGGAAATACAACAATTGTTAGTTATTCATCTGTGAAGAAGTTAACGGATTTTTAGTTAATCCAATATCTACAATCATTGTTTTATCTTCTAAATGCATTAAACCTGCTTTAATATCATGTAATGCAATTACCAATTCAACATCACAACTTTTACTGCCTTCTCCTGTGTCAGGATTTAAGCCAGAAGGTACATCAATAGAAACTTTGATTCCTTCTAATTGGTTAAAAAAATCAATGCCAAACGCAATTGGTTGTCGGACTTCTCCCACAATTCCTGTACCTAATAAGGCATCTAATAAAACTAATTGGTGATTTTTTTGAAATTGGAAATTCTTTAAATCTTCTGCTGAATGAACATGCACAACCGTTACGGCATCTTTAATTTTATCATAATTTTCTTTTGTTTCTTCTGAGAATTGTTCTTCTGAACCAAAAAGTAATATTAATGTAGGGCAAATTTCTAAACATTCTCGTGCTGCTACAAAACCATCACCAGCATTGTTGCCTGTTCCTGCAAAAATCACGAGATGTTTATCGGATAAATCATACTTTTCATTAAGAACTCTACATATTTCTTTACCTGCATTTTCCATCAAATTAAGAGGGAATGTTCCTTTCTTTGAAGCTGCACGTTCCAATGCGATCATCTCTTTGGTTGTGATCATACATGTTAGAGAGACTTAATTATATTTATAGTTTATTGTTTTGTAATAATAGAAATCCTTTTAAAAAGAGTTTTTTAACATAAAATAGTGGGGATTTTAATTGATGATTATAAAGAAAAGGTACCTTTAGAGGATATTGTTGAAAAACATGAATTGGTGTTATTTGATTCAAATGTTATCATCCCTGTGAATACTCTTTCAGATTTATTTTATGATGTAAATAATTATCTTGAATTTGGTTCATTTTATGATTTATTAAATAATGCGTTTCAATCATTTCAATCTAGAAGGGATTTTTTAAATAGTCATGAAAATGCTGTTTTTGTAAAAGGAGTTAAAGATGAACTAGGAAATTTTGCTGTTGTTTTAAGTAAGTTTTTAAATAAATTTCAAAGATGTAAGACTAATAGAAATTATGGGGTTCATTATAGAGACCTTAAACACAAAAGTAATCCAAGAACAGTTCGAAGAAGTAATCACGATATTTCTTATATCCAAACATCTCATGATGCGTTAGCTATTTTAAATAATTATTATTTGGGCGTACAAGAATGTGTGCAGTCTCTTAATCTTTATGAAGGAAATCGGATCATTATTCCAAAACTTAAAGGTAAATTTTTTTCAGATGTAAATTATTCTATTATTGAAGCTGCTATTGGTTCTGTTTTTAAAGACCATCAAAATGTTGGTATTGTGACACGTAATAGTAATCTTACGAGAATTTTACATTTTACTCTGGGTTATTTATCTCATTCTCGTCAAGATCTTTTTGAGAAAGCAAACAATGATATTACTTTATATTTCATGGATCCCCTAGGAATTGAACCCGTTGGATTTAAAATTAATTTTGAATTACAACAAGAAAACAATCCCTGCAACTATGAACCCAATAATAGAACCGGCGATAACTTGTAAAGGTGTATGGCCCATTGCAAAATGTGTGTCTTTCTTCATCTTTAATTTCTTAATTACTTGCTGAAGCAATAATCCTTCTTCACCAACTGTTCTTCTGACACCATACGCATCTCTTAATATTACCATTGCAAATACTAAAGCAATCGCAAATGTTGTGGATGTACCTTCAACAAGATAAATGATTGTTGCGAGAGAAACTACAAATGCTGAATGTGATGAGGGCATACCACCAGTTACAAAAAGATCACGCCATGCAAGAGATTTATGTTTAAACCAAAGTGCAATTAATTTTACTAATTGAGCTCCAAATCCTGCAAATAACACTGCTAAGAGAATCTTGTTCATGTGATTAGAATATTTTTTTAGTTTATAAGGTTTCCTTTTTCTTGTAAGGAAGAATTATTTCTATGAATTAGGGATTATGTGGTTGTTATTAAAATGTTTCTATCACCAAAATAAATATATACTCTTAAATCTCCAAAAATAAGATGTCAGAAATTAATATTCTCTCTGAAGATCTCATTAATAAAATCGCAGCAGGTGAGGTAGTGGAAAGGCCGGCTTCTGTGGTTAAGGAACTTATAGAAAATGCATTAGATGCAGATGCAACTAGTATTATAGTTGAAATTAAAAATTCTGGGCAAGATTTGATTCGGATTACGGATAATGGGAAAGGCATGAATGAAGTAGATGCTAGAAAATCTGTGTTACGGCATGCAACAAGTAAATTGAAAACAGTAGAGGATTTATTTTCTATTGGGACATTAGGATTTAGGGGAGAGGCACTTGCAAGTATTGCAGCGATCTCACAATTTTCTTTAATTACAAAACAGAAAGATCAATTAGAAGGATTTAATCTTGTGTTAGAAGGTGGTCAAGTTATTAGTGAAGGTGCAATTGGATGTGATCAAGGTACAACAATTGAAATTCGTAATCTCTTTTTTAACACGCCTGTGCGGAAAAAGTTTTTGAAAACAGATGCCGTAGAATTACGCCATATCATTGATGTTGTGACGCATTATGCATTATTGCATGAGTCTGTTGATTTTAAATTGACACATGAAAATCATGAACTCCTGAATGCTCCTTCCATGGGAGATCAGCGAAGTAATATTGCATCAATTTATGGTATTTCCATTGCAAAAGAATTGTTGGAAATAGATTATGAAGATGATCTTGTAAGAATTGAGGGTTTAATTTGTAAACCTTTGAATTCACGTAATGATCGGAATCAACAAGTGTTGTTTGTCAATAATCGGTGGGTGAGGAGTAAAGAATTAACGGATGCAGTTTATGAGGGATATAAATCTCGTTTGTTTGTAAATAAACATCCTATTTTTGTTTTAAGTTTAACATTAAATCCTCATAATGTAGATGTTAATGTTCATCCACAAAAGATGGAAATTAAAATCGAACAGATTAATGAAGTGAGTAAAGTAGTAACGCAATCTGTAATTAAAACCTTAGAAAAACATAATTTAATTCCTTTAATGGATGTTGAATCAGAAGCATTAACAATGGGAGCTGAAGTTCGTAAGACCTATACTTTTGAACCCTCTCAACAAACTACGTTAAAAGTTGAAGAAACAACAGCTTCGTATTCTGATTCTTATGACCTTGGTTCTTACGTTACACCAGAAGAAGAAGTCATTGAAAAAGGAGATTATAATAAGATTTCTGAACCTGTTAAAGAAGTAGAACAGATTGTGGAAAAATTACCGCACATGAAAATTTTTGGACAAGTTCATAAAACATTTTTTGTGGCTGAAACTGAAGGAGGTGTTCTTTTTATTGATCAACATGCAGCTCATGAACGTGTGATGTATGAAAAATTCATGAAACAATTTAAAGATGCATCTGTGAGTGTGCAAGAATTATTGCAAGGTGGCGTGTTAGAATTAACTGCTGCAGAAAAGGTGTTAGTGGAAGAAAATATTGAAGAATTATCAGTGATGGGTTTTAGTATAGAACCATTTGGTGGTAATACATTCATTTTAAAATCCGTACCTTCCGTATTTGGAAGATTACAATCGCGAGATTTATTTCAAGTGGTATTACATGAATTAGTTATTGGTCGGAATACGCTTCAGGAATTGAAAGAACTCATTATCACAAGAATGGCTTGTCGTTCAGCAGTTATGGCTGGCGACGAATTAACAATTAATGAAATGACAAAGATCTTATCAGATTTACAAAAAACAGATTTCCCTTATACCTGTCCACATGGACGTCCAACGATGATTAAAACTGAAGCTTTTGAGTTAGAAAAAAAGTTTAAGAGATGTGGCTGATGAAAATTAAGCTCATTTAACCCGTAATACTTTAGAGAACTTTGCAAAATAGATGTTTTGAAAAAACACAAGGGCTAAAATTCATAAATTTCTTTGTTTTAGGAAGTGGCTTTCATGTAAAAGTGAATTATTCAAAGTTCTCTTTAGCAAAATGAAGCAGAGATAGCACCGACTCACTTTTCTGCTGGTAAGATTGCACTGCGGGCACCCCGTAAGGGGCTTCCCCCACCCGCAAAGAAATGTTAGAGTCGATAAACGTTCATAAATTGGTGCTTTCTCTGCTTCAGAACACTAAAGTATTACTTTAACCCAAAAGATTTATAAGTATAGAGCACATTCCAATCATAAAACAAGAGGTTGAAAAAACTTTTCTAGGGTGTTAAAATATGGATCAATTAAAAACAGGTACTACAACAGTAGGCATTGTCTGTAAGGATGGTATTGTTCTTGCAGCTGATATGAGAGCAACCGTGGGTCACATGATTGCTGATAAACGAGCAGATAAAGTGCATATCTTAAATGATGATTTTGCTGTAACATGGGCAGGATCCGTTTCAGAAGCACAGCTGATTACAAAATTAATTCGTGCGGAATTAAAATTAAAAGAAATTCGTACAAATAAAAAAACTAATGCGAAAGAAACCGCTAATTTACTTGGTGGATTAATTTACTCAAGTATTAGGCGGCCAAGTATGTTGCCAGGAATTGCACATTTTATTCTTGGAGGTAAGGATACAGATGGTCTTCATCTTTATGATTTATTTCCTGATGGAAGTGTTACTGAAGTTCCAGACTATGTATCATCTGGTTCAGGAAGTGTCTTTGCATATGGTGTATTAGAAACAAGATACACCAAGGATATGTCTGTAAAAGAGGGTATTGAACTTGTAAAATTAGCAGTAAATACAGCTTTACAAAGAGATAGTGCATCAGGTAACGGAATTAACATTGTTGTGGTTAATCCAACTGAAATAAAGAATGTCTTTAGAAAAGAAGTCGCAATGACTTTGTATTAAATTTTTTTATTTTATTAAACTCTTTTTGAGATAACCTACATCACAAGAAAAAATATTAAATTAACAAACATAAAAACGCTATAGTTTTTGAGTTCGTTTAAACTGAAAAATTATTTAACAAACAACAAAAATTCTTGAGAATTTTTAGTGTTTTTGAAATACATTAAATTAATCAAAATAAATAAAATGGCAAACACAAAGAAATTAACATTTCTTAAGTTTATCTTAAAACAAATAAAATGGCAAACACAAAGAAATTAACATTTCTTAAGTTTGCCTCATACAAATAAAATGGCAAACATATTAAAAGAAATTACGAAAGTTTTACCGGAAGGTGTTGTAGCAGAAGCTACATTTGAAGGTGCAAATATTATTATTTACACGAAGGATAGAGATTATTTTCTTGATAACAAGGGTACAATCCGTGGAGCAGTAAAGGAGTTCAAAAAAAGAATTGAATTACGGTCAGATCCCTCTTTATGTATGGCTATGGAAAAGGCAGAAGCTGAGATTAAAAAAATGATTCCTAAAGAAGCGGGTGTGCAGGAATTTATTTTTGATCCCCCACGTTCTATTGTGATTATTCATGCAGATAAACCAGGATTAGTAATTGGAAAACAAGGTGATCTCTTACGTGAGATTGCAGAAAAAACTGCATGGGTTGCAAAAGTAAAACGTATGCCTCCTATTCAATCAAAATTAATTGATAGTGTCCGTTCTGTTCTTTATGAAGATGCAGTTGGACGAAAAAAATTCTTGAGTAAAACTGGTCACCGAATTTATGATGGATGGTTACGTGGAAAAAAACATGAATGGGTACGATTATCTTGTCTTGGTGCATCCCGTCAAGTTGGACGAACCTGTTTTTTATTACAAACTCCCGAATCTAGAATTGTGATTGATTGTGGTATTGATCCAGGAGAAGAAGGAACTGAAACGTATCCTTACTTAGATGCACCAGAATTTAACATTAGTGAAATTGATGCAGTTGTTGTCACACATTCTCATTTAGATCACTCAGGTTTAATTCCTTACTTATTTAAATTTGGATATGAAGGTCCCGTTTATTGTACATTTCCCACACGGGATGTGATGGCACTTTTACAATTAGATATGATTAAAATCCAACGTGCAAAAGGTCAAGAACCAATTTATAAAAGTGAAGAAGTACGAAAAATGGTCCTTCATACAATTTGTTTAGATTATGACGAAGTGACAGATATTACCCCTGATGTAAGATTAACATTGTATAATGCAGGGCATATTCTTGGAAGTTCTATTGTTCATTTTAATATTGGAAATGGATTACATAATTTTGCTTATACGGGAGATTTGAAATATGGTCATACGAATGTTCTTGAACCGGGAAACACACAATTTCCTCGTCTTGAAACGTTAATGATTGAAGCAACGTATGGGGGAAAAGAGAATTTTGCAAATGAAAAGGAAGCAGACCAATATATGGTTGATGTTATTAAAAGTACATTTGAACGTGGTGGAAAAGTTTTAATGCCAGTTCTTGGTTCAGGAAGAGCACAAGAGGTAATGGTGATTATTGAAAGATTAATTAGAGAGAAAAAAGTACCTGCCGCAAATGTGTTTATTGATGGAATGTTATGGGATATTACTGCAATTCACACTGCATATCCGGAATATTTAAACCGAAATTTACGACAAGAAATATTCCATAAGGGAAATAATCCTTTCCTCTCTGAAATTTTTAAACGTGTAGGTTCAAGTAAAGAACGTCAAGAGCTTATTCATGATGGTGTTCCAGCTTTAATTCTTGCAACATCAGGAATGATGTCCGGTGGTGCCTCCGTAGAATATTTTAAACAACTTGCAGGAAATAAGAATAATTCTATTATTTTTAGTTGTTATCAACCACCAGGAAGTCTTGGGCATAGAATTAGGTCTGGAGAGAAAGATATCATGTTTGGTGATGGTGGTCAGAAAGATATTGTGACTGTAAATATGGAAGTACATAAAGTAGAAATTACGGCACATTCCGAGAGGCGACAATTAATGAATTACATTAAAAGATGTAATCCACAACCACGTAAAGTGATTGTTGTTCATGGGGAAGCAAGCAGATGTTTAGATTTTGCATCGTCAATTCATAAATCTTATAGAATTGAATCAGTTGCACCGAAGAATCTTGAAGTAATTAGGTTAAAGTAGAAATAACCTAAATATTTATAAAACAGCTTCTTTCTT
>Ga0210019_1004846_pt1 | contig 11474 bp, 17 predicted proteins | sample CryGeyCG2114_020_2_FD_183969 | JGI IMG/M metagenome (GOLD analysis project Ga0210019, IMG submission 183969) | Groundwater microbial communities from aquifer - Crystal Geyser CG11_big_fil_rev_8/21/14_0.20 (SPAdes) (version 2) | ecosystem: Environmental > Aquatic > Deep subsurface > Groundwater ...
GGTTTCCCCCATCCGAACCGGAAAAAAATCAGAGCCAAAGTTCCAAAAAGGTCAAAGTGAGCCAGCGGATTAAGGGTGATGCGTCCCTGCTGGCGCGGCGTGGGATCGCCAAGCCGGTCGGCAGTCCAGGCATGCATAAATTCGTGCACTGTTACTGCAAATGCGACCCCGATTGCGATAATCAAAATATCCATTGAGCCAAGCATACCTGATGAGCCGCTACGATTCTAGGGTATAAGCCGTGCGCTCGCCGCTATTGCTCTTGCATTTTCGGCTTGCCTATACTACATTCTTGGGGCTTTAATTCCTTTGTTATGGCTCAAATATGTGATGGCTGCGGCAAGCGTCCTCAAGTAGGCAATCTTGTCAGCCACTCAAATCGTAAGACACTGCGTACATTCCGTCCGAATCTTCAGTCTCAAAAGGTTGTAGATATCGATACCGGAAAGATGAAGCGCATGAAACTCTGCACAAAGTGCCTCAAAACGCTCACGCGTAAGGCAAATGCAGTAGTATAGTTATAAGCAAAGTTGTCTTAAGTACACGGCGCTTTTTCGTGATAATCTGATTAGGCTTAAAAATTGCGAGCGCACGGCGCGAGCGCGCAGCCGCAGTGAGGGAGGCGCGAAATTAGCGCCGACCGAACAAGGCGAAGCTTATAAATAAGGAGGGGTGCGTGAGTGGTTGAAACGGCAGTCCTGGAACGACTGTATGTCAGCAATGGCATCAAGGGTTCGAATCCCTTCCCCTCCGCCAGAATGCAAATTTGGTAAAATAAATACATGAGAAAATTGATTGTTATCGAATTTTTAACGCTCGACGGTGTCATGCAGGCGCCCGGCGGACCCGAAGAAGATACTTCGGGCGGTTTCAAATACGGCGGCTGGAGCTTTCCGTACTTTGATGAATTTATGGGCAAAGTTATGGGCGAGCAGATGTCGCTGGAACGATGCGCGCTGCTGCTTGGGCGAAAGACTTATGAAATCTTTGCAAGCTACTGGCCGCAGCACGCTGAGAATTGGCCCGGCATCAATGAGGTAATAAAGTATGTTGCGTCCCACGATTCATCACGCAAGCTAGACTGGGAAAATTCCATGCTTCTTGCAGGTGATATTGTGGAAGAAGTAAAAAAATTGAAAAGTGAAGGCGACCGTGACCTGCACCTCTGGGGAAGCGGCAACTTGGTACAGACACTCCTCAAGCACGATTTAGTTGATGAATTGTGGCTTAAGATCTTTCCCATTACACTAGGCCAAGGCAAGCGCTTGTTCGATGAAGGCACAATGGCGACAGCATTTAAACTAACGGACAGTAAACTTTCGCCCAACGGAATAATAATCGCCAATTATAAGCGCGCGGGCGAAGTAAAAACCGGATCATTTTAACAAATATATTTATGAGAAAACTTATCATGTGGAATGTTATTACCCTCGATGGATATTTCGAGGGCGACAAACCCTGGGATTTGGACTTTCATAATATCGTTTGGGGCAAAGAGCTCGAAGATTTTAGTATTGAACAGGGCAAATCGGCCGATATGCTTGTCTTTGGCGAAGTCACGTATAAAGGCATGGCTGATTATTGGACAAAAGCCGAGAGCGAACCGTCAGAAATAACGGGATTTATGAACAAGTTGCCAAAAATCGTCTGCTCTTCAACGCGCACAACCGCCGACTGGAACAACACAAGCATCGTGCACGATGCAATTGAAGAACTGCCCAAAATAAAACAGAAAGGCGATGGAAATATGTTTGTGTTCGGGAGCGGTATTCTGTCGCAATCTCTCATGAAAGCAAACCTCTTCGATGAATATCGGCTGTGCGTCGCGCCCATATTTCTTGGCAAAGGCCGACGGCTATTCAATGAGGGCCTTCCGTATCAAAAGCTGAAGCTCCTCGAATCACGGCCACTCCAAACCGGCGGGGTAATATTAAGATATGCCACAATTCAGTAAAATTTCAGAAGGAGTAGTCCACACCGTCCCCGCAGATTTGAAAAAAATTCTCACTGCCAACCCGGTGGCACTTGCAACATGGAACAATATTACGCCGCTCGCACGCAATGAGTGGATCTGCTGGATAGAATCGGTAAAAAAAGCGGAAACAAGAAAGGCCCACATTGAGCGAGCCGCTGCCGACCTTAAAAAAGGAAAACGCCGCCCTTGCTGCTGGATGGGATGCATTCACCGCACAGATAAAGCAATCAGCCCTTCGGTGCAAGGAATACTGAATAAGAGAAATAAACCGCTCAAATAATCGGCCTCGACCGTAGGATATATAAAAATGCTACAATAGTATTTTAGCGTAATGCCTATGGATTCACTGATTCTCGAATGGCTCACCACCTACCAACTTCCCGCAATTCTCATTGGCTCCTTTTTATTTGGAGAGACAGTAATTCTTAGTGCGGCATTTTTGGCGGGACAAGGCGTTTGGCCGGTCGGTAATGTTTTTTTGCTCGCGCTTGCCGGAACACTCATCTCCGACATTCTTTGGTTTTTGCTCGGGAATTCGATACTTCACAATTCTGATCGCTGGAAAAAATATGAAAAAGAACATCAGCACTTTTTAACAAAACTCGAAAAAATTACCGGCCGAAAGCCTTTCTTATCTCTGCTTTTTATTAAATTCCTGTATGGCACAAGGATTTTAACAATCCTCTACCTTGCGGTACGCAAAGTAACATTTGCCAAATTTTTCGTTTTCGGTTTCTTTGGAACACTCATTTGGCTTGGCGTTCTCTTGCCCATTGGCTGGAGCGCCGGCAAGGGACTCGGCAATTTTGTCGAAATAATCGATAATATCGGATACGTCTTCTTAGCAATTCTGGCATTAATTATTATATATCGCGCTATTAGCATATGGATGGAAAAACGGATCGAAGAAGAGTAACGGCAATTGTACCGACGTATAACGAAGCAGAAAGAATTCACGAGGTACTGAAAGTACTTACAGCCTATCCACATTTTACGGAGATTATTGTTGTAGACGATGGCTCTACAGACGATACTGAGCAAGTTGTAAAAAAATTTCCGGTACGATACGTACAGCATACAAAAAATATGGGAAAAGGGCGCGCCATGGATTTTGGTGTACAGGAGACTAAAAGTGACATTATTTTTTTTGTCGATGCTGATGTAAAAGGATTGACGCATGATGTTATTACTCAAATTATTGAGCCGGTATTGCATGAAAAGGTTGATATGTTCATCGGCATGAGAAACAGAAAAATATATTACGTACACCGCATCCTTGCTTTTGTTCCGCTCCTTGGAGGTGAACGTGCTGTAACAAAAGAGTTATGGGAAAAGGTGCCACAATATTACAAGCATCGCTTTCGCGTTGAGGCCGGTCTAAATTTTTATGCCCGCTACTATGGAAAAGATTTCGAGTACAAAGTATTTCGGGGTTTATCCCAGCGCATTAAAGAAAAAAAATACGGCTTCGTAAAAGGTTTTTTGCAGCGGATTGCAATGTTCTATAATCTGCTCTCGGCACAGTTACGGCTGGAATTTACGGATATTCCTGAATCGAGAAGGCGCCACCGATGGCGTCAATTCAAAGGTTGGATTCGCCATAAAATCCGCCAAGATAAAACAGAATTATGATCATTATTCTCGATAACATTCGCAGTAAGCATAATGTAGGGTCTATCTTTCGCACCAGCGATGCATGCGGCGGTATCGAGAAAATTTTTCTCTGTGGCATTACCCCGCTACCTATCGATAAATGGGGCAAAACTAATACGGGCCTTACCAAAGTTTCTTTGGGCGCGGAATCATATATTCCATGGGAACATGCTGATGATGCGGAGAGTGTGATTGATAGGCTCAAGCGCGATGGATACCAAATCCTGGCGCTGGAGCTGAGCCCCAATGCCACCCCCTATTCTCACATAAAAATACAAAAAAACGAGCGAGCAGCACTGATATTGGGAGGCGAAGTTACCGGACTCTTACCTGAAATTTTAGCGCAGGCCGATCAGGTTGTTGCGATACCAATGCATGGGAGAAAAGAGTCTCTGAATGTAGCAGTGGCATTCGGTATTGTGGCCTATGGCATTTTGCCATGATTTTGCCTTGATTTAAGGCGCTTAACCCCCTAAAATACGCTGGCAATGGCTAAGAAAACTGTACCATATGTGTGGGTATGCCAGGAGACGAAGATCTCTCAGGGCAGCGGCAGCGCACGCCCAGAAAAGATCCGTGAGATGGAAAAGATGCGGTACAACCCCAAGCTGCGTAAACGAACTTTGCATAAAGCAAAAGCAGTGAAGAAGGGCGGTACTGCAAAGATGGCAAATGCAAAATAGTAGCGCAATAAAAAAGCAGCTTATCTCTTTTCGCGATCCTGAACGTGCTGCATTTGCATCGCGATTTTTTAAAACAGGCAAAGGGCAATACGGCGAAGGGGACAAATTTTTAGGATTAACAATCCCAACCGCGGAAGTCCGCAAATATGCGAAATTACACCGCGCGCTCCCCTTCTCTGAAATTCAAATACTGCTCGCGAGTCCGTATCATGAAATTCGGCAATGCGCATTGTTTATCTTGGTCTATAAATTTGAGCGTGCATCGGCAGCAGAACAAAAAGCAATCTATACATTTTATCTGGAAAATATTCAGTATATAAATAATTGGGACTTGGTAGATTGCAGCGCGCCACACATTGTCGGCACCTATCTTCTCGAACAGCCACGAAAAATTCTCTACCGACTCGCAACATCAAAAAATCTTTGGGAGCGGCGCATCAGCATTATTGCGAGTTTCGCATGGATTCGCGCAGGAGATTTTAAAGATGCACTCGCAATTTCAAAATTGTTACTAAGCGACAAACATGATCTGATCCATAAAGCAGTTGGATGGATGCTCCGCGAAATCGGCAATCGTGATCAAAAAACAGAAGAAGAATTTCTTGAGCAGCACTACCAAACTATGCCGCGCACTATGCTGCGCTACGCTATAGAAAAATTTCCTCCAAAAAAACGCGCGTATTATATGGCGCGACCGGTGCGTCTTTAGCTACAATATGAATATGAAAAAAATATCTCTCTTCATTCTGTCTCTCTTTATTTTGAGTGCCTGCACCAATACTGAACCGGGACCCTCGAAAGATCCGGAATTTGACGGCGATCTCGCGCATGTAGAAAAAGTTGAAATTCTTGTTATGGAGTCGTTTCCTGTACAAATTACAGCGGTTGCACATGGCACACTCCCCGACAGCTGCACAACCTTACATGAACCAATTTGGCATTACGAAGAACATCGCTTTTCAATTACACTCACCACTTCGCGCCCTCCAGATGCTATTTGTGCACAAGTTATTACCCCGTTTACCGAACGAATCCCTCTTGAAGTTATCGGCCTCCGCAAAGGCGAATACGAAGTTATTGTTAATGGCGTAAAAGCAGAATTTGAACTCCAGACAGATAACGTGCCGCTTGACACAGAATCGAAATAACTGGTTTAGCCATCATTTTTCCGGTATAATAGCCGGATGCATACGAATCTAAAAAAGCACGCGAAAAAGGCCGGCCAACCGCCCGGTACGGTTATATATACCGGTCAAAAACGACAAGATGATTGCGATATTACAATTATCGATTATAACCAAGACGAGTGCACCGTATATGAGCATCAAAAAGACAAAGCTTGTCTCCCCTTTTTAAAATCAACAACAAATACTTGGATTAACATTAATGGAATTCATGATGTTGAACTCATTAAGTTTTTTGGTGAACACCTGCAAATTCACCCGCTCACACTCGAAGATATTGCAAATACAACACAGCGTCCAAAAATTGAGGAGTATCCGGAATATCTTTTCATTGTGCTCAAGATGATTTCGTATAATGAAAAGACGCGCGAATTAGACACTGAACAGATCAGTCTCATTGTTACTACAAACACGGTAATTAGTTTTCAGGAACGGGCCGGCGACATTTTTGACCCGCTTCGGCGGCGCTTGCAAAATGCCGGTTCACATCTCCGCAAAGCGGCAGCAGATCATCTTGCCTATGCAATTATCGATACCACCATCGATCACTATTTTAGCGTTTTAGAATCCATTTCAAATGAGATTGAGGAAGTTGAAACAAAGCTGCTCAACGATCCGGACAACACAATACTCCATCGTATTCATAAACTTAAAAACCAGATGATTGGCTTACGTAAGACCGTTTGGCCAATGCGTGAATTAATAAATGATTTTATTCGAAGTGAATCGGCGTTTATTCAAAAATCAACGCATATTTATTTGCGCGATGCATATGACCATACGATTCAAGTGATTGATACCGTTGAAACATTCCGTGACCTTATTGCGGGCATGCTCGATATCTATCTTTCAAATTTGAGCAACCGCATGAACAGCATTATGAAGGTGCTGACAATCATTGCGACGATTTTTATTCCACTGACATTTATTACCGGACTCTATGGTATGAACTTCGAACACATGCCCGAACTTACCTATCCTTGGGCATATCCGGCGGTGCTTGGATTTATGCTTCTGGTTGCCGGCGGCATGCTAGCTTACTTTAAGCGCAGGCGCTGGCTCTGAGGTGCGGAGAGCTTCTTGATGCATGAGATCACGAATCTCGGTGCTATTTTGCGGACGCTTTTCGGGTATCGGATTTAAACCTTCCACAACACACTGAATCAGTCCAAAGAAACGCTCTTGAAGAGATGACGGAAAGTAAGAAATTAAAGCCTGCAAGTCTCGACGTCCAAACATCAATGAAGCATCTCTCAAACTACGGCCTGCTGCGACATTCACCAGATCGCGAACGATTCCCGATATTGCGTAGAGATCGCTCACACGAGAATAACCGGGACCATCTTTAACTTCAGGTGAAATATAACGCTCTGATCCAATTCTTACGGGTACGCCATTTTTTTTGATTGGCATATCAGTGACTCTGCGCAAAAAATCGATATCAACTGCTTTTGGCTTCCCTGCCGGAGTAACAACTATATTTCTAGGATTCATGTCGGAATGTATTACCCCTGCATCTAATAACTCTCCCGCCATTTCCATAAGTCTCTTGCCCAATAAAAGTGCTTCTTCCAATCTCCTATCTTCTAATTCACTGTCTTGTGCACGCCTCAACTGGCCTATAATCGTACGCACCATCGGACCTTCAATAAATTCCGTACAAGCAATTTCAACAGCTCCATGTGAGATCAATTTAGGTGCCAGCGAATTTGAAATTGATAAGTCCGGGGGAAGTTCGCTGCGGCACCGCAATCCATGGTTAACAGCTTCGCTAAAATCAAAGTCACTATCTCTCTTAAGTACTTTCAATGCAGCCGCTCGATATCTAGCTTGATGTTCACGTATCACTTTGTTTGCAGGGGCCGTCATATCTAGACCCAACCAAACACTACCAAAGCGCCCACTGCCTAGTTCACGCTGGACTGTATAATGCACATCACCTACCTGTATCGATTCCCCCATTTTTAGCATAGACGCCTTATACCATACCGCCGCACAATGTCAAGCAATTCTGTCAAGTGGCATTTGAGCCAGACTTCCCTATTGCCCTTCTGGGCTTTTACTGATTAGATACACACATATGGAGCCACTACAACGTGTTGACTACAATGCACTCGATGCTGCGAAAAATGCCTTTATTGAGGCCAGCCGCTCGACCCTGCAATTCGCTCAAAAATATGGATTCGTGCCGGATGAGCGATTGGGCGCGAGCGCAAATGTCTTTCAGCTCGATTTAAAACCATTTTTAAAAAGCGGTGCAGAGCAGCTCTTTATTACCCTATTACCCGAAGGACTTGGCACTGCCGATGATGCACGGCCGGATGATTTGAGCGATGCAGAGGCGATAACATTTTGGCGCAATATTGGAACAAAAACGGTCTCGGTTATGACAAACGATGCTGCCTCAACCGGCATGCAGACGATTTTAATTTCACTCTATATGCCGAGTGCGCGACCAGATTTGATGTTTCATAAAAACTTTATGCAGGGATTTTTGGATGGATTTGTTGAAGGATGCCGCGCTGTTGGCTGCGTTTACTTTTCTGGAGAAACGCCCCAGCTTAAAAGCAAATTGTACGAAGATAAATTAGATATTGCCGGCGCGCTGTTTGGATTGATGCCCGCAGGTATTGCACCTATTTCATCGAGCAATTTAAAGGCGGGAAATAAAATTGTCTTTGTCGAAAGTTCCGGCCCGCACGAAAATGGCTTTACCACGCTTCGAGATCTCGCAAAAAAATTACCGCAAGGCTATCGCACAAAAATGCCGAGTGGCCGCGAATTTTGGGAAGGCATTAATGAGGGATCAAAACTCTACACGCCGCTTGTAGAAAGCATCTTAGATGATGGCATTCACCCGACAAACATTGAGCCCATTACCGGACACGGCTGGCAAAAATTGATGCGCCCGGCACAATCGCTGCGCTATGTTGTTACTCAAATGCTCCCGATGCTCGAAGTTTTTGAATTTGTAGAACGCGAATCGGGCATGAATAAAGAAGCAATGTTTACCACTTTTAACTGCGGAACCGGCCTAGCAATATTTGTTGAGAGCGATGAAGAGGCCCTACGCATTGTGGAGCTTGCTCGTGCGCAGAAATTAAATGCAGTTGTAGGCGGTTATGTTGAAGTGAGCGAATCGCGCGAAGTGGTCTTACAACCGCTAAACATTACTCTACACGGCAAAGATTTCGCACTTAAAAAATGAAGCGACGACGCATCATCCTTGCCTCACGCTCACCGCGAAGACGCGAACTTTTGGCGCAAACCGGAATTCAGTTTGAAGTAATAGAAAGCCCGTATGAAGAAGACATGTCGCTGCCGCTCAAACCGCGCGCTTTAGCACGATTTTTGGCAAAAGAAAAAGCACATGCGCTGGACCATGAAGACGCCATTATTATCGGAGCCGATACCCTCGTAGTTTGCGCCGGAAAAATTTTCGGCAAACCAAAAACACATGCCGAAGCACGCGCAATGCATCATGCCTACCGCACTACACATAATACCGTCATTACGGGCTTCTGCATTCTCGATACTAAAAGCGGCCGCACGATAACACGCTCGGTATCTACTAAAGTGTGGTTTAAAAAAACCACAACGGACGATGAAATCGACAAATATATTGCAACCGGCGACCCATTCGATAAATCGGGCGGATATGCAGTCCAGGGCAAAGCCAAGCATATGATTGAGCGAATTGAAGGTCCGGTCGATAATGTTATCGGCTTGCCGGTTGTGTCGCTATTGCAAGCGCTCAAAAGCTTCATAAAATAAATAAAATAAACGTAAGACATCGCAAGCTGTAGCGTTATAGAAGGCCGAACCTTAACGCTCTTAGTCATGAAAGCATACCTCAAAGACCTCGGCATCAATGTTGTCATTGTGATGCTGCTTAGTGCATTTGTTGCGATTCATCTCTATCCCGAATCGACTGTTCAGACGATACAGGCATTTTATAGCGATACTCAATAATCATTAATCATTTCTATATGAAAAATATTTTATTCGGTTTTATTTTGGGAGCACTTGTCGTTACTTCGGTTGTGCAAGTTGCCGCATCTTCTCATGTATTTCCCGATGTAGAGGCCAACAGCTGGTATGAAGACGCAGTCTATAATCTTCGCGACATCGGTGTTATTGCCGGCTATCCAAATGGCACCTACGGGCCTGCACGAAACATTAATCGCGCCGAGGCAGCGACCATGCTCGATTCCTACAAAGATTTTGCCGTAAAACAGTTCCGCGCATTCCCACAGGTAGAGGCACCGGCGCAGGGAGAAATTGAATATCTTGTATGTGAAGAACCAGACACGGAGCTGCGAATTTACCAAGAACGCGCATGCGGACCTGCTAATAACTGCTGGGCAAATTTCTATAATGCTGACGGCGAACTCATTGAAGAGATCGCTAATTTTGGGCCGCTCGAACCAGTCGCTGCACCCCAAACACAAGTGCGCAACTGCATTCACACGACATTCGAATACTTCGATAAGTATATCGAACTAAATGTACAGCCAGTGCCCACAAATTAAAGCGGCCACTTTGCATCATTTGCGCACTACCTGACGAACAGGTATGCTTATCCAAGTGAATGTAAATATTCACGCTTCATATTCCCTAATATTTTTTCTATGAAGGATTGTGCTAAATGGTCGCCGCTTGTACTACGCATTGTACTTGGTGTGACACTTATTCTTGCCGGTATTAGTAAGCTCATGAATCCTGCAGGATTTGTTGAACTTATCACAAATATGGCACCTTATTTGCCGAGCAGCCTGGCAACAGCTTACGGCTATGCGCTGCCGTATGTAGAATTGGTTGTGGGAGTATTGACGCTTGTTGGCCTTTGGACGCGCTATGTAGCGTGGGTTGGCGCGCTTCTATTTGCAAGTTTTATAATTGGAGTAAGTGCTGCAACGCCTGAAGTGCCATTTTTTCTCGATCCGAATGCAACGCGCATCCCGAATAAAGACTTTGCCTATCTTGCCATGATGATCTCTTTGGGGCTGACAGGTGCTGGTATGTGGTCGATCGATAAGAAATGCAAGAATTGCTAAGTAAATAAATGCGAGCGCCACTGCGCGAGCTTATAATAGGGTGCCGCTCTCGTTTCACGGGGACGGCACTCTTTTTTTGCGCTACAATAAACGCATGCCCGACACGCTCTTGGCAAAAAACAAAAAGGCCTGGTTCGATTATGAGGTTTTGGAAAAACTTGAGGCCGGAATTATGCTCTCCGGTGCCGAAGTGAAATCTGCAAAAGCCGGCCGTGTTCAATTAAAGGGCAGCCATGTGACTATTGAGGGTGGTCGCGCGTGGCTTGAAAAAGCACATATTTCACCGTACGACTTTGCACGCGGCCAGGAGTACAATCCAAATCGCCGCCGCCAGCTCCTTTTACACAAAAAAGAATTGCTCCATCTTGCAGGTTTGCTGAATGAAAAAGGCATCGCCTTAGTGCCGCTCGAGTTGTATCTGAAGAAACAACTTATTAAACTAAGTATTGGAGTATGCCGCGGTAAGAAAAAATATGACAAACGCCATGATCTCAAGAAAAAGGCAATGCAAAAAGAAGTCGCCCAAAGCTTGAAATCAAGCCTGCGCGAAGGGTAAAGTACACTCCTTAATTATGATGCAACAAAGTTCACTATTTGGCGGCGAGGAAGATGGTACGACACTTCCAGCCGCTCCATCCGTAAAGAGCCGCAAAAAACCATCCCCTAAACCCTCTTTAAAATCTATGGATACCGCAACGATCTCAGAGACACCAAAAAAAATTAAGCAGCCGTCAAAATATTTGAGTCAACAGTGGCTGGAAGATGTTCATCAGCGTTTAATTATGGGTGTACGCAGCTATTTCGATGCAAACCGCTATAAGCGTGCAGTTATTGGTGTTTCGGGCGGGGTCGATTCGGCACTTACATTAAAAATTGCCGTTGACGCACTTGGCGCTGAAAATGTTTCTGCGCTTATTATGCC
>Ga0210019_1004847_pt1 | contig 11472 bp, 10 predicted proteins | sample CryGeyCG2114_020_2_FD_183969 | JGI IMG/M metagenome (GOLD analysis project Ga0210019, IMG submission 183969) | Groundwater microbial communities from aquifer - Crystal Geyser CG11_big_fil_rev_8/21/14_0.20 (SPAdes) (version 2) | ecosystem: Environmental > Aquatic > Deep subsurface > Groundwater ...
TTACCGGCACGGCTTCAATAAAAGTTGCTACTAACTCAAATAAATCAGCTAAGCCAGTAACCATTATCATTATAATGGCTTCTGGCAATGAAATTTTCTTTTGTTCTTCGTTCATAATCGCTTTGCTTAACCGATGCCAATATGCGAATGGATACTAATTATACGAATATTTATAGTGAGTTTATCGAACTATTAGTATCATTAGCATGAATTAGTATATTAGCATCGCATTTACTCTTTCATTTCCAACAATTCCTCCGGCTTGGTGGTAATAATTTTATTTTCAAAGTAAGAAGCGATAATCTGAATCGCCACATGTTTTAGGCCGGCGAAAAACACGCCTTCGCCGACGTCGGCTTCCAATAATAATTGCTTCTCTGTTTCCGAAAGATTAAAGGTTTTTGCCACCACATCAATGCCGGCAGGCGCCTGCTTCAAAAGTAATTGGAGTGCCGAATTAGTAATAATCGGCCGGCCATACGGCGATTCCAAGAAGTCCTCAACGTTTTGGGTAATGGTCGTCAAACCAAGATAATATTTCCGGCAGCGCTTGGCTAAACTAAAAAGAAAAGCGGCGCTGTCCGGGTATTTCATCAACCACCAGGCCTCGTCAATAATCATAATCCGTTTTTTGAAATCCGCCCTTATCAAATTCCAGATAAAATTTAAAACAATATATATGGCAATCGGCCGTAGCTGTTCCTCTAAGTCCCGGACTGAAAAAACAATTAGGCGGTTTTTAATATCAATATTTGTGGGTTTATTGGTAAAGCCGGCATAGCTTCCTTTGGTGAATCGTTCCAGACGTTTGGCTAATCCTCTACCGCCTTCCATGCTTTCCAACACGATTTGAAAATCTTCCAAAAGCGGCGGCTGAAGATTGGTAAAATCTTTTTTGTCCGGCGTAATGTCTCGGGATTCATAGGTGGCAATGATAGCTCGATCTAAAATTGCCTCTTCTTCGGGGGTAATTACACCCAACATTAGTTTCACCAGACCGGCTAAGTTAAGAACGTGGGATTTAAAAATGTCGGCCGGGTCCTCGCCTTTGGGAATAATCGGAATATCAAAGGGATTAATTTGATTTTCTGAAGTCAGGGAAATTTTGAAAAAACTGCCGCCGACTGATTCCGCTAATTTTTGGTACTCGTTTTCCGGGTCAATCACTAAAACATCAATGCCGAGCATCATTGAGCGAAGGATTTCTAATTTGCAGGCGAACGATTTCCCCGCGCCCGCCTTGGCAAAAACGACCGAGTTGGCATTCTCTAAGGAAAATCGGTCAAAAATCACCAAAGTATTATTGTGGCGGTTGATGCCGTAAAGGATTCCCTGGTCCGAGGTTAAATCCACTGAGACAAAAGGAAATAGCGATGAAACCGGGCCGGAATTAAGAGGCGTATGAATCAAAAGTTTATCAGTATTAAGCGGTAAGGTTGAGGCAAGTCCGTCTAATTGCTGGAAAGCGGCTGGTTTGGCATAAATTAATTGGGATTCAAATAAAGAATTTAATTTCTCTTCCAATTTATTTAATCCTTCCAAGGTATCGGCGTGAATAGTGACGTAAACGCCGATATCAAATAATTTTTCCTGAGCTTGCTGAAGCTGGTCGCGCAGCATTTCAATGTCCTGGAAAGCCGTTTCCAGTAACGGGTCCCTGACTAATCCTTTTTCCTGGCGTTCAATAAGTTGGGCTTCAATTTGGGCGGTTTTTTTGCGGAGATTCCTTAAGGCCAAAGCCGTGTCAACTGGATGCACAAAAATAGAAATATCCAAAAGCTCGGGAAGGTTAATAATCGGGTTAAACCAACCAGTAGCCAAATAGCGAGGATAAGTAAAAATAAAAATGGTTTTGACAAATTTTTCGCCGAGCTTTAAATGGCTCGGGTTAACTTCCAAGCCGGCCGGAGCGATAATATCCCGGATATTTTTTTCGCCTGGTTTATAGGGTTGAGGTATTTTTATGTTTTCCATAAATCTTTTCTTTCTACTGTTTCTGGATTGTAAAGATTATAAAATAATTCAATTAATTCCTTGTCTTCCAGGGCTACGACTCTTAGGCCAACCTGAGTTAAACTATTAATCACCTGCTCAGTTCTTTGATTAAGCTGAGTTATTTTTTGCTCTAAACTTTCTTCTAAAGCAGAAATTTTGGTTTTGCTGCCGAACTTGAAAAATTCAAGTATTTTTTTACCGCCAGAAGGAATCACAATCGGGTCATAAGGCACAACCACAAAAAAAGTTTTTGCCATTACCGCGTTTAATTCCACAAACGAACGAATAAACTCAATATATTCGGAAATTTGATTTTTTAACAATTCATTGGTCTCGGTTGTTTGGCGCTCCGCTAATTTATTAAGATAATTTTCAATATTTAATTTTCTAGAGTGAATGACAATCTGGACCGAGAAATCCAAGGTATTTAAAAAATTCTGATAAGAGTAAGCGATAATGTTCTGTTCTTCTTCTGATTTTAATTCGAAATTGATTCCGGAAACCATTAAGACGCGGCGGAGTGAGCCGTTTTTTAGAATGACTAATCCGTGGCGGATATCTTCAATTTCAACAAATTTTTGAGTTGGCTGAGCTTCTTTGGGCATACAATAATTATAAACGAAAATTTAGTTTACCGATAATCTATTCTTCGCGCAATTTCTCTTTCTCCGGTGATTTTTCTAAACGCCTGAAATCTTTCCTTGGGTTGCCTCCCCCAATACGGCGTTCTTAACCCTTTCTCCCTCTTGGGGATAGGCATTTTGGTGGTCATTAAATCCTGCCAGAGTTTTTTTACCGAAGGCATCTCGGAAAAAAAATCGCGAAGGGTCTTTCTTTCTTGCTCAATCGGGATAACTTTTTCTTCGACCACTCTCTGCCAGAGATAAAATCTCGGTCTCCAGAAAAAGCTGAAAGCGGCCCAAATCATCCTTGGCAAGGGCTGGCCATTATATTTAATGAAAGCCAGAGATACGGCGATGGCTCCTAAAATCGCGGTAACTAATAACCAAAGCCAGAATTCCAAAATAAAATAGAAGATAAAACTCAAGCCTGCTGCCGCTGCTAAATATAAAAACTGCTTTAATGTTAAGGGCCCGACAATTTTATTTTCAACTTCAATAAATTGAGGTATTTGAAACTGTGCCATAAATCAACGAATAACGAATAAATCACGAATTTGCGAATAAACGAATTCTATTGAAAATTTATAATTCTTTTAAAAATTACGTCTTCATTACCAAAGTTTATTAGAATAGCGAGTTTTAGATTATTCATCTTTAAATACTCTAGAACTTGATCTATATGAGATTTTGAAAATCTGTTCCCTTTCTTAATCTCCACTACGACTTTATCCTCTACCAAAAAATCTAAAAATTTTCTGCCTACGATTTTATTATTATAATCAATAGGACAATTTACTTGTTCACAAAATTTTAGATTAATTTTGGAAAATGCCTCTACTAAAGCTCTCTGATAATATTTTTCACTATGCCCACCGCCTAATTCGTTATGGACATCGAAGGCGCTACCTATAATTCTATAACTTAACTCTGGATACAAAAGATCTTTTCTTTTAATATTTCTTTGATTAGCCATCTTATTGCGTATTCGTGTATTCGCTTATTCGTTTATTAGTACCAATTCGCTATTCGTTGATTATTTAAAACTGCTTAAATCTATTATTTCCTCCTCTTCTGGTTTTGTTGGGCCGGCCAGAGGTTTTTCTGGCGCCGGTTTAGTTTCCTCAGGGGATTTACGTAAATCCAACGGTTCGGCTTTGCTCTTCGCGGGTGGTTCGACTGGACTTGCCATGGGCTCAACTTCTTTGGGTTGAACTTCTGGCGCTGCCTCAATCGGCAAATTTTCCGGTGGAGAAATTTCTTCTACTTTTGCGCGTTCTTCCGCTTCTATTATTCGTGTAGTTCTGCGTTTATCCGCTTCTACTAATTCTTTTTCCTTCTCGCTTTCTTCTTTGGTTTTTCCAAATGGACTAACTGGCATCGGAAATTCAGTATAATGAACTACCCGCACTTTTGGCGGCTCAGGGCTGGGTGTCGGCGATTCTTTTCGTGTAATTTCGTGTTCTATTTCGTGTAGTTTTGTGTCTATGCCTATCTCCACCTGAGCTTTCACCGGGCTTATTTTCTCCTCTTCTTTTTTGCCTTTTCTTAAAAATCCAAATAATCCACCTAAGGACTTTTTGGTTTCAGCAAGCGGCTTGAATTCAGCTTCTTTATGAATAATTAATGGTTCGGCTTCTCCAACTCCAATTTTTGGAGGTTCAACCTCCCCAAATTGAGGTTTAACTTCTGGAGGTTGAACCTCCTTGGATTGAATTTCTTCGGGTTTAGATTGGATTTTTTCTTCAACTGGAACAACTTTCGGCTCTTCGGCTTTGGGCATTTCCACTTCTGTCGGTGGTTCAACTTTAGCTCTCAAATCAAGAATTTCTTCTGTCGGCGGCTGATAAACTTTTTCCAAATCCGCTCTTATTAAAGCAAAAATCTTTCGGTCAATTTCAGCCGCAATAGAATTGGCAATTTCAGAATTAAGATTAAGAGCGTCCTTAATTTCTTGGGCCAAGTCCTCAGAATGGATAAATCCTAAAATTACATAACCAATAATTTTGCCGATAACCACGATTTTATCCTCGGTTAAATGCTGAGATTCGCCGACCTTCCGGACAATTTCCGCGTTACTAGATGAAAAAAGAGCAGCCTTTAAATTTTCCGTAAGTAAATCGTATCTTTGTAAAGCTTTATCTTTGGTAACTTGAATCATTTTTATTAAGGTGTAATTTTTATGTTATCGGGCGACCAAATTGATCATAAAGTATCGTTTTTTTCTCTTTTTCTTTTACCGGCTCTATACCTATACCCAAACTTTGTGCAGCCGGACTAGTGTAAAATGTGTAAACTTTAGGGTGCTTCTTTTGGAGATATTCAGCCTCCATAAGACCCGCAATCTTAGCTTGCTCCTTAATGTATTTAAAAAGAATTTTGTCATGAAATTCGGTGATGTTTTTGCCTTTAAGACCTCGGTAAATATTGGCCAGTCCCTCAGGATTAGCTTCTAAAATAGCTCTGGCGCCTTGTTGTTGAATAATCCTTTGGGTTTCAGACGGCAAATCTTTTAATAATTTCGGCTCCATGCCAAATAAATCATCTACTTGCATCACATTGAAGTGAGATGGCCGCATGCCTTGATATAATTTAGCAAGCTCATCATAGGTGCCTTTTTCGTCGCCCTTTTTAGCCGCTTCTACTGCTTGGGCTGTCAATCCAGTAGCTTTTTCTAAATCACCAAAATTACCTTCTCTGCCATAAGCAGTAAAAACTTTCTTTTTCTTTTCAGTGAGATATCTTTCTAAATACGGAACCGAATCTAAATCTTTTCTTTCCCGTAAGACATTTAAGCCGGCGATTTGTTCCTCATTAGACATTGTGCTCAAACCAAGACCGATTTGTTTACTCTGGAGTTTCTTTAATTTCCCTTCGGCTTGAGTTACTAATTTCTCTCCTTGGGTTACCCCAATACCAGCAGCGCCGCCAATCGCCGTTCCTAACATTCTAACCGGACTAGTTACAAATTTAGCCACTCGGCCCCCTTTTAATCCTGCCTTTTGCATTCCTTCAACAAGCTTTCGGCCAGGTTCAGCCCTAAATGGAAAAGTTCCTGCTCGGATTCCTTTTCTTCCCACCCAACCGCCAAAACCTTTACCAATACTTCCGGCCCAACCATAAGCCGTACTGGCAAAAGTAATACCCAAAGAATTGGCCGCAAATAATCCGCCCATTACTAAGCCGATGACAATAATCATTTCTCCAATTACCTCCACGCCAAAAGTTAATTTGACATTGCCTGTTAATACAGTATCTTGGGTAATTTTTCTGACTGCCTCTGGTTGATATTTCATCACTGACATTGATAAAGATATAAAAAATAACATTATCGGGGCAAAAAATGTCCAGCGCAAAAACTGACTCCACCATTTCTGCCAGAGAGATTTGGTGCTCGGGAAAATCCACAACAACCAAACTATCGGAGATAAAAGCAAAAGAATTCCCAAAAAGACATAGCGGATTAACAACATTACAGCAGTGGCCAAGAGAGTAATAGCTGCAAAAACAGTAAACAGTGCAACGAAAAATATAGAGGCAAAATTTTGAAGCGCTAATGGCCCAAACATATTTACTACGCCAGTCGCTGTATCTATGAATCCTTTAGCACCAGCTACTTCTTCAACTTTTAAAAGAGCTTGGGCTCTAAACATAGAAGCAAAAGCGTCTGCCCATTTTGCCGGACCGGTAACGCCGCCTATCCTGTCGATAAAAAATCGGGAAAAAACATCAGAAATATTAATAAAAGCGCCAGCAATCACTAAACTAAAATTTACCAAAAGCGCCGCTACAATCAGCTTCCAGAGCGTTTTTTTCATCGCATAACTTTGAACCCGAAAAATCGTGGCAAAAGCCATGACAATAATTGCTAAAACAAAACCAAGATTAGTGAAATTGAGAACTATCTGCCAGCCAGTCTGAACCACCGGACTTTTTAAAAGTTCAAAATTGATGTTTAGGGCTACCTTTACCAAATAAGCGGCAATTGTCAAAAAAATTCCCGCAATAAACCCAAAAAAATATCCTACGCCTTGAGCCACAGCAGAAATGGCGTTGGCTGTAATGTCGGCGATACTAAATAAACTCCAAGCATGAGCAATTTTTACCTGTCCAATTCCAAAAATCAGAACGCCAAGTAAAACTATCAAAACAACTTTCCAATTCTTCAATTTTTTAAATCTAAAAATGTTCATTTTAATTACAAACTAAGGCCGCAGCTGGTTAATCTCGCCTGGGCATTGATAAGCTCGATTTGTTTTCTTTGAAGTTCTTCTTGACTAGCTCTTTTGGCGCTTTCTGAATAAACTTCAAGAATAATAGAGCTATATTTATTCGTAAATTCATTGTATTTGTCAGTTAAAAGACCCATTTCCCGGAGCCGGTAATCCGGAGAAATATTTTCCGCTTCGGCTTTAAGAGCTTGAATTTCGCTAATTAATTTTTGGAGATCGGCGATTTCGGTTCTTAGCCGGTTAACTTCGGATTCGGCGCTATTTATCTCGTTGTCTGTTACTGGCGGCTCGCAGGTAGTCGCTTTAATCTTTTTAAGAATCACTACTAATTGCGTAGTGCTGGAAGCTGATTGGTTTTTATTAGCTAAAACCGCATTGCGGTCATCAATTACCATTTGGTATTCGGCAATCATTCTTTCTTTTTCCTGCCTTTGAATATCTGTCAAAACGTCTTCATAAGGCTGGGTGTAAGAACTGGTATCATAGCTATATTCAGAACTCCCCTTTATAAGACCCACGCCCTCTTTAATAACCCGATTAATAACAGCGTTAACTATGGCGGCTACATATTGCTCAAGTTCCTTAGCGCTGAGAATATAATCAATGTCTGAACCAACCGCTTTTGACGCCATTGCGCCAACAACATCTCCTGGCGTAACAATTTCTTCTTTAAGACATTTTGTTTGTTCTGTATCCCACTCTAAACATCTTTTAACTGATAAAAATCCTTTGCCAGCCAAAGCTTCTTTTTCTGCTGCTTCTTTGGCTAAGGCTCCTCTGGTTATCATCTCATCATGAATCATCAACATCTCTCCATAATAATTACCCTGGGGCTGCCAGGCCTCGTTATAAGCAATCCAGCCGCCTTTTTCAAAATCATTATAAAAATCTTCAATATTCTTAACAACGTCATCCAAAGTACAATCTATTCTCTGTTGAAATTGCTGGACTGGTAGAAGCGATATTTGAACCTGAAGCTTAAAAGGCGAACATAAAAAGGCTAAATTGGTTTGAAGAACCACATCACCCACTGCTGCTCCGAAAGCGTCTTTCAAAAATTTTTGCCAGTTAGTAACAAATTGGGGCTGGCCGCCGCCCTGAATCCAGGTAATAATCTGGTCAACCAACATATCAAGCAACCGTTTTCTTAAAACTTCAAAGAGCATAGTGAACAAGGCCTGAACTATATTGTCTTTTGTTTCTTTGGCAGCCTTGGCCGGTTCTACGATTTGCGTCTGGACGTATTGAACATTATCAAAAGTCGGTACGCTAATCGCTCTTGCGGCATTAGCTGCTGCTGCCGCTCCTTTAGTTACGCTCGTAAATATGCCCAAATCGGTGAGCCAGTTAGTTATTACCTTACTCATGGTTTGGGCCTGAGCAGTTTTCGGCAACAAAACCGAGGAGAAAATCAGCGAATTGATAACAATAATTAAAACAATTTTTCTGAACATACCCAGTAGTATAACTCGATGGCAATTTGTCTAATTTAACTCAATTGCCCGAGTTTTAGTTAAAATATTATCTATTTTGTTTGATGTTGCCCAGCAGGAATTCCCGACAAATTGAGAGTTAAATTTATCGAGTTATTACTACTGGGCATAAATTATTTAAAATTTTAAATTATTTTTTAACATTCCCTCGGCTAAAAGCACCTGAAGTCCCTTAGCTGAATCTTCCAAATCAGAAATAAATTGAGCGGCCAGATAAGTTCTCAAAGTATCGTTTTGAAAATCAGCTATGGCTTCCCATAACGACTGGCTTGAATAAAAATGGGAAAGAAAGGCCTTATGAAAATCAACCCAGTTAGTTGGAACAACTATCTGATAAGAATCATCAGCTATACTTTTGTAAATATCAGCCAACTGCTTAACTGAAGAAGCATCCTTTTTTTCAACTATTTCATTTAATATGTCGCTGCTGGTTTTATTAAAACCGGCCAAATGCTTTTGACTAATGCTTTCAAGATTTTTTATATATTGGATTTGATTGGCCGAAGAAATGTCCTGAGAAATTTTAAATTTCTTTTCATCCACTTTCGGATGATAAAGACCAGAGGAATTATTAGAAGAGCTTTGGCTTAAAAATTTATCAAAGAGTTCTTGGGAAAGAAAATTTTCATTGGGCGCTGAAATTGCCGCCTCTCCGTCTTTTTCGGTTAAGCCCTGCTCATTTTTAAATTTAATCTGTTCAAAAATCATTTGGCTAAAAGCTTGAGTAAAATTCTTTTCCGGTTGATTATCACTGGCTGATTTATCACCTAAGCCAATTTTACTAAGTTCGCCGAGTTTGTTTAAAACGTTTTTTTCTACCCACTGAATCGGGTTTTTAACCGGCGATTCATTGTTTTTTTGGGCCAACTCCTCTTCAGTTCCGGCAACCGGAGCCGAATTTTTGACAATAAAATAAGAGCCGACCAATCCGGCGCCAAGAATTAAAATTATGGAGACAATTCTTATTAGTTTCATCTATATTAATTATATTAAATAAAACAAACTTTTAAAATAACATTTAAAGCGGTGTAGCTGAGGAACCAAAAAATAAAATCTGGGCCATGCCTAAAGGATAATTAACTTTTCCCTTATTGCAGATTCCCGGACCCCATAATGCCCGGCCCAAAACATAGTAGCTGGGAGCCAGCATCTTATAAAGAAAGGGGTTGGCTATAAAAACCGGATAATAAATCCAGAGCAATCCGCCCTTAACGCCTTTAATGACAACTGCAAAGCCGTTGGTGCAAAAGTCGGCATAACTGACGACCAATCCGCCGAAATGGTAAAACGCTGCTTCTGTCTGCGCCTGGGCTTTCGGGATAAAGATAAAACTGAAGGATTCTTTAGCCGGGACTAAAACCTGCTGAAACTTAGGTGTCTCAATTTTTGCTTTTTCTAAATATTGATTAAATAAATTATTTATTTCTCCACCGGATAAATTTTCTTTACTTAATTTTCCAGCCATTTGAGAATGGTATTGAAACCAGGAAACCATTGACTGATGGACTGAAAGCAATTGAGTATTGACCGAAATATTTTCCAAATCACTTAAAGTCCGTTCATCAATCATCTGCCAAGCCTTAAAAGAAAGTTTTAATTCCTCCAAGTTTGTTCCCTGAATAGCTTCTTGAATTAATTCTTCTAAAGAAAGCAGCCGGCCGTCTTTATTCTTTTTAATGGATTTAAATTCCTCTTCGGTAAAACCGTTCTTACTCCAAGCTTCTAAAATTTTAACTGAATAATCCACAAGACTTTTTTCGTCTTTAATCGTCTCCGTCGTCTTCTGAGTTACCGGACCAAAACCAAGCCCTTCCCATTTTAAAACTTGGATTTCCTCAAGAAGTTTTTGAAGCGTTGAATTTTCGATTCCTGTCTTTTTTGTCTCCTCAACTATTTGCCGGGGCTCGTCTTGAACATTTTCTATCCAGTGGAGCGGATTTTGGATTTTCAATTTTCCAACGAATTCTTTATTAGTGTTACCTTTTTGATTGGGAGCCGAGGCAGGAGTCGGGCCCCCGCCTAAAGGAAAAATTTTAAAACCTAAAGAAAAACCGAGAATGGTGATAGTAAAAAATAAGACCATTGCTCCAATTTTAAATGGATTCATCATTTTTAATTATACATATTATAGACCGCTAAAACAATGTTAATAATTCCTTGATTTGCTCAATGTCCAAGTTTTGCGGCCTATCATTGGGATTAATACCTGATTTTTCTAATTTTTTGGTAATACCTTCTTTGGTTATTGTCATAGTCACAGTTAAATTGTTAAGTATCGTCTTTCTTGGCTGTTTAAACAGGATTTTAACTATTTTGTAATAATTTTCCATGCGTTGTCTCTCCACGCTATGACATGTCATAGCGTCGGCCAACGTGCTTAATTTAATTATAGCCGAATCTACATCTGGTCTCGGTTTAAAATCTTCTGCCGGAATAAAATCAATAATTTCCGGCTTGGCCCAAAATTGAACGCTGGCGGCGAGTAAATTCATTTTTGGCGATTTCGCAATTATTCTCTCCGCCACTTCTTTCTGAATAGTTAGGACAATCAGGGAAGGTTTATTTTCTAATTCAGAGATAATTCTTAAAAGATGGCCAGTGATGTAATAAGGAATATTGCCTGCAATTTTATAGTCGTTGGTTGTTAGTTGTAGGTTGTTAGTTAATTTCGGCAACGCTTTCAATGCGTCACCTTCGACTATCTCTACCATTATCTCTTTATCCTTCATTTTCTTATCTTTATCTTTCATTACTTCATTATAGAAGCAGGGTGGCGCTTCCCTGTAGGGAAGCGCCACCCTGCTTCTTAAAATCTCTATTAACTTTTTGTCTTTTTCAATCGCAATAATTTTAAATTTCTTAACTTCTGAATTTCTGAATTTCTGAATTATTTCTTTTGTCAATTCTCCGTGTCCCGCTCCAATTTCGATAATCACATCGCCAGATTTTAAATCCAACGCTTCAACAATTTTCCGCAACTTTCTTTTGTTAACTAAAAAATGCTGTCCTAAATATTTCCCCATTTCTCTTCCTGCGTTTCCCTGTAGGGAAGCGCAGGTTACTTAAACTTTCTTAAATAGGTCATCCTTGGCCACTTGATTCCGGCAAAATAGTCAAAAATGGTTTCCGGCG
>Ga0210019_1004851_pt1 | contig 11468 bp, 12 predicted proteins | sample CryGeyCG2114_020_2_FD_183969 | JGI IMG/M metagenome (GOLD analysis project Ga0210019, IMG submission 183969) | Groundwater microbial communities from aquifer - Crystal Geyser CG11_big_fil_rev_8/21/14_0.20 (SPAdes) (version 2) | ecosystem: Environmental > Aquatic > Deep subsurface > Groundwater ...
AGGTTCTGTTCCTTTCCATTTTGGTGATTATTTTGGCTATGCTGTTTGTATGGGAGATGTAAATGGGGATGGCAGAGACGAATTAATGGCTAGTTTTTATGATGATTGTAATGATGATACAGATGCTACTGGTGATCTAGGGATAGCTGATGCTGATGGAGCTGTTTATGTTTATTCATATGATTCTGCTGCTAGTGCATTGAATCATTCATATAATTTAAAAATTACTCAGGCAACTAACGAAGGTTTTGGTTATTCTATTGCCTCTTTTAATTTTGATGGAGATGCTGCTAACATCGAAGAAATTATTGTTGGGGCTCCAGGTACGGATAGATTGAGTGCTGGGGGAGCGGCCCAGACAAATAATGGAACTGTTTATGTCTATTATGGTGCAAGTGGGGCTGTTGCAAGTATTGATACATCGGCTGATTTGGTTTTACATGTTGATGGTAATAATATTCGTTTTGGTGCATCTGTTTCTCCTGCTGGCGATGTTAATCATGATGGCGACACAGATTTATTTGTGGGTGCGCCTGGGACATTGGGGAGTACTGGGATGGCTCGGATTTATTATGGTGGTGCGGGGATTGATGACAACTTTGATGCTTCTCTGGCTGCAGGTGGTGGTCGGTTTGGTTATTCAGGGGCAGGGGTTAAATAGTAATCGGTTTTGAGATTTAGTTTATGGAAAAGCTTTTTTTTCTATTAGCAGCAGCGGTTTTTTTAACCTCTGCTGCTTTTGCTTCGTATATCACTCTTGCGACCACTGTTACCGCCAGGGTCGAAGGCAATACCCTCAAAGTTTTAGTTAAAGTAATTAATAAGGGTGATGAATCTGCCTACAATGTCCAGGCCGAGGTTCGCGCCCTGGGCCAAAAAATCCTGGCTAAAAAAACTTCAGAATTGGCAGTTAACGGGCAATACGAGGCTTATGAGGAGATAAAGGTTAACCTTACAAAGCCGGGCGAGTACCCCTTAATTGTCGTGATGCACTATGCGGATGCTAATCAGTACCCGTTCTCCGCGCTCTCCTGCCAAACATTTAATTACAAAACCAACTCTTTGCCAGCAGAGATATTCGGCAAAATGGAGGCTAAGAAGTTCTGGAAAAAAGGGAGTGTCTCTTTGACCATCAAAAACCTCTCTGAAAAAGAGTTATCCCTTAAAACCTCTTTGGTTGGTCCGCGCGAGCTCAATTTCCCGGCTGCCAAAGAGCTCTCGATTGCTGGGAAAGGGACAGTGAAGACTGAATTTGAACTAGAAAATTTTTCTGCGCTTTCCGGCAGCACCTACCAGGTCTTTGCAATCTCTGAATATGATAATGAGAGCCTGCACCAGACCACGATTACCCCTGGCTCGGTTCGGCTCATCCAGGAAAAATCATTTGGCGGGCTCACTTATACGCAGCTGCTCCTGATACTAGGCGTGCTAATTATTGTTTTTGTGGTGTTTCAGCTAAGATGAGGGTAGTCAACGGCTTAATCTTTACCTTAATATTTCTCTTCTTTTTTTCTTTCTTTGATCCAAGATTACTGTTTTCCGTTACCTCAACTACCGGTGGGGATACGATCTCCCATTTTCCCACCGCGGTTTACATGAAGAATGTCCTTTTGCCGGCGGGAAAAATTATGGGGTGGGATCCGGGGAATTACGCGGGGTACCCACTTTTTTACCATTATTTCCCTCTGACTTTTATTTTTATGGCTTTGCTTGGTTTTATCATCCCGATTGAGGTGGCTTTTAAAATTGGGACTGTCCTGGGAGTTTTTTTACTGCCGGTTTGTGTCTTTTTTGCTTTTCGTTTTTTAAAATATAAGTTCCCTATCCCGATTATTGCCGCCTGTTTTACCTTGCCGTTTTTGTTTATGGAGGCTAATTCTATGTGGGGCGGCAATATTCCAAGTCAGCTGGCAGGGGAGAGCTCGTATGCCTTTAGTTTTGCCATTATGCTGTTGTTCTTTGGCTCACTATATGACGGGATTAAAAACAATGACAAAATAATCTTTAACGCGTTGCTTTTGTTTTTAATTGGCTTTAGTCATGGGTTCACGATGGTTTTTACAGGGGTGATTGGGGCTTTCTTTTTGATGACCAAGAAAGATTTTGTCAAAAACTTTCTTTATCTTTTTAGAACTTATGGCTTGGCAGGCTTGTTTTTAGCTTTTTGGTTTATCCCCTTCTTAGCCAATATGCCCTATGTCACCAGCTATGTTACCCGCTGGAGTATTGAGTCTATTTGGAAGGTTATCCCAATTATCCTAATCCCTTTTTGGGCCTTAAGTGTTGTCGCAATTATATTAAATCTGTTTGATCGCCGGACTTACTATTTTATATATATAGTTGTGGCCAGCTTTGTTCTTTATTGGCTGGCTCCCGGCATTGGTATGCTTGATATCCGTTTTGTCCCCTTTATCCAATTATATCTTTGCGTTTTTGGCGCAGCGGCAATTGTCCCGTTCCTGGAGAAAATTAAAAACAAAGAGTTTTTACCCTTTATTGTTTTTTTAATGGTCATCCTTTTTGTGATGCCCAATGTTACTTATATCCGAGGGTGGATCAAGTGGAATTATGAGGGGCTGGAAAACAAAGCTTCGTACCCGCTCGCGCAGAAAATCCATAATTATTTAAGGACCAACGGTCAGGGGAGGGTCGTTTATGAGCACTCGCCGTCGCATAATACCTTTGGCAGCGAGCGGATATTTGAGAACCTACCTTACTATGCAGGGAGAGAAACTCTTGAGGGATTATATATGCAGTCCTCAATTAGCTCTCCCTTTATCTTTTATATCCAGTCAGAAGTTTCCAAAGTCCACTCCGGTCCATTCCCGCAATATAAGTATACGCAATTAAATTTAAAGCCGGCGATTTCGCATTTAAAAATGTTTAACGTGAGCCAATATATTGTCAGGAGTCCGGAGGCAAAGGCTGCCGCCGCGCAAATCCCAGAGCTTACGAAAGAGGTCCAATTTGATGACTATGAAATTTATCGTCTAACTACAAATGACGGCCATTATGTTGAAGCCCTTAAATACCAGCCGGTGCTATTTGAGACTAAAAACTGGAAAAGGGACTTTTTTGAGTGGTTCCGCCGGCAGGATTTGCTTGATACGCATTTGATTTATGCAAAAGAGCCTGGCAGCGAGCTAACTCTTAAAGCTAGAGACTTGCTGGAGTTGCCCAAGGTTGAGACTAGGGTAGCAAATGTTAAAATCACTGAGAAAATGGGGAATGACTGGCTGGAATTTACAACCAACCAAATTGGCAAGCCCCACCTGATTAAAATTTCTTATCATCCCAATTGGCAGGTTGAGGGGGCTAATCGTATTTACCTTGTTTCCCCTTCTTTTATGCTGGTTTATCCTAATCAGGAGCAGGTGCGAATATATTTTGGCAAGAGTATATATAATTGGGCGGGAGAAATTTTGAGCCTGATAGGATTGATTATTGTCTTGACCTTAGCATTAAGGCCCCTAGCTCGCAGGCGATTTGCACCCTAGTTATTTGTCCTATCGATAATTCTCAGTAATAACTCAGTAATAAAAATAATTTTTATTATTTAATTGAAATTATAGCAAGAAATTGTCGATATATATATAAGGGAAGCAATTATGAATGTTGAGAGAATTGTTGCCAGCTATCATAGCCAGCGAGCTAGGGCTTTCTTGAAAAAAGTTGTAGCGAGTTGTCAACGCAAAGGGTTGCCCGACGAGCTCTCGCTCCCTTTTGCCCAGGGCTATTTAATTTTAAACGGCCATAGTCGTTATTTAGAAACCACTGGCCAAATACTGCTGGCAGAAGCTGGTGCGGTTGAAGCTAGCCTAGAACAAACTGTGCCCTTGGAGCACTTAACTAACCAGTTTGAAGCAATGGTCTTAAAGCTGCCAAGCAGTCATGACCCCAAGTTAAATATTTGGCGTGTCCCGTCCGAGGAGGTCTTAGCTCACTTTAAGAGCTCTATACTTAATATAATTATTGTGGCTGGCTGCAGTGATCCATGTTTATTTTGTTGTGTTGACTCACCCTCAAAATCAGTTTCCATGCCTTTGCCTGTTATTTTGCGATTAGATAACTTGGGCATGCGTCTGAACTGGGATGCTTCTGAGCCGTTTTATTATTTTGATCCCTATTTTAATCTTGATTTTGTTGATCTCCTCATAGAGCTAAAGCTGGTTAATGACTGGTTGAAAGGGAAAATCTTTACCCATGCAGCCCCATTGCTTACAGACTTTGGACTTGCCGCGGCAAAAAAAGCCAGAGAACATGATATCCCTATTGAAAGATTAAGTACTCACTTATGGCATAAAAGCTTAATTCCAGAGGCTGTGGGACAAGAACCAAATGAGTATCAATTAGAAAGACACGCGACAATGGTTGCCCAGGCTTTAGAGTATTTTCAACCCAAGGTAATCCACCTGATTGCCTCTGACCGGGCGATCCATCAATCTTTGTCTTTCCCGTTTTTAATAAAGTTTTATCAAAACAGGGTTTTATCCAAAATATCCCCGGCGCTGCAGGCTAGATATTCATTAGCTGGCTTTGCCCCGGCCCAAGCAGCTGTGATCGTGCCAACACTTACTGAGGAGGTGAACCTAGGCTCTCATCCTTTTGAATTACGGGGGGTTCAATTTATCAGGCAGCGACATGAAGGTCTTATTCGCGGACAAAAACTTCCTTCTCGGGTCCCCAGAACTTGCCGGTCTGATATTTCAATTTCTAAGAGGCCTCTTTACGATGCTTTATACCCGGATGGCAGCGTCTCTAAATATCCGGACGGCTTTATTGGCAACTGGCTATAATTCTCCTTGCACTCTATTTCTCCTTTGAGTATAATTTAGCCACATGCCACCCAAAGAAGACAGGTTAGTCGCTTATCGACGGACTATTACTATTATCGCGGTAATCATTGTCCTTTATTTGTCTTTTTTGATTGTTAAGCCTTTCCTGGTGGCCATAATTGGGGCAGCAGTGCTCTCGTATATTTTTTATCCGCTTTATCGTTTTTTTGAAAGTCGCATTCCGTGTCCACTCCCAAAAAACAGCGTGGCCGCGATTATCACTGTTCTTATTATTATAGCGATTGTTTTGGTGCCGATGATTTTTATTGCGAGTATCTTGGCACAAGAGGCTAAAGAGGGCTATTTTTATCTGCAAGGCTATATCAGGCAGCCTGAATTTACAACCAGGCTCCCCCAGTACTTAACTGATAATTTTAATCTTGATATCAAGACCCTGGAGCAGCCAACTCTTAATCTGGCAAACCAGTTTATTGTCTGGATCCAGAAAATTGTTAGGGGGCTGCCGGGGGCCTTCTTGAATATCTTTATCACGATTTTTGCTATTTATTATTTTTTAAAGGGGGGGAGAGGGCTTAATAAATTTCTCCAGGAGATTTTTCCGCTCCCAGAGGGGAAGTACAAGCTGATTTTTAGAAGGTTTGAGGAATTAACCAAAGGGATTGTTTTGGGGCAGATAGTAGTTGGCATTATTCACGGATTTTTAGCCTGGGGAGCCTATAGTTTTTTGGGAGTTGGCAATCCAGTGTTGTGGGCTTTTTTAACGTCGATTCTTTCGATTATTCCCGTGCTGGGGGCTGGTCTAGTCTGGTTTCCCATTGCGGTTTATTTAATTTTACTCGGTCTCCCTGTTGGCTTGGCTTGGAAAGGAATTGCGCTTATGGTTTACGGCTTCTTGGTGATGAGTATGATTGATAATCTTTTAAAACCAAAAATCATTGGGGATAATGCCAATGTCCATCCTTTAATAGTTTTGTTTGGCATTCTGGGCGGGATTCAACTGCTGGGACTCCCGGGTATTTTGATTGGCCCGCTTATCCTAGCCCTCTTTGATGTGGTGATGGGGACGTTTCGGGAAGTGATCTAGTCCCCTTGTTTCCCCTCAAAGCCCCAGTTCTCTTTCGGAATGTCTTCAATAACTACGGTGACGGCTTCAACCGGACATTTGGCTGTTTCAGCTACGGTTTGGCTGACTTTCTCAATTATATTCTTCTTTGTTTCTTTGTCCCGTCCCGGATACATTTTGATGTTAACTAGTGGCATGATATGCCTCCTTCTATCTGGAATTATTCTAGCATAATATTTTAGGTCTGGGGTGGATATTGGAATAAGTGGTTGATAAAGGAAGACGGATCAACGTAGGAACCTTTTGCCTGTCTGCCAAGGAAGGCGGCTAACGCATTGATCCGGGTTAAAGATGATTGTAGCGGCAGGCTCTTTTGTATTCCGAAAAAATCAGGATTTTCTCTTAGTGTACCAAGTAATAGCGTGCTTCGTGTGTCAAGATAAGGGCTCAAGGGGATTCTTTTTGCGTGAGGACTAAGTGTGAATCCAGGTTGACCAAAAATTGTGGCGGCCCTTGTCCCTGGGTATAAAGTGAGGTCTCTGAAAATTGCGTCAGGATAAATTTGGACTGTTTTTGGAAATTGTCTTGTAAGACTTAAGAGAAGTGAATAATCGCTGGTTACTTGTTCAAGGTTTGTAAGTGGATCAAAGGGAATAAGATCGACCCAAATCTTGCTGTGTGTTTTATCGGCAAGCGCTAATAATGCTTGAAGATCTCTTAAGTTGTTTTCGGGGTGGCTAGTCTTGTTGAAATGTCCTTTGCTTAATCGTTGTTGGTCATTAGTTTCAAAGCCAATTTCTATTGCAACTTGGTTATGGCTTAGAAAATTTTCCCATTGAACCAAAGCGGCTGTTCCATCTTCAAAGGTTCTTGCCAAGGCTCTGGCCATGGTGTCTCCCCTTACTGAGAGAAAGTAATTTTTGCCCTGGAGCTCAGGCGATTGATTAATTGCCCTAATGATCTCATTGGCTCGCTGCGGATGAGTTGTGAAATCAGGGGACATAAGGTCAATGGTTGAGTTTGGATAAGTAAATGGGAGCCAGGCTCGGATATGTTCTATGACCCTTGATGCGGACATATAGGCTATTTTTTGCTGGCCGCCTGGACAAAAGGTGCATTGGCCAACACACCCGCGGGCAATATTAATGACTATTTCTTGATATTTTTATTTTGCGTGATAACTCCCTTTGATTTCCTGGGGTAGGGGGAGAAGGTCAAGATCAAAAGCTTGTTGTGCCTCTACAATATATGTTTTTCCATCCTTAGTTACTTTTACGGTTTCTGAATCGATCTTTTCAGGATCAAAATTTGCTTCAACCATTGCGCCGACCGGCAGTTCCCCTTCACCTTTAACTAAATAATCTGGCTCGAATTCTTCTATAACTAAGGGGTTGGTGCTGGCATCGTATCCGCCAATAATGATCTTGGCTTTGCCTCGGAACGTTGCTGCTACTTCTAGCGCTTGCCGGTGGCAGACCGAATTAAAATAAGTGCTTATCCCAACCACATCGGGCTTAAAAACTTGTATTTGTCTAATTGCGTCAAAAACTGACTTTGAACCTTTTTCAACAATTAATGTTTCGGCTCCTCTGGCGCGAGCTTGGCTCGCCATACCAAAAAACCGGTACGGTGGTTTTGCTTTGCCGTCGTACTTACTATTTTGTGGTGAATATGGGTCAAAAAACGCGATTCTTAGGGTCATATTTTGCCTCCAAAGTATATATCGTCACTTTTGCCTATTTATTTCACCTCTGTTAGAATGTATTTTATGATCAGATTTCATCACTTAGGGATTGTTTGCCGCGATCTTGAGAAATCTAAAGATTTTTACCTTAACTTTTTAGGTTTTAAGCTGCGCAATGAGATAGAAGCCCCAGCGAGCCTGATGAAAGCTCTTTTTGATATTAACTCAAAGGCTAAAATAAGCTTTTTGATCTCCGGCAATATTATTATTGAGCTTTTTTCTTTTCCTGATGAGCAGCACAAGCAGCGCATGGGGACCTTGTTCCATTTTTGCTTAACTGTTGACACGCCCAATGAGGTTTTTGCCAAGATCAAAGAAGCCGGATACCAAACTATTAAAGAACCAAAGGCTGATGGTGAGCATATTTTGTTTGTCAAAGACCCGGATGGGGTGCTGATAGAACTAAAATGACAAATGACAAATATCAAATGACAAATTTTGGTGTGCCTGCGGCACTTAATATGAATAATAAATACCATCATTTGACATTTTTAATTTTTAATTTGTCATTACTTGCGGAGCAAGTCAATGCCTGAATTACCAGAAGTCGAAACAGTTAAAAAAGGGCTTGAGAAAGCGATTGTTGGCAAAAAGATCGCGGATTATAGTTGTGATACCCCCAAAATGACTAATTTTTCCCTTAATAAAGTCAAAGGCTTAAAGGTGATAGGGGTCCGCCGCCGGGCCAAGATGCTGATTATTGATTTATCTGCCGACCATCATATTCTTGTCCACCTCAAAATGACAGGCCAGCTGGTTTATCGCAGCAAAAAACAATGCTTGATCGGCGGGCATCAGATAGAAAAATCGTGTGAAAGTTTACCAAATAAATTTACTCACGCCACTTTTACTTTTAGTGATGGGACCTTTCTTTATTATAATGACATTAGGAAGTTTGGTTGGGTCAGGCTTTATACCAAAGAACAATTAGCCAAAGTTTTTGAGCAGATGGGGATGGGGCCGGAACCATTAAGTAAAGATTTTACTATTGACTACCTAAGGCAAAGGATTAGGCAAAGGCCTAGGAATCGGGTAAAGCAGTTTATTATGGATAATAAAATTCTGGTTGGGGTGGGAAACATCTATAGTGACGAAGTCTGTTATTATGCCAAGGTGCGGCCTGATCGCAGGGTTGAAACTTTAACTGATAAAGAGATTAAGCTGATTCATAGTGGAATAGCCAAAATTCTCAAAGCTGCGATTGAGGCGCAGGGGACAACCTTTAGCAACTATGTTAACGCGGATGGGGAGGCAGGGGCGTATACTAAAAAGTTAAAGGTGTATGGGCGTTATGGGGAAACGTGCTTTAAGTGCCGCGGGATAGTTGCGCGGATGAAAATTGGCGGACGGACTTCTTCTTTTTGTGTGCATTGTCAAATATAAATTGTTCGGATAAGAAATATTATGTAAACTTGATAAGTTTATGGCGCAGGGGCTCCGCCCCTAGCGATATTAGATTTTTGGTAACCGTTTAATTGTCATTGTACCCCGGTCCATTTTTTGGCAGCAAAAAATGGACGAAAAAACTGTCTAAGGGGTGCCCCCTTAGAAATCCCCGACGCGCCGAACTCGCCGTAATAGAACTTCGCTTTGCTCGTTCTCTACGGCTCAAACATGCGCCGCTGATAAGGTGTTGTCCCCATTTTGATATTCAAAGCAGCTTTTCTTATCTAGATAAGCTTGTTGGGAAGCTAACTGCCTAACCCTAAGCTGCCAAACGAACAGGCCAACGATTGCGACTCACTCGCTCAGCTGATTGAGTTGCGCCGAGGAAAGAAATTTTTGGCCGAGCTGGCGAGGCCTAATCAAAAATTTCCCGAGGCGCACAGGCAAGCCTATGTGGTGAGGAGCTCACTATTTGCCAAACCAAAAGCGGCTTTTTCTTTTGGTTCATTTTCTTTTTGACGCAACAAAAAGAAAATGAACTGGGGGAGAACAAAAACTATAGATGAAGATCAGCTATTCTAGAGGGGGCGAAGCCCCCACACCAACAACTACTCAAATTGACATAATATTTCTTATGAGACAAACATATGATATTATTAATAATCATGAAACTAAAACCCTCCAAAATAATCTGCGTTGGCCTGAATTATCACGATCACGCTAAAGAGATGAAAATGGCGATACCCAAAGAGCCGGTCCTGTTTATGAAACCATTAACTGCATTGATTTATGATGGGGATTCAATTGTTTATCCTAAGCAGACCAAAGAACTACATTACGAAGCAGAGTTAGCTATCGTAATTAAAGACCGCTGCCGCAGTGTTTCCAAAGCTGAAGCAAAAAGGCACATTGCCGGCTATACCTGTGCCAATGATGTGACAGCCAGAGACCTGCAAAAGAAAGATGGTCAGTGGACGCGAGCCAAGGGCTTTGATACTTTCTGTCCGGTTGGTCCTAAAGTTGTTGCTGATATTGATCCGACTAAATTGGATATTAAATGTTATTTAAATGGGGAGCTTAAACAATCGTCAAATACTTCGGATATGATCTTTGATGTTTATGAGATTGTGGAGTTTGTTTCTTCAATTATGACTTTGGAAAAAGATGATCTTATTTTAACCGGCACGCCGTCAGGCATCGGTCCTATGCAGGTTGGAGATGAGGTGGTGGTGGAGGTTGGTGGGGTGGGGAGGTTGTCCAGTAAGCTTACATAAATTCTAATCTTTCTGAATCTTTCTGATATAAATTGAAATTTTCCTCATAATTATTCGATAAATAAGTAGTATGGGAGTAGCTTTAACAACAACTTTAAATGCTACGTTATTAACGAGTGGCCATTATAAACCAAAAAAAAATAGGTTGTGGTCAACTTATTTTCAGGTAGTACAGCAAAATCCTGATAAGGAAAGGTTGAAAATTAGCCCTCTTCTGGTAGGAGGCCTTGGTGATATTAAGCCTGGGGTGCACCAAGTTTATGAGTCTAGTGTCCATCGCGATAAATTTGGTAATAACATGTGTTATCCGGGCCTTGCTGCTTGTGTGCGTATTGAAATCCCTGACTACCCGCCAATTTATATTGTTGATAATCATCATATGTCATATTTTGCTTGGCATGAAGCGTTGGCTATGGGTTATATAACGATGGGGGCAATTTTGGTTACGATAGATAGGCATGCAGATTTATCTCCGCCAAAACAATGGTCTTTTGCTAACGAGTTGTTGTCTGTGGCTGATTATGTTAAGCAAGAATTATGGATTGATAATTTTATTTTACCAGCTGTGGCAAAGTCATTATTTAGTCAAGCCTGGCAGTTTTATGCTAAACCAACAATGCCTGAATCTGTTTTTAATGCTGTCAGGCTTTGCCTTGAGACGGAGGGGGTCAGACATAGGCATAATCTTTCACGGTTTTATACTGAGCCGGTGAGAGGCCTAAATAGAGATGCCTATACTTTGCAAACAATTTTTGATTTAGTGAGATCGACAGAAAATTTTGTCTTTGATCTAGACATAGACGCACTTGTGGGTGAACAGGGCAATCTTCAAACAGAATTAAGCGAGGACATTATTGTCCGATTGGCTGGCGTTGCCAGGCAGGCGAATATTATAACTATAGCTATCAGCCCGGCCTTTGCTCATCGGTCTAAGTCTTTGATTTTAGTTAGACGATTTATAAACGAAGTGTTGGAAAATAGGCGCCCTTGATGAATAAAAAAACCACGAAACTTGGTTTTAAACACCCTCACCCAGTTGTTGTTAAACTTATAGCTATTTGTTTCTCCCCCTCTCCCACAGACTGGGTCATATGAAAAATGTATCTTTGATAATTTTGAATAGTTTCTGCCCATAATTATGTTCCGACAATAAAATTGTCGGTTCCTTTTCCTTTACGCCCCATTTAATTCTAAAATCAACCTCG
>Ga0210019_1004853_pt1 | contig 11464 bp, 14 predicted proteins | sample CryGeyCG2114_020_2_FD_183969 | JGI IMG/M metagenome (GOLD analysis project Ga0210019, IMG submission 183969) | Groundwater microbial communities from aquifer - Crystal Geyser CG11_big_fil_rev_8/21/14_0.20 (SPAdes) (version 2) | ecosystem: Environmental > Aquatic > Deep subsurface > Groundwater ...
AACCCAATATTAATCTAAACATACCCCACAGCTTGCTGTGGTTGGGTTTTTGATTTCAATTTTCAAATTATCAATTGATTATATTAATTCTAGTTTCTCCCTCGTCGTGAAAATATTTTTTTGTGTATTTATCTTTCAAATACTATTTTCTTTTTTATTTTTTATATTTTAAATTTCATTTGTTAATTTCTTTTTTTTGTTTTTGTTTTTTATTTTTATTTTTTTGTTGAAAAAGGAAAACCTTAAAAAGGTAAAGTACTTTTCTTATCTTACAAATATCCTAAAGAGGTGATTGATGATGGCTGTAAAGAAAAAAGCAACAACCAAAAAGAAAGCTGCACCAAAAAGAAAAGCAGCAGCTAAGAAAGTTGTAAAGAAAAAGGCTCCTGCAAAAAGGAAACCTGCTGTGAAGAAAGTTGTGAAACGAAAAGCAGTAGCTAAAAAAGTGCCTGCTAAGAAGAAAGCAGTAGCTAAAAAAGCACCTGCTAAGAAGAAAGCACCAGCAAAGCGTAAGTAAAACTTTTTATTTTTTTTTTTATTTATTTTTTTTATCTGTTTTTTAAACACTTTTAAGCAAAGAATTTAAGAAATACATTCAAAACCATTTTCATTTTTGATCCTATATTGTCAGAATGTACTCTAAGGGTTTGAATTGTTTTGGTATTATAATCATTTCCATCTTGATCCTTCCAATTAACAGTAGTTATAACTTGATTATTAAAACTAAAGGGGGGATTATTTAATTGAAGATTAAACTCTTGCTCATCATTTAAATTATTTAAAGTCCATATATTTTCAAATCCTGGACCTTCAATCAGAATTTTGATGTTTTGAGGAGATACAAACGATTCTTTTTTAATTTTAATTTTAATATTAGCAGTTTTCCCATATTCCAGAGATTTTGGAAGCATCACTTCTGTGTTAATCAATGGTTTATCGGTCACTTGAACCTCAAAAGCTTCCTTTATTTCAATATCTTTATTTTCAGCAGATACAAATATTTTTTGCCATCCCGCCGTTTCCGTTTTTACGATGATTTCTTCCGTGATTTCCTGATTAATTGCTAAATCTACAATGCCACAAATATCTTCAATACAAAAATTAATCTCTTTTAAATTTTGATTTCCTGTATTTTTGATTGTGCATGGAATTTTTAGGGATGTGTTTTGTTGAATGGTTTCCGGTGTTTCGCAATCAAAAGATATCTTTTGTGAATATGTTTTATCTTCACTTTTGACTTCTAATTGTTTGATCTCATCAAAAGAATATATCTGTTGACTTTTCTCTGCTCTAAAACTATCTGTGGCACTCTTATTCTTTTCTGAATAAATTGAAATGGGAAATTCGTACCAATATCGTTCATCTAACTTATTATTGAGTTTTAAAGTCCAATAGGTTTCTTTACGTTCACCAGGTGCAAGAAGAATTGTTCTTTTATTTCTTTCAATAATTTCTATTTCTTTTGGCACTGCAAGTTGTAAAGTGGTTGCTTGATAATAATCTTCATTGTTAATTATAATCCCTTTAACACGATTATAGCTCCCAAATCCTACTTTTGATGCATGGATGTCTGTAGATATTATAATATCGTCTTCAATTAATATTCCTTGATCAATAACTTTTACATTGAAATCAAGATCTTCGGCTATTAGATCTACATTGTTTGCAATCCATTCAAACTCCGTTGCAGGTTCTTTAGGATCAAAACCATCTCGCAAATTAATGTGTGTTACATCAACATATCCATATTCTCCAAAAGTAATATCAAAACTGACCCATCCAATATCGGGAAAATACACTTCTCCCCATCCATGTGGTTGCCATGGTTCGTCAAATAAATCCGATGTGGAATAACTGATACCCGATACAAACCTTGCAGGAATGCCTAAAGAACGTGCCATTGCGACGAAAAGGGAAGTCATTTCATCACAGACCCCTTCTTTATTTTCTAAAGTCCACGATGCTGATTGTGATGCTGTTGATGTTAATGTGTTTAAATCATATTTAATGTTTCTTTCAACCCATTCTGCTAATTTAAATGAGACTTTAAATAAATCATCTTCACCATCTGCTAATTCTGTTGCTTTATTTATGACATTAATATTGTTGGAATCAATTGTTTCAGTTGCTTTGGTATATTGTTCAAATCCCTTTAATTTTTCAGGTGATACTGGGAATGCAATCTTTTGGGAGACTTTATTTCGGTAATTATTTGTTTGTACAGTTGCTTCATAACCATATTTTTTTTGTCCCACTTGTACGTTTGTCCACAAATAATTAATATGATTATTTTTTACAATTCCATCCGTATTGAGTGCTATTATTTTTTGTCTCACATTATCTTGTGGAAATAATGATAATTCTGTTTTCACTTCTTTGATTGAACTTCCTGTTTGTGTAGAAATTAAATCAAATGTGCCATCAACCTTTAAATTTAATATTAAATGTTCATAATCATAAAGGCTCACAGCAGAAACTGTTGATATGTATACTAATAAAATTACAATGAAGATCACTTTTTTCATAAAGGAATAAGTTCATAGGAGAATATAAATGTTTTCACACTTTGCTCATACGAAACCATCAATAATTTTTGTATTGGGGCACGGCACTTTTTATGAGATACATTAAATTTATCTCGGGTACCTCGTTTTTGACAGGGCGCCGTAGCCAGAGGCGAGGACATTAGCAACTTGTTGTTTTATACTAATACAAAAAGACAAGGATAGTTTCATATCGGTCTCACACCCAAAAAACTTAAATACCCATATAATACATAAAATTCATGGAAAAAGGGGTCGCGTTACTTTCAGGAGGTATTGATTCGCCGGTTGCAATTCATCTTATGCAGAATCGGTTAGAAATCGTTGTAGCACATTTTCATCAAGAACCTTTAACAGATAAGAAAGAAGTTGAAAAAGTAAAGGTATTAGCACAAAAATTAGGTGTGCAAAAAGTATATCTCATTCCTTTTGTACCAATATTGAAAGCATTAGTAGAAAAATGTGATCACAAAAATTATTTTATTCTACAGAAAATTTTAATGTTTAAAGGAGCATCTAAAGTTGCAGAGAAGGAAGGGGCAAAGCATTTGATTACAGGTGAAAATCTCGGTCAAGTAAGTAGTCAAACTCTTTCAAATTTAAGAACCATTTCTTCGCATATATCTCTGGAAATTTTCCGTCCACTTCTTACATACGATAAACAAGAAATAATTAATATCGCAAAGAAAATTGAAACTTATGACATTTCAAAAGGTCCAGAAATTTGTAATCTACTTGGGCCAAAAGCACCTGCAACTAAATCTCAACCTGAACTCATTACAAAAGAATTAGAAAAATTTGATTGGGAATCTTTATTGGAAGAAGCTTTAAATAAAGCAGAAGTTATATCATTCTAAAATGGGATTGATTTTATACAATACATTATCTGGGGAAAAAGAGGTTTTCAAACCAATTGTGAAAGGTGAGGTTGGACTTTATACTTGTGGTCCAACGGTATATCATTATGCACATATTGGAAATTTACGTAGTTATATATTTGAGGATGTATTAAAACGTGTTCTTTTGTTGAATGAATTCAAAGTAAAACATGTGATGAACATCACTGATGTTGGTCATCTCACTTCCGATTCTGATGAAGGTGAAGATAAAATGCTAAAGGGTGCTAGGCGTGAGAAAAAAACTGTGTGGGAAATCGCGGTATTTTATACTAAAGCATTTCAAGATGATTTGAAAAAATTGAATATTTTGAATCCCAATAAATGGGCAAAGGCAACAGATCACATTAAAGAACAGATTTCTATGATCCGAGTTCTTGAAAAGAAAGGATTCACCTACACAGCAGGTGGAAATGTGTATTTTGATACTTCTAAATTAAAAGATTACGGGAAACTAGCAAATTTAAATTTTGAAAGTCAAGCACGTGTTGCAAAAGATAAAAATAAAAAGAATGAACATGATTTTGTATTGTGGTTTACCAAATCTAAGTTTGATTCTCAAGAAATGAAATGGGATTCTCCTTTTGGTATGGGATATCCAGGTTGGCATTTAGAATGTTCCGCGATGGCTACTAAATACTTAGGAAAACATTTTGATATTCATTGTGGGGGTATAGATCACATCCCCGTACATCACACAAATGAAATTGCACAATCAGAAGCGGCGTTTGGAAAGAAATGGGTGAATTATTGGATGCATAATGAATTTTTAATTTTAAATAAAGGCGAGAAAATGGCAAAGTCTGGCGACAATTTTTTGACATTATCTGTATTAGAAGAAAAAGGATTTTCTCCATTGGTGTATAGGTATTTTTGTTTAGGAACTTCTTATAGAAATCCTTTGATGTATTCGGAAGAAGCTTTGGTTTCTTCAGGGAATGCATTACGAAAATTACATGATAAAATACTTGAAATTAAATCTACTGGTGGGAAAGTAAGTAAAAAATATTTTACTGAATTTAGAACTGCGGTTTCCGATGATTTAAACACACCAAAAGGCCTTGCTGTAATGTGGGAAGTTTTTGGAAGTGATTTAAATGATAAAGACAAATACGCAACGATTTTAAACTTTGATTATGTGTTAGGATTAGGATTGAAAGGATTAAAGAAAGAAAAGATTCCTGCTGAAGTTGTTAAGTTGGCAAAAGAGAGATTAAAAGCTCGTATGGATAAGGATTGGAGTCGGTCTGATACATTACGTGAAAGCATACGTGCATTAGGTTGGGATATTGGCGATACCAAGGATGGATATGATTTGAGGAAATGTTAGTATGGAACTCATTTCTGAAATTAATGAAGAAGATGTTGGAATAAGCCCCTCTCCCAAATTAGAATTAATTCAAAGAGAATTTGCACGTGCAGTATTATTTAATGATAAAAGAGAAATTGCGTTATTATTTGTTGCCAAAAATAATTATCATAAACTTCCTGGTGGCGGCTTTGATCCGGGAGAAACAACAATGGATGCTTTGTATCGTGAAGTAATGGAAGAAACGGGTTGTACAATTGAAGTAGGAAAAGAAATAGGAAAAATTATTGAATTTAAATATAAACAAGGAAAAATTCAACCTTCCTATTGTTATTTTGCAAAAGTTAAAACTGAAGGAGAAATCCTAGCATTTACTGACAAAGATTAATCTCAGGGTTTTGAATTACAGTGGGTTCCATTTGAGAATGCCTTATCAATTTTACAAAATGATCACCCTAATGATTATACAGGGAAATTTATTTGTTATAGGGATATTAAATTTTTGAAAAAAGCTATAGAATTAAATTAATTCTCCTCATTTTTCTTAACTTCATCTTATCAATTACGTAATACTTTAGCAAAATGAAGCAGAGATAGCACCGACTCACTTTTCTGCTGGTGGGATTGCACTGCGGGCACCCCGTAAGGGGCTCCCCTCACCCGCAAAGAAATGTTAGAGTCGATAAACGTTCATAAATTGGTGCTTTCTCTGCTTCAGAACACTAAAGTATTACTTAATTACGATATATTTATATTCTCCGGTGGTAATATTTGGGATAATCAAAATGAAATTTTTAGAATGGCATGGAAAAAAAGTACGAAAACTTTCACATTATAGTTTTTATTCTTCAATGATTGGGATGTTTTTAATATTCTTTATGTTTGGATCTCTGTTTTCAGGTTCTTGGAATCCAGCAAGTTATGTTTTATTATTAATCTCTGCATTTGTTCTTATTAGTTATGTGATTCATAGTTTTATGAGTTGGCATGCAAAGGAAGACATCACTTATAAAAATCATCTTATCGGTGGTATTGGGTTGGCAATATTAATTTTATATCTTGGGATTCAATCTCCGGAATTACTTGCAAAAAAATATATCATGATTATTGGTTTTGTATTATTATTACCTGCAACGATTGAGTTAGCAAGAAAAATAAAATAATGTAACTCTATTTCAATTTTTTTAATGCTTCTTCAAATGCTTCTGGATTAAATCCAACAATTATAACCTTTCCAATCTCAATAACCGGGACACCCATCTGTCCAGAAAGTTCTATCATTGTATCTCGCCCTTTCTCATCTGATGATACATCCACTTCTGCAAATGAAATTTTATGTTCTTTAAACCATTCTTTGCTTTTTATACACCAAGGACATGTTAGTGTTGTATATATTGTAACTTTAGACATCATTCCACCTCTTTTTATATTAAAATGTGAAGGTTTATATATTTTATTATGCCACACATTTATTAACAAGGGAAGGATTGGATTGATTATGAAGCTATTTACACAAAAAAAGATTATTGCATTGGTAATCATTTTAAGTTTGATTGGCTTATTTACTTCTGTATATCTGTTTCAGCATCATTATGCACTTCTTCAAGGAAGTACAAATTGTGATTTTAGTGAACATATTTCATGCGATGTAGTAAATGGGAGTATTTATGCAGAAATATTTTACGTTCCTGTTGCATTACTTGGATTATTGTGGTTTGTTGTGATGATCTTTTTAACATGGCATTCAATTCCAAAACCTAAATTGTTTGTTCCTGCGATGGTTATATGGTCGGGAGTTGGATTCTTATTTTTATTTTATTTGGTTGGTGTGGAAATTTTATTAAAAACAATATGTCTTTATTGTACCATTATTCATGTAATCGTGTTAATTAATCTAGGGGCCTCTTTATTTTTGTATCAAAATGTGAAAAAGAAATATGCTTGGACACAAGTATTGTCTAAATTAAAAAATTGGATCTTTGTAGTTTTGATGTTATATGCAATTCCTTTTATTTATTATAATTTTTTTGTTGGCTGAGCACAACCTTTATTAATCTTAAGAATTTCTTAATTCCCAAAGAGGTTGTATCATGCAAAGAAAAAAAGAACTTATTATTTTTAAAATTATTATTGTATTAAGTTTATTAGGCTTATTAACCTCTTTGTATCTTGTACAATCGCATATTTTCCCGGCTACTGAAGGTTCTGTATGTGATATTTCTTCAACTGTTTCCTGTTCTCTTGTAAATACAAGCGAATATTCAGAATTATTTAATGTACCTGTTGCAGTCTTTGGGGCAATTTGGTTTGTGTTCCTTGGACTTCTTGCATGGAGATCCATGAAAAACAAAAAATTAGTTGCAGGCATGTTCTGGTGGAATGTATTTGGAATTGGTTTTGTTGTTTATTTAATTGCTGCAGAATTTATTCTTAAAGCAATCTGTCCATTTTGTACAGTTGTTCATGTGATTATACTTGTAACATTTGGATTAATCTTTGTCTTACATCGTGGTCAAAAGAAATTAGTTTCTTTGAAAACTTTTAAAACATGGATTGCATGGGTTATTATTATTAATCTAATTCCTCTCATTGCATTTAATGTTGGTGGAGGAGAAGATGTTGATTATTCAGAGTTTACAAAATGCGTGACTGATAAAGGTGTGAATATGTATGGATCATTTAAATGTGGGATTTGTGCGAAGCAACGTCAATTACTTGGAGATTCATTTGAACATATTAATGAAATTGAATGTCATCCACAAGGTAAAAATCCACAAACACAATTATGTTTAGATAAAGATATTTTTGGAACACCTACCTGGGTTTTAGAACCAAATGGCGTTGAACAAAATCGTCAAGAGGGATTTATGTCTATTCAAGATTTAGAAGAATTTTCAGGTTGTAAATTTGAGGGGACACAAAATGGTTCTTCCTAGTGGTATAACTTTACCTATTTTATTTGGTGCAGCCGTTTTAGATAGTATTAACCCCTGTGTGTTTGGTGTTCTTATATTTTTAATTGCATTTATGACAAAGATGTTTAAATCTCCAAAGAAAATGTTGGTTGGCGGATTAATTTATGTCGTGGTAGTTTACTTAACTTATCTTTTGATAGGTCTTGGTTTTCTTAAATTTACTATTTCTTTTGGTTTTTCAGTAGCGGTTTATTGGATTGCAGCAGCAATTGCTATCGTGGCAGGATTGTTAGAAATTAAAGATTATTTTTGGTATGGGAAAGGTTTCTCTCTTCAAATAATCCCCGGCGGTGCTAAAAGAATTAAGTTGTATACTAGTAAATTAAAAAAATTAAACAAAAAAAGTTCTATGTGGACTTATCTATCAGCAATTCCTTTAGGAATTTTTGTTACTTTGGTTGAACTTCCTTGTACAGGTGCTCCTTATCTTGCGGTTTTAGCAATAATCGGTGCAGGTAATTATGCACAAGGACTCCCTTTATTGTTAATTTATAATTTGATTTTTATTCTTCCTTTATTTGTGATTATTGGTCTGGCATATTTTGGTAAGACTTCAAAATCTTTGGAAAAATGGAGGAAAAACCATCGTGGTTTAATGCGGTTAAGCATGGGATTATTTTTAGTGGCATTAGGAACTTATATGATTTATACAATTTGGTGAGTTAAATAAGTGAAGTAAATTTATAAATAAAGAGGTGCGATTTATGACAAAAAAACGAGATAAAATTAATTACATTTGGGCATTAGTGAGAATCGGGTTAGGGTGGACTTTTTTATGGGCATTCTTAGATAAATTATTAGGATTAGGATTTTCTACAGCAAAAGAAAATGCATGGTTAGTAGGTACCTCACCAACAGCTGGGTTCTTGTTACATGCAACAAAAGGGCCATTAGTTAGTGTGTTTAAAGCGATGGCAGGAAGTGCGTTTGTTGATTGGCTATTTATGATTGGATTATTATTACTTGGACTATCTTTAATATTAGGGATTGGTGTCAGAATTGCAAGTTATGCTGGTTCTTTGTTATTATTTTTAATGTGGTTAGCAATTTTGCCACCAGAACATAATCCTCTTCTTGATGAACATATCATTTACATTCTTGTGCTAAATGGATTAGCCTATGTAAAAGCAGGTAGGGTATGGGGTCTAGGTATCTGGTGGTCCAAACAGAAGCTTGTGAAAAAGAATCCTTGGATGGAATGATATTTTATTTTTTCTTTTTCCTTAAACCAAACCTTTATTAATTCTAAAAAAAACATATTACTAAAAGAGGTGGTTATAGATGGCTAAAAAAGCTTTTCCTAAAAAAACTACAGTAAAAAAAGCACCTGTTAAAAAAGCAGTAGCTAAAAAGGCACCTGCTAAAAAAACTGTAAAAGTAACAAAAGGAAAAACTTGCGAATTTTGTTAGGTCAAACTAACAAAATTATCATTTTGAAGTTTCATTACACTTGTTGTTAAAATGAAACTAACAAAAGAATAAAAAATCCCAATCGCAGCAGAGCTGAGGGGTATTAAATTAGTTGGGATTTTTAGTCCTTACTGGGTTTTATTGATAATCACAGCAAGCAGTGGGGTATGAACCCAGTAAGAAATCAAAAACCCAACCACAGCAAGCTGTGGGGTATGAACCCATTCGCAAACAATCAATTTAATATTATAATTAGTGTAAACAATGAAACTAACAAAATTAACATTTTGAAGTTTCCTTATAATTAAACAATGAAACTCACGAAGATAAAAGATTTGCAAATGATGGCTGATGTCATTAGAGAAGATTTACTTATTTCTTTAGTTGCTGCAAAATCTGGTCATTCAGCAGGTCCACTTGGTATGGCGGACATTTTTACCGCGCTTTATTTTAATGTTCTTAAACATAATCCTCAGAAACCAAAATGGGAGGGTAGGGATAGATTAGTTCTTTCTAATGGGCATATCTGTCCGGTTATGTATGCAACGATGGCGAATGCAGGATATTTTCCAAAGAAAGAACTTCTTACATTACGTAAGTTTGGCACGAGATTGCAAGGACATCCACATCGGTCTTCTTTACCTGGATTGGAAACAACGTCAGGGCCTTTAGGTTCTGGTTTATCACAATCAGCGGGTATGGCGTTAGGATTAAAACTTGACAAAAAACCGAATAAGGTATTTTGTTTATGTAGTGATGGTGAACAAAATGAAGGGAATCATTGGGAAGCTGTGATGTTTGCAGGGAAAAATAAGTTAGATAATCTTATTGCAATTACGGACAGAAATTATATTCAAATTAATGGTAACACGGAAGATGTGATGCCTTTAGATCCATTAGATGAAAAGTATAAAGCATTCAATTGGAATGTGAAAGTGATTGATGGTAATGATATGAAACAAATTTTAAAAGTGTTACAAGATGCACGAAACAATAAAGGAAAACCACTTATGATTATTGCACATACAATTCCTGGAAAAGGAGTTGATTACATGGAAGGGAAATTTGAATGGCACGGAAAACCTCCCAAGGCAGATGAAGCTCAATTAGCAATAGAAGAAATCCATGCACATGAATCACAAGAGAGAGGGGATTGGTTCAAACAACATCAAAAATTGAAACCAATTCATAAATAATGAAAGGAATTAATAAAAATTTACATTTGAATTTTGACCGCCAATTAGTACCAACGAGATCTGGTTATGGCGATGCATTAGTTGAATTAGGACGCAGTAAAAAAATTATGGTTCTTTGTGCTGATTTAAAAGATTCTACTAAAGTTGATAAATTTGCTAAAAAATATCCCTCGCAATATGTTGAGATGGGTGTCGCTGAACAAAATCTTGTGACGGTTGCATCAGGATTAGCAGCAGTTGGTAAGATTCCTTTTGCATCTTCATATGCCGCATTCTGTCCAGGTAGATGTTGGGAACAAATTAGAACCACGATTTGTTACAATGATCAAAATGTGAAAATTATTGGTGCACATGCAGGAATTTCAGTAGGACCAGATGGTGCAACGCATCAGATGTTAGAAGATATTGCAATTATGCGAGCACTTCCAAATATGATCATTATTGTTCCTGCAGATTATGAACAAACAAAGAAAGCAACCATGGCAATTGCAAAATATAAGGGTCCCTGTTACATGCGATTTGCACGTTCTGCATCACAACAGATGACTACATCAAAAACCCCGTTTACAATTGGAAAAGCGCAGGTCTTAAAGGAAGGAAAAGATATTGTTCTTATTGGCGCAGGTCCAGTGGTGGCTGAATGTTTGCAAGCTGCTGAAGATTTAGAAGAAAAAGGTATTAATGCGATGGTCATCAATTCTCATACAATTAAACCACTTGATAAAGCAACAATTCTAATGGCCGCAAAGAAATGCAAAAGAATAATCACAGTTGAAGAAGGTCAAATTACGGGTGGATTAGGCGGTGCTATTACAGAATTATTATCAGAAGTATATCCCGTTCCTATTAAAAGAATCGGGATGAAAGATCGGTTTGGAGAATCTGGTGAACCTAATGAATTGTTAAAAGTATTTGGATTTAGTGCAGGTCATATTGTGAAGGCTGCTTTAAAAATGTGTCATTAAATATATTATTTAAGTCTGTTAATTCTCTGTTTTAAAGTTGTACTTATAACCCAAGTTTGACAGTTTGCTAACTATTTCACTCTAAATATCCATTTGACAGTTTGTCAAATTTGCCTAATTTTTTAGTGAGAGTCTATGTTATTGCTCTGTTTTTTAGACAAATCAACTCA
>Ga0210019_1004854_pt1 | contig 11464 bp, 7 predicted proteins | sample CryGeyCG2114_020_2_FD_183969 | JGI IMG/M metagenome (GOLD analysis project Ga0210019, IMG submission 183969) | Groundwater microbial communities from aquifer - Crystal Geyser CG11_big_fil_rev_8/21/14_0.20 (SPAdes) (version 2) | ecosystem: Environmental > Aquatic > Deep subsurface > Groundwater ...
CCTGGATGCGCAGCAAACAATTCTTTCAGTGCACCAGCACTGTTTTTTAATTGTTCTTTGGTGACAGAAAACGTCACATATTTTTCGTCTTGCTTTTTGGATGCACGTTCCACATGTGTACCGAGTGACACTTGTCCTGCAACAGAAGCAGCATTTTCTGGTGTCAACAAATAGACATTTTCCACAAAGACTTTATTATCTCCTTCTTCTTTTGGCATTTTTCCTACCACCACGACGACATTGCCCACTACCCAAATGTCTTTTGTTTTTTCATACGTTTTTGGGAAGACAAGATATTCCATAGACCCACTTTTATTTTGTAGAGTCACAAACATCATCACACTCCCCTTTTTGGTAATTTTTTTGTAGGCATTATCGATCACACCACCCGTCATTACCCAACTATCTCTTGGCAGATATTCTACTTCATTCATCGGTGTGAGGGTGTTGCCAAAAGCATGTTCGTATTTTGCAAATGGATGCGACGAGACATAAATACCAAACAATGTTTTTTCCCAGAGCAACTTTTCATCCATTGTCGCAACAGGTGCATCTTTCAGCACGACCTTATCATCGAGTGAAATATCTGTCCCAGCAAAAAGTGATTCTTGATTTGTGACTCCTTTTTCTTTTTGATGTTTGGAATAAAATAAGATGTTCTCACTATTTGCATAAAGTACACCACGGTCATGTCCAAAACAATCCAGTGCACCAGCTTGGATCAAACTTTCGAGTGATTTTTTATTCAAATCTTTGTCAGTGACACGTTCCAAAAAATTTTCCAAACTTGTGTACTGTCCGTGCTCTTTTCGTTCACGATAAATCACATCACAAACATGCTCCCCTACATTTTTGATAGCTGTGAGACCAAAACGAATTTTGCCAGGCTCCCCAGCTTTGCTCGTCATCGCAAAATTTTTGAAACTTTCATTCACGTCTGGTGGCAATACTTTGATACCCATGTGTGTTCCTTCGTGAACAATGGCCGCGACTTTGTCGATGTCACTCGCTTCTGCCTGCAAAATAGCCGTCATGTATTGCACAGGATAATTTGCTTTCATGTATGCTGTCTGATACGCGACGATACCATAGCTCGCAGCATGCGCTTTGTTGAAAGCATATGTCGCAAACGGTTTGATACGATTCCACAGATCATCGGCAACAGCTTTTGCAATATGATTTTTGACGCATCCGTCTTTGAATTGTTTTTCCTGCTGGATCATGAGCTCTGGAATTTTCTTTCCCATCGCTTTTCGAAAATTATCTGCTTGAAGCCAATCATAGCCCGCAAGTTTGATAGCAGTAAGCATCACGTCGTCTTGGTAAATCAACAAACCAAGAGATTTCTTGAGTGTTTCTTCGAGATCTGGATGCGGATAATCAATCGTACTCGGATCATGCGCACGCTTGATATATTCTGGAATAAAGTCCATTGGCCCTGGTCGATACAGGGCAACCATAGCCATGATATCGTCAATATTCGTCGGTTGCAGTTCTTTGATCCAACGGATCATACCAGAACTTCCAAACTGAAATACACCCATGGTTTCTCCACGAGAAATCATGTCGAATGTTTTTTTGTCATCGAGTGGCAAATGATAAATATCGACTTCTTCGCCCGTCGTTTTCTGTACAATCTCCACAGCCTTTCCCAAAATAGAAAGATTTCGAATACCAAGAAAATCGTTTTTCAGTACGCCCGCTGCTTCGACATCGTACATACTGTACTGTGTCAAAATACGATCACCTCCAGTTTCACGTTGGACAGGACAAAAATCAATAAGCGGTGTAGGTGAAATCACCACACCGGCGGCATGGATAGACGTATGGCGCGCACATCCTTCTACTTTTTGTGCAAGCGTGAGAAGACTATTGACATCATCATTGCTATCAAACAATTTTTTCAAATCTGGTTCTTCTTTGAGTGCACGATCGAGCGTCATCGGAAATCCCTGTGCACCTTGGGGGATAAGTTTTGCAACCTGATCACAAAAATTGTATGACAATCCAAGTGCACGACCGACATCACGCACCGCAGCACGCGCGGCCATCGTTCCAAACGTAATAATCTGCGCGACTTTATCTTCCCCATATTTTTTTGTCACATATGCAATCATCTCGTCACGACGATCATCGGCAAAATCTGTATCCACATCAGGAGGACTCGGACGCAGTGGATTGAGAAATCGCTCAAACGGCAATTTGAATCGGATAGGATCCACGGTAGTAATCCCGAGGACAAACGACACCAAAGACCCAGCCGCAGATCCACGAGTGGATTCGACGATACCATTATCTTTTGCATAACGAACATAATCTGCCACACAAATAAAGTATGGTGAATACCCTTTTGTTTTGATAATATCAAGTTCGTATTCTATACGATCCGTAATTTCTTTTCCCATCTCTGGATAAAATGTTGGTGCACACAAAAATGCTTCATCGCGAAGTGCCTCATCTGCCGTTTTGCCTGGCGGCAATTCTACTGGCGCAAAATGCCACTGATCGAGCTCAATCTCTATATTCACTCGCTCGGCGATCTTCACTGTGTTTTCAATCGCATCAGGCACATGACGAAATCGAGATGCAATGTCGTCCGCAGTATTGAATGATCTATCGACATGACGAAAATCTTCTCTGTGCCCCATATCCACACGCCATCCTTCTGAAATACAACGAAGCACATCCTGCGCCTCGGCATCATCAGGATTCAGATAATGGACATCGCGAGTAACGACTTTTGGAATACCAGTTTGTTCGGACAAAGCAATTAATTTTGTATTGACATCTAGCTGCCCTTCTATCGCTGGATGATCTTGCAGTTCAAGAAAAAAATCATTCTTTCCAAAGATATCTTCATACTCTTTTGCCACGGCAGTGGCTTCTTCAATTTTATTTGCTTTGAGTAATTGCTGGACTTCTCCCTGAATATCTCCAGACAACGCAATAATCCCGTCCGCGTATTCACGCAGAATCGCTTTGTCGAGGCGTGGTTTTCCATTAAAAAATCCGTCGAGATGTCCGATGGACGAAAGTTTCATGAGATTGCGATACCCATCAAAATTTTCCGCGAGGAGGATCAATGTATACAGGTCTTTATCTTTTTCGAGATCTTTGTCCCCTAGCCCTCTCGGTGCCATATATGCCTTGAACCCAATAATCGGTTTGATTCCCTCTTTTTGGCACACCTTGTAAAATTCTATAGCCCCGTACATGGATCCATTGTCTGTCAGTGCCAAAGCCGAAAAACCGCGCTCTTTGGCGGTTTTGACAAGCTGTTTGATTTTTGTCAGTCCATCCAAAATAGAATAATGGGAATGGACATGAAGGTGGACGAATTCTGCCATAGTATCACCTATGGTACTGGTTTTGGGGTGGGTTGTCTAGGGTAATTTTTGTCTCTTTAGCTCCCTCCTTGACATATTTTTCAATATCAATTATTATGTGCACGCTCGAGCAATCGCCCATCGTGGGCACCGCCCGCTTGGGCACTCGTCGGGGAAACTCGACTTGTGCCCTACAGGGCATTGAGACGTTCTCGCTTTTTGCTTGAGCAACACGCAGTTGTGGGGACCTTCGGGAAACCACAACTGCGTTCCCCTCATCTATCAAAAAATCGACGTTCATCGTCGATTTTTTTGTTTCTTCTTACTTTAGCTGGCTCCATAGTGGCGCAGCCCTGAGGAATCGAAGGGTGGAGCCATCCTGCCACACAAAAAAACTCCTCCCCGGAGTTTTTTTCATTCTGTCACCTCTCCCCTCCCCACCTTGACAAAATCATCCACCTCTGCCATATTTTCATCACCAACAGTAGCACTACCACAGGAGGCACCTCATGACTTACGTAGAAATTACGGCTACGCTCGACAACGGCAATCTGACGATGGTCATAAACACCGGAGTCAGACGAGCCGAGCTCCTGACCCAGTTGTTGAAAAACCACACGTTTGCCAAGTGTGCAACCGTCCCAGGCAACAAGCTGCGCGTCAACTTGGACATTGCCGGATTCATGCAAACCCTGTCCTTTCTCTTCTACCACATGATGGTGGAAGTGACCGATAACGGGGTGATCATCCTCAAGATCAAAAACAACAAGCTTGCTGCCGAGATGCTCAAGCAGGCTGCTGGCGACGCGGCGGCGCTCGACGAGTCGGGCTTCTACTGCACTGCCACCATCCACCCGTAACCCCGACGCCCCTCGCGTCTGACTTGTTCCCCAAAAGGACTACGCAGCATGGGAACGTTCGGGGACAGTCAAAAAAAACAGCAGTGTATGCTGTTTTTTTGTTTGTATATTTATTTCTTCTTCGCACTTTTTCGCTTCGTCTTTTTTTTTCCGCCCGAGGCGGATCCGCCTTGGGCGAACTTTCCTTCTCCCGACAATTTCTTCTCTAGCTGACTCGAGAGTTTATTCATTACCATATTCCCTACCGTCCCAGTAAAAAATTTGCTGACAGATCCCATGTGATCACTCACATTGTCTACTTTTTTTCTGATAAATTCTACAGCGTCTGCAATGAGCTCAAGTTTGTTCGTCACATTTTCGATAATCTCATTTGCATTTTTCAGCACTCTCGCTGCCTGATACAAGAGCCAACATAAAAATACCGTAAACCACAAGACACAAAATGATAATACAATATATAACAAATCTTGCGGTGTATTGAACATATGACAGGCAGGTTAGAGTTTTAGATTGCTTCGATGAAAGTATAACACAAATAAAAAGTGGTGTGAAATACAGTGAAGTAATTAGTTACTTACTATCACGTAAGACTCTAAGGCTCTAACACCTATCTTCTACCCCAAAAATCCACGACGCTGTGCGGCGAGCAAGACATACTGTGACACATCATCCATGCGATTCGTAGCAAGTGCTTCACAAATACGTGTAGTGACACTCACATGTCCTTCATCTCGAACAACATCTCCAAACCATTCACTCACCCGTTCTTTGACTGCAACAGGAAGATATGGAGAATCCATATCTACAAACGAAATAGCATCTTTCAAATCTGACTCGATGCTGGGATACACTTCTTTGATAATACGCATATCCTCCTCTGTCAATGTATCAAGGCCAAGCACTTCCGGAGGAACACCAAGCGAATAGAGAGAGGCCGTAAACGTAATTGCTCGTGGCAAATGCTTTTCTCCCATGGTCCGAGAATATCCAAACAAACCGATGTGCAATTTTCGTTTTCTGCGTTTTGGAATGTGTACAGCGACCTCATTAATCACATCAACGAGCTCACGAAGCTGTTCCTGATACCGCGTACTATAACGATCGATAATATCGAGTACCTGTGTTTCTGGCACGGCAATCGGTTGTTGTCTCTGTGATGCACGAAGTGTCTGAATCGCAGACTGCACCAACGCAGGATCGTTATCAAATTTGAATGACGACTGAATTGTAAACGTCTGCACACTTGGATACCCCTTCAACATTCCTTCCACTGTTTGCGGACGAAGATTGCCACGAAATGGTGCAGAACCGGCACCAAGAATCGGATAAATGGGAATCCCCAATTCTTCACCAAGTAAATGCAATCGCTGAAGTGCAATTTTATTAATCAAGACCGCTGCAATAGAACCATAATTGACAGCAGGGTCACTGCGCGCGAGAAACACACGCTGATACGACACATCTTTATCTTTCAAATACTCTCGGACAATATCGGCACTCGCGAGCATGTGTTCCATATCTTCAAACAACGGAATCACGTGCACAGTTTCCGGACGAAACTCCCCTACCCACTCACTGACAGAAATATCATGAGGACGAACGGGCGTCTTTCCTTTCCCCACCACGAACTCTTTGTAATACTTATAAATTCGATCCAAACTTTCTGCAGACGTCGTCATCGGGAGAATCACTTCAAAAATAGGTACCGTTGCCGTCTCGCCATAAAACGCACGCGCTGCATCAAATGATCGAGGAATACTTTCGAGTGTTTCGAGCAAAATTTTTCCTTCTGTTTTTTCTATTTCTGGATTTGGCACACGCACCGTCAACCGGAGATCACTCCCAAGGGTATGCTCACGAAAAAAACGCTCATTTTGGGTGAGCAATTTTTTGACAACAAACACATCAACTTCTTTTCCTTCTGCATCCCACATCTGTTCATCACAGCCGAGATGCGCATAGGCATAATAGGCTTCCTGAACTTCGTCTTCACCACCGAGCTGAGCATGCTCGGCAAAAAATGGTTGAAACACATTGTCAGGATGCTGCGTACTCATGCAGCGAGGGATCTTGTGCTCATTCATATTATGCCCGGATTTCAGCACCAAACTTTTTTTGAAGCATTGCTACGATCTTGTCATGGATGACGTCAACATCTTTTCCTTCTAGTGTTTTCTCGTCTGATCTGTACGTGATGCGGTATGCCATACTCTTTTTTCCTTCTGGAATATTCTTTCCGGTAAAGACATCAAAAAGTTCGATATCGACTGTCAGTGGATCTGCTTTGATGAGTGCAGCTGCGATGTCTTCATGTTGCTTTTCTTTATCAAGAACAAAAGCAACATCTCGTTCAGTAGACGGATATTGAGGCAATGGTTGATATTGTGTTTTTTCAGTGAGAAGCGGCACAATCTCAGAAAGATTTACTTCGAGAATCGCCGTTCGTGCATCGAGCCCAAGCGTTTCGGCAGTCAAAGGATGAACTTCGGCAATATGCCCAACATGCACATCATTCACAAATACCTTTGCAAAGCGCCCTGGATGAACAAGGACATCATCGAGCGTTTTCTTTTCATAATGTACGACAAGACCTAGTCGAGTCATGACTGTTGTAAAACTGGTCGAGACATGAAGAAATGGATTGGTGTCTCCCTTTGCGGCATGCGCCATAGCGAGGAGCGTATCTTGTCGAGGCAAGACATGCTGTTGTCCATCTTCTTCACCTTCCAATTCTTTTTTGAAGACCTTTCCAATTTCAAATATATTCACCGTATCAAATCGATGCAAATTATGCTCTACCATCTCGAGCATATTTTCTCGAAGATGTCGTCGCAAATAGGGGCGATCCTTTGCTATTGGATTTTCAAGTTCGAGATAGTCTTTTGTATGTTCACCAACTTTTTCGAGGAGCTCTGGTGCAACAAACGAATAATTTGATACTTCACTATAGCGTGCTTCATGCGCGAGGAGTGTTCGCAATGTTGTTTCAACATCTCGAAGAGCATTTTTTGGCGGTGGCACAATTGGGAATGTTGGAAGTGATGGCGCGATATTGTCGTAGCCATACACACGTGCAATTTCTTCTACAAGATCTTCTCGAATAGCAATATCTTTTGTCGCGCGCCATGTTGGAATCGTGACAGAAAGTATCTGTTTCTTTTCTTTCACACCAAACCCAAGACTTGTGAGAATCCGAACCATCTCTGTTGCAGACAAATCCACACCCATTTTTCTCTGAACAAAATTTATGTCCAAATCGATTGGTCCTTGGTCAAGCGTGAAATTTGATTGATCAACAATGGTACTCGATACAACACTCTTTGGAGACACTTCTTTGAGCAACTCGACAACACGACGCATAGCGAGCTCACACAGATTCGGATCAAGGCTTTTCTCATACCGGGCAGACGCATCAGTCCGAAGACCATGTCTTGTTGCTGTGCGACGAATAGTAACAGCATGAAAATTTGCAGATTCAATCAAGATGCTTGTCGTCTCATTTGTAACACCACTGTTGTTGCTTCCCTTCACACCAGCCAGCGCAACGATCTTGTCTTTCGTCGCAATCACCAGATCTTCTTTTGTAAGTTTGTATTCTTTATCATCCAAAGAAGTGTACACTTCTCCATCTTTCGCTTTTCTTACAACGATTGTTAATTGTTTATTGTTACTTGTTAATTTATTTGCGTTGAATGCATGAAGTGGTTGCCCAAGTTCAAACATGACAACATTCGTCACATCGACAACATTGTTTCTTGGCTGTACCCCGACACTCATGAGACGTTTTTTCAACCACGCCGGTGATTCTGCAACCTCTATACCATCAATCGCAACAGCCATATACCGTGGACACGCCTTCGTATCTTTCACAGAAACGTCTATATTATGTTTTGTTTCTTGGACCTTTATCTTCGCAGGAGCATAGTCTTTCAATTCACTTCCATACATCGCACTGATCTCCCTTGCCATGCCATACTGTCCCCACAGATCTGGACGGTGCGTCATGGACTTGTTATCAATATCAAAAACGACATCATCAAGTGACAATGCAACCGCTAATGGCTTTCCTACATCTTTTGCACTTGCGATATGAGTCAAATCTACAATTTCTTTTTCATCTTTTTTGGGAAACATTTCGCCAAGCCCAATTTCATCACTTGCACAGATCATACCGTAACTTTTTACCCCACGAATCTCTGCTTTTTTGAGTTCAATAAGATCCCCTTCTCCATGCCATCGCACTTTCGCGCCCAGCGACCCAAATGCACAAAGCATCCCTTCTGTCACATTACTTCCTCCGCACACAACCTGTGCAGGATGCGCCTGCCCAAAGGCAACCGTACAAATATTCAACTTGTCTGCGTTCGGATGTTTTTGTACAGATTCTACTCGCCCGAGAAAAACATTATCGAGGAATTGTGCTTCATCAATCACGCCTTCAACTTCAACAACGTGCATCGTCAAATCAATGCCAATTTGCTGTGGTGTAATCTTTTTTGGAATAGTTGTGAATTGTGAAATCCATTGTTTACTTACGAGCATATTAGAACTGTTTCAAAAATCTAAGATCTCCTGACTGAAAATGTCGTATATCTTCAATACCATACTTCACCATAATCAAACGATTCAATCCCATGCCAAATGCCAACCCTTGCCATTCATTTGGATCATAGCCTGCTTCTTTCAATACATTTGGATGAATAAGCCCACATCCTGCCATTTCAATCCATTCTTCTCCTCGACCAATATCTGCTTTGATATCAAGTTCAAAACCAGGTTCCACAAAAGGAAAGTAGCCAGGGCGGAATCGAATCTCGACATCACGCTGATACAAGCTAGACACAAATTCTTTCATCACGGCAATCAAATTCGCAATATTGATATCCTTACTCACTGCCAACGCTTCAAATTGATAAAATGTATGTTCGTGTGTCGCATCGATATCTTCATTTCGAAACACACGTCCAGGATATGCAGCGCGCATTGGCTTTGTACCACCTTCACTATACTTTCTCATCAGTCGCACCTGCATATTGGATACATGCGCACGCATGCACAGTTCAGGATGATCTTTGACATAAAACGTATCCATGCCTTCTCGAGCAGGATGATCAGGTGGAAAATTCAACGAATCAAAAACAAAATATTGACTCTCGAGTTCTGGTCCATCTTCTACAAGAAATCCCATAGCAAGCGCAGCATCTGTCATATCCTTCAATCCTTGTGCCATCGGATGAATATGCCCATGCTCTTCTTTTGGCAGTTGAGGCTGTGTGACATCGATTGATTCGATGTCTACAATTTTTTTCATCTCTTCACGCTGAAGATCTGCTCGTTTTTCTTCTAGTTCTTTTGTAATGTTTGTTCGCACCTCATTCATCATCTCGCCAATTGCTTTCTTTTGTTCTACGGCAACATCCTTCATTTGCTTTGCAAGATTTGTAAATGCACCAGCTTTTCTCCCAAAAAATGTCTGCTCCAATTCTTCGAGCTGCGATAAATCTGACACTCGCTTCAGCTGTGCTTCAAATTCTTTTTTTACACTTGCAAGTTGTTCTTTCATAAATAAAAACTAAAACAGATTTGAAATATCTCTCCAGGTCACCACGACAATCAGGAGCATAAGCAAGAGAAACCCAATCGTATGCGCTGCCTGTTCGTATTTCATTGGCACAGGCTTCTTGAATACCCTCTCATATACTACAAAGAAAAGACGTCCGCCGTCCAGTGCAGGTATTGGCAAAATATTTATTACTGCCAAAGAGAGAGACAACATCGCCATGATGTTAATCACATAGGACAATCCTAGTCGCGCACTTTCTCCGACAACCACTGCGATACCAACAGGACCCGCCACACTAAATGCCAACCCCTGTCCCATGACAAGTCCTTTTATCAAAAAGAAAAATGCAAGAAAAATATTGACCACACCAAACAAGGCAGAAAGAATTCCTTTCCAAATCGCGAGATACCACGGATATCGTACGATACCCGCGTCAGCCAAAATAATACCTAATCGTGGTGTTGGATCTTTTTCTGAAAGTGGTTCTGGCATCAACGTAAGGTGAAGTTCTTCTCCACCACGTTTAACGGTCAACACAGATTCTTCTGTTGGGTGTTCTTCTATATATGACACGAGATCAGAGCTCGTAATAAGAGGAACCCCACTAATAGATTCCAAAATATCACCATATTGTACACCAGCATTGTCTGCTGGCGACCCTGACTCTACCTGTTGCGCCGTGACCATAGGAGGTTCCACAACGATGGCTTGAGGATCGCTGAGCACGTCTCTGTCTGCTGGCAACCCAATAGTAAATCCAATTGAAAGAAGAACCGCAGCAAGCACCACATTCATCGTCACGCCAGCAATCAGAACACTTCCCTTTTTCCAAAATGGTTTTGCACCAAAACTATCAGATTCACTCGCAAGTTCCCCATTTTCTCCTTTTATTTTTACAAATCCACCAAGTGGTAACCAATTAAGTGAATAGAGCGTGGCAGGAAATTCATCGGTGTGTTCTCTATCTTCTCCTCCTACAGTTTCCTTGAGCGTATTTTTTCCTTTTCCTTGAACAAAGACAAACTTTCCAGTTTTTGGATCCTTGTACCACCCAAACGCGCGTGGCGGGAATCCAAATCCAAATTCGTATACTTTCATGCCACTCTTTCTCGCGACAAAAAAATGACCCCATTCATGCACGAGGACAAGAAGAGCAAGAATACCAATAAACAAGATAAGTGTGAACATAGCTACAAATATAGACAAACCAGACAATACACCATTACTCAGAACGCGCGACAGCAATGGCAAGGCCAAGAATAATAAAAATATCAATAATGATGCTTAGGGCAATCATACATTGACGAAATGATGAAAAAAGAGCTAAAATGACGGTATCATTATCACATAGCTCACTATTTAATTCAAGTGTAACAATATATATGATAGGACCACTTGGTACATTACTTGCGGTACTTGCCCTGATTATTTTCTTCTTCGGCATCCGCATCGTCCGCCCAACACATAGAGGCACTGTCGAACGACTCGGAAAATACAAACGACTGGCAGAACCAGGATTCAACTGGATCATCCCTGTGATCGACCATATCTATCTTATCAATGTCACAGAGCAGATGGTCGATGCACAGCCACAAGAAATCATTACCAATGATAATTTGAATGCACGCGTTGACGCACAGATTTATTTTCGTGTAAAATCTGATGAGGAGAGTATCAAAAATGCACAATACAATGTCCAAAATTATCAAGTGCAG
>Ga0210019_1004855_pt1 | contig 11464 bp, 4 predicted proteins | sample CryGeyCG2114_020_2_FD_183969 | JGI IMG/M metagenome (GOLD analysis project Ga0210019, IMG submission 183969) | Groundwater microbial communities from aquifer - Crystal Geyser CG11_big_fil_rev_8/21/14_0.20 (SPAdes) (version 2) | ecosystem: Environmental > Aquatic > Deep subsurface > Groundwater ...
TGCCCACCCAATCTTCCGCCTCAAGCGAATATCTATATTCACCGCCCAGCAGTTCATTGTGGCTACCGCGGCCGTCCCAGAGCCACTGCCCAAGTGACGGAACCTGCGACTGAACGTCGCGGTTCCTAGCAACTGTCGGATAAATAAAGTTCTCTGTCGGGCCTTCGTGACGGCGGAAGAGATTGGCACTCTCGCTCAAGATTTGGAGCCTGACAAAGGCTGGTTCACTAAACTGATAGCTAAAGCTTGTCGTATCCCTGACCCCATCATCATTGGGGGTAAAGGGGTTAGGGACAGCAGTAAGCTCATTGATTGTAGGAGGGGTGGTGTCAACAATAACCTTATTTTCCCGCAAGCTAGACTCATTTCCAGCTCGATCAATCGCGTAACTTACAAAAGAGTATGAGCCATCCGGCACCTTTTCCCCAGAAAATCCATTAAGGCCCAGCCATTCAATCTTATTTTCCAAATCCGCTTCCGCTGAAATCCGGTAATTCCCCGCGTTCTCGCCATTATCACCAAAGATTGTTGAATTTATGACCCCCGTCTCATTAGAATTGAAAACAAAAACGACTTGCTCATATTTTCCATCTCTATTCGGGGAGAAAGCGTATAAATTCTGCTCTATAGACAAAACCGGAGGCAGCGTGTCTGTTTCAACGTCAACCAAGCGTTCTGTCTTGTTGCCAACGCCATCCTCAACGCTTATTACCACTTGATATATTCCATCAGGCACTATCTTCCCGTCCGAAGCTCGCCCATCCCAAGCCGCAACAATATGGCCTGCGGAGATACTAGACTCTGCTAAAACTACTTTCATAAGCTCATTATTATTATCTCTGACTTCAATCTTTAAATTGAATAAAGGATTAAAAATATTGTCTGAAATATCAAACGAGATCTCGGTTGGATAATTCGCGATTGGCGAAAAGATTGGCTTTGAAATCCGGACATTATTTATTTCCGGAGGAACACCATCGGAGATAAAAGTTCTTGAGTGTTCTGTCACATTGCCAGCCAGGTCACGCGCTGAAATATCAAAAGAATATTCCCTACGCAGTCTTGTTTTTTCCCCTGCCCCAGTTGTGCCATACCAAATGAATTCATAGTTTTGACTTATATCTGACACTGTTTCTATGGCCTTATATAACTCCCCATCGTCTTTTGAAGATAAGGCCACATTAACCTCACTACTTTCAGATACTCCATAGGGAATTAGGATTGAAAAAGAGATGTCGCTACCTTCTTGGGTAATAGAAACATTAGGGTCAAGAACAGTTAATTCTGGCGCCGTTGTATCAACCTCAACATTGGCCGAGACAGGAAAGATATCCTTTAGACCATCAACAGACTTGCCGCTAATTTTAATCATGTATGCCCCATCAGTCACAACTTGATTGTCATTGTCGTTCCCGAACCACACAACCTGATTTTCTCCGGCATCGAACCGTTGCGCGTCAACTAATTTCTTGACCAAAATAGTGCCTGATGAGTCATAAACAGCGATATCAACCAAGGCTGGCTCGGAAAGGGAAAATCTCATCCCCACTTGGTCTTTCACCCCGTCACCATTGGGCGAAATCAAGGATTGCGAAAGAATTAGATCAGCGGCACGGACAAAAACCTCCAACCGCTGGATCTTATTGTCAGCGCCAACAACATATAAATAGCCGGAACTACCGACCGAAACACCTCTGGGGGCAAAGAATTTATTATCGTTAAAAGAGGTTATATATTTACCCAACTGGCTAAATTTTTGCACCCGATGGTTTCCGGTATCTGCAACATAAATATTGCCATTTTGATCAACTGCAACACCAAAGGGATATAAAAGCTGATTACTTCCTTGTCCCTGACTACCAAACTCGAGAAGCAATTTCCCTCCGGCGCTGTATTTCTTAATTTTGTGGTTTTGAGTATCAGCGACAAAAACGCAATTATTTTGATCGATGTCAGACCCATAGGGCGCGTTTAGCTCTGCTGGAACTGGGCTGCCGACGCCTGACGCAGATACCCCGCCTTTACTTCCTCCCATTACAACCTTACTTTTGTAGGTAACAACCCGATTCTTGGCAGAGTCAACTATAAATATTTCACCGGCATCATTCACGTTAATTGAGCGAGGAAACGAGAATGTCGGGTCGGTAAGCTCTGGTATATTTGAAATGGACTCAACAAAAGAGCATGAACTGCCGCTATCATAAAGTTTTTGGATCCGCTGGTTGCCTGTGTCAACAATATAAATATACCCTTTTGAATCAGCCGTAATACCCTGCGGTTGATTAAACTGGCCATTGTCAGTACCAAAAGAACCATACGCCCAAACCAGCCCGCCAGAAGCATCAAACTTCTTAATCTGACTATTTGAAGTATCTACGGAATATATGGAACCATTGGCAACAACTATTTTATAAGGGTTATTCAGCTGGCCGCTGGAAAGCACAGTTGCCCAACTGGCTGAGGCAAGGAGCAACCCAAGCGCAAACACGCATACTAAATTTTTAAAGCGTTTTAAAAACATAATTTTATCTGATCTCCATCAAAAAACCCCCATCTGAATCAAGTTTCTAAGCCCAATCATTCTCCACATTCGCCCTTTAATGATTGTTTTCACTTCTTTTGTTAATTCTTTGTAATGCCTGTTTAGCCGAATTACGTACACCCTCATCCATATCCCTTAAAAAATTTTTAATGGTGGGAACACTTTTTTCATCGCTAATAAAGCCTAAAATATCAATTGCATATTTTCGAGTTCTAGGATCATTTGCTTTACTTAAAATTTGTTGTAGAGGATCGATTGAGGTAGTATCCTTTAGTTCGATTAATGCCTTCATAGCTCGGACTTTTACGCTTTCATCTTCATCTTTTTCCAATACTTTTAAAAAAACTTTGACTGAATTTCCGTCTTTTAAGCTCCATAAACTCTCTATCGCTTGGTGCCGCACATCCGGAACTGGGTCATTAAGCATCTGAACCAGCTGGCTTTCTACATGTAAAGCACCACTCTTTCCCAACGCACTGACAGCTACGCTTCGAACAGAAGGTTCTATATCTTTAAGAGCTGCCTTTAGCGCCATCAAAAGTTTTTCATTCCCATTGTATTCAAGTCTAGACACAACAAAACCTCTTATAAACGAGTAATCATCTTTTGTTGCTTTAATAAGCGCATCGATAGCTTTTTCTTTTTTGTTAAACTTCATTAACCCCATTACTGCGCTCAATCTAACAGCAGAACTATTATCTTCACTTGCATTTATCAAAACATCTAAAATTTCATCGCTTCTTGTCGCTGCTAATATTGAAACTGCTGATGCTCGCAATTTAGCATTTGGATCAGAAATCAGGGGCAAGATAATATCTATAATTTCTTCAGCTAATTCAGGGTATACCGCAACAATATCCTTTATCGCATATTCCCCCGTTAATCCGTCACTTCTCACAAAAAGCTTAAGCAATGGCTTCAAGGCCCTCTTTGACTTGATCGATCGCAAAGCCTCAGCCGCTCCCCATACAACTGATGAATTTTCATCTTCAAGCGCTTCGATTAAAGGATCAACGGCAATCTCAGATTTTAATATTTTCAAAGACTCAGCCGCTTCTCTTCTAACTTGCCAGTCTTCGTCATGCCCCAACAAATGTATTAACCTCTCAATTGAGTCTTTCGAATCAAATTTTCTTAATGCTCTTATGACATTTTTCCTAATTTTTAAATCCTTATTTTTCGATAATTCAATAATATTTTTCTCGTTTTCTGGCATTAGATTATCCATTATCTTATCCCTTAAACCTATATCTTGTAATTTGAAAGCTCTTAAAAGTAATTTCTTTTTATCTGTTTTGGGGCTTTGCAATCCAGTAATGATTCTTTTAACAGCTTCTTTCTCAGTCGCATTTGGTGTTAGATCCCAATTAATATCTTTATCCCATTGTGGTGCGGCTAATTGATAGGCATCGGCATTCGTGATTTTTTGTCTAGTTATGACAATTTCTTCTAGCTTTTTTATACTACCTCGTCTTCTAACTAGCAATTTCACTATTGAACCTTCTTCTCCCTTGATTAATTCAGATATTTCATTAATGCTTAAGCCCTTAACCAATTCTCCATTTACTGCAACGATGGCATCACCTTCTCCCAATCCAGCCTTTTTAGCCGGACTATTTTTAACCGAAGACAAAATTACAGCTTGATCTTTAATCTTGTGTAAATATATGCCGATTCCAACATATTCTTTTATATGCGTATCTGTTGCATTTGCGCCATTTACTGCGCCAAAAACAAATAGCACTATAATAAAAATTATTATTTTACTCATATTTTTTTTATAGAAAAATAATTCACTTGATTTCTACCAAAAATTTCCCGCTTGAATCAAACTTTTGAACCCGATTATTCTCCGTATCCGCAACGTAAACATTGTCTTCTTTGTCTATGGCAATTGCCTGCGGATCATTAAATTCTCCGATATCAGAGCCTCTCTTGCCCCATTGCGCGAGAAGTTGCCCTTCATGCGTATACTTCTTTACTTCTGCACTATAACTGCAAAGAACATAAACATTTCCTTTACCATCAACGGCAAGTCCATCCGGCTCATCCAAAGGATATTCATACTTAAAACCAGGGGGCCATAAACGCATTCCTTTAAACTTCTTATCACCAAACTTTAACAAAAACTCTCCTTGTTTTGTGAATTTCTGCACCCGCATTTGATTTGCTTCTCCTGAGCGCCCTCTGAACATAGTAGGAAAATAGTTATCAGTGACATAAATCCAACCATTCTTATCATCAACTGCGATAGCCTTTATAGCCTTAAACTGCCCACTTTCTTCGCCAAATCCGCCAAAAGCAAAAACAAATTTGCCTTGCTTATCAAAAACCTTTACTTTATTATCCCATTGGTCTGTTATATAAAAATTGCCTTCTCTATCTGCCGCAATACCCTGTGGGTTTACGACCTCTCCCCTGTTCCATTCAACAATGATTTTTTTCCTGAAATTTCCCCATTTCCTTTCGTCAGGAAATTTATCATACGGCACATAGGCAAGTATTGTCTCCAAATATGCCTTTGAGGCGAAATCATTGATTATTTCTTTGTTCTTCAGCACATACTCCTTTAATTCCTCTCTCTTCTCAAATTTTTCTTTATTAATTATTTTCTCTAATCTTTCTGCTCTTGTTTTCAATACGCCCCTATCTGCCGCCGGGAATACCGTTATTGGATGCCCATCGTTTGGATCCAATATACCAAGCTTAAAGCTCTTGCGAAAAACATCTTCCCCCACCACATAGAAGTTTTCATCTGGACCAACAGCCATTTGTGTTGGATACACAACTTTTTGTATTACTTCTTCTAAAATAGGCTCAGTTCTAAAATATTTCGCAAAACTATTTATGTCTTCTGACCGAATTCTACCGCCCACTCCAGTTTTCTCCCCCTCAACATATATTCTAGCCCCAATATAATTTTCTCCAGTTTTTCCGTTCTTCTCCCCATATATATCATTCATTCTGTCATTCGCAATTTTTACGAATTTTCCTCTTTGACTATACTCATAAATATTCCAAGCACTCTGAATATATATATTACCTTTTTTACCCAAGGCAATATTGTCAGGTCTTTTTAACTCTGCTTGTGCTATACAAATTTGGTTAAAAAAGAAACAAACAACGCACAAAACTACTAATCTGTTCACTTTGACACCTCCTTAACTTTCATTGTTTTTTCACAGAAATACGCTGGCAAGATTGAATTAAAGGGATCGTTTTGTCCCCGAAAAGGATACATGGTACTTTTCAGATCAATTCCCAGGTCACCACCACCAACCACCCTCTCCCAAGCCAAGTAAGCAGCTGAACTACAGTAAAAACTATTAGCCCCCGGATCAAAATGGCCATAAATAGAACCTGAATTTAAAAATGGGTTATCATAAGAAGTTCCGTCCATATGTAACGCTTTATCAGCAACTGCCGCGCGAATTGATTCATCAAACAGCTTTGGCGGCTGGGTTACATAATAAAGAGTTTCATGATAGTAATTTAAGTTAGGGTCTGTAGAGCTCAAGTTTGCCTTTCGGGCTCTAGGCGGAATAGCGTCTAAGACCTGCCCATTGCCAACATAAATCCCCACATGATCCGGATCAAGGGGAATTAACTCAAACGGTAGATCCACACCTAATCCATCATAGCTCCTTTTGTCACTAAACAAGAAGTCACCACGCCTAATAACATAACCATTATCTTTGTTATGATTAACAAATTTGTAAGCCCCTATAATATTCTTCTGCAAAACCAGATTACTCGAACCATTCACAATAATGCTTTTGATGTTTCCTCCCTCTCTAAGATATATATCCTGAGGCACTCTAAATGTTCCATCTAAATTTATTGACATAGGATTTCCATCAAAAGTCATGCTAAACCCAGGCGTCACACTACCTTTTATTTCTACATCGCGAATTTGTACACTGCCATTCTGATTAATCGATTCACTCTCAAACACCTGCCTATCTCTTGGACTTACTAAAATAAAATCCGGCTCACTGCCTGTGCACACATAAACAGTAGCATCTCCAGACTCAACCTCCCTCCCCCCACTCCTTCTGACAATAGCATTAATCTTATTCTCCCCATCCGCTAGAGTGATATCTTTACTCCAACTCCCACCAAACCCCGACGCGCTGCCAACCCCTAATCTTACCCCACCCTTCTCAACATAAATTATTGGTGAATCCAGAGAACCCGCTGTTCCGCTGACTCTCACTCTCTTTCCCACTCTATCAAGCCAAATTATATTAGTAATATCCGGTTCAGTCGGATAGTCCATTGGGCTTTTCCTGCTGTCAGTTAAAATTTCCGTGATCAGAAAATCCCTGATGTTGTAAACCCTGATACTCGTAACTATAGTTGCTAACAACTTTTTCCCAACTATCTCAAAAGTGTCATCTACCGCATCAGAAGCCGTCACCCCTGCCGCGCTTACTGGGGATGCCGCCACAATAGGACTTCCTGAGCTAATGTCCCAATCATAGCGGTCGGCCCAATGGAGATTCGAAGGTGTTGAAACAACATTTGTCGCCAGAGCATACACAACACTCAGGGCATTGCTCCCCTTACTAACTGTTATCAACATTGTTCCTGAACTATTTTCCACATCAACACTATACCCACTACCAAGGCCGCTAGCCCTCAAAAAAGCCACAGTATCAACAGATAGACACTTGCTATGAATATCATAAGTAATACCCACCTGCTCATAAATTCGTTGTGTAATACTTCCCATCATTTTCTTAATCCCATAATAAACATCCCGTCCTTCACCAAAGGCGCTATAGCTTCTCTGCCCAGAATTTCCCTTTATTGTGGCAATATCAGTATCAGTGTTATATTCATAAATAATTCCATTGGTCCCGGTTCCTCCAGCTATTGTTACCCGGATTATTTTTGAGGCGTCGTCAGCTCCTGGAATTTCTACCACCGCAGGGACACCATTCACTTGGGATGTCAATCTTGAGGAAAAGTTAAGTGGGTTCTGGGTTATTGTTGGGCTTTCAGGAGGACCTTCGCTCCCTTCGCCAAAATTTACGGTCTGACTTGCTGAAGAAAGGACTTCATCGCCATATTTTAAAGTAACAGTCACATTATCAGAAGCAGAAGAACCATCTAAAGGCGGCCAAACTCTAACTGTCGCGGTGCCTCCGCTAAACGAAGTTATCTCATGTTCGACCCCAACATCAATAGTATCCCCAAAGCTCATCACTTGAATCGGGGAAGAAGCTGCTGTCCCATCATTCCTTATCGCATTTAAACGAACAGAATACGTGCCAGCGGCAACTTTCTTTCCGCTCATATCCCTCCCATTCCAAACAAAAGGTATAGGCCGCGCGGGATTGGGAGAAGATTCTGTCAAAGAATAGATGTTCGATCCGGAAGAATCAAGAACGTCCATTGTAACTGACCGGCATTGGGAATCGAGCGTGTAGCCGATTTCCGACACTGCTCCGGCAACCGATACTTGAGGGCAGGCATTAATGTTGACAAATTCTCCGGTTGTTCCAACAGAAGCTGCACTTGGTGGATCACAACCCTCAACAAGCGACAAATTTGGATTAGAATGACTGGCATAAAGGGTTAATTCTTCTGGCAGGTCCAAGAGCATGGAATCGGTTCCTATCATTCTTATCCGGATACTAACGCTAACAGGACCATAATAGTCTGCTGACCGGTCAAAAGTAACCAACTCTATTCTCAAACTACGGGGATCGAGCTCGCCAGAGCCGCCTCCCCCTCCCTCGCCATTCATTAATACAGCCCCACCAAGGAAACTAGCCCCTAAAACAGTAGTTGATCCGGCAGTTAAAGTCCCAACTATTGGAACTGCGACAGTAGCAGTAGTCCAGGCAGGAGCAGCCAAAGAACCGGCCGCGACAGCCGCGCCAACGCCAGAAGCAACTAAGACTACACCAACAAAAACCACGGCAACAGTACAAACAATATTTCTAACCTCATCAGCCGCCCTAACTATATCTTGAAAAAATATGGCAGAAACCAAAGTTAAACATAATAACAAACAAACAACTTTCTGTTTAAACATTACCCTATTACTCCTATAATCTTTCTTGAATTATCCCCATAAACTTCGTCTTTTGACAATCCTTTAAACTTTTTAACGGCCGTCTGCATATCTCCCTTTTTAAAATAAATATACGCCAACCCATTTTCAATTTGGGCCTTGTCTTTCTGGCCAGCATTGTCAAGCGACTGACTAAAAGCTTCTATTGCCTCGGCATATCTTTCCTCTGATGCCAGAGCCGTCCCCAAAACGAACAACGCTTGTTGGTGTTTTGGCTCAATTATTAGCGCCTTCTTAGCTTCTATTATTGTTTTTTCATATTCTCTTTTCTGCAAATAAACACAGGCTATTTTGTAATGGACTCGAGCATTCTGGGAAGCCGCATTATAAGCTTTAATAGCTTCTTCCCATTCATCATTGGCAATATAACCGTCCCCCAATTCCTCATATAAACACTTATCTTTTGGTTTTTCTTTTAAAAGTTTTAACGTGAAGGCAATCTTAAATTCTTTTTTTGCAGGCACATAAGCAAGATTGGTTATTAAAACCTTATTAAAGCAATCTAAAGCCTCCGAATAATGCCCACTCTCTCGGAAAATCCTCCCTAAACTACACAACGAATACATCGTAGCTTTTTTATCATTACTTAATTCTATTGCCTTTTTAAGATTAATTTTAGCGTTGGCAACATTTTTCAACCTATAATAGGCTAAACCAAGGTTATTATAAGCTGAACTATATTTTGGATCCTTATCAATGGCTTTTTTAAAATATTCCAACGCCTCATTATATTGTCCCAAGACCATATATTCCCAACCAATTGAATTATAAAGAGAAGCGTTTTTGGAACCGTTACTAATGTCCATTTTCCCGTGGTTAATCGTCATAATCTCTTTAATACCAGGAAAATTAGGATTGATGTTTTCAACTTCCATATAGTTTTCTAACGCCTTCAGATACCCACCATTTTCCTCATACGCGCGGCCCAAAAGCAAGGAAACCATTAAGCTAGCCCCAGATATGATAAATTGTTGGCTTCCAGAATTTTTATTGAATTTTAGGCTGCTTTGATTAAATTGTTTTTTTGCTTGCCGCAAGGATTCGATTGCCTTACCATATTTAGCCTCTTGGAAAAAAACAAGCCCTCTCACAAAATCTGTCTGGCCGTAATTAAATTCTGCAATCGGTATTTTTTCAAGCGTTGCTAATGCTTTTTTATAGTTTTTCTCTTGAATATAAAGAGAAGCAAGCAACACATAACCGTTCCAATACCATTTATGTTTCTGCGTTAACTCTTCAAGCGCCTTAATGGCCGCATCTCCTTTATTGTCAAAAACCAAGATAGCTGCTCTTAATAGCTCACCTTCTGGGTTTTCCATAAATGAATCTTCTTTCTCGGCCAGTCGCATTCCACTTTTTAACTCAATTATTGCCTCTGGAAACATTTGCAATTCCATAAAATCGACTGCGTTCCTAAAATGCCTCTCCGCTTTATCGCTTGAAACACACCCACCAATACATAAAGAAAAAATAATCACCAAAACAACCAACAGCCACAAAAATAATTTATGTTTCATATTTAGCATCTCCCTTGCGATATATTGCCATCCCAATCAAACCTCCAGTCAAAACCAAGCTCAAATATCCAAAATAATCCCCAAATCTGGAATAAATTGTCTCTTCTTTCCTCAAAGCAAGATTCTCGACTAAATAGCCTTTTGTATAAACCGGCAAAGAACTAATTATTTGACCATAAGGATTAATTACTTCTGTGACCCCGCTATTGCCTACCCTAACATAATAAACTCTATTCTCAATCGCCCGAAAAACATTCATAGAGGCATGCTGGTAATGCTCCGCACGACTCTGCGACCAACCATCATTAGTAATGTTTACCAGAAACTGGGCCCCGTTATTCACGAATTCCCTTGATAAATCAGAAAACATCCCCTCAAAACAAATCAAAGTGCTAAATTTCCCTTTGGCAATATCAAACACAGTAAAAGCCTCCCCTTGATCACAGCTTCCTTTTGCATCAGTATTCTTCAAAAAGGGAAGATAATATCTTATCGGCATTATCTCCCAAAACGGCACAGGATGAATCTTGTCATATTGATCTACAACCGCCCCATTAGAAGAAACAAGTAAAGCACTGTTATAATGCTTAATTTTATTGCCCTGCTTTTTAAAGTCAGGATTACCAAAAAGCAAATAAGTGTTATATTTACTGACCATTGCCTTGATCTTTCGAGAAAGATTTAAGTTCAAACGAACACTCTCTCTAAGCACTGTCTCTGGCCAAATTATTAAATCTGGGTTTGCGGCTGCAGCTCGAACACTTAATTCATCAAGGGTTTGCAGAACCTGCTTAACATCATAATCCTTATCAGATATGAAATGAAAATTAGGTTGGATAAGTGCTACTCTAATCTTTTTCGTCCCCCCTGCTTTAGCCATCTTTACTCCACCGTAAGCAAAGGTCAAAATTAATATAATCAATATAGCTGATGCTATCTTTATAGTCCGCTTAAATGAAAATTCATTGATTAAAGAGAATAAAAAAGCATTAATAAGAGCGAGCAAAAAAGATACGCCAAAAATCCCGACAATATCAGCAATTTGGATGAACAACAAATTTTGGTGTTGAGAGTAACCTAAAAGTCCGGCTGGGGCACCCAAAGGCCCAATTGATCGAATATATTCAAGAGCAACCCACACTAACGGTACTATTATAAGATCAGAAAGTCGTAGTTTATCTTTTATAATTTTAGGGTAATTCGTAAATATTGTGGGGTGGTGGCGGGGTTTTAACCTCTTTGTATATAGGACAAAAAGAAAAGCATCGTTTACCAAGAACCTGATATAGTTTAATTGCAAAAAGAAACTACAGGGAGGTA
>Ga0210019_1004858_pt1 | contig 11463 bp, 7 predicted proteins | sample CryGeyCG2114_020_2_FD_183969 | JGI IMG/M metagenome (GOLD analysis project Ga0210019, IMG submission 183969) | Groundwater microbial communities from aquifer - Crystal Geyser CG11_big_fil_rev_8/21/14_0.20 (SPAdes) (version 2) | ecosystem: Environmental > Aquatic > Deep subsurface > Groundwater ...
GCGTTGCAAACAACGCTCGCCCCTAACGGCGACTTTTTCTACTTCACCCCGGCGGGCATCTGGATATCGAATTTTAAGGCCGTGGTGCCAAGGTTCCTCATAAGCGCAAGGGACCTCTTCACCAAGTTCGATGAATCGGCCGAGATGCTCCTTGCGTGGAACAAATCGCTTCTAAATGCAGTAAAAAACCACGCTGGATATCCATCAACGTTAGTTATCGTCCCTGCCGGCACCGAGGCGGGCGATTACGCGGCGGTGTTGAGACTCCCTATATCCTATACCAAAAAAGACAGCGCCGGTGAAAGCACTGCCCGCTTGGACCTGCGTTATGATTCAAAGACGGGGACGCTCAGCCACATTTTCCCTTTCATGTCTTCGCTCAAGAATAACTTGTCTTCCAATAACAATAATATCCCGCTTGGTGAGAGTGAATCTATGAAGGATAAATCTTTGTACATTTATACTTTGCAATGGAACCCTGACGTAAATAAATTTACTTATTATGTTTCGGTTTCCTACTCTTCAGATGGCAAATCGCATACTGATGCTGCCACTATCAGCTATGACCCCGTTACCGGCAAACATGCTGTAATACATAAAGATGCGTCCATCTTCGGCGACGAAACCGCCTCTGCGAACGAAGTCGGCCTTATCGGCGCAAATCTCATTAGGGAGACCCCCAAGGTCCAATATATCAATGACCTCTGCTTTACGCCTTACGTTTCAAAGGTCTCGGACTACGTAGATATAGGGGCCGTTGAAGCGGCAAAAAAGACCGCCGCCTGTATGCAGGCGCTCCTTACGGGCAAAACAGTATCGATTAAAAAGGCCGGAGAACTTGATATAACGGCCTCCGTCGCCAAAAAAGAGGACCTTGTTAACGCCATAATCGCGGCAACGCTTCCCCAGGCCCCTGTACTGGCATCCATCGATATGGGAACCGTGAAACAGTTCAGCCCAAAACCTGATCCTGGCTACGGTACCAACCAAAAGTATGATATAATATGCGAAGAATATGAAGGCGCGACAAAGTGTCTCCCGAAGGCCTTCTCTGAATGCAGTGACAAAGACAAATGCTTCAAAACATATGCTTCTCTCGATACTTTCTCAATATACGTAAAGGACGATCTGCTGGCATATATAGGCTTCACCAAAAAGGGAGACGATCTGTATGGCGCCATCTATGCCGTAGACCTCGCAACGGGAAAGGTAACGCCTGTCGATAAGAGCGACGAAACAACTACTATTGGAAATATCTCGCTTACACCCACAAGCGCCGGCCCTCTATTCGTCTATCCAAAGACGAGCTCGGCCTCGTTCACGGCGTGGTACGTCTACGACCCGGTGCTTGGCACACCTAAAGAACTGACAAGGTTCCTGCCGTCGGACATGGAAGTAGATGCTGAATATTTTGCCTGCGGCAACGACAATATATTGTGCACCGGCATTTCATACGACAAGAAATATGCCTTTATAAACTTTAAAGACGAAATGGACAAGAAACAGACCTACGCAAAGGAGCTTACATCGCTCTACCCCGAGGTTACTGATGAGGGGGACGAAGGGAAAGGTTCTAAAGGCGCGGCAAAGTCGGCTGCAAAGGATGTTGGCTCTATAGAAGAGGCCCCCGTTCCGGCGCCGCAGGCCGGGAATAACTTAGGCGAAGGCTGGATAAAGGTAAGCCCCGACGTAGAGCATAAGGGGATTTCGTATGAACTGGCTGCATACGATGGATTTCAAGCGATATGGGAAGGTAATAAAGAGGGCTTCAAGTATCTCTACTGGAACGAACCCTTCAAAGACCCGACCCCGAAGAGAATAGATCCGCAAGGCTACAACAGCGATCAAAAATTAATGTCGCTCGCCACAGGCCTTGGCCTCTCTGGGAGCGCGGTGTCTGTAGCTCCGGCAGACCTTAACGCGGGCTACGCCTGCGGGGCGTCTACAGACCCCAACGCCACCTACTGCGAAGACCCCACAATGCTCTGCGTAGCCGGCGTCTGCAAGGACATGTACTCCTGCTCGGCCGACGTCCCCAACGGCTGGTGCAAGGAAGGGACGTGCCAACTGGCTGAAGGTAAATATCAGTGCGTCACGCAACCTGTTTGTGGAATACCCTGTGGAGCAGGACAAAATTGCGGCACCGACGACTGCGGCAATTCTTGTGGAACTTGCACCGGTGGAAAAATATGTGCGAACGGCTACACGTGTACATCGTGCGTTCCTAACTGCACCGGCAAAACCTGCGGCTCCGACGACTGCGGCGGTTCGTGTGGAACGTGTGGCGGCGGCACGACATGCAATGCAAACGGACAATGCCTCCTTATCGTTGCTCAGTCATATAAAGCTCAGTCACAAACTTTGACTATAGGGGCACCCACGGCCACCACTAGCATATTTGGATGTACTACGCCACTTCAAACCTGCTCAAGCTACAGGTATGACTTTACTGCAAAATGGGATTGTGACACGCCATCCGCAGCCTGCAGCTTTAATTATCAATTATATTCAGATAATGGCAGCAATAATATCACTACAGTAGGAACGCAGGGGACTAAAACCTGCCCTGGTACAATAACATGTAATGCCCTGACAAGTGGCATTAAGGTGACATACAAAACGAATAGTTGGCCTAAAAAAACAAATTCGCCAACGTTTACAATAAAAATATGGCCAACATCAGAAACAATTTCCACCAATTTAACAGGATGCAATATTGATGCCACTAAAGATAGTTGTGCCAGCATAAAGCTCACAAAGCCATAAACTGATCCGGGGAGACACACCGTGTGTGTCCCCAGTTCCCCCACCCACCACCCATAATCGTAAGTGTCGGACACTTAGAGGGCATATTTGCCCGTAAGTGTCCGACACTTACTAACCCTGCAGGAGGATTTTTTCCACCCCTCAAAAAGGGTCGGACCCCTAGAGGGGGGTATTGCAATATAATCGCTCCAATATGCCACCAGAGCACTTATATCCAAGTCGAATAACGCAAACACCGGGTTCTGTAAATTAGGCTTGCCCTATCAATATGAATATTATAGAATATTAATGAATAAAGGAGAATAAATATGCCTAAGACCATAACATTGCGTATCAATGATAAAGAATACAAAACGCTCGCCGAACGTGCCGAAGCCGAGAAGCGCTCGATCTCTAATTTCATTGAGATGGCCGCGCTTCAATATATCAAAGAATCCGAATTTGCCGATATCGAAGAGATGAACGACATTATGGATGACGAAGGACTGCTAAAAAGACTCAAACAGGGAATGAACGACGCCAAGTCTGGAAAGGGGCGATTCGTTGCTTAAATATAAGATATTCGAGACCGAGCGATTTTCGCAGGACATCAAGCTCCTGGCACGAGGCGGTCGCCGCCAACTGGAAGAAAAACTGCTTGAGTACGTCTATCCCCAGCTAAAAGAGGAGCCCCATTTCGGCCCCAATATCAAAAGGCTTCGCGAATGGGCTCCTGCCACATGGAGATACCGAATAAGCGACTGGAGGTTCTTTTATATCATCGATGATGAACATAAGGTCGTTTCCATGATCGCCGCCGCATCACACCGCAAAGATGCTTACCGTTAAAAGGAGTAAATAAATATGCCAAAATTACTCGTCACCTATTTTTCAGAAACTGGCCATACGGAAAAGATGGCCCATTACATTGCCGAGCTCTCAAAGAGGGCCGGGCTCGATGTCGCGCTCAAACGCGTTGAAGAGACCACTGTGCCCGAGCTTACCGGTTATGACGGTATCATCATAGGCTCCCCCACCTATTACGGAGGTCCCGCCTGGCAGGTAAAGAAGTTCCTGGATGAAAGCGTCAAGCTTCACGGAAAACTTAAAGGAAAGGTTGGCGGCGCCTTCACATCTGCCGCAAATATCGGCGGCGGCAATGAAACGACCATCTTAGACATCCTGCACGCCATGCTCATCCATGGAATGGTGGTGGTCGGCGAACATCAGGGAGACCACTTCGGGCCCGTGGCGATAGGGGCGCCGGACAACCGGAGCCTTAAATGCTGTGAGAGGCTGGCGAATAGCGTGGCTGGGCTTCTAAAGAAACTTGGTTAATCACATCCTTCGACAGGCTCAGGATGAGCGAACGTTCTAAACTGCATCCTTCGACCCCTCGACGTTGCTCGGGACAGGCAGACTCAGGATGAGCGAACATTCTGAACTGGACCCTTCGCGGAGTTCGCCATGAGCGAACGGTAGAGAGTCGAAGGGCTCAGGATGACGCGCGGCCCGATCTTCTGTCCGAAAGCCACTGCAGCGCCGCCGGGAAATAGATGAGCGTCGTAAAGAGGCATCCGCTCATGCCGGCAATGGCGAGCTTTCCTATCGAGGAAAGTCCCGAATGGTTCGCAAAGACAAGCCCCAAGAAACCTAAGATGTTCGTCATTGAGGACATCAACGCCGCGCCGCCGCTCGTCTTCAGCACCTTCATAAGCGACTTCTTTCCCATCTCCTCGTAGCGGTGATAGATATGGATTGAGTTGTCGATGCTCGTGCCAAAGACGGTCGGCACTACTATCATGTTAAAGAAGTTGAGCTTCATCTTCAAAACGAACATTATCCCGAACATGATCACAACGCCCACGACGATAGGCGACATTACAAGGGCCGCTTTCCTAAGGTCCCTGAAATCGAGCCACACAAAGAAGAATACGATGAGGAACGATAATATCACGACCCTCGGCACATCCTTTAGCATCGTCCTTAGAACGTCGGCAAAGACCACGGCGTCGCTTGTTCCGTAAAAGGCCCCTCGTGGCGTATCCATCTTCTCTATGCGCTCGGCGAATTCGATGGCGTTTAGGCCGTTGTCGAGCTCCAGGTTGGGCTCGGCATTTATATATGAAAGCTGTTCGCCCTCTATCGGATTCATCCCAAAGAAGGCCTCTTTTACTTTGGGCGGCACCTCGTCCTCTTTTATTGGAACGGTTTCGTTCAGGACCTCTTTGAACCGGTCGAGGTCCTTTTTATGTTCCCCCTTCACGAGCTTCAGCGTCTTATCGGCAAGGAGATGTTTTATCTCACCTATCACCTTCATCTTCTCATCCTGATTATACTGAACGACATCGTACCAAGATTTATAGACGTCCAGGATCGGCCTGTGACCGGAGGCCTCGTCCTCTTCCCTCTTTTGCTTGATATACTCCTTCACGGCCAGGGCATCATCCAGATCATTTATGAAGATGACCGCCGGCCTGTTGACCGTGGGCATCGTGAGCCTTAACTTCTCCTTGGCCGTCTTTCCGCTCGGAATATGCGATTTTAATTTTGCAAAGTCGTACTCAAATCCAACGAACGGCAGCGCAGCGGCCGAAAGTACAAAAATGGCCGCGCTCGCCGCAAGCACGGCCTTTGCGCAGGGAAACTTTTTTTCAAGTATCTTTAGGTCGTGGTGGACTATCTTTTTGAACCTAAGCAGTCTTAATTTCTCCGCGGCGATCAGAACAGGCGGGAACAGAAGATGATACATAACATAGACGATAAGGATACCGCTGCCGGTAATGAAACCGAACTCCGAAAATCCCTTAAAGTCGTTAACTACCAGTATAAGGAACGTGGCCGCAACGGTAAGACCGGCGGTTATGGCAGAGCGGCCGGTAAAATAGAGTATGGCGAATATCGCGTCCTCAATGCTCTTCCCTTCCGAACGCTCCTCTATGTAGCGCGAGAACATGTGTATACCGACCTCAACGCCCAAACCGCCCAGGACCGCAAAGAGGAACGATGTAACAACGTTTAAGTTCCTGATGAAGATATATGCAAAGGCGAACGAACAGATTATGCCGGCGGCAAGAGGCGCAAAAATAATGACAACCGAAAAAGGCCGCCTGAAATAGACCGCAAGGAGCAGAAATATGCCGATACCGGAGATCATGCCGGCAACCTTAAGGTCGTGGATGAGCGTATTATATTCATCAAGCCGGTTCCTGATCGTGCCGGAATAGTAGACCTCCATCGTCGGATCGAACGATTTCAGGTCGAACCCGGCAACGCGCTCTTTTATGTGGTTGAGAAAGACCGTGAATGCCGGGAAATCCTCCGCCCTGTTCCCTATATCGACGGTTATGGTGTACACCCTCCCTTCGTCGTCGGTGACATATTCGTTCCTGACACCCGAGGTATAACGCGTCTTGTATTTTGTCTCAAGGTCTCCGAACTTGAACTCTTCGTTCTTTCCGCCGCCATCCGCTCCGTCATCCTCAAAATCGATATAAAAAGAGCCCAGTTTCTCCCTCTGAATGCGCCGGTCCATCCTGTCCCTTATAGTTTCAAGGTCGTCCAGGTCCAGAAATAGGAGCTTATGCTTGTCGAAAAAATCATAGCCGGTTTTTTTGTAGCGTACATCTCCTACCGTCGGGTCCTTTAAAAGCTCGGTTGCCACGTACCTCACCGCATCGCGAGTTTTTTCGGGATTGTCCGATTCTAAGATGACCGAAAGGCTCGAACCTCCTTCGAACATGGTCCTGAGCTTTTCAAGCTGCTTGACGCTGTCATAATCTTTGGGGAGCAATTTTATAAGGTCGGTCGAGATGTTACCAAAAAGCCTTGCAGTGTAAGGATAACAAAAGGCCGTCAGGCCTATGCCGGCAATCAGAATAAGAGCCCACCGCCTGACAATGAACGAAGTTATTTTTCTGTATATTCTTTCACGCATATATTTGATAGTCATGAGCCGACAGCGAAGGATCCCATGTATTCAGACTTCTAATGAGAGCCTTCGCTACACTCGGGATAACATGCCTTTCAATGGTTTTTCTCCCTTTATCTTGAGGGCATCTACATTTAACTTCTTTCCGGCAACAAATGAGGCCTTAACGGCATTACCCATTCCGCGATACATAAGGAGCGCAAGCACCTCGTTACAATCGAGTTCGCTAAGTTTATAGCGCGGATCTATTCCGCAGATATCTATTGTGTTGAAGTCGGCGGCCTTACCTGCCTCAAAATTGCCCGTTTCGTTGTCGAGCGAAAGGGCCCTTGCGCCACCAAGGGTCGCAAGATAAAGGGCCTTTACGGGCGTAACCGCGATGTTCGGCTGAATATAGTCCGCGTGGCGCATGGCGGTAAAGAGCGACATGGAGGTACCGGCGCCGACATCGGTGCCAAGGCCGTAGTGAATTCCGTGTTCCTCTATCCTTTCTACCGGCATCCTTCCGCTCTTGAGAAAAAAGTTGGACGTGGGGCAATGTGCGAGCTTGGTCTTTGTCTGGGCAAGGCGCCTTAGTTCATCGTCAGAAAGGTGGATGGCGTGGCCTAAGATGGTCTTAGGGCCAAGGCAGAAATTATCTTCATAGACATCGGTATAATCGCCGTAATCCGGGAAAAGTTCCTTCACACGCCCATTTTCGGACAGGTTTTCGGCGATGTGGGTCTGGATATATGCGTCATACTCCTTTGCAAGGCTCCCCACTTCAGAGAGGAGCGTCTCCGAACACGTTGGCGCGAACCGGGGAGTGAAAGCGTATTTAAGCCTGCCGCCCTCGACATTGTGCCATTTAGAACAGAGCTCTTCGGACTCCTTTAACGACGTGTGCGTATCCTCTTCCAGACCTTCCGGAGAATTCTGGTCCATCATCATCTTGCCGATTATCGCGCGGACGCCGGCCTCTTTTGCCAGCTTAAAGACATGGTCGGTGGACCTTGCGTGTATGGTCGTGTAGATGGCGGCGGTAGTCGTTCCGTTCAAGATGAGCTTTTTAAAGAAACGCTTTCCTACATCGTCGGCGACCTTAAGGCTTGAAAAGGCCTTTTCCGCCGGGAAGATATGTTTTTCAAGCCAGTTAAGAAGTGTTGCCCCGTGTTGCCCCCGTTGATCCAGTTGAGGAAGGTGAAGATGGCAGTCAACAAGGCCCGGGATTATGAGATAGCCGCGGAGATCATTGATTCTAGTGCGTGAGTGCGTAAGTGCGTAAGTGCGTAAGTTGAAATCTTTATGACTTCCGCAGAATATTATCTTTCCATCGGGGCCAACAGCAAGACAGCCGTCTCTGAATTCAGCCGCTTCGGAAGGCGACAGCGGATTAATGATACGCCCCCTAAACACATTTATCTTCTCATCTTTTTTCATAATAACTTAGGCGCTTGTGCACTTAGACACTTCTTTTCTCATCTTCAACATTATCATCAGCCTCGGCTTCTGAACTTTCCCCGGTAATGGCATTGCCCGCCAACCTATACGAACCCATCGCCCAATGTCCTAGGTCTATCATCTTGCACCTCTCCGAACAAAAAGGACGCCACTTACTTTCGTCCCAATCGACCGGTTTCTTGCAATATGGGCATGGTCTTGTTTTTTGCATATGGGGGTCAGGAGATGATGGCTGTGAGCCTTGGGCCCGTCTTTATGGTTATCTTATCGGTCGCCGGATGAACGTCTCCGTCCATCTGATAGGTCATGGGATACTCAAGCTCTATTACGACCTCGCCCGCAATGTCTTCTAAGTTGCTGTCGCCGGGGATCTTTTTGCGCATGAAAATCCAGGGAAAACCGACAAGAACTGTGTGTGACGTTCCCGAAAGGCCTATCAAATGAAAGTGACCCGGTTTTTCGCGGGCGCGGAAGAATGGGTCAAAATGAAGCCCGAAGGTCTCTATGGTCCCGGCATGTAGCGAGACATAGTTCTTAAAACCCCACTCCTTTCCGTCGACGGTCACCTTGGCGTCGAAACGTTCGGTCATCTTCTGGATATAGCTGGTGTTGAACGCCGCGCTTGCAAAGAAATACGCAAGGAGCTTGCCGGCGTTAAAGGGGGTCTTTTTTACGAGGCGGTAATATTCCTCCATGAACCGGCAGACAAGTCCCGTTCCAAAAAGAAATCCGTGCTTGCCGTTTATGTTCATCACATCTACTTCGGTCGACTTGAACTCTTCGCCGGCGTGGTACTTGAATATGAGGTTAGAAAGTATCTTCTCGGGGAGCCCCTTAATGCCGAGGGCGTTAGTAATGTTATTCATCGTTCCGCCGCGAAGAAAGGCTATCTTCGGCAACGGGGAATCCCCGTAAACGTTGAGAAATGTGGAGAGCGTGACGTGGTTCGTACCGTCGCCGCCGGAGATGCCGAGTATCTCTATCTGCTTCTCCTTGAACTCCTTTGCCAGTGCCTCGACGTCAAGGATATCGTGCGTGGCGTGGCAACTGGCCTTATCGCCCACGATAAAACCAAGTCTTTCCATGCGCTCGGGGTTATGCTTATAAGAGCGCGAATGCGGATTTAGTATTATTCCTATTCCTGACATAATGTTTCATGCGCCTATAGCACTAGACAACCTCTTTTGCAACAATTGAAAGCGATTCTTTAATAATATCAATGGCTTTTTGGAGGTCGGCGTCCGTATGACGATGCGCTATGTACCAGTGGTGATAGGGCTGAATAAAGAGACCGCGCCTTATCGCCTCGGTATAGAACTGGGTGCGGCGCTTTTTATAAAGGCCGGCGTTATCGACGTCAAAGGTTATATATGGCATAGGAGGGATACCCGAGACCTTTACGGGAAGCCTTGAGCCTTCGACGATCTTCTGAAGCTGGTTCAGGAATTCGGTTCCCCTCTTCCAGATAGATTCGCACACCTTTTCCCTTTCCAATATCTCGATGGTCTTTAGCGCCGCTATCATCTCTAGACTGTTCGGGAAAAACGTGGAGGATATGAATACGTCTTTTTCCGCCATCTTCATGAACTTCTCTTTGCCGACAACTGCCGATATTGGATAACCGTTCGCCATCGCCTTGCCTACGCACGCCATGTCCGGGGTCACTTTATAACGTTCCTGCGCGCCGCCCATGCTCACGCGGAAACCGGTGCGGATCTCGTCGAATATCAGGACCACGTTATACTTGTCGGCAAGCTTTCTCACGCCTTCAAGGTAGCCGGGCCTTGGCTCTTCAACCGGCTTTGCAAGAGGGTGCCCTATAGGCGTGACTATAACGCAGGCGGTTTCATTCTTGTTCGCCTCAAGCTTTTCTTCAAGGTCCTTAAGGTCGTTATAGTGGAACTCTATCGTGTCGGCATAGACATGCTCGGGGACGCCGTTATGCACCTCGACCGCCCAGTCGGCCCAGCCGTGATAACCGCAACGAAGTATCTTGTTACGCCTTGTAAATCCGCGCGCGATACGCACCGCGCAGGTTGTTGCATCGGTGCCAGTCTTCACAAGAATGGACATATCGCAACAGGGGATCTTTTCTATAAGTTTTTTTTCAAGTTCGTTCTGCACAGGCTGAACAAGGCTGAAGCAAAAGCCCTGCTTAATTTGCTCCGTGACCGCGTCGTCTATCTCCTTTTCTTTGTGGCCCAGGATGATGGGGCCATAGGAACAGAGCATGTCTATATAATCGTTGCCGTCGACATCTACAATGTGCCCTTTGTCACCTGTCTTAATGAATATGGGATATTCCCCTTCGACGAAATTATATGGACGCCTTATCCCCATCATGCCGCCGGGGCAGAGCCTCTTTGCCTCTTCATAAAGCCTGAACGATTCTTTGAGATTCAACTTTTGTGACATCTTTTCTCCTTATACGCCATACGCCTCTATTAAAACCTGCCCATATTGCAATACAGCGCCTTTTATTTCAATACATGTCCATTGCTTGCGATCGTATTATATTGAAACGAATTCATATACTCCGTTAATCATCGCGATTATTTTGCCCTAGTGCAAATTCCGCTGATGTCGGCAGGTGATTCCGCTCATGCCGGCATCCCTGTGACATACTGAAGAACTGTTACGTGGGTGCTAACATACCCTGCCTGCATCAATCAAGGTTTTCTTGTTTTTTGCGTGACCGATTTCACGTTTAGGTACAGTATCGGTCGGAGCATGTTTGTGAAGTGTCATCGAAAGATATGCAAAAAGCCCTGTGTACTGCGTTGGACGTAGCGTGGAAAGATATGGTGAACCCCACATCCCTTGAATGTCGCCAGAAGCGGGCGATAGCGATATGGTGTTATCGAACATTTATGAAAGCGACCTATGGCAAGATATCCGGCGTTTTTGGTGTGAAGCCAGCACGCATATCGAGGATCATGGCGGACCGGAAAATTGCTGACTTAGATGCAGTTGAATATGTTGGTAAGGAACGAAACCCAAATCTATCTCCAGCCATCACTCAACTTCCTCCTGTCTTTTTAGATGAACTCGTGTATGCTAAATCCAATCAGGGGGGATACGATGTGGGTAAAGGTTCCTATTTTTTGTACAACGTTCACGGCAAAATGTATTCGTGTTTTGGAAAACCGTCAAAAAACGCCCATCCCTCGGTATAAATTTACCAATTTGATAAAGTCTGGTGATCGGTTATCGGTGGTCAGTTATCGGAAACATCTTTTAAATTCTTTATGATTTCGTATAGTTAACATCTTGTCTGCCGATCACCGATAACTGATCACCGATCACTGCAGTTGGCACGAGGTATGCATGGTCTGTAGATAGGGCCT
>Ga0210019_1004859_pt1 | contig 11462 bp, 11 predicted proteins | sample CryGeyCG2114_020_2_FD_183969 | JGI IMG/M metagenome (GOLD analysis project Ga0210019, IMG submission 183969) | Groundwater microbial communities from aquifer - Crystal Geyser CG11_big_fil_rev_8/21/14_0.20 (SPAdes) (version 2) | ecosystem: Environmental > Aquatic > Deep subsurface > Groundwater ...
AGCGGCTTATATTTGAATTTTTCTTCTTTCTTTGAGCCGGCATTTTCTTCCTTATAAGACTCATCGATAAACGTTTTCTTTTCGATCTGCCTGCGGTTCACAAGAAAATTACTGCCCGGCAATGTCTTTAAATAGCTCTTTATCTCTGTAATTGTCTCCATAAGTTCCACCATATTCTTTATGGGGAAATATTTATTATTCGCTATAGCTATAGAAATGCTCATAAGAGGCATGTTTACCACATTGCCGCGCCTGTTTTTGGAAACTATGTAAGTCCTTTCCCTGTCCTCTTTTGAATAATGAAAATGCATGGCTCTATTAAAGGTAAGTATTGACTCGGACGCGATCAACCTGTCTCTGTCAGGCGTTGTAACTACTACGAAATCATCGCCTCCTATATGCCCTACAAAATCATGCGGATTGCCGTATCTTTTGACTGTGGTAGCTGTAATATAAGCAACATGCCTTATAACGCTATCGCCTTTCATGTAACCGTATTTATCATTAAATGATTTAAAATTATCTATATCATAATACGCTACCGAAAAAAGCTTTTTTTCTTCCATCCTGGAATGAATAGCCTTTTCTATCTGCTTATTTCCTGGGAGTTTCGTAAGGGCGTTTGCGTAAAGCTGGTGGCTGGTCCTGCGTAAAGCAAGCTCCATGCGGACTTCCAGATCTATCGGGTCAGGAGGGTTGGCGATATAATCGTCCACGCCTTGCTCTATCTCCAGCACCTTTTTTCTTATCTGTTTCTTGTCTATAAGGACTATTACGGGGATATGCGCGGTAAGAAAATCTTCTTTCAGGATCTTGGATACCTTAAGGCCGTCCATATCAGGCAGGCCCCAGTCTATTATAATAATATCCGGCTGCTCCCGCCTTACTGCATCTAGAACAGCTGAACCTTTAGCGATGGTGACTATATCGTAATCCCATGCCTTGAGCAGATATTGTATTATCTCCGCAATACCTGCCTCGTGCTCAGCTAATAATGCCTTCCTTTTTCCAGCATTCATTATTGTTAATTATATCTCAGAAAAATGCCCTGGTCAATCAAATAGATGATGGCCGAAATAGGGTTGCAAAGATAGGCGTTTTCGGATATACTACACTTTATGAAACTTTCTATTTTAATTCCGGCATATAACGAAGAAAACTCAATTGCTCAGGTGATGCAGGAAATAAAGTCATTGAACTTGTCTTCATGCGGCGTGTCTGAAAAAGAGATAATACTTATTGACGATGGCTCAACTGATAAGACAGTAGAAAAAGCCGTATCTGTAATTCCTCCCACAAGAGTAATCAGGCATGTGAAAAACCAGGGCAAAGGCGCTGCGCTCATATCAGGAATCGCTCATGCAACAGGAGATATAATAATAATCCAGGACGCTGATCTGGAATACAGCCCTTCGCTTTATCCCGCGCTGTTAAAACCCATAGCGCAGGAAAACGCAGATGTGGTGTATGGCTCAAGATTCCTTGCAAATCCTCATCTTAGAGGAATGAAAATGTCTTATTTTCTGGCGAATCGTTTTGGAAATTTTCTTACAAATATGCTATGCAGGACATCGCTCACAGACTGCATGACATGCTTCAAGGTTTTTAGAAAACATGTCCTTAAGGGGATTGCGCTTGAATCCAGGGGATTCGGGATAGAGCTTGAGCTAACCGCCAAGATAAGTAAATCCGGTTTTAAAATAAAAGAAGTAGCTATTCCTTATAAAGCAAGGACATTCAAGGAAGGGAAAAAATTCAAAAGGATTTATTCTCTCGGAGTACTGTGGGATATTATAAAATATTCCCTATTCTAAAATCTTTCTTAAAATCTCATGCGCGATTTTATTATCAGGCTCTTTTCTGAGTATAAATTCCGCTTCGGCCTTTGCCTCGCTATTTTTTTTTTGATTAAAGTATAAGATGGCTAAATTTTCATGAGAATATAAAAAGTTATTGTCTATCTCCACACTCCTCTGTAATTCTTCCATAGCGCTTTTGTAGTCGCCTTTAGCAATATATATATTTGATAAATTAAAATGCGTTTGAGGGTAATAATCGCCTAGTCTTACAGCCATTTTATATTCGTCTATAGCGTCTTCTGCCCTGCCTTTATCTGAATAAGCCATTGCGAGATTATTATGCAGCCTTGCGGAATTAGGCACATATTTTATTGTGCTTTCGTAAAACGATATATGATCCCGCCATTCTTTGTTTCTTTCGATCGTCCTCCACATGTAAAATAATCCGATAGATATTGTTATAAAAATAACCGCGTATTTTAAGATTTTACCTTGTTTTAATAATTCTTCAATAATCCACGCGGCAGTTATAAAAAACCCTAACGATGGCAAATAAAGCCAATGTTCGTAAATAAGCGCGTTTATGGGAATAATATTTGAATTAGGAAATAGGGCTATAAAAAACCAGCACGCTGAAAATAGCATAGCCATGTTAAATTTCCTGATCCTATAAGCTATAAAAAATATACCTGCCAGCATTAAAAACCCTGAAAACACCTGAGGCTCAAATATAGATTGCGCTAGATCCATCTGCCTTTCCATATGTAATCCAAAAGGCCAAAGAAGTATGCTAAAATACACTGGCAATGCTTTTAAAAACGTACAAAATCTTATCCAAAGCGGCACATAAAAAAATGGCTGAGGTAGATTCCCGCTTACTGTTTTTGAAAAATCCAGAACCGTAAGCCTAAGCGTGCAATACCCAAACATTATCAAAAATAATAAAAACAGCTTTTTGCTATAAGGTTTCACACTCCCATTCTTAAATAAAAGATAAACCATTAAAAGACAAGGCCCTATCAAAGCGGATTCCTTTGACATCAAAGAGAGAATAAAAGCAACGATTGCAGCCAACAGATTTTTTTCAAAAAATATAATAGTTAGCATTACAAAAAATGCTGCCATTGCATCTGACCTGCCTGAGATATAGGTAACTACCTCCGTCTGCACGGGGTGAATTATAAAAAACAAGGCTGCAAGAAACGCTATATTTATTGAAAAAATTTTTCTGAGCATTAAATATGCTGCGACGCCCGCCAGGATGTGAAAAATTATGTTGGACACATGATGGCCAAGAGGTTTGTCTTTCCATACCATATAATCAAAGCCATGTGTAAGGGACTGCAGCGGCCTGTAGAAATTACTGCCTTTTCTAGCGCCATGAATCATGTTTTCAGTAAAAACAGTGGGCCACTTGTGCCAGTCTTTTACAGTTGAATTTTTTAAGACAAAATCCTCATCGTCCCAGATAAACTCATTATGAATCGAATTCAGGTAGGAAAATATTCCTGCTAAAATTATCAGCGGGATAAACAACCTGGCAATCTTTGGCATGATTATAAAAAAAGGTTCTTTGCTTTTATTTTACCTATTGCCTTTTTGTAATCCTCAAAGTCTACGAAAATAAGATCGGGCCTTTTTTGTTTTATCTTTCTTATCTCGTGAGACCTGGTGGCAATATATTTAAACTCATTCCCGCACTTTGGGCACGATTTTGCAGATAAATAATTAATGCCGAGTTCCCTGCAATTAGAACAATCCCCCGCAACATCTCCTACTATCAGAAGATGTTTTTCTATGTCAGTAATATCTATTTCTTTCCAGACTCTTATAATATCCGGCATATTTAATTAAAAAAAGCCCCGCCCTTTTGAAAATATATTTAAGCGTTATTATCAAAAGGGCGGGGCAAAGATAGCTACTTACTCAAGCTTATGATAACTTGGTTACGTTAGCTGCCTGTTCTCCTTTTGGCCCCTGGACAATCTCAAACTCTACTTCCTGGCCTTCCTGCAGAGTCTTGTAACCTTCCCCCTGTATGGCTGTGTGATGCACAAATACATCTTTGCCATTTTCAGGAGTAATAAAGCCATAGCCTTTTTGATTGCTGAACCACTTTACTTTTCCTTTCTGCACCTTTACTACCCTCCTTCCATAAATTTACAAATCTACTAAATTATACACCACGATTCATTTTTTGTCAATACCGCTTGATGTTATTTATCGTCAGGAAGCTCTTCCGCAGCCTTTTCTTCATAATCATGAAAAATGTTCCTGGCCTTTATGTTATGATCCTTTTCGATGGCCCCCAGCCTTTGCTCCAACTCATGCTGCATCTTGAGCATAATCTTCACCACATCCGCTATAGGATCAGGCAGATTTCCATGTTCAAAATCCAATTCTAATTTTTCAGCGGTTTTCTTTTCAACTATCTTTCCAGGCACTCCAACCACAGTCGCGCCTATAGGGACATCTTTTACAACAACAGAGCCAGAACCTATCTTCGCGCCATCGCCTATCTTAATAGGCCCGAGTATACAGGCATTAGACCCTACTACGACGTTCTTTCCAAGAGTAGGGTGGCGCTTGCCTTTTTCAAGGTTTGTGCCGCCAAGCACAACGCCTTTATAAATAAGGCTGCCATCTCCTATTTCCGAAGTCTCTCCTATAACAACGCCCATGCCGTGATCTATAAACACACGCCTGCCTATATTCGCGCCAGGATGGATCTCTACCCCTGTGGTAAATCTTGCAAAATGAGAAACAAGCCTTGCAATTACATACATCTTTCTATTGTAGAGAAGATGCGCAATTCTATGAAACCACAGCGCGTGAATACCTGGATAGCAAAGCACAACTTCTAATATACTTTTTGCCGCAGGATCTTTATCAATTGCAGATTTTATATCTTCCGCCATTCTATCTAAAAACATATATTGCTCCCTTTATCAATCGCAGAAATACGCAGAAGCTGCTCCTCGTTCCACTCGGAGCAGACGCGGAAAAACGCAGAAATTAAATGTGAGTTTCAGCGTAGTTCCGCGTCGGTTGCGAGCACAGCGAGCAACTGCTTCCGCATAGTTCCGCGATTACTTCGGCAGCGTAAAATAAAAATGGCTTCCTTTTCCTAATTCACTTTTTACCCATATCCTGCCATTATGTAAATTCACTATATCTTTTGCTATAGGAAGCCCCAATCCAGTCCCTTCTTTTTTTTCAGTAGTAACGCGTGTAAACTTATCAAATATTTTATCAAGGCTATCAGGCGCCACTCCCTCGCCTGTATCAGAAATCTCTACCATTATTTCTTTTTCCAGATTAACGGTCTTTATTGTAATTGTTCCTGACTGAGGCGTGTATTTTATCGCATTGCTCAGAAGATTTACAAATATCTGAGCAACTTTATCCTTGTCAGCGCTAATCTCTGACAAATCCATGGCAAGATCTTTCTCTAGCCTTTGTTTTTTATCTTTTATTATCTTATCAAAAACCGCTAAATTTTCTTCTATTATATTGTTCATTTGAACAGGTTCTTTTTTTAATTCCATTTTCCCAGATTCTATCTTTGATATATCCAAGAGATCGTTTACAAGCCTTGAAAGCCTGTTGACTATGTTTATAGCCCCGTCTAGCATCTCTTTTTGAGCAGGCGCAACGCTCCCAAGCCCGCCCTTATTGACAAGGTCTACATTGCCTTTTATGATCATAAGAGGGGTCCTGAATTCATGCGCCACGTTTGCCACAAAGTCTGATTTTATCTTATCCAGCTGCTGCAATTTTCTATTTGCCGCCTCAAGTTCTATTTTCTTGGCAGCTATTTCTTTTTGCAGCCGCTCTCTTTCCTTCGCAGCATAAAATGCAGCCATGGCATTATGCATAATAACGGGAAGGCCCTTTTCAAAACCTTTCTCTCTTATTACATAATCATACGCGCCTTCTCGCATTGCCTGAGGCGCAAATTCCTTATCCTCGGCATCTGCCATCATGATGATTGGCCCTGATAATTCTTTATATTGCAAACCACTAAGTATTTCAAGGCCGTTCAAGCCAGAGATATCATACGAAAGAAGAATGATGTCAAACTTTTCTTCTTCTACCTTTTTAAGGACATTTTCTTCGCTCTGGAGCCAGGATATATCATAAGAGATGCCTGGCATACTGGAAAGCGCGTCATTTATTTTTGATATATTGGCGCTATTAAAATCTACTATCAATACTTTGATAACCTGTTCGTCCATATTTCAGATTGTAGGGACAGGACAATGTCCTGTCCCTACTTGTTTAATGCCCTTATTTTCTCAATATGCCTCAGGGTTTCTTCTTCTCCTGTTTTTACAAACTGCTTTATGAGATGAAAATCTATAGAAGTCGCGTCGCTTAAGACAGGATGAAGGCTCACGTCAGCTCTGCAGCAACTTATCTCTGCTATGCTGTATTCCATTGCCTGCATACTGGTCATTATGACATCGAATATATTTGGCATAAATACCTTTCTAAAAAATCTTGTGAGATGGACGCCTATCTTTTCATCAAAAGAACCCTGCCTCAATATATTTTCTTCTTCCTTTGCAGCCTCTTTTTGAGCCATATTCCTCTCGCATATATTCTTCGGGCCAGGCAGGACATTCACTGCTATCACTTTTTTTGCCCCGCTTTTAAAAAGCGCATCCACAGGCACAGGGTCTAAAATCCCGCCATCCACAAACATCCTCCCATCTTCCATTATAGGCTGAAATATTCCAGGAACAGCAATGCTTTTATAAACAGCGTCTAGAAGCTTGCCTTTATTAATTATAATTGTTTCTCTATTTGCAAGATCATAAACTATTATTTTAACAGGTATCTTTAAGTCTTCAAATGTTCTATCGCCCAGAATGGCCCTTAAAAATCTTCTCAATCTCCTGCCTGCAAGTATTCCGGATATCGGAAAAGTAAAATCCAATAACCTTATAATATTAAGCTTTATTTTCAATTTTCCGGAAATGTTTTCTATTTCCCTGGGGCTGAGGCCAATGCCCCACATCGCTGCTATAAGGGCTCCTATGCTTGCGCCTGAAACAACGCCTATGGGTATCTTTTCTTTTTCCAGCACATGCAAAACACCTATGTGAGCCAGGCCAAAAGCAGCTCCTGAACCAAGCGCAAGCCCTATTACATTTTTATTATCTGAGTTCTCCATAAAAAAAGAAGCCGATAAAGATTGATCGCCTTGCGCGACCCGGCTTAGCCCTGTATTGGGCATCATTTTTTAACTTTATCGGCTTCATATAAATTATAGCACACTTTGCGATAAAATCAAGCAGGGGACGATCAATGATCGTCCTCTACATTATGTTAAGATTTTATACACAACATCATGCTCTCTGACCTTTGACTTTACCTTTAATCCTATCTCCGCGCCCTGTTCAGCCTTCTGTATTGGCGCGTGGTCAAGTTGGATAGATTCCACTTTTTCTTTAAAATCAGACGTATGGCCTTTTATAACAATCTTGTCTCCGACGGATAAGCTGCCTTTTGTAAGCTTTACAACAGCTGCGTATACTTTTGGAAAATAATGCGTTATTATCCCCACTTCTTCAAGGGATGCGCCGCTAGGTATAGACAAAGCCTTCTTAGCGGGTTGTTTTTTGGCTGCAGCGGTTTTTTTCTTAGCCTTAGCAGCCGGTTTTTTAACAGCAATCTTTTTTGCCTTTTTTACAGGCTTCTTAACTGCTTTCCCTGCTTTCTTTTTCTTCATACCTACCTCCCAAATTTGTGAAACAAATTTGATCCCGAGCGGTCATGATTTTACTGTTCTGCCGCGAGGGGCGATTTTTTGTATAAAAACTCTCCAAACATCTTGCTGTACTTTGTCCAGCTGGAATCAGGATCGTTGTATGTCTTTACAAAATGCCTGAATCCATTTATCTTTGCGTCTAAGTTATCAATATGATGCAGTATAATTGCCTCAAAACACATTGGCCTTTTAGGCGAACCCCATTCCTGCTCTCCGTGATGGCTGAGTATTATATGCAGAATAAGATTTTTTAATTCTTCCGGGAACTCTGGTATTTCATCAATCGCTGCGCTCACAATATTTGCTCCAAGAACTATATGCCCTATCAGCCTGCCTTTATCCGTATAATAAAAGCTCCTCCTGTATGAAAGCTCTTCTATTTTCCCTATATCGTGCAGCGCAGTGCCACATAAAAGCAGGTCAAGATTTATGTCTTTATATTTCGAAGCGATCATTCTGGCAAGTTCAACGCATGCAAGCGTGTGCTCAATGAGGCCGCCTATATACGGGTGATGAAAATCGCTGGCAGCAGGAGCGGTCCTGAATTTTTCAGATATGTCTTTATCTGAAAATATGTTGCGCATCAGCGCCTTAAGATGAGGATTTTTAACTGACTCCATTTCAGATAAAAAATCCTTAAACATCTTATCTCTATTTTTATCTGATACAAGCATGTAAAGCGAGATGTCTACTGATTTATCGCTTGTTTTCTCTATGGAGTCTATCTTTAATTGGGGATAATTTTTGTAGTATTCAACCTTTGCCTTTACTTTAATAAAGTCATCCACGCTGAAAGAGTCGAATAATGATTTTAAGGCGTCCCATTTCCTGCAATCCACCATGCCTGTCTTATCGGAAAGTTCAAGCGCTATATACGGATTGCCGTTCTTGGTGACATCAAAAGACTTTTCTCTTACAAGATAAACCGACTCTACCACTTCTCCTTCTTTCAAATCGCTGATAAATCTATGAGCCATAAATGGATTATATACCTAACATAATTTGTTTTCAACAAAAAATATAGCTGTAGGGGGCAGGCATGCCTGCCCCCTACTATTTCTGTTTAGAATAAAAATTATTTATAACCTCTACAACCTCTGCGGGATTATCTACAATACAGAACATATCCATGTCGCTTTCTGATATACGGTTTCCATTAAGCATTGATTTTTTAATCCAATCCATCAAGCCTTTCCAGTATCCGCTTCCTACCAGCACCACAGGAAACATTTCTATCCTCTGCGTTTGTATAAGGGTTATGGTTTCAAAAAATTCATCCATAGTCCCGAATCCGCCTGGAAATATTACAGATGCCTTTGCGTATTTCAAAAACATCACTTTTCTGCAGAAAAAATACCTGAACTCCAGAAGTTTTGTTATAAATCTATTCGGTTTTTGCGCTACAGGCACTTGTATATTAAGGCCTATTGAGGAAGAACCTCCTTTTTTAGCGCCTTTATTCGCTGCCTCCATTATACCCGGGCCAGCTCCTGTAATTATCGCATAATCGTCTTTAGCCAGTAAAAATGCGGTTTCTTCTGCTAACTTATAATATTTATCGCTTGCTTTTGCCCTGGCTGAGCCAAATATAGTAACAGCAGGCCCTATCTTGGCAAGCTCCTCAAAGCCTTCCACAAACTCAGACATAATCCTGAATATGCGCCACGGGTCCTGCGTGGTAAAATCATCTTTTTTTATTAGCATGCTTTCCCCCTCTGTGTTAACTTCACTATTGCTTCTCGATTCTGCGTGCATATATAGTTTGCATGGCCGCTCGAAGAATACTGTTCGAACGGTCATTTTGGCTATGCATGTAATCAGAGTCGAGAACTTCTGCGTGTTTACACGCAATTATTCTATTGCCTTATTCATATAGTCATTAAAATCTACTTCGCCTGAAAGCTCCTGCTTAACCATGCGTATGCGGTCTGCAACATATGGGTGAGACCGGTAGCTGGTGTACGGCCTTATAGGCAATATCTTGTCAGCCTCCTGAAGCTTTTTAAGGAGGCTCACAACTGCCCATGGGTCATAACCTGCTTCTTTTAAATACTTGATTGCCAATTTATCAGCCAAGGCTTCATCTTCTCTTGAATAGGACATTATAAGCTGGCCAAACGCGGAGTCAATGTGCCCTGCATCCTGCCTGCCAGCCCCTGTAACAACCATTAATATGCGCAGTATATCATAACCAACGCTTCCCTGGAGCCTCTTTACTGAATGCCTCGCAACCACATGCGCTATTTCGTGGGCAATAACAGCCGCGAGCTCGTCGTCTTTGGAAACTTTGTCCACAAGGCCCTTAAAGACAAAGACATAACCTCCAGGCAGGGCAAAGGCATTAATATCTTCCTTATCTATTACCCTGAATGTGTATTTCACTTCTTTCCTGTCGCTGACAGAAGCTATTCTTTGGCCTACTTCATTAACCCGCTCTGTCATCAATGGATCAGGGTCCAACTTAATCTCTTTATTTTTTTCAATACTCTCCGCAATGCTTTTTCCGATATTCACTTCTTTCTGAGTATCTACAAAAAAAATGTCTTCCTTGCCAGTGGCAGTATTATATTCCCGTGTTGCGCAGCCTGACGCAATGCTCATTAACAATATTATAAAAACAATACCCCATCTTTTCATATAGAATAAGTGTATGCTAAAAAAAGTGTAACGTCAAACATATTTTATTTGAATATCACGATAACTGCGGCGAGAATGAAAAACAGGGCTGCTGTGGATAGCTTGACAAAGCCAAAGTGCTTTTGCATGAATTTGGAAAAGGTGCTTGAGGTAGCGCCGAAAAGGCCCAGGATAAATACAATTATTAGCGGGGTTATAAATGCAAGGTTGTAAACCAATAGATACATTAAAGCTGGCATATGTTTGTCAGGCATTCTCAAAACATATGCTATTGTAGGTAAATACATTTGCCCTGTGCAAATAGACTCCAGGATAGATACCATAAAACCTGTGGTAAATGCAATCCATGCTATTCTTAATAAGGCCCTCCTTCCGCTCTTCTTATCCGGCCTGAAATCTCCGCCTATAATAGAATGAATCTTGTTCTTTATTGACTGCGGAAGCTGCAATATGCTGGTCTTCGCATCTTTTGTTTTTCTGAATTTAAAATAATCTATCACACTTAATATGCCCAGGAGAAACGCGAAGCTTCCTATTAAAATGTTAATCGTCAGCGCTAGATAGCCGAAAGCGCTCAAAGACCTCAGGAATCTGAAAATCCCAAGCCCTATCAAAAAATACGCCATAAACACCGCTATCGTAAAAAAGATACCCGCAAGAATCATTTCGCGTTTCCTGTAGCCTATAAAAGCCAGAAATGATATAAAAAATACGATTGTAGTAAAGGCGCATGGATTTATGCCATCAAGAAATCCAGCCATGCCTATTGTATAAGCTTTGAATGATGCGAATCTGGAAAGCATCAGCGACTCTACTACGCTGGGCGCCTGATACGCAGCAATATCCTCTTTTGTAAGGCCGCTTGTTTTTGAATCGCGCGGCTCTGAAAGCGCCTTTTCTATAACCTTATCCAAGCCTGCCTTTATCTTTTCCTTACCCATCAATACATATTTCGAAACAATTATTTCAGGCACATATCCGCCTTCTACTCCGTATAATTTTTCAAGGCGCGCCATCTGACCATAATTTCTCGAAATGCCTATATCATATTTTTCTATGGCTATTTTATTCCCATATTTTTCTTCAATCCCTGGAAGCACATCCCTTTCAACTTCCATGCAAGATCTGCAGCCAACCGCGTAAAAAACAAGCACCATTAATGGCTTATCATGCGCCAGCATATTGTCAGCTTCAGTCAAAATCGGCTTTTTCTCCTGGATAACCTTTCTTGCTATCGTAACAGGCCTCTC
>Ga0210019_1004860_pt1 | contig 11460 bp, 6 predicted proteins | sample CryGeyCG2114_020_2_FD_183969 | JGI IMG/M metagenome (GOLD analysis project Ga0210019, IMG submission 183969) | Groundwater microbial communities from aquifer - Crystal Geyser CG11_big_fil_rev_8/21/14_0.20 (SPAdes) (version 2) | ecosystem: Environmental > Aquatic > Deep subsurface > Groundwater ...
AATAAATCGCGAATCGCTCCATCGATTCCTTTCAGGGTCCAACGCGCGAACCGGGAGGACGGGCCCCGCCGGTGGGCCTGCTCGTCGTAACCGATAAAATTGATATGAACCGTGGGCAGGCCCCGCATCAGGTCCATTTTCCCGCCAATGGTGACCAGTTCGCGAAGCAGGATGCAGATCGCGATGCGAATGGGAACGAACTTGAGTTCCTGTCCCAGCGATTTTCCCGCGATGATGCCCCGAAGAAAGTCACCCAGCGCCAGGATGATTTCCAGGACCAGGAGACCGATCAACCGCGCAATGGCGGGCGCGTGGGACAGGACGAGGATCGCGATGGCGAAAGGATTGACGGCGCGCAAAAGATCGAGCCAGCCGAAGGTCGCGGGGCAGAAATGAGATTCGGCCGCGCCGCCGGAAAAAATACCGGTATAACTGCTTCCTTCCTTGAGCAGGCCTTCGTGCTTCTTTTCAAGCCGCTCCTGAATCGCGGCCACCGGTTCGGGATCGAACATGCGGGCGACCCGGCCCGTTTTGCGGTTCAAAAAACTGAATGCGGGCACGGCGCATTTTTCCCCGTAAAACAGTTCGGCCTGGAATCCCGGGGTGCTTGAGGGTTGACCGGAATACAGGGTATGCAGGTGGTAACCTTCTCTCCGCAACAGGGAGTTGAGGAAGGGCATTTCTCCTCTTTCGAGGGATCGTTCCAATTGGTTGCGGGACAGCCCGTCGATCTGGATCAACAGAAGGCCCGGCCGGGTTTCGGTTCCCGTGGACCGCGAAAGTTTGAGGAGCCGGATCCCCCATTCACTGCGGCTCAGAAACAACCGGCATTTTCGGATGACTTGCTCCAGCCGTTCAACCATCGCGGGAAGAATTCTGTGAAGGGGGGATGAAGGCCGCTCCGGCGGCATGGGCGCGATTGAGCCAGATCTCCCATTCGCTTTCGATCATACGCATCGCCCCGCTCCACATGCTGTCTTCAATCTCCCGCTTTTCGGGATCGCTCTTGAGGAGGCCTTCGTATAGTTCAAGCGAGCGGGACGCGCACCGGTCCAGGGAGAATTGCCGGGCGGTGGTTCGGGCCGCCTCCCGAAGCGTTTCCTTTTCCTTCCCGGTTTTGGTGTAAATCCAATGCAGGGCGGAAGCGAACGCATCGATGGTTTCATGGTACACCAGGTGGCCGTTCAGACCCGATTGCACCACTTCCCGGGCTCCCGGCGCGTCCAGAGCCACCACGGGGCAGGATGCCGCCAGGGCTTCGGTCAGCACCATACCCTGGGTTTCGGTTTTCGAGGCAAAGGCGAACACCTCCATCGCATGGTAGGCGTCGACCAGATCGCCGCCGACCAGGGTTCCCGTAAGGACCAACCGGTGCAACAACCGGGCTTCCCCGAACCGGGCCAAAATCCGTTCCTTGGAGGGGCCTTCGCCGGTAACGAGGAACCAGGCGGATTCGCATTCTTCAAGAAACCGAAGGACGGCGCGGGCGAGGAAATCGAGATTCTTTTCCGGCGCGAGCCGGCCCACGTGGCCGACGAGAAAGGCATCGGGGGGAATGCCGTACCGTTTTCGGAATTTCGTCCCGTCCCCTTTCGAGAATTGTTCCAGATTGACTCCGGTGGGGACCGCCTCGACCGGAGTCCGGGTTCCACGGGTCTTGATCAGGGAGGCGATGCTTTCGCTGGGCGCGAACACCAGGTCGCACAGGTTCGCGTAACCGGTGGACAGTTCCACCACGAAGCGTTGCAGTTCGGGAGAATCTCCGGGCACATAATGGGTATACTGTTCGTACAGGGTGTGATGGGTGAAGACCAGAGGGGCATTTTCCCGCGCCGCCAGGAGAAACGCCGTATCGCCCAGCAGGAACGGATGATGTGAGTGGACGATGTCTGGAACGAAATCATCCAGCGCCACCGTGAGCAGGCCGGGAATGGGAATGCGGACCGAAAAATCGCTCCCGTTGAATTGCTGGATGGCGGGCACGCGAATGACGTCTTCTTCCCATTCAGGCGCGCCTTTGAAGATCGGTGCGATCACGATCACCCGATGGCCTCTCCGGCGGTACTCTTTTGTGAAAGCTTCGACCGATTTCGCAACCCCGCCGACATGGGGAGAATAGGTGTTGGTGACCATCAGGATATTCATTCTTCTTCCCCACGGCAATTATCGGTCCCGGAGCGACGGCCGGGTGTATTTACAGGAGGCCTTGACTTACTCCGGGCAACTTGCAAATATACCGGCTCGGTTTTCATTATAGTTTTTTTCCTTTTCCGCCCTAGTAAAATTTTGGGCGGCGTTTTCAGGCGCAATTCCATGAGTGAGGAAGTTTCCAATGAGCAGGCTCCCCAGGAAAACAAGGGGGGATTTTTTTCCCGGTTGAAACAGGGGTTGACGAAGACCCGCGAGTCCATGGCGGGGGGCATCGGCAAGCTCTTCAAGGGAAAGGGAGAGGTGGGTCCCGAGTTACTCGACGAGCTGGAAGAATCGCTCCTGCTCGCCGACGTGGGGACCCGCGCCACCGAGTTTATCCTGGACGAACTGAAACGGGGGGTCCGGGACGCGGGGCACCGGGAGCGTCAGGACGTGATGGCGCATCTGAAACGGTTGATGGTGGAGATCCTGGAAGAGAACCAGCGCGCGATCGAATTCCCTTCGGGGATGCCGCTGGTCCTGCTCGTCATCGGGGTCAACGGTTCCGGCAAGACCACCACCATCGGGAAACTGGCGGCCCGCTGGAAAATGGACGGGAAAAAAGTGGTGCTGGGCGCGGGCGACACGTTTCGTGCCGCGGCGATCGAGCAGTTGCAGGAATGGGCGCGCCGGACGGATATCCCCTGCATTCATCAGAAAAGCGGGGCCGATCCCTCGGCGGTCGCTTACGATACCGTCCAAGCGGCGGTGAACCGCAAATTGGATGCGGCCATCATCGACACCGCCGGCCGGTTGCAGACCAACGTCAATCTGATGGAAGAACTGAAAAAGGTCAAGCGGGTGATCGGCAAGGTATTGCCTTCAGCCCCGCATGAAACGCTCCTGGTGCTCGATGCCTCCATCGGGCAGAACAGCCTTTCCCAGGCCCGGTTGTTCCATGAAGCCCTGAGCATCGACGGGCTGGTCATGACCAAGCTCGACGGAAGCGCAAAGGGAGGCGTGCTCCTCAATCTTTCCCGCGAGTTGGGGATACCCGTCCGCTACGTGGGAGTGGGGGAAAAAGTGGAGGACCTCCAGGAGTTCAATGCGAAGGCCTTTGTCGAAGCCCTGGTGGGAGAGTAACCGGTTTCGCTATCCGATTTACAAAGCGACCAGGTGTCCCTTTTTAGCGCGTTCTTTGCGGATCAACTCAAACTGTTTCTCCATGACAAACCGGTGGATGTTCTCCCGGTCTTCTTCGTCCATGGCCTCGGAATAACGGTACCGGGCGACGCGCCGCTTCCCATCCGGATGCGGGGTTTGCGTCACGAGGCGCATTTCGGTGTAAATGTGAATATGCTCTTTCAAGGGTAGATACAGCGAAATTGTGACCGGTTCCCCACTTTCGGGCGTGTAACCTTGCGGAATGGCGCAGGACAGTCCGCTTGCGCTCAGGTTTAATATCGTTATCCCATAGATAGTCCCCTCCCGGGTAATGATGGCCGCATCGAGAGCTTGCAACGAGGCCAGATTCAACCGGTAATCATTTCTTTGATCCTGCTCCGGATCGTAAGCTCCCCTCACCGGAACGTTGCCCAGGTATTTCTCGACCCACGAGTTTACCAGGGACTCCTGGGGCAAAGCGGTATTCGTCGAAAATCCCAAGCTCGACATAAGGCGTCCTTTCTGAACATCTCTTTAAAAATCGGTACCTGCTGACGTCGGAAAATTGGCAGGTTGGTATTTATTTTTTAATGAGCAAGAAATATGCCAGGGAAAGGGATTCGAGGGAGGAGGGGAGGAGCCTTATTTTAAAAGGCAATGACAGCCTTCGAGTTGGATGGGAGGACGAGGGGGAAGTAAGAAAGGGGACATTTCTTCCCCGGGGGGGCGAAATTTCCCGCAGGCCGGGAAAGATCAGGGAAGAATTTTATGGATGGTTTCGAGGAGATGTTTATAGTTTCCGGGTTTGGTAAAGAAATCCCGGACACCGAGTTCCCGGGCTTCCGAGGCAAGCCGCGAGTTTTCTTCGATACTGGTGAGCATGATCACGGGAATTTGCTGATGGTGTTCCCTCAACCAACGGAGAAATTCCATTCCGCTCACCTGGGGCATCAAAACATCGACCACAGCCAGGTCGGGGGGATTCTCGGTCACCCGATCGATGGCTTCCCTCCCATTGGCCGCCAATTGAATCGCGTAACCCTCTTTTTTGAGAATCCGGGATACCAGCGTTCGCGAGAGGTGGTCATCATCGACGACAAGAATTGTTTTCGGGGAGAGCATGGGTGGTTTTCCGGACAGGGACAAGGGTTGTTCGAAATTTCCAGAGAGATCATTCACGGACAAACAGGAAATCGCCTCCGTCGTGGCCGGAGTCACGGATAACACTGTAAACGGGGGTTTGAACCGCGTGGCCTGCCACCGACTCTTTGATGTGGTTATAAAACAATTCCTCGGCGGTAAATAACTTCCCTTCGATTTGATTCAAGGCATTGAGAAGGACCTGCGCGAAAATGGAATGCCCTTCACCTCCCGAATCAGCCACGGGTTCGTTGCCGCCGCTCGCCATCAAGGTGCGAGAAGATTTGTTGAGCATCTTTTCAAGATATTTGCCGCGAGCGGCCTTGGAATTCATGTCGGTGTCCAGGCTCCGGGTCATGGTGCCGGAATAACAGGAATCGGCGACGATCAAGATATGGGCGGATGAGAAGCGCTTGATATTGGAAGTGATCCGTTCCGCCAAAATCCAATTGGTGTCGTCATCACGTTTTGCGTCCACCGGCAACCAGTAGGCTTTGTCGGAGGTTTTATCGAATTCCCCGTGACCGGCGTAATAAATCAGGAAGCTGTCCCGGGCTTCCAGCATACCCCGGATTTTATTGATGCGCTCCAGGATATCGGCCCGCTTCGCGTCAAGAAGCACCTCCGTCTCAAACTTGTATTTCTCCCGCAAGACCTTTTCGATTTCCCGGGCGTCGTTTTGGGCTGTTTCCAGTTTGGGAAGGTACTGGTAATTGTTGTTCCCGATGATCAAAGCATAGAACCGGCCGAAGTTACCTTGGTCCCCCAGCTTGGCGGGCGCGACCATTTCGGTTTTAGGATTCCGGTTGATGGTGAAAGTCTTCCGGCCGATATTTTCCCGGACATCCATGGCCGTAATGATAATTTCATTCTCGCCGACTTTGAGGAAGACGTCGGCGGTGAAATGTCCCTCCTCATCCAGTGAGGTGGTTTGCCCGTTTACCTTGACCTCGGCGACCCCGCTGGGATCGGTTGCCTTGCCCGTGATTTTCGTTGCAGAACGGTTCTCGACCACCTGGACTCCCCGTTCAACCTTGTGGGAGGTGATGATGACGGAAGGAGGGGTGATGTCGCTGGGATGGGGAGGAGTCCCCGACGACAGGGAATCGGATCCGGCGGATTCCAGTTTAAGGGCGTCGGAATGTATCCAGCCAACAGGCTCGCCCTGCTGGGCCACCTGCATCCAGCCGGAAGGCAGTTGGCCAACAACCTGAACGATTCCTCCTAGGGCAATGCTTTTGATTTTATGGGAATCGGGGAAGGGCCGACGTCTCACCCCGGCCGACGAAACAACCACTCGGTACCTTGCGTTCATGGGTTTGAGGCCGGATAAAATGCTTGCCCACTCTTTCGAGTCGTCCTTGTAGGCGGTTCCTTCTATGACATATTCATTGTCAAAACAAAATCCGGTTTGATCGATGTGAGGTTCGATGGTTTTTTGGACCCGTATATACTGGGCTCCCATTTCCGCGGCCCGGTTCTTCAACAGGTTAAGGCTCGCCTCATAAGTGCCTCTCAATCCATATCCTCCGCACCCGTTCCCGCTATGAACTTTTATGGGACCAATTTCCGAAAATCGTTGGTCGGGGACTTCCTCCCCGATTTCAACCTGGGTTCCTTTTTCAGAAACCGGTGGCGCGGTTGTCACACACCCAACCGTGAACGATAAAAGGCAAACGGCAAGGGCTGAAAGAAGAATGCCGGTTACAGGCAAAGGCCTTGAAGGAAAATGATCGATGGGAGAGGTCATGGAAGGTTGGATCGAGAAGGGTAATAAGAGCGTCTTAACCTTATGCTTTCCTAACAGGCTTATCCCCTGGATTGATCTTCCCCGGCCTCCACGGGCGCTCATAATCTTTCCGCGAGAAATTTCATCTTGTTAGACACCTTAAATTGTTTCGCCTATGCAAATCACCTATGCATCTGGCTCGGAGGACCTGAAGCCGAACAAATTGTATCATAATTTCTTGACGATTCTACGGGCGGAGAATATTTGCTCCATTCCAGGGATGGGGTCAGGCGGGAGGAGGGAAAGCGATGCTGAGCCTGTTGTCAATGGCAACTGTCCCGGGGACCGTGCATCAGGGAGTGGACAGGATTTCCACGAGACCTTCAAGGGGAATGCCCACCCAGGCCGGTCGATTGTCCAACTCGTACCGGATCTCGTAAAGGGCCTTTTCGATGATGAACAGGTTCAGGAGGCCCTTCGCATGTTCCGGATCGGTAGGATAGGAAGGACAGTCCCGCATTTCTTCCTGGTACCGGGCGAGAAAGGTCTGGGAAGAAAGATTCTGCCAAATGCGGATGTGGGGTTCCAGGAGGGCGAGATCGTGCGGCCGTTCCCGGATGATTTCATAGAGCGAGGAGTAAGCGGCGTAATTGAAGGAACGAAGCATGCCGGCCACGTCCTTCACGGGCGAATGTTTCATTTTGCGTTCCCGCGCCGGGCGGGCGGGCTCGCCCTCGAAGTCGATGATGATCACGTCGTTTTCCGCCAGCAGGACCTGGCCCAGGTGATAATCCCCGTGGAACCGGGTTTTGGCGGCGGCGAATTCCTGTTTCTTCAAGGATTCGAGACGGCGAACCAGGTTCTTTTTCGCCGCGAACAGTTTCTTCAGGTTTTCCTGAATGTGTTCGGGGAAGCCTTTTTTGCGGCGGCGGATTTTCTCAAACGTCTGGTTGGCCTCCTTCAAGACCTTGCGAACCCATGCGGCGCTGTCCTGGCTTCGAATCGGTTCCGGATCGAAATTGCGGTTTCCGGTTTTACAGGCCAGCGCCCGGTGCAATCCCGCCGTTCTCCGTCCCAGGGTTTCCATGAGAAATAAATAGGATTGGTGCCATTCCTCCGGAGGGGGAGGCGGGTCCTGGCGGTGATTCATCAGGCAATCTTCAAGAAAACGCTTCAAATAATCCTGGGTATGGCTCCACAAATCCCCCTGATTTTTGACATAAGACTGAACGAGGGCCAGAGTTACCGAGTTTCCCGGCGTGGTTTCCAGTTCCAGCGCTCCCGCCAGCGGCACTACGTTTTTGAAAGGGGAAACCTCGGTGAGAAATTGCCCCATTTCCTGTTCCGGGCTCAGTCCTTCCTGGATATGCCTGCATCCTTTCACGAACAGACGGTCTCCCAGAATTACGGTGGTGTTGCTTCCCTGCGTTGCGGGACGCCGGACTTCCAACTGGCCGATTTCCTCCACCGACAGTTCCTGAAGATGGGAACTCGAGCGGAATTTCAATCGACCGGGACCGAAGGGAACCTCGCGTTTTTCGCGCATGGCCTGAATCAGTTCCCGGCAGAAGGTTTCGTCGGCGAAAGAATCGAAGAGGATTCCCATGCGCGCGTGTTCCCGGACCTTGGACAAGGTATAGATCCACAAATGCCGGAACAATCCTTCCTCTCCCGGGTCCCACGCGATGGAGAGAGGAAGCAGATACGTTTGCGCTCCTTTTTCCGGCGTATCGACCTGAAGCAGGCATAGGATCCATTTTCCGGGTCCGGATTTCCATTCTTCCATAAACTGGATCTTGATCTTCTCGATGGTTTCTCCCTTCGCGGCGAACCAGCGTTGTTCGGGAAGGAACTGGGTCAGGATCGGTTTCTCCAGTTGTTTGCGCAGGTTCTGGCCGGAGCTTTTTTGCGTGCCCTCCAGCTTGTCGGGGAAAAAGCTGTCCTGGCTTTTGAAGAGAACCAGCACCGGGAGTTCGAGAGGGGGAAGCCGGTCCTCATGCCAGGAAGGGACCTCCACCTCGGTCTTGAGCAAAAACCAGTAGAAGCCGTGTCCGGCCAGGGTAAGAAGGTAGGGTAGCTCGCCGATGGCCGGGAAGGACGTTCGCCCCAGCATTTCGACGGGGACGCGCCCGGTGAATTCCGAAAGGTCGAGTTCCACGGGCTGGGCCGAGCGGGACAGGTTGGCGACGCACAGAAGGATGTCGGAATTGTGACGCCGCAAATAGGCCAGAATTTTTCGATTGCCCGGCCGCAGGAATTCGCAGGTGCCGCGGCCGAATGCCTGGGTGGTCTTGCGGACGGCGATCAGATGCTTGATCCAGTTGAGGAGTGAAGAGGGGTTCCGGCTTTGCGCCTCCACGTTGACCACCTCGTACCCATAAATGGGATCCATGACGGGAGGCAAATACAGTTTTTGCGGATCGGCTTTGGAAAATCCCGCGTTTCGATCCGGGCTCCATTGCATCGGCGTGCGCACCCCGTTGCGGTCCCCCAGGTAGATGTTGTCTCCCATCCCGATCTCGTCGCCATAATAAATGATGGGCGTCCCCGGCATGGACATGAGGAGACTATTGAGCAGTTTGACCTTGTCCAGGTCGTTATCCATCAGGGGCGCCAGCCGTCGCCGGATTCCCACGTTGATACGCATACGGGGATCGGCGGAATACATCCTGTACATGTAATCGCGTTCCTGGTCGGTCACCATCTCCAGCGTCAACTCGTCATGGTTGCGCAGAAAGATGGCCCATTGGCAGATTTCGGGTATATCGGGAGTCTGATTCATGATCTCGGTGATGGGGTGACGGTCCTCCAGGGCAACGGCCATGAAGACCCGCGGCATGAGCGGGAAATGGTAGGCCATGTGGCATTCGTCCCCGGTGCCGAAATATTCCCTCACGTCTTCCGGCCATTGATTGGCCTCGGCCAGGAACATGCGGTTCTTGTAATGCTCGTCCACCACTTTGCGGATCTGACGGATCACGGCATGGGTTTCGGGAAGGTTCTCGTTGTCCGTTCCTTCCCGGACGCAAAGGTAGGGAACCGCGTCGAGCCGCATCCCGTCCACCCCCATGTCAAACCAGAACCGCATCACGCGGATGACGGCTTTCACCACCTGCGGGTTGTCGTGGTTCAGGTCGGGCTGGTGGGAAAAAAAGCGGTGCCAGTAATAAGCCTTGGCCACCGGATCCCATCCCCAGTTGGAGGTTTCCGTGTCGGTGAAAATGATCCGGGTTTCTGGAAATTTCTTATCCGTGTCGCTCCAGACATAGAAATCCCGTTTGCTCGATCCCGGCAGGGCCCGGCGCGCCGCCTGGAACCAGGGGTGCTGGTCGGAGGTGTGGTTGATGACAAGTTCGGTGATGACTTTGAGTCCGCGCTGATGCGCTTCCCGCACGAAATTCCGGAAATCTTTCCTGGCCCCGTAATCGGGATTGATATTGCGGTAGTCGGCGATATCGTACCCATCGTCTTTAAGCGGCGAAGGATAAAACGGAAGGAGCCAGAGCGTATTTACGCCCAGGTTTTGGACGTAGTCGAGTTTCTCGATCAATCCCTTGAAGTCCCCGATGCCGTCGTTATTGCTGTCGTAGAAAGATTTGATGTGGATCTGGTAAATGATCGCGTCGCGGTACCAGAGCGGATCGTCCTGCCAGGCCTGGGTTTGGGTCAGGTCATTCATGGCGCGCCTTCGGCTCAGAGGTAGTATTCAAAATCCTTTTCCGTGTGAATCCGCCGCCGGATCAGGAAAATGTGGGCCGGGCAGACCCCCGGATTCAGTTCGACGAAATTGCGCGAGCCGTGCCAGAGGTAGCGGCTGTCGGACAGCAGATCGTGGGCCTGGTAGGACCCCGTGGCGTCAAGGCCCAGCACGCGGCAGTCCAGATGCAACCAACCCGACTGGGTATGAAACGGATCCAGGTTCACCACAACGAGAATCACGTTCTTCAGGTCTTCCGTGTTTTTGCTGTAACAGATCATTTCCGGATTGTCCACGCTGTGAAAGTGGAGATTCCAGTCCCGGTGAAGCGCGGGGTTCTCCTTGCGGATCCAGTTGACCCGGGAAATAAAATCCGTGAGATTGCCGGGACAATGGTAATCCCAGACCCTGATTTGATATTTCTCCGAGTCGAGATATTCCTCGCTTCCCTGTTGCAACGGGCGGTGTTCTATCGTTTCGTAAGGCGGACCGTAAATTCCGTAATTGGCGCAGGCGGTGGCGGCAAGTACGAGGCGGGACTGAAATGCCGGCCGGCCCCCGATCTGCAGAAACTCGTTCAGGATGTCCGGAGTGTTGGGCCAGAGGTTGGGACGAAAGTATTCACGCCCGTCTCTCTTGGTCAGTTCATGGAGATACTGGTACAGTTCCTCCTTGGTGTTGCGCCATGCGAAATAGGTATAGGACTGGCTGAAACCGAGCTTGGCCAACCGGTGCATGAGCTTCGGGCGGGTAAACGCCTCGGAGAGAAAAATCGCTCCGGGGTGTTCTCTTTTGATCTCCCCGATCACCCACTCCCAGAACGGAAAGGGTTTGGTGTGCGGATTGTCCACGCGGAAGATGTGAATCCCCTGCCCGATCCAGAACAGAAACACGCTTTTCAACTCCTCCCATAGTTCCGTCCATTGTTCCGACTCGAAGTGGAAGGGATAAATGTCCTGGTACTTTTTAGGGGGATTCTCGGCATACTGAATGGTGCCGTCGGGATGCCAGCGGAACCATTGGGGATGTTCCTTGACGTAGGGATGGTCCGGCGAACATTGGAATGCGATATCCAGGGCGATGTGGAGCCCGAGGTCTCTGGCCTTGCCAACCAGGTTGCGGAAATCTTCCAGCGATCCCAGGTCCGGATGGATGGCCTTGTGTCCCCCTTCGTCCGATCCGATGGCCCAGGGACTGCCGGGATCTCCCGGCCGGGGTGTGAGGGAGTTGTTTCTTCCTTTGCGGATGGCGCGGCCGATGGGATGGATCGGCGGAAAATAGACGACGTTGAACCCCATATCGGCGATGCGTTGCAGTTGCGCCTCACAATCCTTAAAAGTGCCGTGCCGCCCCGGATGCGAGGTGCAGGACCGGGGAAACAATTCGTACCAAGCGCTGAACCGCGCGATTTCGGGGTCCACCAACACCCGGAGGGGGGCATCGGGACAGGAGGCGTGCCGTCGATCGGGATAATGGGCCATCAACCCGGACAAGTCCGGGTCGAGCGCCGCGTTCCGGATTTCCTCCGGATTGGCGGCCTGGGTCAGCCGTTTCTTCCACGCAAGCAGTCGTTCGCGGTCGTGTTTTTCGGCCCGGCGGG
>Ga0210019_1004863_pt1 | contig 11452 bp, 11 predicted proteins | sample CryGeyCG2114_020_2_FD_183969 | JGI IMG/M metagenome (GOLD analysis project Ga0210019, IMG submission 183969) | Groundwater microbial communities from aquifer - Crystal Geyser CG11_big_fil_rev_8/21/14_0.20 (SPAdes) (version 2) | ecosystem: Environmental > Aquatic > Deep subsurface > Groundwater ...
TTTCTAGAAAAAGAGTTGCTATGGATATCACATTCTAAACATGGACTAAAAACCTAGCTTTGGGAACTTGTATTTAAGGTAAGTGAAGTTTAAATAATTAACAAAATCTTGTGCAGTTTTATCAACACTCGGAATGTATATATTATGCCACTTATTGTCCGATTATGGTATGTGATATCCATATTTGTTGACCACCAATTACAAGTACTTGTTTGTATCCTTTTTTTTCAAGATCATTTAATAATGTCTCTAACTCACTTTCAGAATAAACAATACTATCTGTGTCTATATAAATACTTTTATCTCTTGTTAAAACAACATTTAAAGCCTTTTCAAATGGCAAAGATTCTTTATTAACCTCTGCAGTTTTTCTACCCATAATAACAACGCCATGGTTTTTTATCTCCTGCTCAAATATTGGATAATCAATATCTAAAACCCAATCACTACTTCCATCTTCTTTTCCAATAAATCCGTTAATTGTTATTTCCATAAAATAATTATATTATCTGAGATATCATTATTTGAAATATAAAATTAAATCTACTTGACTACTCCACTTATCCACAATAGATTATATAATCATGGATAAAAATAAAATTTGGAAAGTTGTTTTAGCAGAACTAGAAATTGATACTGATGTGTCTCATTTCAAAACTATTTTTAAACATTCAACAGTAGTTGAATTTAAAGATAATCTTTTTGATATAAGTGTGCCTTCTGATTATTCAAAAAAGTTAGTAGAAAATAAATACCAAGATAAAATATTATCTATTATTAACCGCCTAACAGATAATCAAAATGTTTTAAGAATTAATGTTAAAGAGTTAGAAGATACGAGACAAAAAACTTACAGAGATTTTTCAGATACCCCTATGTTTGAAAAATTAGAACAAGCATCGTATGTAAAAAGTGAGGGGCTTTACCCACAGTTTACTTTTGACAAATATATTGTTGGATCACATAACAGACTAGCCCATGCGGTAGCACTTGCTATTACAGAAAACCCAGGAAAGGTATATAATCCATTTTTTTTATATTCTCAGGTCGGCCTTGGTAAAACACATTTGATTCAGGCTATTGGTAACCAGATACATTTTAAATTTCCTGAAAAAAAGATTGTTTATGTTTCGGGAGAAGATTTTGTTAACCAATTAGTTGAGGCAATTAGAGGTACAAACAATAAAGGAAAAGAGTTTAGAGAGAAATATAGAAAAGTAGATGTATTAATAATAGATGATGTTCATTTTTTAGCAGGCAAAGAGGCTACACAAGAAGAGTTTTTCCATACTTTTAATTCGTTACACATGGCAAACAAACAGATTATATTAACCTCAGATAGACCACCAAAAGATATAAAAAAACTAGAGGATAGGTTAACCTCAAGATTTTCTGCTGGTATGATGGCAGATATCCAGATACCAGATTACGAAACTAGAATTGCTATTTTACAAAGCAAAAACGATCAGATGGCGGTTGATGCAGAACAAGATGTATTAAATAAGATTGCAGAGATAATTGACACTAATATTAGAGAGCTTGAAGGAGCATTTTTACAGGTTGTAACAGCAGGTAGGTCAAGAGGGCAGCCTCTTTCTGTTAGTTTTGTTGAAGAAGTATTAAAGGGAATAAAAAATACAAGAACAACCACCTCGGTTAATGATATTGTAAAAGCTGTTTCAAGTTATTATGATGTCAAAATTGCTGATATTAAAGGGCAACGAAGACAAAAACACATCTCACAAGCAAGACAAATCTGTATGTATCTAATGAGAGAGGTAACTAACACTCCTTTTGAGACTATTGGTGATATTTTAGGTGGAAGGGACCATTCTACTGTTATGCATGGGGTTAATAAAATTGGTAAAGAAACAGGTGATAATAACATGTTGAAAACTGACTTAAAAAATATCGTAAAAAACTTACAAGTTGTGGAATAAAAAAGTTTTCAACAAAAACTAGTTTTTAACAACACTTTATCCACAAAAACTATTAACAAACTTTAAGCACTGCAAACAAATAGTTTTGATTAGTTTTTTGTTTAGATTAATCAAATAACTTTTCCACAAATTTAAAATAGGTTAATTGGTATTAATAGTAGTTTTTTTTATGGTTTTCAACTTATCAACAGCACCTACTACTAATTCTACTAATTTTAAATATAATAAACTCTAATACATTTAATTTATAAAACATGTGTAAAACTAATTATGAATAGATTAATACATATTTTTTTAAAAATATTACAGTTAATAATTAAAAAATTTAATTATGGAAATGGAAGTACTATACCAGGCCATATTGCAATTAAACTTAATAAGAATATATTAAAATGGTATACAAATAAACTTAACAACGGAGTAATATTAATCACAGGAACTAACGGAAAAACAACAACATCACATTTAATAAAAAACGGGATTGATAGTTTTGAAAAAAAAGTAATTTTTAGTAGTACTGGAGCAAATCTTGAAAACGGTATAGTTAGCTCTTTTATTGATTCTATCCCATATTTTTCTAAAGGTAATAATGATTACGGCGTTTTTGAGGTAGATGAATTAAATCTAAAAATATTACTAAATAATATAAGCCCACTTTCTATAGTTTTCTTAAACTTATCAAGAGACCAACTTGATAGATATGCAGAACTTGAAGTTATATTAAATAGCTGGCAAACTTCACTAGAAAAATTAACAAACACAAATATATTTATTTATAAAGAAGATTTATTATTAAATAAACTAGTATTTGATAAAATTATATATTTTTCGAATGAGTTAAAATTTACTTCATTTTTAAAAGGTAGCTTTAATGAAATTAATATTAATGCAAGTTACAAGGTTTTAGAAAGTCTTTTTCCAAAAAACCAAGACAAGATAAAAAAAGTACTAGAAAGTTTTAAGCCAGTTTTTGGGAGAGGTGAAAAATTTATATACAATAATAACGAGATAACTTTTTTACTAAACAAAAACCCCTCTAGTTTCAACGAAAATCTTAAGTTGGTTATAGACTTGTCAGCAACTTATCCACATAACAATAATATTGTAGTAGTAGGATTAAATAACAACATAGCAGACGGAAAAGATATCTCTTGGATATATGATGTTCAAGAAAATTTACTAACGAATCTTGATAGAAATATTGATAGTTGGGTATGTTTAGGAAATCGGTATATTGATATAGCAACAAGGCTTAAGTATGCTGGTATTAAAGAAGAAAAAACAGTTTTAATTGATAGTTTTCTAAAATTTAAAAGTTTTATGGATGGTTTTGAAGGAAAAAACATTTGGGTTCTTCCAACCTATACAAGTATGTTAACAATGCGTAGTATTTTTAACGAAAGCAATCTTGGAAAATCAATTAAAGCATGAATAAAATAAAGATGGCGTGGTTTTATCCACATGAACTTAATTTATACGGTGATAGGGGAAATGTTGAGGTTATAAAGAAAAGGTGTGAGTGGTTTGGGGTAGATTTTGAGTTAGTTGAGGTTACAAAACTAACAAATAAAAATAAATATATAGATTGTAATTTAGTTTTTATGGGCGGTGGGCCTGATAGTGAACAGTCATTAGTTTATGAAGACTTAATTCAAAATAAAAAAAAGTTTTTAACAGATTACTATAATAATAGTGGTGTAGGACTTTTTATTTGTGGCGCTTACCAATTATTAGGGAAGTATTACCAATTATCAGACGAAACAAAGATTGATGGTTTAGAAATTTTTGATTTTTATACAAAAAGTATGGGGGTAAAGGATAAAAGATTTGTGGGAAATGTTGTTGGTAATATTGTAAACCCCGAAATATCAAATCTACTTGAAAAAAACTATAAAATAAGTAGTGTAATTGGATTTGAAAACCATGGAGGAAGAACCTATTTTTCAAAAGACTACGAGCCATTTTTAAAACTTGATATAGGAAATGGAAATAATGGTGAAACAAAAAACGAAGGTTTGGTATCGAAAGGTTTTATATGTAGCTATTTACACGGTCCTATTTTACACCTTAATTTTCATATAGCTGACTTTTTAATCGCCTCAGTACTAAGTATCTCGGTAGCAGATTTAAAACAAATAGATAATAAACTTGAAATTTTATTACATAAAACAAATAAAAATCTTTTCAAAAGGTAAAATGTTGTATAGAATGATTTAAATACTGCTCATGAAAAAACAAAACCTGATTATTAAAATTTTCTTATTAATTTTTATCACCACTTTATTTAGTGCTTGTACTATTACTGATTTGTCATCATGGCCTGTAGTTGGTAAATATTTGGGTGGCGAAACAAAAGAAAACACAACTCCAGATAAAGAAAAACCAACAGGAAATATTACTTCAGAACCTGTAACGCTTTCTTATTGGGGTTTGTATGTACCAAAAGAGGTAATGGAACCGTTAATAAATAAATATAAAAAACTACATCCAAACATAACAATTAATTATGAAGAGCAGAAACCTTCTACTGTTGCAGAGTACAAAGAAAAAGTTGCAACAAGAATAACTAGTGGAAGTGGTCCAGATATTTTTAGGGCACATAATACATGGTTTGGTTACTTAAACAATATAATGGCATCAATACCTGCAGAGATAATGCAAGAAACCGATTATATCCAAAGGTTTTATAATATTGCCTTACAATCATCTAAAATAGGTGGGCAAATTTATGGTATACCACTTGAATATGATCAGTTAATCTTAATCTATAATAAAGATTTTTTCTCAGAGGCTGGAATTGTTAATCCTCCACAAACCTGGGAAGAATTTAGGATTAATGCTATAAAACTTACCAAAAGGGATACAACAGGAGCTATTACTCAAGCTGGTGCAGGGATAGGGGTTGTTGATAATATTCACTTTGCTACCGATATTTTAGGATATATGTTTAGTCAATCTGATGTTACTGTACCTAACTTTTTAGATGATCCAGCAGCACTTTCAGTAATTAATTATTATAAAGGTCTTGCTGATTCTGATAATGTTTGGAGCTTAAATTTACCAGAAACACCAACGGCGTTTGCAAATGGTAAAGTAGCAATGATATTTGGTACAACAGAAACACTAAGAGATATTTCAGCAACACAAAAAACTATTAATATTGGAGTTACAAGCACACCACAAGTCCCTTCTTTAGAAGGTAGTAATAACCTAACAGACACTTACTGGGCAAATTTCTGGATGGAGTCAGTATCAAAGAACTCTACAAACTCTGTGGTCGCATGGGATTTTCTAAAGTTTTTATCAGAAGAAGAGCAACAAAAAGAATATAGAAATTCATTAAAACTTTTTGAAACATCTGTTCCTGCATATGGAAATAAACTGTTAAATACAGGTATTTCAGAAGAATTTATAATACCAATAATAAAAGGAGCTGATAAATCAACAAGCGGTTTAATTGCAGGTTGTGCTGGTAATCTTTCATATAGAGATTCTGTTGCAGATGTAGTAAGAGGAATAAAAACACTTACAGAAGCTAAATCAACAATTGAAAATTTATTAGCAAGTTCTAATATAGGTACATCTGGCACCCCTGAAAATTGTCCACTGATATTATCAAGTAACTCTACAGGTAATACACCTCCTCCTATTACACCAAGTACTGATAATGTTGATTTAAAAACAGCCCCAGCATGTGTATTAATATCACCTATTGTGAAAGGCTTAGAGGTTACATTTACTGCAACTATTAATAATATTAGTAATGCGCAAGGTTATGCAGTTGTGTATGGAGATGGCACTACAGCGATTGTAAACTCACCAGTTTTTTCATATACATATTTAACCAATGGCACTTACCCAGTCACACTAACCCCAGTTTCAAGCATTGAGGGGGCAAAAGAGTGTGTAACAAGTGTGAACGTAACTAAAACAACAATTGCAACCTCTCCTCCTGTAGTAGTTACTGGAGATGATATAGAAACAGGAACATCGTCAATAATAGTTTATATTTTATCATTTGGGTTATTACTTATAGGTTTTGCATTAGTCAAACGTGGTTAAACCTAACTTTTTAAACACTTTCTTGTTACAATAACCTAATGATTATATTGGGAATAGAATCCACAGCAGATGAAACGGCAATATGTTTGTTAAAAAATGGCACTGAAATACTTGATGCAAAAATTGCTTCTTCGTTAGAACTTCATAAAAAAACAAAAGGAATAGTACCTGAAATTTCCGCAAGAGCACACCTTGAAAGCATATTTCCAATGCTTATAGATATGCAAAAGACATTTGATTTAAAATTAGTTGATAAATTTGCAGTAGCGGTTGGTCCTGGGTTACATGGTTCATTAATAGTTGGTGTTGAGGTAGCAAAGTTTTTGTCATACTGTTACCATAAACCACTTGTACCAGTTAATCATTTGCAGGCACATTTATTTGCAAACTTTATTACAGAAAATAAACCAGAACTCCCAGCTATTGGTCTTGTTGTTTCTGGAGGGCACACTGATCTAGTTATAATTGATAATAGTTTAAACATTAAGTTATTAGGTTCAACAAGGGATGATGCAGCAGGAGAGGCATTTGATAAAGTTGCAAGGATATTGTTAGATGCAAACTACCCTGGAGGACCAGAAATTGATAAGGTTTTTTTTGAAAACAGAGATAAATACAATAAAAAAATATTAGCCCGACCAATGTTACATAGCAGAAACTATGAGTTTTCTTTTTCAGGTCTTAAAACATCGGTAAATCAGATGCTTAAAAAGTACGATAAGATAGCTATTACGGTAGATTTTCAAAGATCAGTAGTAGAGGTGTTATTAAAAAAAACAACAAGAGCTTTTGAACAGTTTGGTGCAAAAAGTGTTGTTGTTGGAGGTGGAGTATCTGCAAACGGATTACTTAGAGAAGAGTTTTTAAACAAGTTTAAAAATAGTGTATACTTCCCACCAAAGGGATTATCATTAGATAATGCAGTAAATATAGCAAGTGCAGCATATTATTTACCTTTCAAAGTAGATCTTGAAAAAATTAAGACAATTTCAGGATTAACTGTTGATGAAAAAATTTAGATATTAAGTTATGGATAAACAATACGATCATAAAAAATTTGAAACTCAGATTTATCAGAAATGGGAAGGTTTAGATATTTTTTCACCAGAAGGATCTACCAAACAAAGGGTATTACAAGGTATAACAGGAAACGGAAATCCATATTCTGTACTTATGCCACCACCAAACGCTAATGCAGCACTTCATTGTGGACATGTAACCTATGTTATTCAGGATATAATGGCTAGGTTTAAGCGAATGCAAGGGTTTGATTCATGTTATTTTCCAGGAATGGATCATGCGGGTTTTGAAACTCAGTATGTTTATGAGAACAAATTAAAAAAAGAAGGAAAATCTCGTTTTGATTTTGATAGACAAACATTATATAAAAACATACTTGAATTTGTTTTAGAAAATTCAGAGAATGCAACAGGACAATTTAAAAGGTTAGGTTTAAGTGCAGATTGGGGTAGATCTACTTTTACACTTGATAAAGATGTTATAGATCAGGTCTATAAGACGTTTGAGAAAATGAATAATGATGGATATGTATACAGAGAAGGGTATATGGTTAATTATTCAACATATTATGGTACAACCTTTAGTGACCTTGAGACAGAATATAAAAACACAATATCCTCTCTTTATTATATAAAATATAAAATCAAAAACTCATATAAAACTATTTCTATTGCGACTGTTAGACCAGAAACTATTTATGCTGATGTTGCAATTGCAGTTAATCCAAATGATAAGAGATATAAAGATTTGGTTGGTTTATTTGCAATTAACCCATTAAATAGTAGAGAACTCCCAATTATTAAAGATAAATATGTTGATCTAAATTTTGGTACAGGTGCGTTAAAAATAACGCCAGGGCATGATTTAAACGATTTTAAGATTGGTAAGAAACACAACTTTCAGGTTATCTCTGTTATTGGATTAGATGGAAAGATGGTTAATACAGAAAAAGAGATTAATGGATTATATCCAAAACAGGCTAGGTTAAAAGTTGCGGAAATATTAAAAAACAATGATGTACTTGAGAAAATTAATGAGAAATATGAGAACAGAGTGTTAATAGACTATAAAGATGGTTACCCAATAGAACCATTAGTAATGACTAATTGGTTTATTAAAACCGAAAAACTTTTTGACAAAGTAATTAATGCTGTTGAAAAAGAAGAAGTTAAATTTTACAAACCAGTTTGGAAAAAAGAGATACTAAGATGGTTAAATGAAAAAAGGCCTTGGCCAATAAGTAGACAGATTGCATTTGGAATTCCAATACCTGCATGGTATAGCATAAAAGATAATCCAGAGATTTTTGTAACCTTTGTTGTTGGGAGTGAAACAGTTTCAGGTTACGTCAAAAACGTTATAAAAAAATATAATATTGAAACAATAAAAAATGGTTTGCAAAAGATTATTGCACCAGACACAGCAAAATTTAAGATACAGGTAGAGTCCCCAGGAGAGGATTTTCTACAAGAAACAGATACTTTTGATACATGGTTTAGTAGTGGTCAATGGCCACAAGTTACAACAGGGTTTACAGATAGTCCAGATTATAATAAATATTACCCCACAAACTTTTTAGATTCTATGTGGGATATTATGTTTTTTTGGATAGCAAGAATGTTAATGTTTGGAATTTATTTAACTGGTGAAGTTCCATTTAAAAATGTATATTTTCATGGGGCGGTAACAGATAAACATGGTGTAAAAATGAGTAAAAGCAAAGGAAATGTTATTAACCCAGTTGATATTATTGATGAATATGGAGCAGATTCTTTAAGAGCTGGAATAATTACAGGAGGTGACACATCAGCAAAGTTTACACCACTTGATCTAGACAAAGTTAAAAGTTATAGAAACTTTTCAAATAAGTTGTGGAATATTGCTAGGTTTATAGAGATGTACGATGAGCAAACACAAATACCAGATGGTGTAATTTTTAAAAATTTGAAAGAAATTGATACAGAAATATTACAAGCATCAACAATTTTGGTAAAATATGTTACAAAAAAGCTCGATCAATATCAATATAAATTAGCTTTGGAAGAGATTTATCATTTTGTTTGGGATAAACTTGCAAACAAATACTTAGAAGAAATAAAAGATAAAAATGATATAAATTCAATGCGAACATTAAAAGAAGTTTTTAAAACTTCATTAAAACTACTTCACCCATTTATGCCTTTTGTTACCGAGGCTATTTGGCAAGAGTTACCAGGGAATGAAAACAGTATATTAATAGTTGAAAAATGGCCAGAGTAAATATAGTAATTGAATTATTTATTTATCTTCTTTTTTATCGGATGGCTTTTCTTTAGAACCCTCTTTCCTTTCTTCTCCTTCTGCGCCCTCTTCTTTAGCTTTTTCTTCAGAAGTTTCTATTCCTTCAATTGCCTCAGCCTCTGAGAGTTCCTCTTCAGGCTCCTCTTCCATTACTGCATAGTCAAGTTTTGCTACAGGTTCATTTTCTTCGTGGTCTAATATCTCAACTTTTGTTTTATCGTAGTTTAAATCTGAAACAGTAATAATAGTATCTAAATCTTTAAGAACAGTAGTATCAACAATAAATTGTTTAGGAATATCCATAGGTAAACACTCAACCTCAATCTCGTTTAAAATCTCAAGTAAGATAGCTTCCCCATCTTTAACCATCTCTGGAATACCTTTAAAAATTATAGGTACAATAGCTGTTGTTTTTTCTTTAAGGTTAACCTTAAACATATCAACATGTAAAATATTTCCTGTCACAGAGTGTTTTGTGTAGTTTCGAATAAGTACACTAGTAGTATTTTTATCAATCTCAATTTCGACAAGCCCTGTTTCTCCAACCTCTTTAAAGGTAGTTATAAACTCTTTTTGGTTAATAGTTATAGGGGTAGAATCTTCATTGTTGCCAAAAATTACAGAAGGGATTAATCCTTGTGCTCTTAATGTCTTAACTTTCTTACCAAGTAATGTTCGATTTTCTGCTTTTAGTTTCATCGTCAAGGAATTTTAGGGAAAAATGGGGTAGTTGTCAAGGTTTGTGGTGTTTATTCTGTTTTAACTTAGAAACTGATATAATTACAATTATGAATAAAGATGAAGTTATAAAAGAAATAGGTAAAAAACTCCCATTTCTAAAAGAAAAATATCATGTGAAAAATTTAGGGGTGTTTGGTTCTGTGGCTAGGGGAGAAGAAAAAAAAGATAGTGATATTGATATGTTGGTAGAATTTAACTCCCCTGTTGGGTTTGTTGAGTTTATCAAATTAGAATATTTTTTATCAGACACCTTAAAACAAAAGGTTGATTTAATTACAAAAAACGCACTAAAGCGAGTTATTAAAGATCAAATTATAAAAGAAACTTTATATGTCTAAAAGGGGTGATAAGCTTTATATTGAAGATATTTTAGAAGCTATTTCTAAAATAGAACAATATACTGTTAATGTTAAGTTAGATACTTTTACTAGAGATAATAAAACAATAGATGCTGTTGTAAGAAACATATCTGTTATTGGTGAGGCGGTTAACTATATCTCAGTTAATATTAAATCTAAATATGTAGAGGTTCCATGGAGAGAGATTGCGGATATGAGGAATAAAACTATACACGAGTATTTTGGTATAGATTTAGATATTTTATGGAAAACAGTAAAAGAAGACCTTCCAACTTTTAAGGAACAGTTAATTGATATTTTAAAAAGAGAAGGTGTAAAATAAATTTATGGAAAAAACAGAAACACAACAATCCCCAATTTCTGAGATTAATAATAATACACCAATTGTAAACCAGCATAATTTAACAAAGAAAAAACTGTTTTTAGTACTAACTTCTGTATTTGTATTAGCGACGGTTTTGGTAGTTTTTATGGGTGTTGGCGGAGGCAAAACAACAAAGGTTGTAAATGCTCCAGCAAAAATAGTGGAAGATGATATGGAAGGATGGAAGACTTATAGAAATGAAAATCTTGGTGTGTCTTTTGAATACCCTCCAGAATATTCTGTTTTAAAAGAAACGAATAGTGAGGTAGAGTTAGGGGTTGAGTTACCTCAAAATACAACTTCTTATACATATCTAACTATACACACAGCGAATATATCAGATTTACAATCCATCCCAGTTTGTAATGATACTAATAACTTTCCTTGTATATCAAAAGATGGGTGGAATCAACAACAACCTATTACTGATATATCAATTTCGGGCACAGATGTTTATAGTGCCTATGTTTATTACGGGCTTGATTCAGTTGCACGTATTATACAAACTAAAGATACTCCAAAGGTTGAGTTAAGTATGGACGTGGCTGGTGGTGGTTTAGACAGAGATTTCATGCAGATTTTATCAACACTTGAGTTTACCAATTAAAACCCACCCACGTGATTTAAATTCAAAAATGTTGTAATATCTAGTTATGAATAAGGAAGAAATAATAAAGATAATAGGT
>Ga0210019_1004865_pt1 | contig 11445 bp, 12 predicted proteins | sample CryGeyCG2114_020_2_FD_183969 | JGI IMG/M metagenome (GOLD analysis project Ga0210019, IMG submission 183969) | Groundwater microbial communities from aquifer - Crystal Geyser CG11_big_fil_rev_8/21/14_0.20 (SPAdes) (version 2) | ecosystem: Environmental > Aquatic > Deep subsurface > Groundwater ...
ATAATTAAAGAAAAATTTTTAATGTAATAAAAAATATAGAAAGGGCTTTATTTATTTTCTATAGACCCTGGTTTTTCCTTCCTGATACTCCTAATCTTAACCAAATAATAAGATGCCCGGTCCGGGACTTTCGTAGCACTTGCGAGCGAAGCGAGCGCGGTGGGCTTGGATTTTTAATCCAATGCCCGGCCTTGCGTGCCAGCTTAGCAAGAAGCTGTTCGAACCCGGGTCCCGGCCTCGAGAGGGCCGGATGATTGGCCGGACTACACCAACCGGGCAATACGCCAGGGCTGGGACTTCCAACAACTGTTGCGAGCGAAGCAAGCTTGGTGGGCTTGGATTTTTAATTCAATGCCCGCCCTGCGTGCCAGCTTAGCAAGAAGCTGTTTTGAACCCAGATTCCCAAAAGGGACGAGATTTCCAGTCTCGCGCGGTACCAGATTGCGCCACCCTGGCACATTAAAAAGAAAATTATGTTTATTTATATAAGTTTTGAAAAAAAGAACTAGACATCTATCATCTCTATCTCAATATTCAGGCCTTCTGGGATAGGAACTCTCATAACAAGCCTTAAAGCGCGCTCATCAACTGCTAAATCAATCAATCTTTTGTGTATCCTCATTTCGTATCTTTCCCAGGTTGCTGTTCCTTCTCCATCTGGGCTTTTTCTTGTGGTTACTTTAAGTTTCTTTGTTGGCAGAGGTATTGGGCCCCTCATTTCAACTCCTGTTTTCTCAGCAATATCCTTTATATATTTACATACCTCATTAATCTTATTAATGTCAATACTTGCTAACTTTATTCTCGCTTTCTGCATTTTAATCCTTTATTCAGCTTGTTTACTTCATGATAAAACCCAGTTCACCATGATTTTTTAAAAAAAACAAAAAATCACTTCTTTCCTAGCTCCTTCTTAACCAAGTTAATACACATTCCTGCTGCCACTGTTACTCCGCTATCCCTAATAGCAAACCTTGACATGTGTGGAATGTCTTTTTGTTTCTCAATCACCACTGGCTGAACTGGTTTAACCTTAATGATTGCAGCATCCCCATTCTTTATGAAGTCTGGATTTTCTGCAATTGTTTCTCCTGTTGCTGCATTTAGTTTTTTCTCAATAGCTATTATCTGGCAGGCAACCTGTGCTGTATGGATGTGGAATACTGGTGTATATCCTGTTGTTATAACATTTTTACAATTCAATACAACAATCTGTGCTGTAAATTCACTGGCAACTGTTGGCACATTATCAGTATGTCCAAGAACATCTCCCCTAGCAATATCTTTCTTGTCTATGCCCCTTACATTAAATCCAACATTATCTCCTGGAATTGCCTGCTTAAGCTGCTCATGGTGCATCTCTATTGATTTGACCTCACCACTAACACCTTTTCCTTCTCTTGCTGGAACTACTATAACCTTATCACCAACTTTCATGACTCCTGTTTCAACTTTTCCTACAGGAACAACCCCTATGCCTGTTATATTATAAACATCCTGTATTGGAAGTCTTAATGGTAGTTGTGTTGGTTTTTCAGGTATATTAAACAAATCCAATGTCTCTAATAATGTTGGCCCTTTGTACCATGGCATCTTTTCTGTCTTCTTAGTCACATTCTCTCCTGGCAAAGAAGCAATTGGTACAAAATTTACCTTAGTTGGATCATATCCAACTGTCTTTAATAATGTTTCAACATCAGTTTTAACTTTTTTGAAAACATCTTCACTATAATCCTTCATGTCCATCTTGTTTATAGCAACAATCAGTTGCTGGACTCCAAGAGTCCTGCATAAGAAGACATGCTCTTTTGTCTGTGCCATAACCCCATCATTAGCAGCAACAACAAGAACAGCTGAATCTGCCTGGCTTGCTCCTGTAATCATGTTTTTGATAAAGTCTTTATGGCCTGGTGCATCAATTATTGTAAAATAATATTTGTTAGTGTTAAACCTTTTATGAGCCAAATCAATTGTTAATCCTCTTTCTCTTTCTTCCTTTAGGTTGTCCATTACAAAGGCAAATTCAAAGCCTGCTTTACCTAGTTCTTTTGCCTTCTCCTTCAGCTTTCTTAACTCCTGCTCACTAATTGAGCCTGCGTCAAACAATAGCCTTCCAACTGTTGTTGACTTACCATGATCAACATGTCCTACAAAGACAAGATTTATATGTTCTTTTTCTTTAGCCATAATAATCCCTCCAATTATTTTGAAAATATGCTTTAAAAGGTGTTTTTAATTAATATATAAAGGTTTCTATAATAAAATTTATTCCTCTATTTTAAGGCCTTTTCTCTGCCTTATTTGTGTTATTATCTTCTCCTGCAGTTCATTAGGCAGTTTTTCAAAGTTTTGGTCAACAAGGAAATGATTTCCTCTGCCACCAGTAGCAGACCTTAAGTCAGATGTCATTCCAAACATCTCTCCAACTGGTAGCTTACCTTTAACAGTTATATGCTCTCCCTCCTGCTGCATATCAAGTAACTGACCTCTTTTATTAGCAATAAGCTTTGATATTTCGCCCATATAGTCTGCTGGAGCCTCAAACTGTAATGTTTGTAAAGGCTCATAAATAACAGGGTTGGCAAGCATCATAGCCCCCCTTATCCCTTCTCTAATAGCAGGATATGCCTGTGCTGGGCCCCTGTGTATGGCATCTTCATGCAGCTTTACATCCATTAGCATTACCTTTACATTGATGCATGGCTCTCTTGCTAATGGGCCAGCAGACATGACATCTTCAAACATATCCATTATCATCTCAATGACTTCTCCTATATGAACTATGCCCCTGCTCATATCTATTAACATGTTGCCCTTGTAAATGTCCCTTACCTTTCTTGCAGTCTTACCATCCATTCCCAATTCCTGTAGTTTTTCCCAAAGAGCCTTATCTTTTTTCTTAACTCTCATTTCAGGCAGCTCTTTTTTCCTCATTGCTTCCATAAATTCCCTTGATAAAGGCTCTACCTTAAAATAAAATTTATTGTGCTTATTAGGGCTCTTTCCTTCTACCTCTGATGATTCCTTTGTAATTGCTTCCCTATAAACAACAATTGGTGGGGATGTTTTCACATCAACACCTTTTTCAGTTTTTATCCTATTTTCAATAACCTCAAGATGTAATTCACCCATCCCATGCATAAGATGCTCTCCTGTTTCCTCGTTAATTTCAATCACTATAGTTGGGTCTTCTTTGCTTACTCTTCTTAATACCTCAATAAGCTTTGGCAGGTCAGATGCCTTTGTTGCCTCAATAGCCTTTGTAACAACTGGCTCAAATAAGTGGGTTATCTTCTCAAAAGGCTCTGTTGGCTCTAATGTTATTGTTTCGCCGGGCATTGCCTTTACACCTGCAACACCAATTATATTACCTGAAAGAGCCCTGTCAACTATCTCTCTTTTTGCTCCATTGTAGATAAATACCTGCTGTATCCTAAGATTTTTATTCTCCCTATTTAGGTAAACTGACATACCTTTTGTTATTGTTCCTGAAAATATTCTTCCGCAGGAAAGCTCTCCTGCCTGTGGATCAACAACAATTTTTGTTATAATAAAAAACAATGGTCCTTTAGGGTTGCATGATAAAAGTGATTTTCCATCCTCACTTTCAAGATCACCAGGCCATATTTTCTTGATTCTATAGCCTTGTGCCTCTACTGGATTAGGGAGGTGATGAATGACTGCATCAAGAACAATCTCATGTAAAGGAGCTTTATCAGCTAATGGCTTATGATCTCCTTTGTCATAAGCATCTATTATATCCTTAAAGCTAATTCCTTTCTTTTTCATATAGTTTATAGACATTGCCCAGTTATGGAATGCAGAGCCAAAACAAACAGAGCCGTCCATAACATTAACATTCCATTTATCCTTAAACTCCTTGTCTGCTATTTCATTTATCAGCTTGTTTACATGATTAATTATCTTTACAAACCTTTCCTGCATCTGCTCTGGTTTTAGCTGAAGCTCCTTTATCAGCCTGTCAACTTTATTTATGAATAAGATAGGCTTAACATTTTCCCTTAATGCCTGCCTTAGAACTGTTTCTGTTTGTGGCATCACTCCCTCTACAGCATCACAAAGCACAATAACACCATCAACAGCCCTCATTGCCCTTGTTACATCTCCGCTAAAATCTATGTGCCCGGGAGTATCGAGTAAATTGATAAGATAATTCTTGCCTTCAACATTATGCACCATTGAAACAGCTGCTGTATCAATTGTTATTCCTCTTTCCTTTTCATCCTCATGAAAATCAAGAACACATTGCTTTCCTGCAAGCTCCTTTGACATCATTCCTGCTCCTGCTAAAAGATTATCACTTAGAGTAGTTTTTCCATGATCAATATGAGCAGCAATACCAATATTCCTTATAAATTCAGGCTTGTCAGCAAGCCTCATAACCTTTTCAACCATTTTCTCTGCCATCTTTATTCCTCACCTACCATAATAAAATATTTCATCTGGCTTTATTAAAACAAGTGTTCTTTGTATCATTTTCTAGTTCCCTCTTTTATATCTCTGAATTCCTGAGTCCATCTTGTTGTTCTTGGTTTTCTCTTTAGCTTTAGCATGTTTTTTTCACATTTTGATGAGCAAAAATATAACATCTTGCCAGTTTTCTGGACATATATCTTCCCAGTTCCTTTGTTAATATTTTTTTTGCAAAAACTGCATTTCACTTTTATCATCTCCTGCCCTGAGTAAGCTTTCTTGCCTCAATCTCTGTTTCCCTAAGCATTAATATATCTCCTAATCTTACAGGACCCATTACATTTCTTCTTAAGATTTTGTTAGCATCCCTTCCTTCCAGAACCTTGCATCTTACTTGTATTACCTCACCCCTGGTGCCTGTTCTGTCAATTATTTCTTCTATCTTTGCAGGAAAAGCATGGGAGAAGTTTACTCCTGTTTTTTTTACTTCTTCTTTAACTTGAGGTTTCATATAAGATCACCTTAATTATTCCTTTAATTTATTAACTATTTCCTTGACTGTGTTTTTTGCTTCTCCTTCTTCAATTATTGCAATGCTTGCTGTTCCAACACTTATGCCAGCTGCTGCACCAAGCTCTTCTTTACTAGGCACTTCAACACATAAAACCCCTTTTTCTTTTGACAAAAGGGGCAAATGCATTGTGATTTCTGGCGGATTAACATTTTTTGCTATTACAACAAGTTTTGCTGTGCCTTTTTCAATAGCCTTTGTTACCTCATTACTGCCTTTCTTTATTCTTCCAGTTGCCTTGGCAACCTCTATAGCCTCATAAATTTTGTCTACTATTTCCTTTGATATCTCAGCCATTTTATATTCCTCCTTTAATTTGAATGATTTTTAAGGATAACAAATTGCAAGAATCTGCGTACCTCATTCAAACCGCAAGCGGTTATCATCAATCATTGATTTTTAACTGGGAGTTTAAAACCCCTTTATAAGGTTTGCGGTATTTTAGCTATTAAAATACACAAAATTTATATATTAAACTAAAATCTAACCATAATTAGTATAAAATATTTATGATGAGGTGTAAAAATGGTAGAAGCAAGATGTATGAAATGCAAAAAACAGGTTGAAATAAAAAATCCACAAAATGTAGTTATGAAGAATAAAATGAAGGCTATGAAGGGGGTTTGCCCACATTGTGGAACAAAGGTCTTCAGAATTTTAGGAAAAGCTTAATTTTCTTGTTTTATTTTTATTATATTATTTAGTCCTAGTTTTATTTTGAAAATCCTCAATTGCTCTAAAGAAATCTATTTTTGTAAAGTCAGGCCATTGCTTATCTGTAAAAAAAATCATAGAGTTTTTTGAGTCCCACAGCAAAAGCCCTGAAAATTCCTTACTGTTTTCTATTATTAAATCAGGCGATATAAAATATGATGAATAAAGATTTTCCTTTATTAGCTGGTTGTTTATTGATTCAGGATCAATCTTTTCTGACTTTATCTGCCTTGCAATAAGCCTGCATGCATCAGCTATCTCTTCATGGCCATCATAATTCACACAGAAATTAAGGAAGAATTTATCATAATCCTTTGTGGATTCTATTATCTCCTTTATTGGATTTACTACGCGCTCAGGCAAATCATACCATTTTCCAAGAATAGACACCTTTATCTGTTCTTTACAGATTCTTTTATCTTCAATAAGTTTATTGAAAAATTTAGCCAAGTCATCCATCACAAATGAAAAATTCTCAGAATTCTTTGCACTGACCGATAAAAGAAAGATTGTCATAATAGGTATATTAAATTTTATTTGGATATTCATAAGATCTTTTATCAGGCTAGTCCTTTTATTGTACATATCTTCTAAATTTATATTATGCATAGGCTTTGGCTCTTTTTCCATTGTAATTGCTACATGCCTAGGCATATCTGCTCTGATTATATGAATTTTTTCCCTTGCTTTTAGGATATCAGTTATCTTCTTGAACATATAGCTACTATATGATAAAGAACTTTATAAAGCTTTTTGTTTAAAAAGATTTTTTCTCACAAAGTTTAAATATAGGTCTCTAATTTTTTTTACTAAGATGTTTTTATTATCTAATGTCATAGCTTTCATGAGCCTAATTATTGCAAGCATAACAGATATTAAGACAAGAGAAGTGCCAGACTGGCTTAACTACGGCCTTATTATTTTTGGACTTGGCTCAAGGCTTATTTATTCTGTTGCATTAGCTGACTTTAGTTTCTTCTTATATGGGCTGGCAGGATTTTTTGTGTTTTTTGTAATAGCAAACCTCATGTTCTATTCTGCGCAGTGGGGCGGGGGCGACAGCAAGCTTTTGATGGGCCTTGGAGCAGTGATTGGCCTGAATTTTAATTTTAAGGAAATGCCTTTTCTTGTTATTTTCTGGATTAACATAATACTAATAGGATCAATATACGGTCTTTTCTGGAGCTTTGTATTGGCATTTAAGAACAAAAATAAGTTTTTAAGTGATTTTATGGCAAGGATAAAAAAATCAGTTAAAATAAGAAGATTTTTGTTAATAATATGCCTTACAGTGCTTTTGTCTGCATTTTTTGTAGATATCCCGATGATAAGATTTTTTTTGGTTATTCTTGTTTTTTCGTCGCTATTGATTTACTATATATCAATATTTGTTAAGTCAGTTGAGAAGACATGCCTTCTTAAATATGTTGAGCCTGAAAAGCTTACAGAGGGTGACTGGATTGCAAAAAATATTATTATTAAGAAAAAAAGAATCTGCGGCCCAAAGGATTTAGGCATTGAAAAGAAGCAGATTAAGCAACTAATCAACTTAAAAAGAAAAGGCCTGATAAAAAAAGTCTTAATAAAAGAGGGCATACCATTTGTGCCAAGCTTTTTGCTGGCATTTATTATAACCCTTTGGTTTGGCAACTGGCTTTTATTATTCATTTAGGAATAAATTCTTGCTATTTTTATGAAAAAGAAAACTAATAAATAATAGTTCTGCTTTTTTAATGATATGCTTTTTGAACTTGAGGAAATCAAAAAAATAAGAAAAAGTTTTGGGCTTACCCAAATAGAATTAGCCAAAAAAGCAGATGTTTCCCAGTCTCTTATAGCTAAGATTGAGTCAAAGAGAATAGATCCAACTTTTACAAAAGTGAAGAAAATATTTGATGTTCTGCAGGAATTAAGCAACAGGAATGAACTAAAAGCATGGGATATTATGACCAAAAGAGTGATTTATGTTAATTTTGATGATAAAATATCCATTGCAATAAACAAGATGAGAAAACATGAGATATCACAGTTGCCTGTTTTCAGCAAAAGCAATGTTGTTGGCCTTGTTTCAGAAACCACTATCCTGGATTCAATATCAGGCAATAAAGCAGAGAAAATAAAAACATTAACCATAAAAGATATAATGCAGGACTGTCCGCCCATTGTTTCCAAAAAAACATCTACAAGCATTATTTCTGACTTATTAAAACAATATCCAATTGTGCTGGTTGCTGAAGACGGAAAACCAACAGGCGTGATAACAAAATCAGACATGCTCAGAACACTTTACAAAGGTTGAGTTAAGTTCTTTAATTTTCCAAAATCATAAACCTTATCAGCCACAACAAAAACATCAAAATTTTTTAAATCTTGGTCTAAAAAAGGGCTTAGAAGTTTTTCTTTTAATATATCAGTTCCCTCTGTTACGAGGCAGAAAGAGGGCATAACAACCAGGCTTTTTCCTTTGTATTTTCCTTTTAAGAAGCATTTGAACTTTTCTGTTCTTATATTTTCTCTTAGTGATATTGCAGGGTGCTCGTGGCCAATGACTATGGTCTTGGCTTTTTTGAGGATGTTTTTATTTGGAATTTTGTGACCATGTGTTATTAAAACATCTCCAGCAAAGTAATAATCAACAACACTTACATTTTTTTTCTTTGCAATAGGGCCGATGATTGTATCATGATTGCCTTTAATTAATATAATCTCATCACAGAACTTGGTTAAAAAATCCAGCAATCTTAATGTTTCCCTCCACTCCTGCTCTGAGATTGTTCCAAACTCATGCTTTATATCACCGTTGATTATTATTATTTTTATCTTATCTTTTTTTAATCTTGAAAATATTTTTGTCAATCTTTTTATAATGTCATTGAACTGAAACTTTGGAATTAAGATGCCCTGCTTGTTAAGTGCTTCCTCATAGCCAATATGGAAGTCTGATAATACAAGAATCTTCTCATTCTTAAGCATAATTCCCAAATCAATTATTTTAATTCCTTTTATCATCCTAATCCATCCTGTGCTTTAACCCGATCTTTGCAAGAGTCATCTGATGCATTCTTCTCAGAAACTCCATCTTGTCTTTCATTCTCATGACATCTAAATGCCCCTGCATAACAAGGTTAAGTGCAAATGGTGAGGGAATATTTGTTGTTATCTGCTTTATCTTAATTTTTTTATCCTCTATCTGCTTTAAAACAAGTTTTGCATTTTCAATATCCATTAAATCCTGCAACACCTCACGCCTTGCTTCTTTTAAAATAGAAAAATTAGTTGATATCCTTTTTACAGCACTCATTAAAATCATAGATGAGACCTGCTGCCTTCCAACCCTCATTTTTCTGCCATTATAATTCCTTAATATCATTAAAGCACGGGTAGCACAATGCCTGAACCTTCTTTTCAAGACTTCTGTTTTTTCAATTGCCATGTTAAGTACCAGATTAAGCTTATCAGACTTAAGAATCTTTAATGCCTTTATCCCGTTTATGCCCTTTTCAGAGCTTATGTAAAACCCATTATCGCTTATTCCTATCTCAACATCCCTGTGCTGAACACGAGAGATTGCAAAAGCAACAGCCCTTGATAAAACATCATTTACTCTACGTCCATACAGGCTGTGGAAAATACAATACTTGCGGTTATCATCACTATATGATTCAATTAATAATTTTTTTATGGATGGAATTTCTGCATAAAAATACTGCTCCTGAAAATAGCTGTATATTGCATTGGCAGCATTCATATCAACATAAAGATATTTGTTGATAAACTCTATTATATCTTTTTTGCTCTGCTTTTTTAAGAATTTTTCTTCCATATAACTTCTGAACTTTCCTATCTCTAATGCAAGGTCAAAGCTCAATGGTAGCATCTCAGAAAACCATGAAGGAATTGTCGGCGGCCTGTTGACAGAAGAACTTACATAAGCAACCATTCCCTTTGAGTATAAGAACTCATACATGTTTCCACCAAGAACAAAAACATCCCCTCTTCTCATTTTCTCTAAAAAAGCCTCATCTATTTTTCCGATTGTCTGCTCACCAAGCTTTACAGTGATAAATGTCTCATCTGGTATTGTGCCGATGTTTGTCATGTATGTAACCCTGGCAAGCTTTCCACGCCTTCCAATCATGCCTGTTTCCTCATCATGCCAGATTTTTGCATATATGTGCCTGTCCTCAAGAGAGATATATTTTCCTGCAAGATAATCTATAACATCATTGAAATCAACCCTCTTTAAATCATTAAAGCAATAACTATTTTTTATTAATGAAAACAATTCATTAACAGTTATTTTCTGGGCTATTGCAATACCATAGATCTGCTGTGCAAGGACATCAAGGCAGTTTTTCGGAATATGGATTCTATCAATCTTTTCCTCTATAGCTGATTTCAATAAAACAGCACATTCAACCAAGTCATCCCTGTCAAGAACAATTATTCTTCCTTTTGATATGTCATGCAGCTTGTGGCCAGATCTGCCGCATCTCTGTAAAGCACGTGCAACTGACTTTGGAGAGCCAAGCAATATAACCAAATCAACATAACCAATATCTATACCAAGCTCTAAAGAAGTGCTTGAAACAACCACTTTAAGTTTTCCTTGTCTTAATTTATTCTCAATATCCCTCCTATGGGTTTTAGACAAAGAGCCATGATGAGCGCCAATATTCTCAGTATAATTCTTTGGGAAACTCTCTTTGAGGTGGTCAACAACCCTCTCGGTTGCAGACCTTGTATTAGTAAAAATCAATGTTGTTTTGTGGTCTTGTATTAATTTATCAATAAGGCTGTACATTGCATTCTGCATATCCTCATGTGTTGTGTTTATCAAATCAGGAACAGGGCTCAAAACCTTTAAATCCATTTTTTTTATGAACTGGACATTAACAATTTTGCAGTCTCTTGGCTTTTCATTTTCAAAGCCAACAAGGAATTTTGCAATCTCATCCAATGGGCTTATTGTTGCGCTCAAGCCAACCCTGCATATATGTTCTGAAAGTCTTTGAAGCCTCTCAAGGCTTAATGAAAGATGAACGCCCCTTTTGTTGTCCGCCAATGCATGTATCTCATCAACAATGCACCACTCAATATTTCTTAATAACTCCCTAAATTTTATAGTAGAAAGCAAAATAGCTAATGATTCTGGTGTTGTTATAAGAATGTGTGGTGGCTTTTTAAGCATTTTTGACCTTTCTGATGATGTTGTATCACCTGTTCTTACAGCAACCCTTACTCCAAGATTTTTTCCTGCAATCTCTTCCATCTCTCTTAGCGGCTCATTTAGATTGACCTCTATGTCATAATTTAATGCTTTTAACGGCGAAACATAAACACAATATATCTTATCCTCTAAAATTCCCTTTTCAGCAGAATCAACCAGCTCATTCAGTATTGACAAAAAAGCAGTCAGTGTTTTTGTTGCTCCTGTTGGAGCTGATATAAGAACATTGGAGCGGGAATGCACTTCCATTATCCCATAAAGCTGTGGCAGAGAAAACTCTTTAAACCGGGAAAAAAACCAGTCCCTCACAAGAGGATTCATTACATTAGCTATCTCCTTTTCAGTGTTTGGCTTTTCCTTAACAATAATCATCTATGTTAAACCTCACATTCTTTTTATAGCTTTCGTTCTTTACATTAGCTATAGGCTTTACGACATTCATCTATCCGGTCGTTCACAGCAAAAATATCCAGCTGCTATACCACTATTGCAGTCG
>Ga0210019_1004866_pt1 | contig 11444 bp, 5 predicted proteins | sample CryGeyCG2114_020_2_FD_183969 | JGI IMG/M metagenome (GOLD analysis project Ga0210019, IMG submission 183969) | Groundwater microbial communities from aquifer - Crystal Geyser CG11_big_fil_rev_8/21/14_0.20 (SPAdes) (version 2) | ecosystem: Environmental > Aquatic > Deep subsurface > Groundwater ...
AAATATCGGATGTTTTAAAAAAACTTGATGAAATGGGCTACGAAAAGGTTTTCAAAACAGACGAGCCCGGCGAATTTTCTCAAACAGGGGGGATTATTGAGGTCTTCCCGGTTAATACCAAAAACGCTTTTCGCCTTGATTTTTTAGGCAATACCCTTGAAACGATTAAAAAACTTTCTTTAGAAATTAAAAATGAAAAAATAGCTCAAGAACTTTTAAAAAAGAAATTGAAACGCCAAGAAATGTTTTCTGACATTAAGGGCATTAAAGAAGGCAACTATTTGGTTCATCTTGACCATGGGATAGGCCGCTTCGTGGGTATTGTGAAAGGAGCTAAGCTCCTTCCCTTGTCGAAGGAGCTTAGCTCCTTTTACACGCTTGAGTATGCTAAGGGGGACAAATTATATGTGCCAGTTGGCTTAGAAAGGAAACTTTCTCGTTACACCGGCTTATTTGAGCCAAAACTTTCTAGGTTGGGGAGTGTTTTGTGGCAAAAAACTAAAAGAAAAATTAAAGAAGATACGGAAAAATTTGCCAAAGAACTGTTAAATATGTTCGCTCAAAAGGAAACAGCCATTAGGTCTGCCTACCAAAAAAGCGAATTGGCTGAAAGAACAGCAACAACCTTTGCTTATACTTTAACGCCAGACCAAGAGCAAACCTTAAAAGAAATTGAAAAAGATATGCTTGAAACAAAACCAATGGACAGGATTGTTTGCGGGGACGTTGGCTTCGGTAAAACAGAAATTGCTTTAAGAATAGCCACGAGAGCAGCTGAAAATTTACGGCAAGTGGTAATGATTGCCCCAACCACCATATTAGCTAACCAACATTTTTTTAATTTTGAAAAACGGCTTCGTGACTTACCCTTAAAAACAGCTCTTTTGACCCGTTTACAAAGCGAAAAAGAAAAAAAAGATATTTTATCTAAAATCAAAACAGGCGAAATTGATATTTTAATTGGCACGCATAGTGTTTTATCCAAAAGAATAACTTTTAAAAACTTAGGCCTTTTAATTATTGATGACGAACAAAAATTTGGGGTTAAACAAAAAGAAGTTTTACATAAAAACTACCCCTTTCTTGATGTTTTATATCTTTCAGCTACCCCCATTCCAAGGACTTTACATTTGGCCTTGTCTAGTTTAAAACAATTAAGCTTTATTAAAACAGCCCCAGAAGGCAGGAAGCCAATTAAAACCTTTGTTTTACCTCTCTCTTCTAAAATAATTAAAAACGCCTTAAAAAAAGAGTTGAGCAGGGGTGGGCAGGTTTATTTTCTGCATAATCGCATTGAGACAATTTCTGCTGTTAAAGAAAAACTGCAAAGAATAATGCCCCAGGCCAAAATAGCTACTTTACATGCTAAATTACCAGAAAAAGAAATTATTCAGACCTTAAACGACTTTGAAAATAGAAAACAAGACATTTTACTTTCAACAACTATTATTGAAAACGGGATTGATTTAGGCAATGTCAATACTTTAATCGTTGACGATGCTGTTAAATTAGGGCTTTCACAGGCCTACCAACTAAGGGGCAGGGTTGGCAGAGCTGAAAAACAGGCCTTTGCTTACTTTTTATATAAACCAAAAACCCTTAAGGGCAAAGCCAAACAACGTTTAAAAGCGTTAAAAGATGCCCAGGAATTAGGTACTGGCTACCAAATAGCAATTAGGGATTTAGAAATAAGGGGTTCAGGCAACATTTTAGGTAAAGAACAATCAGGGGCAGTCAACAGGATTGGCTTAAACCTTTATTGCCAAATGCTCTCTGAAGCAGTTAACAAACTAAGAACCAACACATAAGTGATTAAGTAAAAAAGTGGCTAAGTGAATAAGTGAATAAACAAATGATTAAAAAGCAAAACCCCTAAAGCATCGGCTCTTGGAGGTTTTTAAATTTTATGGTATGTTGAGTGATGCAAGAAGTATTGGGGGATTTCCCTATTAAAGAAGGTAAATTAGATATTAAGGGTTTTCCGGAAAAACTTTATTTTCGAGGTGTTTTGCCTTCAAAGAGCGAAAGGGGTTTCGCTATTGTGGGGACAAGAAGAGCAACTGAATATGGTAAAGAACAGGCCTTTCGGTTTGCCAAAGAACTTTCACAAGCTGGCTTAACTATTGTTTCTGGCTTAGCAGTTGGTATTGATACAATGGCCCATAAAGGGGCTTTAGCTGGTTCTGGTAAAACAATTGCTTTTTTAGGAACTGGTTTGAGTGAAAAAACAATTTACCCCCAAGAAAACTTGAAATTGGCCAAAGAAATCCTTAAAAAGGGGGGCTGTTTAATTTCTGAATATGAACCAAAGCAAAGGTCTTTTGCGAGTTATTTTTTAAAAAGAAATGGCCTTATTTCCGCCCTTTCTTTGGGGGTTTTAGTTATAGAGGCAAAAATAAAATCAGGCGCTTTAAACACGGCTAGTTGGGCCCATAAACAAAAAAAGCAGGTCTTTGCCTTGCCTGGCAATATAACTTCGCTTAATTCAATGGGGTGCAATTTATTAATCCAAAAAGGAGCCCTTTTAACGCAAAACCCCAAAGACATTTTAAATTTCTTTAAAATAAGCTATGATAAAACATATCAAGGTACAAAAGGCAGTAAAGAAGAACTGTTAATTCTAAAAGTGCTTCAGAATGGCGCCTTAACGGCAGATCAAATAATTGAAAAAACCAACTTAAAGCCAGAACAAGTTCTAAGGATTATTTCTACCCTTGAGCTTGAAGATAAAATTAAAAACATTTTTGGAAACAGCTATATTCTAAATAAATATTAAGTATCAAAAATTATAAATCAAGGACAAGAGGTAAAAAAACCATTATTGAAAAATGCAACATTTTGAAGACGATCGTTTCCAAAATGTTTCATTTAAAAGGGCATATTTTTGTTGACCATAATTCTTAATTCTTAATTCTTAATTCTATTTTATGCAACTTGTTATTGTAGAAAGCCCAACAAAAGCAAAAACAATCAGCCATTTTTTAGGTAAAGAGTTTTCGGTTGCTTCTTCGTATGGGCATGTGCGGGATTTACCCCCTAAAAAATTAGGAATTGATTTAAAAAATAATTTTGAACCTGAGTATGTTATTCTGCAAAAAGCCAAGCCCAATGTTAAAGAACTAAAAAAACAAGCTACACAAGCAACAGAGGTAATCTTAGCAACTGATGAAGACAGAGAGGGTGAATCAATCGCTTTTCATTTAAAAGAGGTCTTGAACTTAAAGGACCCCAAGAGAATTGTTTTTCACGAAATTACTGAAAAAGCTATTCATGAGGCCATTAAACACCCAAGAGGCCTTGACATGAGGTTGGTAAACTCCCAGCAAGCCAGAAGGATTTTAGACCGTTTAGTTGGCTATAAGTTATCACCCTTTTTATGGAAAAAGGTGATGCGAGGGCTTTCAGCTGGCAGGGTCCAATCAGTTGTTGTTAGATTAATCTGCGAGAGAGAAAAAGAAAGAGACGGCTTTAAAGAAGAAGAGTATTGGACTGTTGAAGCTAAGCTTCAACAGAAAAAGCCGGACCTAAAAGATGTAGCAGGAAATCCTGTTTTTTCCGCTTTTTTGGCTAAAAAAGGTGATAAGGCCTTAGACAAGTTAGAGGTAAAAAACCAAAAACAAGCCGAAAGCATTTTAAATGATTTAGAAGGAGCCACTTATCAAGTGGCGCAAATTGAAAAAAAGGAAGAAAAAAGAAGCCCATCAGCGCCTTTTAAAACAAGCACCTTACAACAAGAGGCCTCCTCTAAATTAAGGTTTTCAGCTAAAAAAACAATGATGGTAGCCCAGGGCCTGTATGAAAGAGGTTTAATCACTTATCATCGAACTGATTCTTTAAACCTTGCTAAAGAAAGTTTAATTGAGGCCAAAGACCTTATTTTGAATAAATATGGCCAAGAGTATTTAGCAGGAACAGAGAGAATTTTTAAAACCAAAGCCAAAACGGCCCAAGAGGCCCACGAAGCAATCAGACCAGTTAAAGCAGGGCTTTTGCCTGAGAACTTCAGTAAACTAACTAAAATAACAAAAAAAGAGTTTTTATCTCTCTATACTCTAATTTGGCAAAGATTTATCGCCAGCCAAATGAAAGAGGCATTTTTTGACATTGTTTCAGCTGAAATAAAAGCCAACGTTTATACTTTCAGAGCCAGCGGGCAAACCTTACAGTTTGATGGGTTTTTAAAAGTTTACCCAGCTAAGTTTTCAGAAAATGCCTTGCCCGAGCTAAAAGAAGCAGAAATACTTGATTTAGAAGAACTAAAAAAAGAACAGCACTTTACCAAGCCAAAAGCGAGATATTCGCAAGCGACTTTAATTAAGGAATTAGAAAAACAAGAAATCGGCCGCCCTTCAACTTATGCTGTTATCATGGACACCATAGAACGGAGGGGCTATGTTGAAAGGGATGAAAATAAAAAATTAAAACCAACAAAAATAGGGATTATTACCAACGATATGTTAACCGAACACTTCCCCCAGATTGTTGACATCCAATTTACAGCTAAAATGGAAAAAGAATTAGACGAAATAGCCGAAGGCAAAGATACTTGGCAAAAGACCTTAAAGGATTTTTACTTCCCTTTTGCCCGTAACCTTGCTAGAAAAGAGGAAGAAGTGGAAAAAAAGGATTTAACCGAAAAAACAGATAAAAAATGTCCTGAATGCGGAGGCGATTTAATTATTCGGCTGGGTCGGTTTGGCAAATTTTTAGCTTGCGCGACATTTCCTAAGTGCAAATACACCGCCCCTTTAAAAAAACCGGGCATCGGCATAAAATGCCCCAAATGCTCTCAAGGAGAAATCTCTGAAAAATTTACTAAAAAACATAAGCCCTTTTATGGTTGCTCTAATTGGCCCCATTGCGACTTTGCGATGTGGGATAAGCCCATAAATAAAACCTGCCCATCGTGTGGTTCTCTTTTAACTTTAAAAAGAGATCAAGAGATCTGTCCTAACAAAAAATGCTCCTCATTTAAAGGTTTCAATGTTAAAAAAAATAACTCAAACCCTAAAAAAGAAGGTACAAAACCCTGAAGCACTATCATTGGCTTTAAAAATTCTCAAGCAAAACACCAAAGAGGGTTTTTTTCGCCTTGAGCATAACTTGAGAGTGGCCCTAATTGTTCAACAAATGGGCTTTAAGGAAGATGTCATTTTAGCTGCTCTCTTGAATGGCTTAGCTGAAAACAAGTTATTTGAAGCAAGAAATAACCCTGTTTTTAAAGAGGTTTTTTTTATTTTAAAAAACTTTCAAAAACTTAAGGGTGTTTTTGATCTGAAAATGGCCTTAGAAAAAAAACCCCTTAAAAAATGGCAAAAAATCGCTCTCGATTTACAATCAGAAAATATCAGAAAAATGTTTTTTGTTTTATCTCAGGACTTAAGGCCAGTTTTTTTGATTTTAGCTATTGCCCTTGATGAAATGGAGAATTTGCACCACTTTAATCAGGACTTAAGGGCTAAAAAATCATTAGAGGCCTTAGAAATTTTCTCACCCTTGGCTTACAGCTTAGGGGCTTTAAAAATAAAAGGCGAGTTAGAGGATTTTGCTTTCCCTCAGCTCTATTTTAAGGAGTATCAATGGCTAAGAGAGAATGTCAAAGAAAAAACAGCTTCTTTAGAGAAAATGGCTAAAAATATGGAGCCAATTATTGAGGACCAGCTCAAAAAAGAGGGGGTAAATTTTTTAAAGATTGAATCCCGAGGCAAGCACTATTTTTCTTTATACCAAAAACTTTTAAGATACAACCTTGATTTAGACAAGATTTATGATTTAGTGGCTTTAAGAATAATCACTGAAACGGTTGAGGACTGTTATCGGGCATTAGGGGCGGTGCACAGGGCCTTCAAGCCCCAAGAAGGCAGAATTAAGGATTATATTGCCAAGCCCAAACAAAATGGCTACCAGGCCATCCAGACAACTGTTTTTTGCCCTGATTGTAAAAGGCACATTGAAATTCAAATTAAAACCAAAGAAATGCACCGTTTAGCTGAATATGGCCCCGCCTCTCATTTAGCTTACAAAAAACCAGGGGGCAATTCAAAAATACAATATCACTGGATGAATCAATTAAGGCAATGGCAAGAAGAAACGAAAAATCCAGAAAATTTACAAACTTTTTTAAAAAATGATATTTTTAAAAATAGTATTTTTGTCTTTACTCCTAAAAAAGAAATTATTGAGTTACCCAAAGGCGCAACCCCAATTGATTTTGCTTATGCTATCCACTCTGATATAGGAGAGCATTGTTTAGGGGCTAAAATAAACGGAAAAATGGTTTCTTTAAATAAACATTTAGAAACGGGACAAACAGTTGAAATTTTAACGAGCAAGGCAAAATCACCCTCTTCTGATTGGCTAAGGATTGCTAAAACCCCAAAAGCACAAGGCAAAATAAAAGAATTCTTTGAGAGGGTCAAGGGGATTTCTTTTAGAAAAGAAAGAGAAGAAGCCCCCACAGACAAAAAAGTAGAAGAAAAAGGCCTTTCTCAAATGATCAAAGAAAAACTCTCTTTTTTAGGCAAGATAATGCCTAAAAAGAAAAAAGAATATGCAGTTTTAATTGGCAAACAAAAGGGAGTAGCTTATAAAATAGCAAAGTGTTGTTCGCCTCAACCAAAGGATACGATTGCCGCTTTTCTAACTCTAAGCGAACCGGCCTCTATCCACAAACAAACCTGCCAAAACTTTTTAAAGCTTCAAGAAAAATCCCCTCAAAGAGTAATGGAGGCAAGCTATATTTAGATTTTTTAATTGATTTTTCGCTAATTTTTGCTACAATACAAGAGATAAATGCCGAGGTGGCGGAACTGGCAGACGCGCACGACTCAAACTCGTGTGGATAACCTCCATGAGGGTTCAAGTCCCTCCCTCGGCACAAAAATTACGAAGTAATTTTTACGTCCGAGGAGCAAGGCAACTGCTTGCCTTGCGTTGGAACTTGAAGACCGCAGCGATACCGAGCCAGCAGGCGAGGTCGCGAGGGGCGGCCTGCGAGTTTGCCGAGCGACTGGCGAGGCAAAACTTGTAGGCAAGTCCCTCCCTCGGCACACTACGATTTATCAGATGAAGTTGATTGTCTTTAATTGTCCTTTAAAAATAAATGGAGGAATGATCATGCAAGAACTGAACCTGTACACCATAATGCCGTCTTCTTACGGAGAAAAAGGCGAGTTGCTCCAATACCATAAAGTACTGATGCATCCGCCTGTATTTTTGGTTTTAGAATCTTTGATACGAAGAACAAAGAGAACCCTTGATGTAAAAATAAACGCCTGTTTTATCAACGAGAGGTTAGAAAAAGGAGAAACATATCTTGACAGTATCAAGAGAAACGACCTGGTTTTTATTACTGCCAAAGCTTTTGAACTACCCAGGGCGATAGATATTGCCGTGAAGTTGAAAAAAACTGGCATTAGAAACATTATTATGGGTGGCCCAGGTGTCACATTAACCGATTGGAAAACTTACCAATATCTCGTTAGAGAGGGAATTTCTTTTAATGTTGGGGAAGGCGAAGAAACGATTCCTCAAATCATAGCAAACGTGCTGGACAACAAGCTTCAGCCCTGCTATTGGCAAAAGGAGTATGTGGATATCTCGAAAGCTCCTTTGCCCTGCTTTCCGAGTAGGGCAGAAGCAGAAAAAACTATCACCAAATTAGCAGGGATTGGATCAAGCGAGGGTTGCCCTTTCAATTGTAGCTATTGTACGGTAACAAAAATACGTGGTCGCGAAAGCTCTAAGAGAAGATCCCGCGACCCTGAAGCTGTTGTTGCCTGGATAGAACAAGCGTATCATCGTGGGCTTCCCATTATGTTAACGGATGACAACCTCCGCCGTTCTTTTTTTTATGAAGAACTAATTGAGGGGTTAATTAAACTAAACAAAAAACTGAATGGAAAATTACAGCTTTTTGTTCAGTTAGATGCCGCTAATGGGGTTGAGAAAGAAGCTCATAAGTTAGCCCGTGCTGGAGCCAGGCAAGCATTTTTTGGCTTTGAAAGCGTTGTTTCTTCATCTCTTGACGATGTGGGTAAAAAACATAACAAGCCGAATTATTACAAAAAAATCGTGTCCGCATTTAATGCCGAGGGTATATTCGTGAACAGCGGATGTATGTTTGGCTTCCCCAGCCAAACTCCTCAAGAAATAATAAGAGAGGCCGAGTCCTTTTCTAAATTAGTTGATTTACCTCATCCCTACGCTGTGACACCTTTGCCAGGTTCTAGGGATTACGAGGAAGCAGTGGCAAAAAGGTCTCTGATTACATGGGACCCAAACTGGTATGACACTGTCCATTGTGTAAATGATTGGTTTGATAATATGACAGTCAGCGAAGCACAAAATGCATACAACAATGTGTTTTGCTATTTATTCTCAATCAAGCACATATTAAGCGGACCCCCTGGGTTAAGAATGGCCAGATTAAAATCTGGGCTATATGGCAGAATTCTCGCCGAATTAGGAAGATTTAGGAGAGATCAACCATATCATTTTATGATGGATAGTCTGCCTCGCAGAACTAGAGTTTGGCGACCAAAAGATAGTTTTTGCGGATTCTCGCTTACCGCAGAAGATTTACGAAAAAAGCCGGAATTTCTCGCCTCTCTTTCTACCTAAATTAATAAGCCCGAAACACATTACGTTTCGGGCTTAATTTTTTAACTTTTTAACTTTTAGTTCCGCCCTGAAAAACTAACAAATTCTTAATGAACTCTTAGCGAGTGGTTGCCATGGTGTTATTCTGAGCAATTTTCCCTGTGTCATTCTGAGCCAGCAGGCGAAGAATCTCTTATTTCGAAAGACAAATCCTTCGGCTATTGCCTCAGGATGACACAAAAATATCTCAGGGGGCGCCTTAATCGCTATAGGTTAAATCTATTGGCTTAATTATTTACATTTATGGGCGTCAAGAAACTTGCACATTTTGCGGATGTCTCCAGGGTTGCCAAAGTCCATCCAATAGTCCTGGATGGTTTTTATTTTAACCTTGCCTTTTTGAGCCAATAAAGATAGGGCATCGGTTAGTTCGTATTCCCCTCTCTCGGAAAGTTTAATTTGAGGGATTGTTTCAAAAACCTCTGGGGTGAACTTATACAAGCCCGTGTTGACAAAGTTTCCCACAAACTCTTTTGGTTTTTCAATAATCCTTTCTAACAAGTCACCCTTATTAACTAAAACACCATATTTTTCAGGGTGATCTTTTTCAATCCGAGCTACTATATAATTAAAATTATCATCAACATTCATGGCTTGTAAATCTCTAACTGAAAATAAGTTATCCCCATAAACAGCTAAAAAGTTCTCGTTGCCAACTAAATCACGGACACATTTTAAAGGGCATAAAGTGCCATACTCTTTTTCTTTGGGTCCTAAAATCTCATATTGATTGACAATATTTGCCTTATAATCATATTCTTTTAAAAAGTCAGCCATTAAATCAGCACAAAACCCGACCACTAAAATAATGTCTTGATAGCCAGCTTTAATTAAATTATCCATTAAATAACACAAAAACGGCTTCTCTTTAACACAAATTAAGTGCTTACTTTTGTTTTGGGACAAATGCTTCATCCTTGTGCCTTGCCCAGCTGCTGCGATGACTACTTTGCTAATCATTAATTTTTAATTTTTAATTTTTAATTTTTAATCAATTTTCAGGGATTAAATCTTAATGATTAAAAAAGAAACTTAAAAATTATATTACAAAGTTAATAAGCTTATTCTTTACAAAAACGACTTTTTTGATTGGCTTTTGCTCAAACCATTTTATAATATTTTCGTCTTTTAAGGCAAGCTTTTTGGCTTCCTTCTCTGAAACATCATTATCTGCTTCTATTTTGCCCCTCACCTTGCCATTAATCTGAACAATTATATTTACCTCTTCCTCTTTTAACAAATTTTCATCATATTGTGGCCATTGCTCTTGAAAAATACTTGTTTTCTTGCCTGTTTGCTGCCATAACTCTTCAACTAAATGCGGAGCAAAAGGACTTAATAAAGTTATAAACAACAAATAATCTTCTGTTCCTATATTTTCCTCTTTCTCAAAAATGTTTAAGCATTCCATTAAAGTCGAAATAGCCGTATTGAACTTCATTTGCTCAATATCCTCTGAAACCTTTTTAATTGTTCTGTGTAGTAGTTTTTCTATTTTTCCATTTTTAATTGTGGTTTTTAATTTTTCATTTTTCATTTTTAATTTAAGGCGGTAAACTCTCTCTAAAAATCTATACGCCCCCTTGATAGAGTTAGTGTCCCAGGCGATCGCCTGCTCAAACGGCCCCATAAACATTTCATAAATCCGCAAAGTGTCAGCCCCGTATTGTTTTATAACATCATCGGGATTGACAACATTGCCTTTTGACTTTGACATTTTAACCCCGCCCTCGGCTAAAATCATTCCGTGTGAGGTACGTTTTTTATAGGGTTCGGGACCTAAGTCCTTGGGTACAGCGCCAATGTCCCATAAAAACTTAAAAATAAACCTCGAGTAAAGCAAATGCAATGTGGTGTGCTCCATACCCCCATTGTACCAGTCAACTGGCATAAAATATTTTAATTTTTTAGGGTCAGCCAATTTTTTAGTATTTTTGGGGTCGCAATATCTTAAAAAATACCAATTACTGCCTGCCCAATTTGGCATTACATCAGTTTCTCTTTTGGCAGGGCCTTTGCACTTGGGACATTTTACATTAACCCATTTTTCAACAGCACTTAGGGGTGACCCCCCTGTGTCTGTTGGTTGATATTTTTCTATTTTGGGCAATTCTAAAGGTAAATCGCTTTCTTTTAAAGCCACCCAACCACACTTTTCACAATTAATAAGCGGGATGGGCTCACCCCAATATCTTTGCCTAGAAAAAACCCAGTCCCTTAGCTTATAATTAATTTTCTCTTTAGCTAAGCCCTTATCTTTGAGAAAATCACCAATTGCCTGCCTTGCTTCTTGGGAAGTTAAACCATCAAATTCTTTTGAATTAAAAAGAATTCCTTCCCCTTCATAGCACTCTTCAAGGCCTCTTACTTTTTGAGCTAACTTCTCATCATCAGGTAAAATAGAAACTTTCAAAGGCAGGTTATATTTTTTTGCCATCTTAAAATCTCGTAAATCATGGGCATCAGCAAAAACAGCACCAGTGCCGTAATTAGCTAAAACAAAATCAGCTATCCAAACAGGCATTTTCTCGTTTGTGGCTGGGTTAAGAGCAAAAACCCCCTCTAAGGCAACTCCGCTTACCTCTCTTTCTTGGTTTTCTCTGTCTATTTCAGAGATTTTCTTTGACTTTTCCTTATAGGCCAAAATTTCTTCAAAATTTGTAATTTTAACTTTATTTTTTTCTATAAAAGGATGCTCTGGGGCTAAAATCAAAAAAGTACCTGAAAAAATAGTATCTAAACGGGTTGTAAAAACCTCGATAAAGTCTTGGCTTTCATTTAAA
>Ga0210019_1004867_pt1 | contig 11442 bp, 12 predicted proteins | sample CryGeyCG2114_020_2_FD_183969 | JGI IMG/M metagenome (GOLD analysis project Ga0210019, IMG submission 183969) | Groundwater microbial communities from aquifer - Crystal Geyser CG11_big_fil_rev_8/21/14_0.20 (SPAdes) (version 2) | ecosystem: Environmental > Aquatic > Deep subsurface > Groundwater ...
CACGAACATCTACATAATCGTTTCTCGCCAGCCAGGGGTCCGTGAACAATTCTCTGCCAATATCCATAAAAGTAGAATCAATCTTGTCCCTCACCCAGTCTAACGCCCTCCTTAGTGGCGCCCGCCATTTCTGGTTCCATTCGGGCCTGCCGCCGGTTTGACAGCCGCAATTGCTGTTCCAGCGTCCGACCCCATGATCACAACTCCATGAGGTTTTTTCGTTTATCTCTACTTCCCGCTTCGGCGGAAATTTCGCCAGGTATTCCGCAAAATTTGTCAACTTGAAATCCGCTCGGCTCTCTATGGATTGCAGGGCAAATGCCAGCGCCATATCGCCAAACTTGTGATGGTGCCCAAATGTTTCACCATCCGTCGCAACGCTGAGCAATTGAGGTCCATTTTCTCTATGCGCCTGCATTAAATTTTCAGCCAGATATTTTCCATCCTGCAAAAGATTTTTAAACGCCATGGCCTGCGACAAAGGACCATTGTAAAAGAAAACACTAATACTTTTACCTCCCGTCAATCGCACCCGGTGGGGTTGGAAAATATCCAACCCTTCTTTCCTTCCGGATTTCCCTCTATATATTTCAAGCTGATTTCCTTGATGAGGGGCCAGAACTGTAAACAAAATGCCTGAGTCAGCCATTATTTCCAGGGTTTCCAAATCTACCGCCGTTTCCGGTAGCCACATTCCCTCCGGCAGACGTTTAAAGCGAAGTTCAAAGTCCCGGATTCCCCAATAAACCTGGGTGTATTTATCTCTGGCTTTAGCCAGTGGCATGATCATGTGGGAATAACATTGTGCCATCGCGGAACCATGGCCGGAAAATTTTTCAAGACTGATTTTATCAGCCTCCAAGACCGCCTGATACGTATCCTGATCATGGTTTTCCATCCAACTTAACAACGTCGGGCCGAAGTCAAAACTTATTTGGGAATAGTTGTTTAGTATTTCGATGATAAAACCCTTTTCATCGAGAATTCGCGCCCTTGAATTCGGGGCATAACACTCGGCATTAATTCGATCGTTCCAGTCATGGAAGGGATACGCCGACTCCTGAAAGGTAATGGCCTCCAGCCATGGATTCTCCCTGGGAGGCTGGTAAAAATGTCCGTGCACACAAATAAACTTTTTCATGAATCCAAAATTTGTTTTTTTATTTTATTTATATACAAAGGAAATTAATTACTTTTTGCATTTTAAAAAGATAATTGCGAGCGGGGGTAAAGCAAGGTTAATAGAAAAAGGTTTCCCATGCCAACTTATGGAGTCACTATGAACAGGCTGTGGATTTCCAATCCCCCCTCCTCCAAACTCATGGGAATCACTGTTTAGAATTTCGGTCCATGCCCCTTCATAAGGGACCCCAATACGATAATCATATCTCGGAACCGGGGTAAAATTCAAAGCCGCGATAATTTTATCATCGGGGCCGTTCCCTTTCCGTATGAGAGTAAAAATAGAGTGATCGGAGTCACAGCAGTCAATCCATTCAAACCCTTCATGAGAAAATTCATTCAGGTAAAGTGCCGGCTCGTTGACATAAAGATGATTAAGATTTTTCAGCCAGGACTGCACCCTCCTATGAGGCAAGTATTCCAAAAGGTGCCAATCAAGACTTTTTTCATGATGCCATTCTGCCCACTGTGCGAATTCCCCCCCCATGAAAAGAAGTTTTTTTCCCGGCTGTGCAAACATATGTCCAAATAACAAACGCAAGTTAGCGAATTTTTGCCAATCATCTCCCGGCATGCGGGCAATCAGTGACCCCTTACCATGGACCACTTCATCGTGTGACAGGGGCAATATAAAATTTTCATGGTAGGCATACAACATGCGAAAAGTTAATTGGTCCTGGTGAAATTTCCTATAGACAGGATCATTTTTCATATACTCCAGCGTGTCATGCATCCAACCCATATCCCATTTCATTCCAAACCCCAATCCTCCTACATAGGTGGGTTTAGAAACCATAGGCCAGTCGGTCGACTCCTCAGCCATGGTCTGGGCATGAGGATATTTTTCATATACGACCTCATTAAATTTCCGTAAAAAACCAATCGCCTCAAGATTTTCCCGGCCACCATAAGCATTGGGGATCCATTCGCCATCTTCCCTGGAGTAATCCAAATAAAGCATGGATGCCACCGCATCCACCCGCAACCCATCGATATGAAAGACATCCAACCAATAAAGCGCGTTGCTGATAAGAAAACTGGATACCTCATTGCGACCATAGTTGAAAATGTGTGAACCCCAGTCAGGATGGAAGCCCTGCCGTTGATCGGCATGTTCATAAATATGCGTTCCATCAAACCATCCCAAAGCAAATTCGTCAGTAGCGAAATGGGAGGGCACCCAATCCAAAATCACCCCAATATTACTCTGATGTAAATAGTCCACCAGATACATGAAATCCTGAGGCGTTCCATAACGACTTGTGGGAGCAAAGTATCCCGTACACTGATATCCCCAGGAACCATAGAAAGGATGCTCCATCACAGGAAGGAATTCAACATGGGTGAATTCTATTTCCCTGAGATACTCCGCTAAAAGTGGCGCCAGTTCCCGATAGGTGAGTGAAGAGTTATCGAGCTTGCGCCTCCACGACCCGATATGCACTTCATAAATGGAAACAGGGCTGTTGTGAAAATCATGCCGTTTGCGCCCCTGGTCCATCCAGTCCTGATCCTGCCACGAGTAATCCAGATCCCAAACAATGCTCCCAGTCCTGTGAGGAATTTCGCAATACTTGGCAAACGGGTCGGCTTTCTCAACCTGGTAACCATAATGGCGGGATTGGATAAAATATTTATAGATGGTCCCCTTCTCGACTCCGGGGAAAAACCCCTCCCATATCCCAGACTCTTGTTTGGGGCGCAGAGGGTGTTGGCCTTTTCTCCATCCGTTAAAATCACCCACGACGTGGACTTGTTCCGCGTTGGGAGCCCATACCGCAAAGTAAGTCCCGGAAACTCCATTCACCACAACTCTATGGGCTCCCATTTTTTCATAAAGACGGAAATGATTTCCTTCATTAAAAAGATGAAGGTCATCATTGGTCAAAAGGGAAAACGGTTCGGACTTTTCACCTTCACTTTTTTTGGAAAATGCAGATGCGCTTCGAGTCATGATTGCAGGGCCTTCCCACCTTAACGGGTTTTAATTTTTGCTGAGTCTCGAGTCCTGTTTCCGGTTATTATGGTAATTAAAGATTATGGACGCACCTTTAAAACCGCCGACAGAGCTTACAGTCTATACATCATAGCATCTGGATTGATTTTCTGATAAACCTTTAAAAGGGTAGCTTCAATAATCAACCCTTGAGCCGATGACCCATGCGATTCCAACGGTAGCACCATGAACGATAAAGACGATCCCATAAAATCCCTGGATTTCGCCCGCCGACAATTGCGTGTGGACCCCAATGAACTGGATGCGGACACCCGCGAAAAATTGATGCAAATCCGTCATCTGGCGCTGGAGTCATCCTTGGAAGGAAAAAGTAGTTTCCCCGACTGGGCCACCATTCCCATAATAGCATTCGTCACTGCGGTAATTTTTGTTGTACTGCTCTATGTTAAGCCCGAGGCACCGCCAATTGATGAAGGACCAGAGGACTTGGAAATTCTGTTATCCAATGACCCCATTGAATTTTACGAAAACATTGAATTCCTCCAGAAATGGAAGAACCAAGGTATTGCCAGTGAAGAAGAGAATAATTAATATAATCCTGTTTCTGGCTATGCTGATATTTTCAGCAAACCCAGGCTCAGGGCAGGAAAATCCCCTTAAATGGGGTGAACTGACACCAGGCGAAAAACAGGTATTGACTCCCCTTCAAGAAAAATGGGACAAACTTTCACCAGCAAAACAACACCGCTTGAACGAGGGGGCAAAAGCATGGAACACGTTAAACCTCGAACAAAAAAAATCCTTTAAACAAAAACTCCAGGTTTGGAAGCAAAAAATCCCCGATGAAAAACTTCATATTCGCAAACAATTTGCGAGATTTCAAAATCTCCCCGAGACGGAAAAACAGGCACTGCGGAAAGCGTATGAAGAATTTAAACATCAAAACCAGACAATAAATAAAGATTAAGGTTTAGGCTCACAACAATCTAACGGGGTCGGGTTCTTCTTTCAATCGGGGCATTGAGTTCTTTCCCGCAATGAGGTGATGGGTCACAATAATGCAGTCATATATAATGGAAATAAAGAGACAATATATTGACACAGGCTGGGAGAATAGCCAGCCTCAGAAAATAAGGGTATCGAAGAAAAACCTACCAACCCACCTAATCACAATATTCTAAACGACTTACAAGTGTCTCCCTGGTTAATTAAAGTTTGGCATGAAACTTGCCGTAAAGGAATGTAACTAATGATGTTTTTGCTTCTATTTCAGGAAGGTGAAAGACCATGGAAAAGGTTAAAGTTGCATACCCCGTTGCAGACACTGCCACAGACTCGTTTGTATTCAAAAGTATTTTTGCCTCTTTAGCAGGAGCTTCTATTCCCGCAGTCATTTTCTACTTTTTGTTGTAACGAGCAATGGGCAAAGATAGCCTGTCGCCCCAACAAGTTGCTATTGCTGTTCCACTTTTATAAATACGCTCCGTTTTTCTATCTTCCGGGACGTATTTCTGTTGGCTATTCCCGAGCCTTGTTCATCACGGTTCTGGTTTAATCCTCCCAGTTCAACCCACTCTCCAACCCGTCCCCTTATTACAGTATCAAGACCCGTTGTTTCTATTCCCCCATTGGTTATTCTCGATTGTTGTGGTGAAATTTTCATAATCACCTGGTCTCCCCGAATTTGCGGCAGAACTCTGAAACCGGTCTGCACATCCTTAAACTGGGTAGATTCAAATTGAGTGACGGTACTCCCTGACCTGACGCTTTCTGTTGTCTTAAAGGGTATTTGCTGACCGATATAAATTGTGGCAGGGTTTCCTTCCAGGGTGGTGACAACCTGCGTATTCATTTCATCTAAAAGAAATTTTCTTTGGGAAAATTTTCCCTGGACCGTTCCCGATTTGCCTTCCACAATCACTCGACCTTTTTCTCGGGGATTGATAATAACTCGCCCCGAATCCCCGATAGGAACTTCGCCGCTCACCTCCGCTTCAAACCCATTCAATTGCGACCGCAACCCCTGTTTCACAGTAATTCGTAAATTTTTGAGCTGGCCATCGATTTTTTCGAGCAAAGCCTTAACTTCCTCCAACTTTCCGGGAGAGGCTCGCACGATAAGCCGCTGGCGCATTCCCGTGACAGTCTCATTATGCCCTAACAGCGGGCGAATGATGGGGATCAACTCTTCCGCCGATCTATTTTTAAGCGGGAAGACTTCCAGCTTTTCCTGAGCCCCTAACTCTGAAACGACGAGGAAAAATATGAGAAATGCGTATTTAAGAATTCTTGGCAACATTAGCAGGAAGGCTGGATTCAAAATCTACGGTTCTTGATCTTCGGGACAGATTTAATAAACTTCTGAAAAGCACTCAGGCCCTCCTCAACATACCCCTCAAATTCGACCTCCTCCATATTACCTGTGGAAATCACTTTAGGCCTGGGCTTTAACTGCTTGCCATGTTTTAGAAATTTAACAAAGTTTGCCCGGCATTCATCCACAAAGCGGTTGAAGTCATGATCAACAGTCATGCGGGAAGAGTAAAAATGCTTATGGGTTTTCTGCCGTTGGCAGACAAGTTCAGAGCTTTTGAAGCGAATTTCAGTTTTTTCCTTACTCTTTAAGAGTTGCTCATAGGAAAGACGCTGTTGGTCATCGCGCAAAAAATTATAGGCTGTAGTGGAAAGAACGAAATATTGTTTTTCTGTATCGGTGGAATCGGCCCTATCAGGGTGATACTTTCGGGCCAACTGCCAATAACGTTTTTTAATCTGTTCGCCGCTGGCATAATTTTCCAGGCCCAGAAGATGGTAAAGGTTATAAGATTTTAAAACGGAGGGATATTTCATGGTCCGTATTATACAACTTCAAAGCAAAAGGAGGCCCCTAAAATTGCCGCCGACACTTTTCCGGTTTTTAGAATAGGAGAGAACGCGACCAAATCGTATAATGCAAGTTGATATTCCAAACTGGAAAACGGTTTATGATCGAACTGGCCTCCGTCCTTTTTATACTGCTTTTCTTTATATTCCCGTTGCCCGCATTGGCCATCGGTTCAGGATTATTCACCACATGGACCCTCTACAGAAAATATGAAATTTTTAATGCCCAGCCCGCCGAAGGGAAGGAAAACCTGATTTGGGGCACCGTATTATTTCTGGCAAATTTTATCTGTAGTATTTTTCTTGGGCTCGCCATGGCGCTCGCGGTCTACTATTTTATTTTTGAAAGTTTTTATCTTTTTGTATTTAACTTTTTATTCAGCTCAATAGTTTCATTGCGGTGGTTTGATTTCACTCACAATCTTTATCGGCTATTTATTCTCAAACTCCAACCCAAAGAGGCTTTCACCTCATCCCATTTCGCCATTTGCCAGGCATTCCGAAAAAGGGACAGTTTTGGATTAGCTCCTGTCTACACGGATGCAGGGGCATTGAGATTAGAAAACAACCAGCTTATATTCAAAGGGGTGTTTCGTGAAGAAACCTTCTCGCCCCGCAATATTTCCAATATCGAGAAGAAAAGCTCCGAAAAAATAAAAATATTCTCAAGCCAGGGCAACCATAAAAATGCCGAAGTATTTTTAATCACCCTGAAGGAAAAATTTTATCCGTTCAAAAGCCGTCAGGATCGCGACCAAATTTTCTCACACCTTTCTTTAAATATGAAAGCCACGGCAACGCCGTAAATGTAAAATTTGTCCAACCTGGATTTTTTACTGTTTACCCCTTGGAGGTTTAATAGAGCCCTTTATTTTTGCAGACTGCTAATATGGAATAAGCTCCCTGGTTCAAGTTGATTGAACTGAACGGCTCAAATTGATAAACTGATTGCATAATCCTTCTGACAATTCGAAACCATAAGGCTCATCCATAATGGCCCAGCCCACCACCCGAAATTATTACAAAGTTCTCGGCATCACCCAGAAAACTTCCAAAGCAGAAGTCAAAAAACGCTATCGGGAACTGGCAAGAAAATACCACCCTGACACCAACTCGGGAAGCAAAACAGCCGAAGACAAATTCAAAATCATCTCTGAAGCTTATGAAGTAATCAGCGATGCAAAAAAAAGGAAAGAGTACGATCGCCAGCGATCCTATCAGCAAAAATCTCCGCGCCGTCCTAAGGGGCAACCTGACTGGAACGCTCCTCCCGGTGGATTCGGCAGGGAGCCGGGCAGTAACCAGCAGAGATATGAGGAACCCTTCGCCCAGGAACCGGAACCGGTTGACCCTGATATGCCCACCTGCGGGTTTGACCTGCAGTTCATGGTCGATATTCCCCTTCCGCTTGCGGCATTGGGGGGAACCATCCCCTACTCTTACGAGAAATACGTTCAATGCCAGGAATGTGAGGGAACCGGAATCCAGGGAGATGGCGAGTGCCAGGAGTGCAAGGGAAAACAACTGATCGTCCGCCCTGTGACCCTGGATGTAAAAATTCCTCCGGGCGTGGTCGATCAATACACTCTTTCATTTAAAAAGGAAGGTGGAGAAGGACGTAATGGAGGTCCTCCCGGAGACCTGCTTTTGAAAGTATGCATTCAATCCCATCCAAAATTTAAGCGGGTCAAAAATGATATCATCCATGAAGTGACCATCTCCTCTAAACTGGCGCAGGAAGGTGGACCGCTTGAGGTAGAAACCCTCAATGCAACCACAATCGTGCAAGTGGAAGAGGAAACTCTGGTGGGAGAAGAATTACGCATATCTGGAGAAGGCGCGGTCATAAACAGGGGAAAAAAGAGGGGCGACCTCATCATCAAATTTAATATTGAAGAGGATTGAGCATGACATTCATTTTATTCATGATCGTCCTGGCCTTGTTTGTGATATTAGTTTTCTGGCTTGTTTTTCGACCTGGAAGCCCCCAACCCGCCAAAAAGCCCAAACCCTCGACAAAAAAAGTACAGAAGGCTATTGCTTCAAAACCCGCACCTCTCCCGGTAACAGGCGAACAATTGCGTAATAACGCGATGAAACTACTGAAAAAAAATCCGGAAGTTGTCAGTAAGGTGGTAAAGCAATGGCTACGGGGGGTTTAACCTTTTCGAGCCTTCACTTCTGCCGCATGGGCTTTTGCCCGTTTCAGCATTGCGGCTCTTTCCTCTGAGGAAAAATCTTTTCGAGGAATGGGTTTCGGGGCTCCGCCTTCAGCCTTTGGTTTGGCCGCTACAGGCACCGCCGCCGATTGTTCGGCTGGTGTCTCGGCTGGTTTGGCCGTTTCTGCTTTGGGAACAGGTGCTCCGGCTTTAGCGGGGGGCGCCTCTCCTTCTTTACGGATTAACCGCATTGACGACCAGACGTCCGCGCCGGGATAATCGGTATCAACACCGATCTTCAAATCCAGGCGGACAATTTTTGCGTCGGAACACTCGCTGATCCAGGTATTGGAAGCACCCCCAGGCGCAAATATTGAATCGATGGGGTAACTCGTCCCATTTTTATCGACCAGGGATTTCACACCCGTCTTATCGAAAAGCGTCAGAGCCTCCGCTTTGGTCGGGATCCGCCAGTTATCATAACCACCAAACTTGTCTTTATTTTTATTGACCCAGTCGACATATTGCCGATGGTCGGCCCAGGTATAAAACTTTTTCATATCCAACCAGGCATCGGTCTTCTTCCACATATAACCCGTGTTTGGGTCGGTGATGGTCCCATCCCCATTATCGACAAGGGGTTTTCCTACCGGACCAGCCTTTTTTGCCGCCTCTGCCTTTTTGGCGGCCGCAAGCTTGGCTTTTTCAGCAGGCGTTAATGTGGCTTCTGAAGAAGCGGGAGCGTCTGACATGCTTAACCTCTTTAAACCGAAGACGTTTCTATATCCGCCAGAATATCACTCAATTCTTTTCCCGTTTTGCTAAGATCTTTCAGTATCTCACCCAGCTTGGAAGCAGAATAGGCGTCTAGCCTGGAGTGGTAACCCACTCTATAGTCGGCGGCGTTTTTACGGATCCAGTCTACAGCAACCTCCTCCTGCGCCTCACAACTCATATTGGCGCATTTCTTATCCAGCAGGTTGGCTTGGGATAACCGTATAATTTCACAAATCAAATCTTCTTTGATCTGGCTCATACTAAGATTTTAACACAAAACATGACCAAAATTAGCCCCTTGGCTATAAAAAGGGGCCACTCTATAACGGTTTTTCGGGCTTGTCAATCTGATATTTCCACAACCATATATCCACTTGATATCTTTAAAGTTGTAGTTATTTTCCCATTATTACACAGATAATATTTTCCCTGCAAGGCAGGATCAACCCGCCCCACCAGGCTGAGTTCTATTCAATTGGACCGTGAAGCCTTATTCCACGCCCCTGGATGCACGAGGATCAAGAACCTCCCGCAAGGCATCTCCTAAAAAATTGAACGACAGGATGGTCAAAAAAATCGCCAGCGAAGGAAAAAAAATAAGATGCGGATAAAACTTAATGGCTGTCCAGCCATCATTGGCCAAAGTCCCCCAACTGCTGAACGGGGGGGCAATTCCCAACCCGATAAAGCTCAATGTCGACTCGGCCAGGATCGCCATGGGTATGCGAAAACTAAGAGTCACCACCAGAATACCCAGGATATTAGGGAGAATTTCCCGTATTAAAATCCTTGCAGGGCTTGCGCCCAGCGCGCGGGCCGCCATCACGTATGGAAACTCCTTGATGCGCAGGACCTCCCCCCGTACCAACCTCGCAACGGTAACCCAACTCACCAGCGTTAACGCAACAAAAACCCCGGTCACTCCCCGGCCCATCAAAACGGTGATAAGAATGATCATCAGCAAATCGGGCAAAGCAAAAACCACATCCACCAGCCGCATCATCCAATCATCGGTCTTGCCGCCGATATAGGCTGATATGGCGCCATAAACCGTTCCGATCAGCAAGGCAAACAAGGTGGTGAATATACCGATAAATAAGGACACCCGCGCCCCATAGATCATACGCGAAAGAAGGTCGCGCCCCAGACGGTCGGTGCCCATCCAATGTTCCCAACCAGGGAAATCCAGAGTCCGTAACGTGTCCTGCGTTTCATAAGAATACGGGGCCACCCACGGGGCCAGCACGGCAACGACTGAAACCATCAACAGGAAACCAGCGCCCAATTTGGAAGTCAGGGAGTACTTATTCATTATTTCAATGTCACTCGCGGGTCCAGCCAGCCATAAATCATATCCACCACCATATTCGCGATCACAATCAACACGGCATAAACCAGTGTTACTCCCATGATCAACGGATAGTCCCGGTTGGTCACAGCGGTGATGAAGAACCGCCCCATTCCCGGAATGGAAAAAATAAATTCAATCACAAATGAGCCTGTTACCAACCCGGCGGTCAGAGGCCCCATCACCGAAACAATGGGGTAAATAGAATTTATCAAAACATGTTTGAACATAATCATCGGCTCTGTTAACCCCTTGGCCCGCGCGGTGCGGATATAGTCCGAAGACAAAACACCAAGCACCGTGGTTCGGGTCAACCGGGCAACATATCCGGCAAACCCTGCCCCCAGGGCGAAAGCCGGCAAGATCATATGACGGGGCCCTTCCCACAAAGCCGGGGGAAGCCAGTGCAAGTGATGGGAAAAGATCCACACCGAAATTGCCCCCAGAACAAAACTGGGAACAGAGATTCCCAACGCGGCGATAAGCAAAACAGACCGATCCAGCAAAGATTTTTGCCAGTACGCCGAGATCATCCCGGCTGGGACCCCCAGCCCTAAAACCACCAGAACCGCGCAAAGCCCCAAAACAAAAGAAACCGGAAAAGTATCCAGAATGATATCCGAAACATCCCGCCCTAAATATTTATAGGACGGCCCCAGATCACCCTGGAACAATTGCTTCATATACAAAAGGTATTGCAGGGGAACGGGCTTATCGAGATGATACTTGGCTTCTATATTGGCGATGATTTCCGCAGGAAGAATTTTTTCAGTATCGAATGGGCCACCAGGAACCCAGTGCATGATGAGAAAAGTGAGAGTCGCAACCGTGACCAGAACCGGTATCCCTGACAAAATCCGTCTGAAAATAAATCGCAACATAAAATCATTTTACCATACCCCAATGGCCGAGTGGAAAATCCGCGTATAACCCGGCTCGTGAAGATGGGTAGAAATAATTCCAACCCTGCCCAATCCAGTAGGATATAATATCAGGTCGTTTATTATTCAACCAAAAGTTTTATGAACTACCCGTCCTTAAGAGAATTCATAGATCGCCTGGAGCGTGAGGAAGAACTCCTGCGGATCAAGGAACCGGTTTCACCCATTCTTGAAATCGCGGAAATCACCGACCGG
>Ga0210019_1004869_pt1 | contig 11436 bp, 13 predicted proteins | sample CryGeyCG2114_020_2_FD_183969 | JGI IMG/M metagenome (GOLD analysis project Ga0210019, IMG submission 183969) | Groundwater microbial communities from aquifer - Crystal Geyser CG11_big_fil_rev_8/21/14_0.20 (SPAdes) (version 2) | ecosystem: Environmental > Aquatic > Deep subsurface > Groundwater ...
AAAAACAAAATTTACGCCTGATTGAAATCAGCCTGGATGATGTGCCGCCGGGAACGCAGGATATGAAACGGGTTAACGGCGGAATTCTCGTGCAGGATCGTGATGAAAAAATCGTGACCGCGGCGGATTTGAAAATCGTCACGAAGAAGAAGCCGACCAAAGCCCAGATGCAATCCTTGTTGTTCGGGTGGACGGCGATCAGAAATGTCAAATCCAACGCGATCCTTTTGGTGAAAGGCACGCGTCTCGTCGGCGTGGGGTGCGGACTTCCCAGCCGCGTGGACAGTTTGAAACACGCCATCGAAAAATCCGGAAAAAATGCCAAGGGGTCGCTGCTGATTTCCGACGCGTTTTTTCCCAAGACGGACAACATTCAGGCCGCGGCCAAAGCCGGCGTGAGCGCCATCATCCAGCCCGGCGGTTCCATCGCTGACGCGGATGTCATCAAGGCCTGCGACAAAGCCGGCATCGCCATGGTCTTCACCGGCGTCAGACATTTCAAACATTGATGTTGAATTTTTTGTCATCTCTGCGAAAGCAGCCTGCCTGTCGGCAGAAGGGGATCCAGCGTTTTTTATTAAACGACACTGGATGCCAGCTTTCGCTGGCATGACATGTTGGTTAACATGTCAGAAAACTCCGCCAACACCTTTCTCAATTCCTTCACCAATTACGAAACACATCTTCACCAAACGTCTTCCAAAGAATTTTCTCTTGAGCCTGTCAAGCTTCTTCTGGAACGTCTCGGCCGGCCCGATAAAAATTTAAAAATTATCCACGTCGCTGGAACCAAGGGCAAGGGTTCGACTGCTGTGATGATCGCGTCCATTCTCAAAGAAGCCGGATATTCCGTCGGGCTTTATACGTCGCCCCATCTGTGGGATTTGAACGAGAGGATCAGAATTTTGAAACCTTTTTTGTCATCCCCGAATGTTTCTATCGGGGATCCAAGTGCATTGAAAATGGATTCCCGACAAAAGCATTCGGGAATGACAGTAGAGAGAATTTTTTCCGACAGCATTACGGATCAAGAATTGTCTGCGCTGATCGAACAGACGCGCGCTGTCATTGAAGATGTCCACCGCCATTCGGACAGAGGGCTGACGTTTTTTGAAGTGCTGACCGCGTTGGCATTGTCTCATTTCGCGCGGGAAAACGTTGATTATGTCGTCTTGGAAACAGGACTTGGTGGACGGCTGGACGCAACCAATGCTGTCGATTCGTTGATGGCGGTCATCACTCCCATCAGTTTGGATCATCAAAATATTTTGGGCGACATCATCGAAGACATTGCTGCTGAAAAATCAGGCATCATCAAATCCAAATCCCAGCGGGTTGTCATCGCCCCGCAATTTTCGCAAGCGGAGGCAGTGTTGCGACGCAGATGTCAGGAATTTGGGATCGAACCTGTGTGGGCGGCGGAGAATGCTGTGGTGGAATTGGCGGGTTACGAGTCAGGTCAGCAGATTCTCAATTTTAAAACGCCGCCGTGTGAATATCAGAAGATTAAATTGCCGCTGGCCGGGGCTCATCAGCGTCTCAATGCTGCGACGGCGGTCTGTGCCGCTGAAGTTTTGAAAATCAGTTTTGCCGCCGGCCGGCTGAATGCCGCGTTTTCTTCCATTGTTTGGCCGGGCCGGTTTGAAGTCATCTCCCAAAATCCGACGGTCATTCTGGATTGCGCGCATAACGAAGCTTCGATGGAATGTCTGATCGAATCGTTGAAAGACATGTATCCCGGCCGAACGTTTTGTTTTGTGCTCGGTGTTTCCAAAGACAAAAATATTGAAGCCATGGGCCGGCTCTTGCAAAAAACCGCCAAATGTGTGATTCTGACACGCGCCGGCCATCCTCGCGCGTATTTGTTCACAGAAGCTGATGCGAAGAAATATTTTCCGCAACAAAGCGCAGTTGTGACGAATGGCGTGGATGAGGCTTTGAAAGAGATTCAGCATTGTTGTTTTCCGGGTGATGTGATTGTTGTGACCGGATCCATATTTTTAGTCGGAGAATTCAGAAAACATCATGTATAAATACAAAGGCATTGACGACACGATTGCTGCGATTGCGACGCCGGCCGGACACGGGGGCATCGGGATTGTGCGTTTAAGCGGAGCCGAAGCGCTGTCCGTCGCCGAGAGAATGTTCAAATCCAAAAGCGGCCGCAATGTTTCCGATATGAAACACGCGACGGTTCATTGTGGATGGATTGTGCGCCGCGAGGAATCGGGGCGTGAAACCGTCATCGACGAAGTCTTGTTGATGCTGATGCGCGCTCCGAAATCTTACACCTGCGAGGATGTGGTTGAAATCAGCTGTCACGGCGGGATTGTGCCCTTGCGTGCGATTCTTAATTTGGCGATCGATCACGGCGCCCGTCTGGCCGAACCCGGCGAATTCACCAAGCGCGCGTTCTTGAGCGGCCGCATCGATCTCACCCAGGCCGAGGCGGTGCTGGACATCATCAATTCCAAAACGGATTCGTTTCTGAAAATCAGTTCAAATCAATTGAAAGGCGAACTCTCGACGGAACTTGAAGTCATCCGTGAATCGATCATGCGGACGTATACCGAGATTGAAGCCATCGTCAATTTTCCTGAAGATGAAATCGACGCGCGCCAGCGCCGCCGGCTGGCCGAGGACATTGAAAAAGCCAAAGCCCGCGTGGAAGAACTTTTGCAAACCGCGGATCATGGAAAAATTTTGCGCGAGGGCATCCGCATCGTGATTTGCGGTAAACCCAACGTCGGAAAATCTTCGCTTTTGAACGCGCTTTTGAAGGTGCCGCGCGCCATCGTCTCGGAAATCGCCGGAACCACCCGCGACACCATTGAAGAGTGCGCCAACATCCGCGGCATTGCGCTGCAGCTTGTGGATACCGCCGGCATTCTTGAGCCGAGGGATTTGATTGAAGTTGAAGCGGTCAAGCGCAGTCATATGCATATCCAGTCGGCGGATCTGGTGTTGTTTGTTGTTGATGTCAGCCGGCCGCTGGAGAAGGAAGACAGGGATGTGATGGCCGCAATCAAAGACGCCCGCGTTCTGGTTGTAAAGAACAAGACGGATTTGCCGTCTCCGATTGAGAAGGAAATTTTAGAAAAATTTCTCGAAGGCAAACCTGTTGCGAATGTGTCTGTGGTGCAGAAAAAGGGTTTGGATATTTTGGAGGGAAAAATCATTGCGCTGGCGCTGCCTTCCCATTCCAGCGATGTTCACGCCGTGGTCGTCAGCAATGTCCGTCATGCCGAGGCTTTGAAGCGCTGTCATCAGGCGCTGAGCCAAGCGCAGACTGACATCCGTCAAAATATTTCCCTCGAATTCATTTCTGAACATCTCAAACTCGCGATCCATGATCTGGACAATATCACCGGCCGCGACATCGACGCGGATCTCATCGATCAAATTTTTTCACAATTCTGTATCGGGAAGTGACAAGGGCTCCCGCGGTCAGTGTCATTGCAATGACAACGTTGAGCGAACGGATCAATCGCGGGAGTCATTTATTTTCGTCAAGTCTTTCTACGCGGCCCCATTTTTGGAAGTCGATGGGTCTTGTCCATTCCTTGATTTTTTTCTCGCTGAGCGGTTTTTCGGGAAGTTGATGATCGCTGAGGTCCTGCAGAAGTTGAAAGGTTTCGGATTGCTTGATGTCTGTGCGGGCTTTTTCGACAAACTCATTTTCAACCGGAACGATCAAGAATCCGAACAGAATAGATACAAACAGAAACGCCCACCACACCATATTAAGGAAGGCGGCCAGAAGGGAAGAGGTCGGGAGAGGGTCGGACATTTTGGCGTCTTTATCTTTTGGGGAAGGCGCCAGAATTTTTTGGAACACCACGATGATGATCCGCAGCAAAAAGGGGAGAGCGATGGCGACGCCGATGCTATAGAGAAGGTTGTGCGAGGTGTTGTAAAACCATAGCCCGCTGCCGGCCGCGAGAATAATCGACAACGGCCCCAGAACCATTTCCAGTAATCCCTTGTTCCATCCGTGCCAAAAGGCGATAAGAATGATAACAATTGCGGCGTAATCGGTTATGGATCCCATCATTTTTCCTTTGGGCGCAGTATAACATTCTTGAAAGAGTCCTCAATTAAATCTTCAGGAAATTCAGACATGAAAAAATCACATTTTTTTGGCATTCGACCCCAATATATGGTATGTTTTTTCCAGAAATGAATTGATTCCGTGGATTTTTACTTTAGAATATTTTCAGTTTTCGTCAGAATCGAAATGTTTTGTCCGAAGGGACGTTAAAATTTTTTGCAAAGGATCGACAATATGGATAATAAACGGCGCGACAAACGCTGGGATTGTGTCGTTCCGGTGGAAAGCGGCCGCAACACGGCATTCGACGGGGCGCAATCCGTGGACTTCAGCCGCCAGGGCATGGGATTTGTCACGCATACGCCGGTTGATGTCAATAAAGAAATCGCTGTGGCGCTGGATCTGGATGAATCCGGTTCGCCGGTGCTGGTTAAAGGCCGCGTGATGTGGGTTCAGAATATTTCCGGCACGGGTCAGTTCCGCGTCGGATTGTTGTTCGAAAAGACGCTTGACGACGGACAAAACCGTCTTAACGAATATTTTGAAGATTAACGGGGAGAGCTTATGATGGCGGGGGATCGTAATAAATCTTCGGAGCGCAGGCTCTTTGATCGTTTCGTTCTTCGTTTTCCTGCAAAATTCAATCATGTCCTCGACGATTTCGGCCGAAAAGTTTTTGTTATGAACCTTTCCGCGCAAGGAGCCAACGTCCTTTCCAACGAACCGTTGTACAAAGATCAGGATATTTCCTTCCAGGTGAAAATTCCGGAAGCCTCGCCGATTGAAATCAGCGGAAGCGTGGTGTGGGTCAAATCGAAAGTTGATTTGTGGAATGCCGGGATCAAATTTCACCGGATCGATCTGATGAGGATTTCGCGGCTTTACAAATACGCCGACACCTCAACCGCCGTTTCTTGAAAATTCAACACACATACCGATCTGCGTCGCCAATCACAAAAAAATCAATGTTGTATTCGCTGAAACCCGATGTTATACTGCGCCTCATTCGGGGAGTGGCGCAGCTGGCTAGCGCACGTGCTTTGGGAGCATGGGGTCGTGGGTTCGAATCCCGCCTCCCCGATTTTGCAAAAATTTTAAAAACCAAGCGCCAAATGACAAACAAATCCCAAGTCACAAGCGTCAAATAAAAAACGTTGGTTAATTTAGACATTGGAATTTGAAATTTGTTTGTGATTTGGATTTTGAGATTTGTGATTTTATGAAAATACCGGCCATCCTTTTTTCAGCGCTCATTGTTTTATCTATCTCTTCCCCAGCTCACGCCTTTTGGCTGTGGAATCCCAAAACCAAAAAATTTTTCAATCCCAAATACTCGACTCAAAAGCCTCCCGTCCAGCAATTCAATGACGCCATGAAGTTGTATGAGTCCAAACAATACGAATTGGCGTTTCAGGAATTCCAAAAATTATTCAAATCCTATCCGCAGGTCCGCGAGGCCGCCGAGGCGCAGTATTATGCCGGCCGCTGCCTCGAAGAAATGGGCGAGCATTACGCCGCATTCGAACATTATCAGATGGTGATCAACAAATATCCTTTTAGTGAACGCGCGGGCGACATCATTGAGCGGCAATACAATCTTGGCAATAAATACGTGGAGTATTTGAGGTCGAGCAACGCGTTTTTGTCGATCATGCGCGGATCGATGGATAAAGCCACGGAAATCTATGAAACGGTGATCAAAAACGCTCCCTATGGTGATTATGCCGGGGCGGCGCAGTTTAAAATCGGCGAATATTTGTGGAGCCGCGGCTGGTATGATGAGGCCCGCGACGCGTTTCAGAAAACCGTCGACGATTATCCGAATTCCGTCTGGGCTAAACAGGCGCGTTACCAATTGGCTTTGACCGACAAAAAACGCTCGATGGAATATGCGCATGATTCCAAAACCGGACAGGAAGCGATTGAGCAATTTGAACAAGTGATCGAAATGAATCCGGAAGCTTCCGAGGAAGCGCGGAAGAATATCGACGAACTGAGATTCAACGAAGCCCGGCATCAATTTGAGGTGGGCGTCTTTTACGAAAAGCAGGAAAAATATAACGCCGCAAAAATGTATTACCAGAAAGTCATTGATCGGTACCCGCAAACGTCGTGGGCGAAAGACGCGGCCGGGAAAATCGAAGCCTTGCCCAAACCATGAAAATCCTCGCAGCATTTTTTTTCACAGTCGTGATGTTGACGCAAGGATGCGGCTACACTGCCAAATCCGGCCTGGCTCCCGAGTGGAAGACCATTTACGTTGCGCCGGTGGTCAATGCGGTGAATTTCACCAGCCCTCATGACGATAATCTTTATGCGCCGCTTCTGGAAGTGAAATTGCGCGACGGCGTCAGCCAGGGATTTTTGCGCGGCGGATATTTGAAAATCGCCGATAACCCCGATGACGCCGATCTGGTTTTGAAAATGTTTTTGAAATATTATCGTCACAACCCGCTGAGATACGATAACGATGATAATGTTACGGAGTGGAGCGTGGTTGTCTCTGCCGATTACGAGCTCTGGGATAATCTCAACGGGGAATTGATCCAGACCGAGGGCATCGGCGGAAGCCAGGAACGCTTCCGCATCGGACCTAACGCGGTTTCCGAGGATGCCGCCATCGACGAAGCCGTTGATGACCTTGGCACACGGATCGTCGAGCGCATGGTGGAATACTGGGGGTCTTCACAGTTTTTAACGGGGGATTTGGATGTTCCCGCGCTGCGCCAATCTCTCCAAGCTCTCAGGAAACCTGATCTTCTGGTGCTTAAAGCGCTTCGCAAGACTGTTAATAAGCTGAGAGGGGTCACCGAACCAGAATTCGTGCGGGCATTTAATATTATTCTCAAGATGCCGGATTTTCATGCCCGAGTCGATGCGGATATGTACAGGTCAAGCCTTTCTAAAGAGATAAAAAAATTATTGGTCAGCGCTGAAAGGTCTGATGCAACGCTCAGTGAATCGGAATATTTGAAGTTAAACAAGGCATTATTATTGGCCATTTACCCGCACGAAACCCGGAAGATCAAGAGTCAATATTGGTGATGCGTTATGGAACAGAAAGCGCACCTGTTTTCCGGTCCCGACCGTCAGGCTAAAGACCAAAAGATTCTCTCTTTCAAAAACCGCTGGTTGACATCTGCCGACGCCCTGTCATTTGATTTCAATACGTTTTATGCCGCCAAGCTGGACCTCGATGCTTTCCAGCAGTCGCTGGCGAGCCTTCCGGTCGTGGCTGAAAAACGATTGATCCTCCTGCACAATTGCGAGAAACTCGCTGCCTGTCATCAGGATTTTTTAAAACAATATCTGGCCGAACCGTATCCGTATGTCGTTCTGATTCTGGATACCGACGAGAGCGACTTGAAAGCCGCTTTTTTCAAAGCCATTGCGTCCCGTACGGCCGTGCTTCATTTCGGAATATCAGCCTCCAAAAGTGTTTTTGACGTGACCAAAGCCATGTCGCAGAATCAGCCGGCCGAGGCGCTGAAACGTCTCAAGGATTTGATGGACGGCGGGCAGCATCCTCTGCAGTTGATCGGCGGGATTTTGTGGTTCTGGAGAAATAATCAGTTGCAGCTCTCCGCCGATAAAAAAGAAAAAGGCCTCCGGTTGATCCAGGAGGCTGATTTGAATATCAAGCGCAACCGCATGACAGCACAGATGAGCGTCGAAGTTCTGGTGGTTAAGCTTTGCTCGTGCCTCAAAGATTAATCGGCACGATTCCGAGCAAACGACAGCTTAAGCGGATTTTGCTTGCGAGGGATTTGCTAATAACTTGCTGAGGCGGGATTTGCGGCGGGCGGCGGTGTTCTTGGAAATGATGTTCGTCTTGACGGCTTTGTCGAGTTTTTTGTAAATCAGGTTCAATTGCGCGTTCGCGTCTGCGGCCTTGCTTTGAGCGGCGGCAACAAAAGATTTGAGAGCCTTTTTCAAATCCGTCTTTTTGTCCATATTGCGCATACGGTTGGTGTGGTTCTTGCGCAAATCTTTGATGGCACATCGTCGCTGGGGCATAACATCCTTTCTTTAAAATATGAAATTCCAAATAACAAATTCCAAGTTCCAAATAAATTCCAATGGTCAAAGTTCCAATTGTTTATTATTTGGAATTTGGTTATCGGAATTTGTTTGATATTTGGCGCTTGGGATTTGGAACTTACGCCAATAAGGCGTGAAATATAACAAAAAGGCTTTCGGATGTCAACATCAAATTCCAGCCAGGATTCCCGCCGTCATTTGATCAAATCTACCTCGGTTTTGTCGTTGGGGACTTTAACCTCCCGCGTGCTCGGGTTTGTCCGCGACCTGGTTCTGGCCCAGGTGTTGGGAACTGGTGTGAGGGCGGACGCGTTTTTTGTGGCGTTTAAAATTCCCAACATGTTCCGCGAGCTTGTGGCGGAAGGCGCGACAAACGCGGCCGTCGTTCCGGTGTTGTCGGAAGTTAAAGCCAAAAAAACCACCGCTGAATTCTGGTCGTGCGTGAACGTGCTTTTCTTTTGGGGGATTGTGATCCTCAGCGGCGTCACTCTTGCCGGAGTGGTGTTATCCCCGGGCATCGTCCGGCTGATGGCTCCGGGATTTCTGGACGACGCGGACAAACTGGATTTGACCATCCGGTTGACGCGGATGATGTTTCCTTATTTATTGCTGATCGGTCTGGCGGCCTACGGCATGGGAGTTTTGTATACGCTGCGCGCGTTCACTCTGCCGGCATTCAGTTCCGCCTTGGCGAATGCGGTTCTGATTCTTTGCGCTCTCTGGGCGTGGAAACAGTCGACATCGACTGTTTTTATTCTCGCTCTTGGCGTTCTTGCCGGAGGATTGGCGCAGGTCAGCCTGCAATTTTACGCTCTCAGGAAACAGGGTTTCCGCTGGGAAAAACCGCGCAATATTTTTCAACCCGAAGCGGTGCGGATCAAACAGCTGATGATTCCGCGGATGTTCGGCAGCGGCGTTTATCAGATGTCGGTGTTGATCGATACGTTTTGCGCGTCGCTGGCGGGAATTGTCGGCGCCGGCGGTATCCCGGCGATTTATTATGCGGGCCGTCTGGTCCAGCTTCCTATGGGACTCTTCGGTGTATCGATGGCCTCTACCGCTTTGCCGGCGCTCTCGTCCCAAGCCGGACGCGCCGATATGCCGGCATTTAAAAAGACGCTGGTGTTTTTTTTGGAAAATATTTTTTTCATCATGATTCCCACGACGGTGATTTTTCTTCTGACGGCTCAGCCGGTGATCCGCAGTCTTTTCGAGCGCGGGGCATTCGACGCGTATTCCACGACCATCACGTCCTCCGCGCTGATGTTTTACGCGCTGGGCCTGACGTCGTTTGCCGCAACGAAAATGCTTGTCACGGCTTTTTATGCGCTGCAGGATACGAAGACGCCGGTGAAAGTGGCAACGCTGTGTCTCATCCTTACGGTTATCCTTAACTTCGCTTTGATGTTTCCCTTAAAGATCGGCGGCATCGCGCTGGCCAATTCGATTGTCTCCACGCTCAATTGCGTCATCCTGTTTGCGCTGATTCGAAAAAAGATCAACGGATTGCAGCAGAGGCTGACGCCCTATGTGTTGAAAATTTGTTTGGCTTCGGCCATCGCTGGCGTTTTTCTTTACGGTGCATGGATGTTTGTGCCGATCAAAATCGAGATCATCAAATTTTTTCTCCTGAGCGGATTGACGTATCTCGTTTATGGAGCCGTCTGTTACGGGATGAAGGTTGAACAGGCAAGGCAGACAGCCGGGTGGATTCACAAAAAATTCCTTCCTAAATAAATTAGGCGCAACTAAAAGCTGTATGTTATACTTTCGATATGAAATTGATTACTAAAAGCATATCCGTTGTCACCGCTTTGTGTTTCTGTGTCGGAACAATCACGTCACCGGCGTCTGCGCAATTGTCCGCCCCTGTCATTCCCGTGAAAACGGGAATCCAAAACCAAATTAATTTTTCAGAGATCCCCGCTTCCGCGGGGATGACAAATGGAGTTGTCTTTTCCGGTATAAAGATTTATCCGCAAGAACCTTTTCGGTTTGATTTTATCATGGATGAAAATAATCCAACCGTAAGGGTAACCCCCCGTGGTTACCCTGATACGGGCGAGCACAGGGGCTCGTCCCTACAACAAGACGACATGATGCGTCTCATCAAATACTTCATGGTGTCTCTTACCGTCCCCGAAGGCGATCTCTGGGTCAATCTCTCGCCGTATGAACCCGACCGCATCGTCCCGCAGGCTTTAGGTCAAACCGAAATGGGCCATGATCTTCTCGCCCAAGATTATATTCTTAAGCAACTGACAGCAAGTCTGATGAACCCGGAAGGAGAGAGTGGAAAGAAGTTCTGGGAACGCGTATATGAAAAATTATACGCAAGTTTGTCATCCCCGAATGTCTCTGTCGGGGATCCATTTTCAAAGGACATGTCCTCAAAAAACAATGGATTCCCGACAGAAGCGTTCGGGAATGACAGTTTTCAACAGGCCATTGAATCCTTCAACAAAGTCTGGATCGTTCCAAATAGAGTCGAAGTTTATCAAAACGGCGATGTGGCTTACATTACGCATGCTGACTTCAAAGTCATGTTGGAAGAAGATTATTATGCAAAACAACAATCCGAATTGTCATCCCAGCGAAAGCTGGGACCCAGCGTCGTTCAAGAGACCGCAAAAGACACTGGATTCCCGACAGAGACATTCGGGAATGACAATATAAAACAAATCATCCGCCAAACCATCATTCCCATCATCGAATCCGAAGTGAACAACGGCGAGTCTTTCGCCAATCTCCGTCAAATTTTCCATTCCATGATTTTGGCCAAATGGTATGAACAGCATTTCAAGAATTCTGTTCTCGGGCAGAATTACGTCGATCACAACACAACGTCAGGAATTGAACTCGAAGACAAGTCGGCCAAACAAAAAATCTATGATCAATACGTCCAGGCCTACAAATCCGGCGTCTCGAATCTCATCAAAGAAGAATATGATCCCGTGACGCAGGGAATTGTGACAAGGAAGTATTTTGTAGGAGGGATTACAGCTAATTTTGCTCAGTTGGCTGTGACGTCAAACTTGGTTATGGACTCGAATGTTTCTGTGAGCCGTGTTTCTGTATTTTTAAAGAAAGAATATCCTGTCAGTAGATCTATAAATTACGCGATGATGAGTGAAAAAAGGCATGATATGTTTATTTCAGTTCTCTTCTTAATATTTATGGGCGTTATATTACCTTATCTGGAAGAATATATGTTAGAGCATATAAGTCCAAATTAAGAATTGAAAAAGCCTAATCCAGTCCTTAAGATTGTGATGCAGAATCACATAACCCCTGCCGATTCTCGTCGGCAAGTAAGGAGGATTAGGCTATGGCGCATAATAACA
>Ga0210019_1004870_pt1 | contig 11434 bp, 18 predicted proteins | sample CryGeyCG2114_020_2_FD_183969 | JGI IMG/M metagenome (GOLD analysis project Ga0210019, IMG submission 183969) | Groundwater microbial communities from aquifer - Crystal Geyser CG11_big_fil_rev_8/21/14_0.20 (SPAdes) (version 2) | ecosystem: Environmental > Aquatic > Deep subsurface > Groundwater ...
TTAGTTGATGCTTTAGACACAGTAATTGATAAGGGAGCGGTAGTTCAAGGAGATATAGTGGTGAGAATAGCCGATTTAGATTTAATAGCTATTTCGCTGAAACTTATCCTTGTTTCCATGTCAAGATTACAAACTCAGCAGGGGAAAAGAACCGATAAGGTAAATATCAATGAGCTGGGAGATGAGGTCTATTTGAAAAAAATGGAAGATCAAATCGAAAAAGCTCAAGTCCATATCAATCAGATGATTAATGCCGGTTCTGAGAAAGAAGCTGAATCGGGATTAGCTCAATTAGTTTTGACCTTAATTAAACTTATTACTGATTTGGTGGAGAGGGAAGCAATGAGAAGAGTTGAAGGAGGGCAATTAACTCAAACTGAAATGCAGAAATTGGGATTAAATCTTCAGGCCATTGAAACCAAATTAAAAGAACTTAGATTAGTATTTGGCCTTAAAGAGGAAGATCTAAATTTAGATTTAGGTCCTTTAGGGAAACTAAGATGAGCGGAGCGAAACCCCGCCCTCTATGCCGTATGTATTATGTTTATGTTTTACAACGGAAAAGAAATGATGAATTTTATATAGGTTATACTAATAATTTAGAAAGGAGGCTTAAAGAGCACAGAAAAGAAGGCAATTTCAAATTAGTTTATTATGAAGCCTACCAATTAGAAAAGGTCGCAAGACAAAGAGAAAAAAAATTAAAATATTATGGGAGTGCTTGGCGAGCCCTCAAGAAAAGAATTACTGCTTAGAGGGCGGGGTGCTCCTTTCAGTCGCATTAAAAACATAATTTATGGCAGAAACAGAACTTAAAACATCAACTGGTGGTTCAACCCTTAAGGATGTTTTGGAGCTTGTTTTAGATAAAGGAATTGTTATTGCCGGCGATATTCAGATTAAAATAGCTGATGTAGATTTATTAACGATTAAAATTAGACTTTTAGTTTGTGGAGTAGATAAGGCTAAAGAAATGGGAATCAATTGGTGGGAAAGCGATCCATTTTTAAGTAGTCAAGCAAGAGAGGCTGAAGCAGACAAAGAAAAGGCTAAATTAGAGAAGAAAGTAGCGGAGCTCGAAAAAAAACTGGAACTTAAATCCAAATAAGAACCTGTATTCTTGAATTAAAACAAGGTCGACCTAAAATTTTAAATAACCATTAATTTTATTTTATGGCTGTAATTACTTCAGACAAAACAAAAGCCAAAGCCAGAGAGGAATTATTGGAAATGGCAAAAGCCTGGGAAAAAGAGAAAGGCAAGATTCAACATGCGATTGAAGCCTACGAGAGGGTGATAGGAACGGATCTAGAAAGCAAGGAGGCGGACCAAGCTAGAAACGCTCTCCTGGAGATAGCCAAGAGATTTGATAAGGAGGGGAAGAAATATTCGGCCTACTATCTTTATCAGAAAATAGGCTATGGGAAAGAAGGATTGTCGAAAAGACCTGCTTAACCTTTTGCTGTGCAAAAATACGCTGATATAACGCTGATAGCTACGCTGATAAGACGCTGATTCAGCGTAAATTCTGCGTAATCATCAGCGTAAATTCAGTGTGTTCGCGAAGCGAACAAAATGCCCATTCAAGTGAACCCCGTTAGAGATTACAAAGGCGAGGGAAAAGCACAGGGCAAAAGAATCTCTAACGGGGTGAAAACAATGAGAGATATTTGGGATAGCAAAGAAAAAAAAGCAAGAAAATACCCACTATTTACATATAAGAAAACTTTTCCACCAGACATTGAGAAATATCACTCTGATTATCCGGCAAGAAAAAAAGCATTTTTAGAGACAAAAGAGGAGATAGTCAGAATTTTCGCTGACTATGAAAAACATCTGGGGGGAGCAGGATTCTCTAAAATTTAGTTTTGGAAAATTTTTCACGACATTTTAGCTGAAAAGCAACAGGATAATCAAATGACTCAAACAGAGCAAAAAGTTTTTGAGATAATTTCAAAAAAGAAAAGGGTCGGGATTTCTGAAATTTCCAAAGAAACGGGGCTAAGCACGGCTTATGCTCAACTTATTTGTCAGGGCTTCCAGAGAAATGGTTTTATTAATTTTGCAAGAGGATTGTGTAGCATTATTAAAGAAGAGGAGGTTCTTGAAAAAAAGCCGATTTCCGAGAAACCGAAGGTAACGAAAAGAACAATAGAAAGAAAGGCGATAAAAAAGAAAAAAGAAACAACAAAAAATCCATTATTAAGCCTTGAAAGCATTGACGAGAAATTAGCAAAAAATTTAGAAAGAGCCGGCTTTAAAACCATTGAGAATCTTAGCGAGGCCCCGATTTCCAGATTAATGGAGATTTCGGGGATAGAATTGAAACAGGCGGCAGATATAATCAATGAAGCAAGGAAGAAATTAGGAAAATTGGGCGGCTCCAAGTCGCTTTTTTTAAACTAAATGGATAATGAGAGAGCGAAAATAAATAATCAGGAGAAAAAAAAGAAAAGTTGTTCCGAGTTTTCTGAAGCGAGAATTAATCGGATAAAATGTCCGATATTTTGTTCTAAAAATCAAAGTATGGAAAGTTATACCGGGGCCATCAATGAAGAGAAAAATATCCAAAAGAAAGCTTATCTTGCCGCATGCTTGATCAGGGAGGCAGACGCATTATTAACTTGCCAATACGTTAATAAGAGAAAAATTGATTGCAGGATTTGTCAAAAAATCTCGGAAATCCGAAAAAAAACCGCGGAATTAATTGTAAAAGCCCAAGAATTAAAGAGTTTTGTTAGTGAAGACAAGCCGAAAGGCGCAGTCTGAGTGAGGGGGTGCTCAATTTTCTACAGAATTTTCTCGTCCTTTCGAACTCAAAAATTCTAAGAAAATTGGCAAAATTGGTATGGCAAAAAAATTTTTCTTTAATAAGTCTTCCAAACTTTCTGCCAAAAAGAAAAGTATTTTGAGGCATACCAAAAAAGTCGCGAAGCAATCAAGGCTTAAAAAACCTTTAATTAAAAAGGTTGTCTTTCTAAGACAGGTTAAGAAGAAACTCAAGCCGAAATTATTAAAACCGGAAGTTAAGCAGAAGGGAACTTCGCCGGGAGAGAAAGTTCTTCCCGCGGAAAAAGTTGTCAAGAAGCCAAAGCTTTGGACGAGACCCCGAAGGAGTCGCTTTACGACCCTACGGGGCGGGCTTAAAAAGATAGTTCGACCGGCAAAACCAGAATTATTGCCCAAAATTACTCCTTCCGTATCTAAAATTGAATTTAAAGCTGAAGAGATTGCTCCGACCTTGAAACCAAAAAAACCAAAAACCGTCGCCAAAAAACTTAAAAAGCCTAGCGAAACTGCAAAAATGCCAAAATTCGAAGTTAAAGCGCCTAAAATTAGAATAAAAGTCATTGGCATTGGCGGCGGAGGAAGCGCAATTGTTAATGAGTTAGTTTCCAGAATAAAAGGAGTTGATTTTATTGTCGCCAATACCGATATTCAAGCGCTCAAAATGGCAAAGAAAGACGCAAAAAAATTCCTTTTCGGTCATTCGGTAACTCACGGTTTGGGGGCGGGGATGAATCCGAAATTTGGTGAAGCCGCAGCTAAAAAAGACAGTCAGAACATCAAAAAACTTTTTGAGAACACCAACCTTTGCTTTCTGGTTTCTTGTCTGGGGGGAGGTACTGGAAGCGGGGCTTCTCCCGTATTTGCCGAAATAGCAAAAAATCTGAAAGTTTTAATCATCGGTATTTTTACCCAGCCTTTTAATTTTGAAGGAAAAATAAAAAGAGAAATTGCCAAAGAAAGTCTGGAAAAATTAAAAGAAAACATTAATGCTTTCGCTGTTATTCCCAATGAAAATGTTTCTCAGATTATTGACAAAAAAACCACTTTTAGAGAAGCTTTGGGAATGATAAACAAAAATATTTATCAGACTCTTCAGGAAGTACTTGAGATGATAAGTCTGCCGGGCCTCATTAATGTTGATTTCGCAGATCTTAAAACAGTTCTCGAGGAACGAGGGCAGCTGATATATCTCCAATCTAAAGAAGCTGAAGGTGAAAATAGGGCGGAGGAAGCGGCTAAAGAAGCCCTTTTAAATCCCCTTTATGATTATAACGCTGAAGGCGCCGCAGGGCTTTTGTTTAATATTGCCGGAGGGAAAAATTTGAAGATGCAGGAAGTTGAACAGATTGGCCGGAATCTTACTCAATCAATTGGTCCTCAGGCAAAAGTTATTTTTGGCGTAAGACAAGAAGAGAAATATAAGGCAAAAATTAAAGTGACTTTAGTGGCCTGCGGTTGTCAGAAAAAAGAATGGGAAAGTGGCGAGGAATTGGAAAATAACCAAAGTTTGAAGGAAGAACCCGAATTGCCAGAAAAAATTAAAGAAAAAAAGGAGAATGAAGAAATCGCAGATGAGAAAGCAAGAGAGATGGAAGAAGAAAAACTTGAGGTTCCCCCTTTTCTTCGTAAAAAAAGCCTAAAAAAATGAGTATTAAAACTTTTTAAATTATTCTAATAATTTTAGTTTTAATACCCATTATTATGGAGCGAGTAAAGGTTCCTTCACTTCTTGATTTTATAAAACATCCAATAAGTTCTTCGGGAAAATTGTCCCAAGATATTCGGGATTTTTATAAAAATTTAGTAATTCTTTTAAAAGCGAAGTCCCGCACCGAGCTTCGCTCTAGTGCGGGGGTCAACAACATTTAATCTATAACTTCAAAATATGTTAAATTTAAATAAAGTTAAACCAAAAATTGAAGAGATTGCCAGAAAATATAATTTAAATTTTATGGTCATTTTTGGTTCCAGGATAAGTGGATTGGTTCATAAAAAGAGTGATATTGATTTGGCCTATTCGGCATATTATTTTTGTATAGAAAACTGAAATTTTCCTATACAAGCCCCCACACCTATCCATAGGTGTGGGGGCAAGCCTCCTTTACCCCGCCCTCTGTGCTGTTTGATGGGATTATTAACTTGCCAATCAAGAAATTAGACTGTCATTGCTCTACCAAAAATTCAAGAGGCTTAGAGGGCGGGGTAGGGGGGAACCAGAGCGCTAAAATGTAATTTTAGTGCTCGGTGCTCTGATAGCGCCGAGTCGCCGAAGGCGACGAGGCCTATGTGCCTCAAAAGAATTTGGTTCCACCCGATGATTATCAAAGCACCTTTAGCATTCTGGGAGAAAACAAAATTATTCCAATAGATTTTGCCTTTAAAGTTGCTCCAGCGGTTGGAACGAGAAACAGGATTGTCCACAGATACGGAGATATTGATAAAAAGAAATTTATTACCGATATTCAAAAAGGCGCGTCTGATTTTAAGCAATATTGTCGTTATATTGAAAAAATTATATAATGAGAGTGTTGAACAATTATTTTTTAGCGTTAATTCGCAAAATTATTCAACGGTTTCATCTATGTAATTCAGCACAAAATTTCTCATAAAATTTATGACTCCGACACAAGTTTCAATAAAATCACATAAAAAGGATACCTCTTTAGATAAATACGCTGGAAAGTGGGTAGCTTTTGTTGACGAAGAAGTAATTGCTTTTGGAAACACCCTTGAAGAATTGGATAAAAAAATAAAAAAATTAAAGTTCAAACAAGAGCCGGTCTTTTTTTTGGTGCCCCGAAAGGATGAAGGTCCCTATATTTTACTATGGAAATAGAATTTGAATATTCCAAAAGGGATAGTAAGTGGTATCCCACCGCTAAAATAGTTTGTTTGGGACCAAAAAGAAAACGAGCTTTTATAGCCATGGTGGATTCGGGAGCTTCTTTTTCAGTGTTTAGGTCAGAAGTTGCTGATTATTTAGGAATTTCGATTGAAAAAGGAATACCCATTTACTTAACGGGAATAGGAGGGCGAATTTTAGGATATCTTCATAAATTGCCAATAAAAGTGGGTAATAAAAAGTTCAGCTGTAAAATTATCTTTTCTAAAGAATACACAGTTTCTTTGAATATTTTAGGCCGCGATAATTTTTTTCTACCGTTTTTAATTACTTTTAACGAAAAACTGCGAAAAACAAAAATTGTTAAAAATTAGGAAGATGAATCATCAAAAAGAGATTAAGAAAGTTGTTGACAAAATTGTAAAAAATTATAAGCCAGAAATTACAAAAAAGCTTACAGAGCTCGGGGCTCTGTAAGCTCTATAAGTTTATCAGCTTATGCCACGGCGCAAAGAAAACTTTGCCAATGAAGAAGTTTATCATCTTGTTACTAGAGCCATTGATGATAATATAATTTTTAAAGATACAAACGATCATTATCGTGGAATTTATTCTATTTACGAATTTAATACCACAAAGGCAGTAGTTATTAGAGATCGTCGCAGTGCTCGCTCTCGTATTAAAAAAACTTTAAAAAAACTCAACAAAGATCCGCGACTTGCCACGGATTCTCGCGACAAATTAGTAGAGATATTGGCTTTTTGTATTATGCCGAATCATCTTCACCTGCTTGTGCGGCAATTAAAAGATGGTGGTATCAGTAAATTTATGGCTAAATCCGGGGGCGGCTATGGAGGATATTTTAACAGAAAATATCATCGCAAGGGGTATGTTTTTCGGGATAATTTTAAGGCAGTTCCTGTTAAAAATGATGAACAATTAAAAGTAGTTTGGGCATATATTCATGCCAATCCAGTTTCTTTGATAGAGCCGAAGTGGAAAGAGAGGGGAGTTCGTAATTTTAAGAAAGCAATTCAATTTTTAGAGAATTATAAATGGTCTAGTTATCGAGATTATATTAGAGGGGATAATTTTCCTTCGGTTACCGAAAGAAAGTTTATTTTAGATGTTATGGGAGGGGTCACCCAAAGTAAAGAATTCCTAAAGGATCATATAAAATATAAGGCTGAAATTAAAGACTTCCCTGAGCTCACCCTTGAATGAAAACTTACAGAGCCCCGAGCTCTGTAAGTTTTTTGTTTGCTTTTATTTTTGAGGCGAAATATGATAGAATAAATAAAGATGGCGAGGATTTTCAAAAAGAAGAAAACTGGCTTGGTTTTGGTTTTGGTTTTGGGAATAACCTGTCTTTTTGGTTATTTTCTTTTTGATAATTTTGGAGCTCAAGCCCAGGAGCAGATAAAAATTTTCCCGGCGAGTTTTTCTTGTGATTCCCCAGATACTCTCGGGACAAGTTGGCAAAATCCCGAAGCGGCTTTTTCTCAGGATTTGGGAGAAGATGCCAGATTTAAAGAATTTAATCAGGAGAACTCGGCTTATCCCTTGCCCGCTACGGCGGGAAATCCTAAATCCGAAACCCCGAAGGAGAGACTTTACGACCCTACGGGGCAGGTCCTAAATTCTAAACAAATTTTGAGATTTCTAAATTCTAAATTCCAAATTTTAACTTCTAAATTCTTTGCTAGGGCCGAAGAGGAAATTGATTCTTTTACGACTCCAATTCAAGACGGAATTTCTCTGCCTCCGTCTACTCCAGAATCTACTCCAGAACCCCCGTTAGATAGCGAACATCTAACGGGGCAGGCAACTTCAATGCCTACTCCAACTCCAGAACCCACTTTGACGCCAACTCCGGAACCAACTCCAGAGTTAATCTCGGAACCAACACCGGAACCAGCACCGGAAATAACACCCGAAGCGACGCCAGGACCAAAATCAGTAGAGCTGGTAAAAACTTTGGAATTATCGAATTTCCTGCCTCCCGAAGATTTCATTCGGGATAAAGAAATTAAAATGTCCCAGTTAAGGTTATCTTTGGCCGGCAAAGGAAATGAAGGAGATAAATTAATTATTGATTATTTTTATCCCACCTTCGCCGAGGCTTCGGCGGGCAAGCAAAATTCCTGGCAAAGTTTGGCCAAATTCAATTTAGAAAATGAATTTTCCAATGCCAAAAATGGCGGCTATTTTCTCTACGCTCTCCCGGTTTTTGAAAACTGGGAAGATTTGGAGAATTTAAAAATCAGATTTACATATCAAAGCGCCCAATATCCAATATCCAATATCCAATATCCAGTTTATCTGGACGCTCTCTGGCTGGAAATTGACTACGAAGAAATATCCAATATCCAATATCCAATATCTAAAATAGAAAGGAAAGATTTTCGGTCTGATGAAGAGCCGGAATTTGAACTTTTAGAGAGAGCGGGTCGGGCCGGTTTGATAGGCGGAGCGAAACAAAAAATCAAAGCGGTTTTTCAAAAACAAATAAAAATTGGCGAAGTTTCTTTTCTCGGACCCGAAGGCGAAGAACTCGGCTGGGAGTTTATTTTTGATGAAAATAAAACCGGCAATCCGACAGTCAGGATAAGAAAGCCGCTGAATTTTCGACCGGGAAAATATTCCTTAAAAATAGAAATTGAAAAACAGGGAAAAATTTACAACTTAGAACAGGATTTCACTTGGGGAGTGCTGGCAATCAATACCAATAAGTCCATCTTTTTGCCAGGAGAGCGAGCTTATCTGCAAATGGCGGCTCTCAAAGACGACGGACATACAATATGCAACGCAAGATTGCGTCTTCAAATCCTAAATCCTAAATCCGAAATTCTAAACCTGTCAACCGAAGATGGAACAATTAAATATAGCGGGAAATGCGGACCCAATAACGTGACCGATATGCCGGATTATTTCGCTTATTATGAGTTGCCTTTGGCAACTCAGCGCGAAACCGACGCGAAACAAGGACGCGAAACTGACGCGAAACTAAAGCAGGCCGGTATTTATCAGATGAAATTAACTAATTTAGATAATGGCTATGAAATCTTTGACTCTTTTGAGGTTCGTCCATCGGTTCCTTTTGACATTGAGAGAGTTGGGCCGACGAGGATTTATCCTCCGGCGACTTACCAAATGAACCTAAAAATTAAGGCAAATCAGGGTTTTGTTGGTCAGGCGATAGAACAGGTGCCTGCGAATTTCGAGATTATAGAAGCGAATCTACGCGAATATCAAGCAAATTTTCGCGAATCTTCGCGTTTTGATTCGCGCCAGTTCGCTTCCATTATCAGCCGGGAGGGGGTAAAGCAAATTATCTGGAATGTGTCATGGCAAGCAGGTAGCACCTACGAGCTAAAGTACCAGTTTGACGCGCCCGATATCAGCCCCCATTTGTATTTGCTCGGGCCGTTGGAGTTTTACGAATAATTACGAATAACACCCAGTGTTTAACACTTCGTGTTAAATATATAAAAAAATCAAAATCGTGCCATTTTGGAAAATCGGGCTCGGAAGCCTTATTTAGCAAGACTTCCAACGGAGCCATTTTAGGGGACTGTCCCCAGTATGGTCCCTGTCTCTATAAGTGTTCTGCAGTTGATAAATTGCCTGAATTTATTAAAATACGGGTAGTGAAATGCCCAAATTATAAAATACATTATGGAAACCACTTACATTCCTCAAAAACATTTAGAAAATCTCAAAGAGTCAATAAAGCCCGGTAAGGTAATTATTATTTATGGTCCCAGAAGGTGTGGAAAGACCACTTTGCTTAAAAAATTTTTGGAGGAAATTAAAGAAAAATATCTCTTGGTAAATGGCGAAGATATTTTCGTCCGAGAGTATTTGAGCAGTCAATCAATTACTAAGCTAAAAGATTTCGTTGGCGACCATGGGCTTTTAGTTAGCCATTGATGAGGCCCAAAAAATTTCCGATATTGGATTAAATTTAAAACTTATTGTTGACAATATAGAAAAGGTAAAAATTATTGCTACCGGTTCCGCCTCCTTCGATCTCTATCAAAAATTGGGCGAACCCTTAACTGGAAGAAAAATAACTCTCCGCTTATTTCCCCTTGCCCAGCTGGAGCTTTCAAAAATAGAAAAGCCCCATGAAGCAAAAAGTAATTTAGAAACAAGATTAATTTTTGGCTCTTATCCCGAAGTTATTCTGGCCAAAGATAACCAAGAGAGAATTATTTATCTTAAGGAATTGGTTAATTCCTATCTTTACAAGGATATTCTTGAAATGAATGGCTTGAAACATTCCGAGAAATTTGTGAAAATTTTACAGCTTTTGGCTTTCCAGATAGGCAACGAAGTTTCATATTCAGAAATAGCCAGCCAAACCGGCATTAACAAAAAAACCGCCCAAAACTATCTTGATTTATTGGAAAAAGTTTTTGTGATTTTTAAAATCAGAGGTTTTAGCCGAAATCTCCGGAAAGAGATTTCCAAAAATCCAAAATATTATTTTTATGATGTGGGAATAAGAAATACCCTTATCAATAATTTCAATCCAATTAGTTTAAGAAATGATATTGGGATGCTTTGGGAAAATTATATTATTGCTGAAAGAATAAAAAAACAGGAATATTCAGGCATTCAGACAAATAATTATTTTTGGAGGACTTATGACAAAAAAGAAATTGATTTCATCGAAGAGAGAGGAGGAAAATTATATGCTTATGAAATAAAATGGGGGGAGAAAACGGTTTTTCCTCCGAAGGATTGGCGATTGACCTACCCCGGCTCTGAATTTTTGGTAATTTCTCCAGATAATTACCTGGAGTTTGTTTGTTAATGAAGCAAAAAATTAAAAAATATTTTACGGCAGTAGTCATTTTTATTACAATGCTTGTAATGTTTGTATTGGGTTTTTTGTCTTTGGAAACCAAGGCCGGTTTAATTTTTAAGGAAACGAGGCACTGGCAGATTGCGGCTGATGAACCAGAGACTAAAGGTTAAAATAATTAAATGGACAAAAAAACAGAAAAATTATTAAAAAACTTGAAATCCAAAAAGGTTGGAGTATTCGTTGATGATTCTAATCTTTACCATGGATATAAAAAGTATGGATGGCGAGTTGATTTTGAAAAATTTAAAAAAATATTAGAAAATTACTGTGATTTAAAATTTATAAATTATTATGTTGCTATTCCCGATAAAACCAATGGCGTTTTTGAAGGCACAAATAGATTTTTACAGAAAATAATACCATTTGTTTCATTAAAGAAAAAACGGATGAAATATATTCCCGAAGAAGGAAAAATGACCAAAAAGGCAGATGTAGACATGGAAATTGCTTTAGATGTAGTAAGAACCATAAATAAACTTGATGTTATTATTGTGATGAGTGGGGACAGCGATTTTCTTGAACTTAAAAATTATGTAGTTTATGGCGAAAGAAAAAATATTATATTTGTTAGTTATGAAGAAAATATGGCCTGGGAGTTAAGAAAGTGCTGGCATTTTTATCTTAACGGAATTAAAGATGAGATAATCCTTTAGTAAAATAAACGCCCCAGGTTTTACCCTGAGGCAGCGTTGCTATTATCATTATAGCAAATCATGATGATGTGTCAACCCCCACACCTAATCTTGATTAGGTGTGGGGGTAAAAACTATGATTAGGTGTGGGGGTCAAGGACTAAAAGAAAAATTTAAAAAATATTTTACAGCAATAGTTATTTTTACCGCAATATTTAGTTTAGGTTTTTTGTCTTTGGATACCAAGGCCGGTTTGATTTTCAAAGAAACGAGGCACTGGCAGATTGCGGTAGA
>Ga0210019_1004872_pt1 | contig 11432 bp, 18 predicted proteins | sample CryGeyCG2114_020_2_FD_183969 | JGI IMG/M metagenome (GOLD analysis project Ga0210019, IMG submission 183969) | Groundwater microbial communities from aquifer - Crystal Geyser CG11_big_fil_rev_8/21/14_0.20 (SPAdes) (version 2) | ecosystem: Environmental > Aquatic > Deep subsurface > Groundwater ...
ACAAAAAAGGATGATTGTTTAAAATCAAACATCTATTTATATTTTGACGCTTTTTTACCCCACCCTCTCCAAAAACAAAAGCCCCCCTTTCGGCGGACTTCCAGACATTGTAATTTTACCCTTTTTCCCTCAATTTTTCTTCCAATTCTTTGATTCTATTTTTTAAGGAATTTATTTCCAATTCTTTGTTCACGTCGGAAAGGAACCATTCCTTGAGAAGGTTTTCACGCTCAACCATCACTTTTTTGAAATTTTCAGAAACTATTTTCCCCTGTTTCCCCGCGCCTTCGGCGCGGACACAACGCTATACTCAATTATACCTAAAATTATCTAAAAAGAAAAATTCCCAGAAGAACATCTTTCATCCTAGGTTAAAGTGAATAATCCGCCTGAAATAAGATAAAGTTGCAGTGCTTTCGGAATCATTTTCGGACACTTAAACTTTTGATTCATAAATGAAAATGTTAAAATCATAGTAAGATTATTTATTAAATTAAATCGATAGCTTTCTTATAAAAATTCATGCCGATCTTAATTATTTTCTCAATTTTCATATTACTCTTTTTAGTATTTTTTGGTGCGTTTTTTGGCATAGTATGGTTTCCTACGAAACGAAAAGACTACGAAAGAATAGCGAAATTGGCTCAACTAGAATCAGAAATTTTGTTTTATGACTTAGGTAGCGGAACGGGTGATATGTTATTTTATTTATCCGAAAAATACAATATAAATTGTGTGGGGATAGAAATATCGCCGCTTCTATATTTTTATTCAAAAATTAGATCTCTATTTCATGAACGAGTTAGAATACGCTATGGCAATTTTTTTACATACGATTTATCCAAAGCCGATGTAGTTTTTTTCTTTTTATATCCTACCTACTATGAAAGATTAAAAAAGAAACTTAATAATGAACTGAAAGAAAGTACAAGAATAATAACGGCGTGTTGGTCGTTCAAATCATCAACTCCGATTAGTATAAATAAAAGAGAACGCGGTGTTACTTACTATTTATATAAAAAGCCGCTTTAATATTAAAAGCGGCTGATTAATTTATTCTTCCTCCTCTTCTCCTCCTCCTTCGCTTATACGCTCTTCCTTGCCTGCTTCATATCCATCTTCATATCCATTTTCGTATTCTTGTTGCGTACTATCGTTCAGAAAATCCAAAAGATGCCCGGGGTGTTCAGAATGTCTTCCGGCACGACCATCTTCATAACCTTTGTCATATCCTTCTTGATAGTAATCTCTTTCTTCTTCATCTTCTTCATGGTTATTCACAATTTCACCTCCTACCTTGTTTTCAAACTTCTACTTTTTCTATAACAAACTCGAAATAGTTTGTCAAATTTCAACTAAATTTCCAAAAAAACAAAAGAGCCCGCGCGAAGCGCGGGCAAAAATAAAAGCCCCGTTTTCCAGGGGCTATTTTCGCTATTTCCTTAATTTTTTTCTCAATTTCCGTTTCCATATTCTCACCTTAAACTAAATCTTTTGTCTTGAGTAAATTTATTTTAGGTTTAACTTTCTCAAAATCTTTATCTTCGCTCCATAAAAATGTTTTCTCTTTTAAATAAAGAGCCAAAATATCTATATCATTTTTATCGATTTTCCCAATGAGCTTCTCCGCCTGTCTTAAATAATCTTTGTAATAATTTTTGGAAACAATTTTTAATGGCAAAAGAGAAATTCCTGTTTTAATTTCTTTTTCCGGTACACCAGATTTTTCAGAAACCAACGGAATATATTTTTCAACTTCTTTTAAAGTAAACTCGTTAACTATAAACTCAAATTTAATATCAAATAAAATAAATCTTGATTTTCCACCAAGAAGAGCCGAAATTAAGATATTGGCATCAACTACAATTCTTAATCTCATTTTAAGATTTGATTTTCCTTAAGATATCTTCGGGTTTTAGCCCTCTCTTTTTTAGTCCTTTTCTGATTTTCTCAGAAATAAGAAAAAACTGCAGTTTTTTCAATTCTGCTAATTTTTCTCTTACCGCCTCTGAGATGAATTCCTTTTCATCCGAATAACCAAATTCCTTTATAATTTCTTTAGCTTCTTTAATTTGAGTAATTGAATAAGCCATATATTTATTTTATATCTTATTAAAAGTAGTGTCAAATAAATTCATATTTCGCCCAGAATTTTGAATTGAGCATAATTTCTATACTCCATTATACCTAAATTTTCATCAAGATAAAATAGCCCGCGCTTCGCGCGGGCAATCATCTTTATATTTAATTATAAATCAATTTCTCCAAAAACAAAAGCCCCCGGCTTCGCCGAGGCCAACTTCAATGTATTCCTTAATTTTTTTCTTAATTTACCTTTTTAGGCATAAACTGGCATTTCGGTAGATACCACGCCAATCTCTTTTTTTGGAATTTGGCGAGAAACGTCAAGCATTTCAATTCCCAAAACATTCCCTCTTTTATCAACATCAATCAAAAGCCGGCTAGTTGCTTTGATAGTTTTTGCTACTTTACCCTTTTTAAAGGTGATATTTAAGGCATCGGCTTTTGGATCGTATGTGATTTCCATTTTATTCTCTTTTATTCTCTTAAATATTTCAGAAACTCTTTTGGAGAAAGTTCAGCTTGTTTAAGGATGCGAGAAAGAGTCGGCCGAGGAATATCTCGGGAATGAATAGGAATAGTCACTCGTAAATGCGATTTTGTTCGATGAAATAATCTGGCATGACTGCCGGTTTGATGGTGGATATAAAAACCAGCTCCTTGAAGAGCGTGGATTACCTCTTTTGGTTTTAAGATGGGCAATAAAGCCATTATTTTAAGGAAAGGGAGACTGCTACTTTTTCTTTCAAAACCCTTTTCAAGGGTTTTCGAGGAATTAACTCCCCGCTTTTAAGAGCACTTTCTAGATAGCAACGTAAAGCGTCTTTAGCCATTTCCCTAGCTTCTTTTAATGTTCGTCCAAAAGTACAGATCTCTGGAATGGCTGGTAAGACAACATTAAATCCTCCTTCTTTTAAGGGCTCATAAATTACTGTAAAAGGATATTCATTTGTTTTTATAACTTTTTCTCTCATATATTTTATTTTAATCTATCTTGATTTTTTGTCAAATTTTTGCTTCTTTTCTATAAATTTATGTTTTCTTAAAAATTTTAAAATTGGGAGACCACATTTTTGACATAACTCAGCATTAGAGAAAAATCCAACCCCAGCAGTTATAGGTTTTCCTGAGATTTTCTTTTTACATAAATCGCATTTTATTATTCTCATATACTATTATTGTAGTTCACGAGATTTCGATGTCAAGTTCTGGGTTTTTTAGTTAGTTTCCATTTAAATATTTTGTCTAGGAATTTCTCATCTTTGATTATATTTTTCGATATCAACTCTTTTTCAGTCAGCCACAAAATTTCAAGTTTTTCAGGAGAAGTGAGTTTTGGCTTTTTGGCTAATGGATAAATATAATCAATAAAAACGGTATGCCGTTTTTTGTCTTTGGAAATATAATTAAAAACACTAAACAATTCTGGTTCTTTCTTTAGAGAATAGTTTAACTCCTCTTTAAGTTCCCGATATAGAGCCCTCAAAATTGACTCTCCCCATTCCATTTTTCCACCCGGAAACTTCATTGCGCCATTTTTATGCCTCAATATCAACATCTTATCCTTATGTCTTAAAATTATTGCGACAGCTACAATCGGGTATTTTTTCATAATTTTTCTTTTTTTATAATCTTGATAGCTTTTTGAAGAAATTCTTTAAAATTCTTTTTTCTTTCGTATATCGGTTTTAATTTCTTTTGTAATTCATAAAGTTCGGGGTAATTATGATTTAGAGGATATTTTTCTTCTTCTGAAATCCAGGGCCAAAATTTTAACATTTTCTTTTCCAAACCAGTGATAGCAAAAGCAGAAATTTCAGCCAATGCCCATTTTTCTTTATCTGTTAGATTTTCTTTTTTAAAATCTCTTTCAAAAATTGTGAAGATATGGGAGATTAAAAGTTCATGAGCCGTAATTTTTCTCATTGAATAAGGATTTTCTCGCCAAGTTCTAATGATTTTATTTCCACCCCAACTACTAATTCCTTTATGAAATGGGCTTAAAACACAAAAATAAATTTTATATTTCCAAGAATAGCCAGTAATTCCTTCTGCTGCTTTAAAAGATTCATCATTTATTTCGTTCCAAGATTCCTGATAAAACTTCTGAGTTTTCTTTAAATATGGAAGTAATGCCTTATATTTTTGTCTATCCAAGCCACTATACGATTTCTCAATAATAAATTTTAATTTTTCGGTTTCCATTTAAATATTTTGTCTATAAAATCTTTTTCTTTAATTATATTCATTGATTTAAGCCCTTTTTTTGTTAACCAGAGGATTTGGCTTTTTTCAGGCGAAAAAAGTCGGGGCTTTTTATCCAATTTAAGAATGTAATTGATAATAACAGTGTGGCGTTTTTTATCTTTTGAAATATAATTCCAAACCTGAAATAATTTTGGTTCCTCTTTTAAAGAATAATTTAATTCCTCTTTCAATTCCCTATTTAATGCACCAAGTATCGATTCTCCCCATTTCATTCTTCCTCCTGGAAAATCAAATACTCCGTTTTTGTGGCGGAGCATTAAAATTTGGTTTTTATATTTAAAAATGATTTTTATTGAAACATTTGGATATTTTTTCATTTATTTCGATTTTAATTTTAAATTTTTGATTTTAGAAAAATGTTTAATATTTCGAGTAGCTAAAACTGAACCAGTATAAATAGCGGTAGCAGCCACAATCGCATCAGCGAAAGGTAAATAATAATTTAATCTTATTTCTCCAGCTAATTTACCTAAATTTTCGTCTAAAGGGATGATTTTAAATCCGTTTAAAAATTGATCAATAATTTTTCTTTTTTTGGTATTTTTGATCTCTTTGCCAGAATAAATTTCAACCACATTTATTACTGAAATTAGTAACTCGCCCTCCTTTCTTAGTTTAAATAAAAAACCTCGGGTTTTATTTAAACCTCGAAGAAAATCAATTAGGATATCCGAATCAATAAGAAACTTGCTTATTTTCTCCATTCTTTTCTTAATTTAGAGACATAATCTATAGAATCTCCTTTAATTGCTCCTTTTAAAATACCAAAAGCCTCCAAAAATCTATCCTTTTTTGGAGAAATTTTTCTTTCTTTACTTTCTAATAATTTCTCTAATTTTTTTCTTATCTCTATTAATTCAGAATATTCTCTTTTAGTTAAAGTAATTGTCTCCATAATAATTTTACTTTTATTTCTAATTATATTTTACTTTTCTTAAGATACGATGTCAAGTTTCTCGCGATATGAGATAATTAAAGCTCAAATAACATTATCACTTCAGCGACTAATTTGTCTTTAATTTTTCCTTGTTTTGGGATTTTCGCTACTTCTCTGAAGCCGAGATTTCGGTAAAATTCGATTGCTGGTTTATTTGTCGCGTAAACACTCAATCTTATTATTTTTGGTCGGGGTTTCAATTTATTTTTGGCTAATTTTATTACTTCTTTTGTAAGATAAGTTCCGAGCCCTATACTTCGATAACCTTTTCTGATTGCGATTCCATAATGGCCAACGTGAATCGCTCTTCCCCAGTCTAATTTGATGTCAGTGCTACCAATAATTTCATTTTTATCTTCAGCGATCAGAGCAACAATTCTTCTCGTTTTTATTTGATTTAATTTTTCTTTTAACCAAGCAATTTCTTCCTTCAGCCCCACTTTTTTATTTGCCTTAACCATCGCTTTTTCTTCGACTAAGGTATTAATAAAATCCTGAAATTTTCTAACATTTTTAAGATCTCTTTTTGAAATTTCCCTTATTTTTATTTTTTTATTATTCAAAATTTTTACTTCCATATTTTTAAAATTATCAAATTTTAACGCCGAGCTTCCATAAATCGGATTTTAATTGTTTTGGATTTTTGAAAAGAATAGTTTTCAATCCAAAAGATTTTGCGATGCCTAAAACCATTTTCGTGTCATCAATTAAAATACATTCTTCTGGTTTACATTTCATTTTTCCTAATCTTTTCAAAAGAATTTTATAAAATTCAATTTCTCTTTTGGTAAAGCCAACCTCGAACGACAAAACAAAATCGTCAAAATCTTTTAACAAACCATATTTTTTATTTTGATATTCAGTTCTTTCTTTTGTAGTTCCAGAAAAAGCAATGACTTTGTAATTTTTTCTTAATTTGGCAACTATTTCTTTCACTCCTTTTATTGGTTTATATGAAGAATTCCAAATTTCTTGGAGTTTTGAAACCATTTTTTTATTAATTTTAAGTTTTTTAACCGCAGCTTTCCAAAATTTCTTTTTCGAAATTTTACCTCTCCGATATAACCATCCTTCTTTATGAGGATATCCGCAAAATATTTCATCAACTTTTTCTTTCGGAACATTTACGAGTTTGTATATTTTTGGCAAAGCAATTTTTGTTCCATTCTCAAAATAAACTCCGCCTAAATCAATTACAATTGTTTTTATCATAATAGAACTTTGTTTCTTTAATTTTCCTAAAAGGCAGTAGTCGCCTTTGTCATCAATCCAAAGATCGGAAATTTCAAAACCTTTAAACTCTTTTTTTAAGATTTTCTCATTAAAAATATAATGAGGCATCCCCTTTTCTGGACCAGCTAAGGTTGCATAAGTTCTTGGAGCGATATATTTTATTCCGTATAATTTTTCTTTTGGAATTTTCTTTTTTGGTGGTTTTCTGTGGCCGGTAATAAAGATTAAACCTCCTGGTTTTAAAATTCTTTTCACTTCCTTAATGAGTTTTCTTATATTTTCTATCTTTTCGTGATGCAAAGTTTTGATACCAATTATCGCATCGAAAAAATTATCCTTGTAAGGCAATTTTTTATAAATATCACCGATCTCCAAATTAGCTTTTAACCTTTCTTTTTTGAGCCAATCTCTGGCAATTTTTATTCCGTGCCGAGCGATATCAATTCCGTAAGCGTCGAAACCGCGTTTTGCCAAATAAACCAAATGTCTTCCTGAACCACAACCTAAATCCAGAATTTTTCTAATCCCCTCTTTCTTGAAAAATTTAGCAATCCTTGCCATATCTCTATGAGGTTTAACAAAAATTTTACCTTCTTTTTTAAACGCCTTATCCCACCCTAATTTAGTTAATTTTGCCATTTTTATTAATTGAGAATAGCAAAAATTTTCTTTAAATTCAATATCCCTTCTAATTACCTAAAAATAAAAAATGCCGCTGGGAAACCAGGGCATTAAGGTTTTAGATTATTGCGCTTGCGATTTCATCAGGATAGATAATATAGCCACAATAGAGACAACTGAAGAACACTTCGCTGCCCCTCTTTTCTTTTTGGAATTTGGTTTTGACCGGTTCTTCGGGAGCGTTCGATATACAACTCGGGTTTGGACATTTAATTATCCCGATAATCTCTGACGGAATTTCGACTTGTCCTTTTTCTTTTACCTGAAAATCTTCAATGACATTTACTGTTGCGTCAGGAGAGATGATGGCGATTTTGGCAATCTCGGTGACATCTTCAATTTTCCTGCCCTCAATCTTCAGAATGTCTTTTCTGCCTAATCTTTTGCTGTCTACATTCATAGCAATGCTGACTACTTTCTCGCTACCAGGTAAAATCTTCAGAATTTTGCAAACATTGAGAACTTGACCGGCAACAATATGATCAACTACGATACCGTTTTTTATCGGTCTGATTTTCCATGCTTTTTCATTCAATTTTGAATCATTCATTTCCTCATTCCCCTATTTTTTAATTTAAAGAACTATCCCCTATTATTTTTTATCAAAACCTAAGGAAATGTCAACGATATATTTTAGTGTTTTTTTCATCTGCTTGATTCAAGAGAATTGTTTTTTTTCTCCGATTTAGCATACGATTCTAAAAATTTTGCCAGAAAAATTTTTTGTTTTTGAAATAACCAATTAAAGCTTCTTTTAAATCTTTTGGCAAAAAATAAATTTTTTTGAATTCTTTTAAATCTTTGAGATAAAATTTTAACTTTTTCTCTTTGCCTTTTGGGTTTATTTTTCCTACCTTCACTTCGAAAATCAAATTGATTTCGTGATGCTTTTTGCCCTTTTCGGGATAAACATGCTCACAAATCCCAATCAGAGGCCCGACCTCTGATTTTGCTCCCAACTCCTCTTTCAATTCTCGGGAAAGCGCCGCGCCGGCGCTTTCTCCAAAATTCAAATGGCCGCCGGGCAAAAAATAATGTCTATCCCCTTTCATTTTGCAAAGTAAAATCTTGCCCCGTAGTGAACTTGTTCTACTGCGGGGTTTACCCTTTTTTAAAATTAAAGCCCGAGCAATAATTTCAATTTTCTTTTCTCGGATTTTCTCGAAAAAGGAGCTAAGCTCCTTTTATTCACTAGTGGAAATAAAAAATAAAAATGGTAAGATTACTTTCTTACCATTCAAGTGTTTTCTCTTCAATTTTTAAAATTTTAAATTTTTAGCTTTTTCCTCTTTTTAATTAATTGTGAAACCAGCAATGCTACTATAATAATCGTAGCGAAAATTAAGATTATTCTCAGATTGAAAGGTATGGCTCCGATTGCTGCTAATAAACCTTCGGTGGCAAATATTTCTCCCAAAGACCTTTCTTTAGCCAAAATTGGCTTTTCAACTTCCTCTGGGCCAACTATTTCTTCCTCAGGAGCTTTTTCTATTTCTTCCCCGGTCGGAGCTAAAACTTCTTCTTCGGGAGGAGCTATTTCTTCTTTAATCTCTTCTTTGACCTTTTCTTCCACTTTCGCCCCTAGAGTGGTAAAAGTATGCTCTTGACTAATTGCTAAAGAAGCATGAGAAACTGTTCGGTAATAATATTTTGTGCCAGAATCCAAACCAGAAATTGTTACTGAATGAGATGTCACTTTCGGGCTGACATCGTATTCGGGTGTGGTGCGCTCATAACCGTATTTTGGTGGAGCTCCTAAGGCACAACCTTCGGTTTGAGTTAAACATAAAGTGCGAGATTCTCCTTCTTTTGCATAAATTACTTGACTGGTAGCTGGATACGAAGTAGTCCACTCAATTACAACGCTGGTTTCAGTAACTGTTATTTTTACTGATTCCTCTGGAATAGTTAAACCGGGTGGTAAATAACCGCCCACTCCGCCGCCTGCGCCAGGAAGTATGCCGCCTTCCTCTCCTTGAAAACCAATTAAAAGATCAAAGCTTAAACTTTTTCCCTGAAAGGAATTTCCAGCTCCAGAATAAAAAGTGACAATAAAATCATAAGTGGTACTACTATTTGGTCCTAAATCAGAAAGATAAACTTCGCCGGCTGTGAAAAACTTTGAAAGGGCATCATTATAAAGTCTTGCCCCGCCTTCCTTAATTTCTAAATTTAAAACATCGCCAAGCCGATTTGGATCATTTTTATTTATAGCTTCGGTGGCAATTCTCTGACTTTGAACACTGTTATTGGTGACTTTGACTAAACGAGTAATCCCTTGTCCTGGCAAAAAATTTGTTTCACTAAATATGGAAACTTTTGATGGCAACCATTTATTTTCAGTTTCGGACCAATAGGATAATGGCACCCATTTATTTTCAGTTTCGGACCAATATTCAACAACTAGATTTTTAAGGGGTTGAGCTTGGACAGAATCAATAAATAAAATTCCGGCGCCAAAAATTGCGATTAAGATTATTAAAATTGTTTTAAATACTTTATTCATAATAATTATTGTTCACCGGTATTTTCTCCGGAATCGCCTGCGCCACTTGAAATCTCTCCAGCAGTTTCCACCGAATTGGCACTTTCTGGGTTTTCTCCTGCCTCACCATTTCCATCAACTGTTCCTTCACCACCGTCTCCTTGGTTAAAAGAATTATTCTCCGGTATCGTTGCTGATTGTTCTTCAACCGTCGGAGTTTCATCAGTAGGAACTTCTTCATTAGCTGAACCCTCTTCAGGGGCTGGGGTATTTGATTCCGAAGCCGGCTCTTCAATTACATCTTCGGTAGTTTCACCGCCTGTTTCATCAGGAATTTCATTAATAGTTTCTTCAATAGTTGGAGACTCCTCATTTGGAGTTATCTCTTCGGTGGAAGTAGTTATTTCTTCGGTAGTGGTGATTATTTCTGTATCTGGTTCTAATGAATCTTCGGTCACCTCCTCTTCTATTGATTCTTCTTCATCATAATTTTCTTCTTCGGAGACAAGGTCGGGTAGATAAATGCCTTCGGCCAGCAACTCCTGTTCTAATTGAATATAATATTCTAAATTAGCGTCTTCCTCATCTGAAAGATTTGGAGCGCCGGGAGTTCCTAAATTAAATTTATCACCAGGATCCCAATAGATTCGGGAATTAACAAAATCAAGGCAAGTATGCCAACTTGAAGCTAAAGTCCCATCTCCAGGTACATCATTTCTTTCCATTGAAAGGTGGAAAAGGAAACCATGCCAACCGGCAAGAGGTCTACCTTGACCATCATCAGCAGTGTCAATTAAATTAGTTGGATCTTGCCAATCTCCTTTATAAAGTTTCACTTGTAAATTGCGATTACGGAGAGAAACAGCAGAATCAACTAAATCTGGATCAACATTTATTCGAGAGTTATCTTTGCTAAAATTGGAAATTAAGAAATAGCCATTAGCTGGAATCGTCTTCCCCGAAGAGATTGTCAGTATCAATTTTTCTTTCTTTCCAACCCCAAATCCAATTAATCTTGTTAACTGCCACCCAGAAAGATCAATGGGATAAGAAGTCATATTGCGAAGTTCTATCCATTCATCCTCAGGTTTCTTGTAGCTTCCCATCCACATCAATTCGTTAATAACAACATCGCCGGCTTTAACTACCCATTGACCTGAAGTTATTGTATTTGAGATTATCTCTTGGTCATAAAAACCGAAGCCGCCGATTTGGACGCCGTCAAAAATAAAATCAAAAGTGCAGGTTTGATTTTCTAAACTCGGATCATCACTGGTAAGAGTTGCTACAAATTGCCAATCTTCGGGAGCAACAAATTGGCCGGCATTATAATTAAAACTGGTTAAAGACCATGTACCGACAGTACTCCCATCTAAATTGGCAGTTAAATTCAGATAATCGCAGAGCGTACCAGTAGCATTGGTAGTTGTAACCGTGTATTGAAAACCTAAAATACCATCATTGATAATACTAATATTTCGGCTGGAAGTTGCAGTCGGAGTTACTGAAGGAGAAAAATCTGGCGTGGTTGGTATGGAGAAATCCAAAGTCGCGGCAGAAAGACTGTTTTCTGAAGAATTTTCAGTATCATTAAAATAAGCAAGGGTTTCAATCACAGCTGAAAGCCCAGCCCAGTTAAGGCCGACAATAACTAAAAACACGGTAATTCTCAAAAGAGAATTCCTTATGGCCAAAAACTTATTCCGTTTTTGGTTTTTTCTTTTTAATTTCTCCATAAATATTTTT
>Ga0210019_1004874_pt1 | contig 11429 bp, 7 predicted proteins | sample CryGeyCG2114_020_2_FD_183969 | JGI IMG/M metagenome (GOLD analysis project Ga0210019, IMG submission 183969) | Groundwater microbial communities from aquifer - Crystal Geyser CG11_big_fil_rev_8/21/14_0.20 (SPAdes) (version 2) | ecosystem: Environmental > Aquatic > Deep subsurface > Groundwater ...
GAGATGAAAGTGAAGGGGAAACTCTATCCCCACAATTATGAGCCGATTATTTCACGTTGGCTTTTTGATAAATGCCAAAAGGTAAGGGAGGGGTGGCACAAGAAGCCTTTTAAGACTGGTGAAGTTGCATATGCTTTTCGTGGCCTTATAACGCATGATTGCGGTTGTCTGCTTACGCCGTACACAAAGAAAGGCCACGTCTATTTGAAGTGTTCTAAATATAAGAATAATTGCAAGGGAGTGAATGTGAAGGAAGACGATTTAATCCAGGAACTTGCTGAGATCTTTCGTCTTTTGCATCCTCCAGATGATGTTGTGGAGGACGTGAAGAGTCAACTACGAAAGAGTCAAAACAGTGAGCAGAAATTCTATGAGCAGAATATTAAAAGTATCAATATTAAATTAACACGGATCCAATCTCGTTTTCAGCCAGCGTATGAAGACATGCTTGATGGGCGTATTACGAGAGATGAACACGACAAAATGCTGCAAAAATGGAAGCAGCAGGAAAGAGACTTGCTCCTACAACTTGCAGACCACTCAAAGGGTGATGAGGAGTTTTATAGGACTGCTGCATATCTGTTAGATGTATCCAGAAAAGCACACGAGCTTTTTATGAGTTCGCAAGCAGATCAAAAAAGACGATTTCTCAATTTCGTACTTGCGAACTTGAAAATGGAAGGCCGCAAGCTAGTCTGGAAGCTGAAAGAGCCCTTTTCGGCTATGTATGAAATGGGGAATCGATCTGATTGGCTCCGGAGGTCGGACTCGAACCGACAACCAGCTCGTTAACAGCGAGCTGCTCTACCATTGAGCTACTCCGGATTGTCGAAGACCAATAAAGCTGCACTACTATAATAAACTGAGCCCGAGCGTGCAACTTTTCTTCCTAAATTGTCATTGCTTGACAACTTCTCATCCATACCTAATATTGTAGCCACCCCAACACTGCTATCATCATACCCCAATATTAGCCGTGGAACGGCGGAATCCCCAACATCAAATACAGCCTGGTAGAATCGAAACGCTGAAGATCGCAGTGCCCGGTTTGCGTGAGCGTCTTGTGCGTGGCGCAACCGGGAAGATTTCGCAACTGATCGGTGCAGTCCGCAACAGGATATTTGGAAAACCTCAACCTTCGGGGCACGACGATACTTTGCGTGATTATCTTTTGGAAGAGCCGCTACGTGGTGTTGCGCCCGACGGCATAACCACAGATCTTACCAGTAGAGATATTGTTTATGAATACCTTGAAGGCGAGACCACCACAAACATCACCTACGTTCCTGGATTAGCAGCCGAGCATGAAGCTCACCGCAATGCGATTCCGCCGCCTCCGTTACCGCTGCCGCAAGAAGAGCAGCGTCCGGTATTTTCGGAACAGCCTATGCCGGCGCGCGGTCCGTTTCGTAGAAGTGATACGTTGCCCGCAGTCCTCTACGAGAGCGGTGATCGAATCGATGCCCGCTTTCCGGAAATCATCCATCCTGTTGAGTCATTTAGAAATCAGTGTGAGGTTTTGGGCATTGGCCGCGAAGCCGGCCCGGTAATTGTGCATGACGACGGACGTGTGGCAGTTTCTCCAGAATTGGCCCGCGCATTTTTGAGTAAAATTGTGCGTGATATTCCCGTGCATTTCAGCGCCGAAGATCAGCCTATTCCGCTCGAACATCTCAATGAGTGCGCTCACATGGTCCGCGGGCTGCCGCTCCGGCAGTACTTTTCTGAACTGCTTATAGCCGACGGATGTACGGCAGATTCCTACTCTCCATACACTCCCGCAAAGCGGCAGGGGCGTATTATTGCAGGTTATTCAACGATGCAAAATCGCAGGCAGTTGGAAAATCAAATCGAGTGCATTCGTATTCACAATCGTTGGCCTCAGTTGTCTATGCAATTTTCACTTGGCATGCAGCATTCATTGCCGCATTTAGCGGCGCGGCTGTATCGATTTATTCTCGAGGCTGAGCCCGAAATGATTCAGCTGTTCTTCCCAAAGGGAATTGATGTTTCTGCAACAGCGCCCAAATCGTCCCGTGACGATAATCATTTTTACTACGCTTTTGAACAAACCCTGGAAGAAAATTTGCTCCGCTTTCAGCAAGAGACAACAACTGCACGCGGTACTGTTTTTGTTCCTGAAGAATCTATTTTGCGTTCAAATGCTTATGCGCTGCCGCTTGCAGATGATGACGGCTTTTCGGTCGATATTATCGAAGTAATGGATGAATTGAGTGCGCGCGAGTATTTGTCTGCACTGCTCGGCAATGAGTGCGAACTGGTTTTTCATAAAAGTATCGAAACTGTTGATGCCGAACAGCTTCGTCCTTTGGAGCGATTTTTAAGTGAGTATCCTGCAGAGATGCTGGCAACGATCGGCATAGAGAATATCTGCCTTGTTGGTGACGAGCGGATTTCAATGCCTCCGAATAAGCGTGAAGACAGGATTTTCTTTTGGAATATTAATAACAGCTATGACGAAAATAGACGGCGCCTGATTTCCGACGTTGCATCGCGCGGGCACGACAAGATGTTTACATGGGCACGGACTGTTTACGGCAGTACTGCGGGCCAGGATATGATCCAAGCGCTCCATATTGAAGTCGATACCCAAAGCGGCCTCTTTACTCCCGAGTATCAAGAGCGTTTTCGTGCACTCATTCCATTACTCGACCGCTTGCCACCGTTTGTTCATACGCTGGTGCTTTCTGAAGCCTCGCAGCGTATTACAAATAACGGTATTCCATCTTATAGCCGTCTGGATGAGTATGAAATAGCAGCAGGCCGAATCCCGATTAACTTTGAGCGATTGGCGGCATATCACCGGCTTATGGAAAAGGGAGTTTTTGTTTTGGATGTTGGTGCTTCTTTTGAGATTGTTAAGAAACAGCTCAGTGAGCTTGAGGCGCTGTATCGCGAATGCAATGCGCTTCAGAACGAGCTCTCGGCAGCAAAAGCGCAGCCGCGGCAACCGCCGCAGCCACCCCCAACTGAGTCGCAAGATTTGCCAGTCATTGTTGATTTTCAATCGGGTGCGCGCGATACGGATGTTGATAGAATTCACAGTGCAATTAAAGCAGCTGCGATGTCTGACCCTCTAATATCGCAAGCGATGAAACAGCGCTTGCCTTCAGTCCGCAGACAGACTCGCAACCGGCTTGCCACTGTTTTATTTGGTATTGCGGCTTTTGCAGGCGCTGTAGGTGTTACAGCTTTGCGTTCCGGCAATAGCCAAAGAGATGTTCAGGTTGAGGCGCTCCATATAGAGCCAGCTACGCCGCAAGGCAATGGGGTCCCGTTTGTTGCGACATCGAGCGTGGGTGCCGGAGAAATGGCTGAAGTGCACGAAGTGTTTGAAGCGCCAGTCGATCAGCCGGAGCTCGTGCCAGTTGTGAGATGTAAAAAGCCAACGTATCCGCATGTGCGCATGGGAAAAAATTGTCAGGAGATTTGGACGAATGGTGATCAAAAATTAATTATCGAAGGATTAGAGTCGCGCCGGCGCGCATTTGCAAAATACGAGACAGTGCAAAGTGTTGGCCATTTGCCATTTTTGGGTACGGTCGAGACCGATTTTGCAAATAAAAAAACACTCTATGAATTTTTGATCGATACCATTGGAATGAATAGGCTTACGGCATTTCATGTGATGACCGAGATGGCAAAGGCTGGTGTGGATCCGCATACATGGAAGCCCGAGGCAGGTGACACATTCGTATTTTCGGCCGATGCTCATGGCACGATTATTGCAAAACAGCGCGGCAAAGTGACAACGCTCAAAGAACTTTTGCCGGCAGGCAGTGCCGGGGCCGGTACTATCGAATTGCGAGCTGAATGATTTCTCGCCCTACAATTTGCTGCGGCCGTGCATAGAAGAGCGGCGCTGCGCTCTGTTCAAAACCAAGCGGGCGAATTTTTTCGCACACGGTGTCGGCAATGCGAATATGAGTTTTGCCACGCCGAATCCAAAATGGAAAGGCAAGCACGAGCGGAGTTTGCTTGGGCAGAAGTGGCGCAAGTGCTTCAAAGAATCCCAAATACAGCTCGAGCAAGGGGCGCTGTATTACTTCGAGCAAGCCGCGTCCGGGAAAGCGTGTAAGCGGTTTGCCTAAATGCAGTTCTCCAACAATGGCGAGCGGTTCGCTGCCTACATCTTCTTTTGCTATCTCACGCGCATCACGCACAAAAAGTCTTGCCGAGAGTTCTGCGGGCATGCCGAATGCTTCGCGTGCCCATACAACATTTTTTTCGGCACCGCCAACCATTCGCTCTTCAACGTCGGAACCCAGAACATTAAATCCCATAAGCAGCGCCTCAACTAAAATTGTGCCGCTACCGCAAAAGGGATCGTAAATAGTGCGTCCCGCTGTATTTTCTCCAACCGCCAAATTTATCATTGTTTGCGCTAATTTGGGGGGCAGCATCCCTACACGCGCATCGCGGAACGGTTTTTTATAGTCGCGCTGTGCATAGCGCTCAACATCTTGATATGCAAGAGAGCGTCCAGCCAATACCTTCTCTCCTTCGTCTTCTAATATCCAAATATTCTCTGCTCTGCTTTCCGCGGCGTTCAATCGATGTACATTTTGAAATTTATTGTTGATAAAGTTCGCTTTAATGCCGGCATCCCGCAAATCTTTTTTGAGCATTTCGAGCAACGATTTCATTGCTTCGGGTTTTTTCTGCGGCAGGGTATTAATACCGAATGCACCTTTTGCTTGTGCTGTAAGCTCTTTTTCTAAATGGGCATAGAGCAGGGGATATAACGTGGACTCGTCGATAGGCCCGTCAAAGAGCGGTTCAATAATTTCTACTACGCCTCCAAGCCGGTTGAGAAATGCTTGTGCATCAGACGGTTTCGGTATATCTCCGGCAACGATAACTCCACTTTGATGGAGCTGTGCCGTAGATGAGAATGCCTGTAATTCGGTCAGTGAGAGTTCCGGATTTTTGCCTGGTATAAATATCACGCCACAAAGTATGCACTGATACAAACGAAAAAAGCAAAAATTGCTTCACTTGTTGGCGGAGTGCGGTACTCTGAACTCAGAATAATTGACTATCTAATTTTTAATCTTTCCCCATGGCTTTCTCATTGAATCGTGCTCAAATTATCGGAAATATTACCCGTGATCCTGAGGTCCGTATGGCCGGTGCCAGCAAAGTATGCACCTTTAGCGTAGCAACAAATTTTGTCTGGAAGGATCAGTCAAGCGGTCAGCGCAAAGAGCGTGCCGAGTTTCATAATGTTGTGGCATGGCGTAAGTTAGCCGATATCTGCGAGCAGTATTTAAAGAAAGGGCGAAAGGTTTTTGTAGAGGGACGCCTGCAAACGCGCGATTGGGAAGGACAAGATGGTGTGAAGCGATACCGTACCGAAATTGTTGCCGAAAATATTATCCTGCTCGACCGTGCCGGTCAGCCAGTTGCAATGGGCGGCGCTGAGCGCGAACATGGAACTCTCGATAGAAACGGTGCAATGAATAGTGCGCCTGCAGACGATATGGCGGCTGCAGTTCCTGCGGGGCAGGAGGAAGAAATCTCAATTGACGACTTGCCATTTTAGGCGCGTCGATTCTTTCCATTGCCATCAGCAAACTCCCACGCCATTTTAAAGATTGCCCGCTGCGTATCGGCAATGGCGTGAGATTCTATGATCATGCCAATAATTGGCTGGTCTTTAAATGAGATGATTGAGACTTTATCGTCGTAGATATTAATTTCATTGCTAAAAAGAAATTGATCGTTGGGTACTAAGCGTATTTCACGATGTGCGGCTTTGTCTTGCTCGTGAACCGATATGCCGTGTTTGTCGTGCGGTGCAATACCGCGAAGAAAAATCTTCTTTTTTGCCCGTTTGCGCACATACTCTTCATCATAGCTTGGCCAGTAGTGGCGCACCTCGCCGGAATTACAGTAGTTGAGGATTTCTGTCTTGGCGCGCAGCGTATCTTCATAAATTGCCTTCATGCCTTCTAACCCTTCAAAGTAGCGTATGCGTGGATGAATAGCGTCGCCGCGCAGGCGCTTGAGGTCGGGCAGAATACTTTTAAAGTCACGGGCGCGCTGTGTAATATCCGCTGCTATTGCAGCGGGATCGGTGGCATCGTACGAGCGTGTTCCCTCTTGGGTCGTCGCATTTACCATTCCGCGCTGCATGAGTTTTTCTAAAACGTCGTAGGTAGTTACACGGTTGATGCGCGCCCGCCGTGCAATTTCGGAAACAGCACTTGAACCAAGCTCCAAACAGGAAAGATATACCCGTGCTTCTTTTTCGGTGAGGCCAAGATTTTTTACAATATCTAAGTGATTCATCAAGCTAGTTTTTGTTGTAGAAAGCTTCGACAGTGGCGACAGGAAGCGTAGCGATCCTGTCGCTAAAAAGCAAGTTGCGGATATTGCTGTCAGATTATGAGAGGTTGTTGGTATGTCCGACAGTAATGTGGCTCTCACAAAATTCTGCTTGCTCAATCGCATTCTTCAACGGTAAGAAGAGTGCGGCAGCACTATATTTTAACCCAACTTTTGCATGGCTACTGCAGCAAAAACGTTTCAGGTTGGCAAACGTAAATTCGCACCGCTTCGCCGCGAATTATCAAAAAACGGACACGTGCCTCACATTGTGAAGCATGCTGATCCAAAGGCGGTCGAAAGTGTAGAAAAGATGATTAAAGCGCGCGGTATAAAAATTGTTGATTTTCGCTTTGTCGATCTCCTTGGACTCTGGCAGCACTTTTCGATTCCGGTTGAAGAGTTATTAAACTACAAGACGCTCGAAGATTCGATGTGGGTCGATGGTATTGGTTTTGACGGCTCGTCAATCCGCGGTTTTCAAGCAATTGATGAGAGTGATATGATGCTCATTCCCGATCCAACGAGCGCATTCGTCGATCCGATTTTGCAAATACCTACTATCAATATTATTTGCGATGTCTATGATCCGATTCACGGCGAGCCATACAGCCGCGATCCCCGCTATGTTGCACGTAAAGCAGAGGCGTATCTTAAAACAACGGGCATTGCCGATCAGAGTTATTGGGGACCCGAAGCGGAATTTTTTATTTTCGACCATATTTCGTACGATCAAAACGAGTCGAGCGGCTACTACTTTATCGATTCAGAGGAGGCAGATTGGAATACCGGCAAAGGCGATGGCAACGGCAGCGGCCGCAATTTGGGCTATAAGCCACGTATGAAAGAAGGATACTTCCCATGTCCGCCGCACGATACATTGCAGGATATTCGCAGTGAAATCATTCGCGATTTAATTGATAGCGGAATTCGCGTAGAGGTGCATCACCACGAGGTGGCGACCGGCGGTCAGTGCGAGATCGATATGCGTTATAATACGATGACGCGCATGGCCGACCAAGTGCTTATGTACAAGTACATTATTAAAAATGTCGCCCGCAAGCATGGCAAGGTCGCAACATTTATGCCAAAACCGATTTTTAATGACAACGGTTCGGGAATGCACTGCCATCAAAGTTTATGGATGAATGGTAAGCCGCTCTTTTACGAAGAGAAGGGTTATGCGCATCTTTCGCAAATGGCCAAGTACTACATTGGCGGGTTGATTAAGCACGGGCCTGCGCTCATGGCATTCTGCGCGCCGACAACAAATTCGTACAAGCGTCTGGTTCCCGGATTTGAGGCGCCGGTAAATTTGGTTTACTCAAAGCGCAATCGCAGTGCTGCGATTCGTATTCCAATGTACAGCGAGGCACCGGCTGCGCGCCGTGTCGAGTTCCGCTCTCCGGATCCAACATGTAATCCATACCTCGCCTTTGCTGCAATGATGATGGCTGGCTTGGACGGTATTCAAAATAAAATTGAGCCGGGTGAACCGCTGGAACAAGATCTTTTTACTATGGATAAGAAAAAGCTGAGCAAAATTAAGACGATGCCGGGTTCCCTGAGCGAGTCGATTGATGCGCTTGAAAAAGATCATGAATTTTTGCTGAAGGGCGGAGTCTTTACGCAAGATCTTATTGATACATGGATTACTTGGAAACGCGAAAAGGAGATCGACGAACTTCGTCTGCGTCCGCATCCGCACGAGTTTTATATGTACTTTGATGCGTAGGCAATAGAAAGGCCGGTAGGGCCGCTTCATTGCCCTTTCTTTATATGGCCCCGCCGAAGCAGATGCTGAGGCGGGGCTTCGTTATATTCTAAGATACATTTTCCCGTCCGAGCATAAAGTGCAGCAACACGATGACGCTCAGCAGCGCGGCAAAGTAGCACCATACCGACTGCCAGGTCATTTTGTATAAAAGAAAAGCGAGGATTAAAGATGCGGCGGTGGCTGCGGAAAAAATCCGTAAGTATCTATGGCTGGAAAAGAGACCGCTGCCACAGACGGCTGCGGTATATGCAGCAAGAATTAAAACAATAGCTATAGAATAGCCGCGTGTATCGGTTGTAATGTAACGAATGCTGCTATTGAAGATTTGTACATTCGGCTCATTATTGAGGAGAATAAGTAATAAACCAAAAGTTACAAAAATGCCAAGTACCGCAACAAATTTAAAGAGTGATTTGAGGCGCGGTTTTTTTTCTACAAGATAAAATGCATACGGCACGAAGGTGGGCCAGACTAAGTAGGCAAAAAAGAGGAAGCCATAACTGAGGAGTGTTGCATACTCACTTGTTGTGCCCACAAGCCAAAGTATTCCTTCGATTGTTTGTTGAATAGCGAAGAAGAGGGGAATGAGGGCAAGCGGAATTTCTCTGCGTTGTTGTACATGCCCTAAACTCGCAGCACCGGTGACTCCCAGTGCGCCTGCTGCTACAAAACTTGCTTCAGCGGAAAAACACATACATATATTGTACGCCTTTTTTGTCTGCGATGTTTTTTTCAAGGGGGGCGGTAAATGCACGTGTGGTCCGTTGTTAAAAACGGAGAGACACAGAGGTGAGAACCGCCCCCTTGCGCAATGCTCTTTAATTCCTGGCTGCCCCTAAATTTTTTTCCTGGACAGAGGACTATGAAGAGCGGTAGAGAAAGTACGTCGACGAGGCGTTACTTTCTGATTCCGTTGCGAGCGGAACGGTTCTCCCTACCGTTCTTAGGTGGTGTTTTTTGCAGACCTTGCCCACCAAGGTCTTATGTGTTTTTGTTTTTTGTGGGTATGCACGTGAGTGCATAACGCAATTTTTTTTCTTGTGTTTTTGTTTGATCCCTCACATATTTGGGAGGGAGCTTTTCAGGTGGGAATGTAGTCGTGCATTCCGCGCTTGAAAAGTAGGGAGGAGAGGGGGGCGATTTGGATGTGTTGCTGCTCGGCCGTTCGCTCGCCACGCTTTCCCCGCTACTTTTCAGGAGTTTTTTTTGCTCGCAATATTGCGCTGATTTTGAAAGAACAATAACTCTAAATAGTACCATAAATAAGAGATTTATTCAATCGTCTGCGCCTGCTATACTACCGCCCGAATGTCTGGAAAACTTTTTCTTATTCTCGGCCCGTCCGGTTCAGGCAAAGGCACGGTAATTGCCCATTTAAGGGAAGCCTTTCCCGATGCGGTATTTCCGATTTCGTGCACTACACGCACCCCCCGCCAGGGAGAAAAAGAGGGCGATGTTTATCATTTTATTACAAAAGAGGAATTTAAAAGCCGTATTGAACGCGGTGAATTTTTAGAGTGGGCGATTGTGCACAGTGATAACTATTACGGCACCTTGAAAGCACCGATTGTGCAGGCATTGGAAGCAGGCAAAACGGTCATTCGTGAGGTCGATATGCAGGGTGTGCAATCGATTCGTAAAATTCTCCCGCCGGAGCAGGTTGTTTCCATCTTTATCACCGCCCGCTCGTGGGAAAATTTAAAAGAGCGCATTGTGAAGCGCGCGACGATTTCTGAGGAAGAGCTTGCGCATCGCAAAGCCAGCTTTGAGCGAGAAATGGAGTTTTCTAAGGAGTGCGACTATGTGGTTTTTAGCGAAGATGGGAAAATACCCGAAGCAAATGAAGAGGTAGAGCGGATTATTCGCCAGGAGATAATATAGTGGCTGGGGAGGAGGGATTCGAACCCCCGGTGGCGGGACCAGAACCCGCTGCCTTACCACTTGGCTACTCCCCATGAGCGCGAGCATACTAGCGTAAATAGTCGTCTTAATCGAGTCGATTTTACATGACCATATTAGTTTTTTGCCACCTTCATTACCGTCTCCTCTCACTTCTTCCTCTAACCCGACTCTTCGCATATCCACGTCCACCACCATATCTTCCGCCACCACCACGTCCTCCTCTCCCAACCGCTCTTGATGATCGCAGCCCGGTTTTTTCACACGCAATATTTATTTTAATCCTATTTATGGTGGAGCCACCGAAGGCAGCTAAAACTTTATCCTTTAGTTGTTCATCAATTTCAAAAAGTGTGTACTCTCTGCGAATCTCAATATTTCCAATCTCTACTCCTCTCAAACTCGGATGACTGTTTATTGTGTCTAATAAATCTTTAACATTTAAATTTGCGTCGCGGCCAACATTAATAATAAAGCGTGCGAATAAGATTGAGGAATTTCTCGGGCCGTCTCGCCCACCATCACGCCCACTGCTCACATTTGAATTCAAATCATCCGCATCTTTATAATGTTCAATAAATCTGTTGAACTCTTCCGATACAAACTTCTTAATAAGATCTTCTTTACTCATGTCCTCAAATTTCTTGTTAATGAAATTAATATACTTTCCAATTTGTGCTTCATTAACTTTGATGTTGCAGATTTTGTCGACTAAACTGAATAACTGTTTTTCGCAGATCTCATCACCTCCCGGGATTCGTCCCTTTTCGAAAGGCTTACCGACTTTGCGCTCCAAGTGTTGGATCGTATGTTTTTCGCGCATATTCACAATGACAAGTGAAATACCTGAACTGCTTGCGCGCCCGGTACGACCACTTCTATGAACATAGGCCTCTCCACTTTCCGGGAGATTATAGTTAATAACGTGCGTTAAATTTTTTACATCGATTCCTCGCGCAGCCACATCCGTTGCAACAAGCAATTGAATTTTTTTATCGCGAAATCTATTAAGAACGTGGATCCTTTGCTCTTGGGCGACTTCACCATGAATCGCTTCGGCTGAATAATGATCGGCAATTAGTTTGTCTGCAACAAGTTGAGTTTCGCGACGTGTTCTACAAAAGATTAGTCCATGAATATCCGGATTAACATCAGCAATTCGTCGCAATGCTTGATATCTATCTTTTTCGTGAACGACATAGTAAAAGTGCTGAACATTGTCGGCTCCTTGATTCTTATTTCCAATAGTAATCTCTTCCGGCTTTTTCATGTAGTTATCCGCAATTCGTCGAACTTGATTATTCATAGTTGCTGAAAATAACAGAGTTTGTTTGCTATTTGGTGTGTTAGAAAGAATCGCATCAAGCTCTTCTTTAAATCCCATATTCAACATCTCATCCGC
>Ga0210019_1004876_pt1 | contig 11428 bp, 9 predicted proteins | sample CryGeyCG2114_020_2_FD_183969 | JGI IMG/M metagenome (GOLD analysis project Ga0210019, IMG submission 183969) | Groundwater microbial communities from aquifer - Crystal Geyser CG11_big_fil_rev_8/21/14_0.20 (SPAdes) (version 2) | ecosystem: Environmental > Aquatic > Deep subsurface > Groundwater ...
TGCCTCGCCGGGATTCTGTATCAAATATATTATCGCCCCGGCAAAACCATTGGGATCATCCGGGGATACCAAAATCCCTGTTTTATTGTTTATAACGATTTCCGCATCACCTCCTGCGCGGGTTGCCGCAACAGGCAGGCCTGCTGCCATGGCTTCAAGCAAAGTAAGCGACGCAGCCTCTGCGATTGAAGGCAAAACATAAATATCCAAGGCCTTAAGAATTTCCGGAATATCCATACGCAGCCCTAAGAATATGACTTTGTCCTTTAATTGCGAATTACGAATTGCGGATTGCGAATTTTCTTTTAAAGGGCCATCGCCGGCTAATAACAGCTTGGCATTGGGCGCTTCTTTAACCACACGGCCAAACGCCTCAAGCAGCATCTTATGATTTTTAATCGGGCTGAATCTTCCTACCATGCCTACAACAACGTCATTTTCACCTACGCCTAATTCTTTTCTTTTTTTATCCCTGTCCACAAAAACATCAAAATTCTTATAATTTATGCCGTTATATATAACATCTATTTTTCCTGCAGGCATCTTTTCATACCTGATGAGGCTGTCTTTACTGAATCCGCAAACCCCTGTAATCCTGTCTGTAAACCGGCTCAAAATCTTATTGTAAATTAATCTTTTTGGCCTTATCTTATCAGGCTGATGCCTGCCGTGTTCAGTAAAGACGACTTTTGGCCTGTTGCCGAATATAGCCGCTGAAGCCGCGTAAAAATAAGGCGTATACTGATGGGCGTGCAATATATTTGTTTGTTTTTCTTTTAAAATTCCGGCAAATCTCCTGATTAAACCAAAATCAACCCCGGGCTTTCTGTTTAAACAAAACACGTCAAAGCCGTCTTTTATCAGCTGTTCTCCCAGCGGCCCTATGGAATCAAGACAGCATATTGAAAATGAAAATTCGGAGCCGTTTAAATTCCTTACTATGGAATCCACCAGCTTTTCAGCCCCGGCCACGTTCATGCTGTGGACTACCTGCATTATTTTTATTTTATTCTTCATTTGTGTATTGTTTAACCATATAATCGCGGTATTCGCCTGGATTACCGGCTAAGCCGGCCTCAGCCGCCTTTATAATATTATACGCCTCTCTTGTTGTAACGTAATGCAATTTATAGTTAACCCCGTCATTATACTTGTCTTCAAGATAACCAAACATTTCCTGTATTTTATCGCCAAACACCACCTGCATTGTGCTATCATAGCAGCCATGGCAATATATCTTCACAAATACCCATTCAGGCCTGCCCTTTACATGAATATTGCATTTTATCCACTGGTCAATTCTTCCGGGCGTAGGCGGGCCTTCTTTTGATATATCGCCAAACTCCATTTTCGGATAAAACACATGTTTCCAATTCTTCCAGTCAATCGTCAGTGGCCCTTCAACTATCATAAGGTCTCCTGATGCAGCCTTGCCAACCTCAACATCAACCCCGGTATCATACGACTTTGGCTTATCAGGATCATCCTTGGCGTAATAAATAGAATTAATTTTTTTTGGCTGCGCCGCAAAAGAAAACGCCGGAAAAGTAAAATCCGCGAAACAGCCGGCATCTTTTAAAATCTCAAGTTCATTGTTTACGCCGCAACAGCCTTTAATAGAATTATCTAATGCCCAGCCGCCATGAATAAAGGCAAATGCCTTTCTGTTAAACGCCTTAAGCCCCTTTTCAATCTTATCCTTTAAAGAGGCCGGGGTATCATCCTTATGATGCAGATGAAACTCTATCTCGCCAAACCCTTGGGAGCAAAGCCCTGAAACCGCGGAAAATTCTTCTTCTGCCTGCCTGCGGTCTATGTCAAATTTCTCAGCTGCGTAAAACCATGTATGCCTTGGGCAAATCCCGTCGCTATCCCTATGGCTTTTTACGATTTTAGGATATTTATCCACCCAATCCGCGATTCGCCTTGGGCCTATCATCTCTTCGCCAAGCGGCGCCTCAAAATGGTCAACGAACATAAACATAATATGCCTTAAACCGCGCTTATGCCTTTTGCCTGACAGCGCGCCCATGACATACGCGGGAAACCAGATATGTATCTTGCGCCTGTATGCCTTATAAATCCACAAAGAATTTAATACCAATAATATCGTTACTATTGATAAGATCAAAATTTTCTCCTGATACTATCGATTAACAACTAACGGCTTGTTTTACATTCCCTGACAATTACCGCACAACGCCAGTTGTTTTTTATCCTTTAATATTTGTTTGCGCAACGCGATATATTTAGGGCTATTCCATACCTTCATAATCCCGTCTTTAATCTCGCCCATCTTTAGGTCCGCGCGCGGATCTATACAGCAGGGGACTATAACGCCGTCGCATAATATTACCATGCCCCTCCATAAATAATCGCATTTATTGCCTATGGGCTGTTTCCATTGGAAATCTTTCTCCGATATTTTATACAGCCTGAATGACTCATCTTCAGGCATAAGTTTTTTAAACTGCTCCCTGACATCCTGATGCCCCCACTCAGAGACATTGAAACTCACCGGCTTTAAAATCAGCCTGTCCACCCCAATATCTTTGGCAATCTCTCTTATCTTTTGCATCCTGCTTTCATTATGGCTCATCACTAAAAACTGGAGCTCTATAAAAGGCGTTTTTTTCTTAAGCTTATTTCTTGTATCTACAAGCAGCTTAATACCTTTAACCACCTTGTCAAAATCGCCGTTTTTTCTATATTGCGCGTAATTTTCCTGGTCAGTCCCATCCAATGAAATATAGATATCATCCACCCCGGAAAGAATAAATTTCTTTACACTGTCCTTGTCGGTAAAATAGTGGCCGTTACTTCCCACGCACACCTTTATGCCCTTGCGCTTGATATACTCTATCATTTCGCAAAGATCCTTATGTATAAAAGGCTCTCCGTAATTGGTAATGTTGACCTCTAAAAGATAATCTCCCATTTCATCTATCGCCTGCCTGAAGCTCGACACATCCAGCAGTTCATTTTTCCTTCCAAGCTTGCCCTCTCCTGTAGGGCACAAGGGGCACTTTAAATTACATATATTAGTCGGCTCTATCATAAGATAAAACGGCCTGCCCCAAACTTTGGGCCTCTTAAGCATTAAAGACATCTTAACAGCGTAGTAATTTTTAATCTTTTTAAAAAACACCCCTTGTTTCATGGCTAAAAGCATCTTAGACGCGCGCCTGTTTATTTTTTCAAGCAGTCCGTTATTTTTAGAAAAAATTATTTCCTGCATCAGGCAATCCTCGGAACAAATGCGCCTTTGTCTGTTAAAACCTTCAGGCATACAACCATACAAAATAGAAAATAGCTGGGCTCAAACAACTCCATACTTAAAAATATACTGCATATAATAAAACCTAAAATGCTGCCTTCTAACATAAGGGTATAATAATGCAGATTTTCAGACAAACCCTCTGCTTTAACCTTGCGCCTTAATTTGTGAAGCGTAAAGAGGCTGAATAATAAAATCAGGATATACAAAGACATGGCTGGTATCCCAATTTCAGCGCCTATCTGTATATATGTATTATGCGCCACCATATTTACCACATTCGGATTATATTTTTTTATAAATACCTCAAAGTTTTGCAAGCCCACGCCCAGGATAGGGTGGTCTTGCATCATCTTTATGCCGCCTTTCCACGCCTCTATCCTTGATTCAGCTGAAGTTTCCCGCTCTTCTCCTTCCACAAGTATACTGTTCATCCTGTTTCTATGCTCTGCGCCCTGCATCTGCAAAAGCAAGGGTATAAAAACCATGATTGTAAGTATTGCCGCGCCCTTTTTCTTCATATTCAATATAGAATATCCTGACGCGACAAGCATGCCTAAATAACCGCCGCGCGAAAATGTGGCAACTATAGCATGCATCAATACCGGAATTGCCGCCAGCAGCGTATACTTTATCAGTTTATGCTGCATTATATACCTCATATAAAAACATATAGGTATAGCAACAACAAAGATCAGGGAAAATGTATTTCTGTCGCGGTAATCGGCTTCGGCTAAACCCGGGCCTTCCATTATCTTTATTCCTTCAAAAATATACCTCCAGTTCGCCCATATCGCATAGTAAACAAAGGAATAAATCAGCACCCATAGCATTATCTTAAATTTTTTCTCGGAATTTATCATAGCCAGGGCAAAGTAATAAAAGATTATTATCTTGCTGAATACCTCAAATGTTGGCCAGCTGCGGTCAGGAAATGGGGAAAAAAAGCAGGAAAATAACATGAAAATCCAGAAAATAAGCACTGCCATGGTTTCTTTTGTTTTTGGCAATGTATACCCGTACTTGCCTTTATTGACAAAAAAAGAATAAATAGCCACCAGCGCTATATAATACGACAGCCTTGAGCCGGTCAGCGCCCAATGGTAATAATCCTGGGGCCTGAAAAAAGAAAAGTAATAATACGTGGCCACCCCCCAGAACGGGTCACGCAGCGTGGCTATTATAGAAACTATTAAAAGCCCGTAAAAAAAGTAGAGTGACCAATACAATCTTCCACCTCCCTGGAAATTTTTGATACTGAAATTCCTTCTATACACTGCGCTCTTTTCTTTTCAAGGCATTCCTTTTCAAACAACTGTTCGCACGGGAAACAGCGCGGCTTATCATTATATAATATTCTGTAATACCTGCCTCTTTTTTTAGGCGCGATATATATGCTGCCTGTATTGTTTGAAAAAAGCGCCACTGTGGGCACCTTAAGGGCTATGGACATATGAAGCATTCCGGTATCCGAGGAAATAACGCAGGCGCATCGTTTTAAAACAACGATTAATTCATTCAGGGTCAACTTATCAATAAGATTGATTATATTAAAACGGTTGCTTATCTCCGAAAGCGTCTTTTGATCAGCCTCATTCCTATCTTTACTCTGGCCAAACATGATAACTTTGTGTTTCTTCGTTAATTCGACTATTAACTTTTCAAGAAACTCAACAGAGAAATTCCTGTACCAGTATTCGGGCCGCGCTACTTCGTTTCCTCCAATGCAGATACCTACATATCTGTCTTTACTGTTAATTCTGAACCTGTCAAGCGCTGTCGCGGTATTCTCATGACAAGAATAAATATTGGTTTTTTCGGGGTCTTTTGCGTTATACGGCACCAACGCTATCCTGAAAAACATTTCCATCCAAGTCTTAAAACGCAAGACAGTGTCATAATTATACACCCCATCGCGATTAAAGTGCCTGCCTAAAATCCTTTTTGCCCTGATATCCTTCATTAGCTTTTTGGTATATTCGCATGTATCAAATATCTGCCAGTTAATAACCAGGTCATATTGTTTACTGCAAGCCTCTTTTATATCAAGTTCCGTAAAAATCTTATCAATATTGGGGTTGCCGGCTAATATAGGCGCATTGCTTTTATAAGTAAAATAATCTACCTTCGCGCCCGGATGTTTCCTCTTTAATTTCTCTGCGGCCGGAGTTGTCCGGACAATATCGCCAATGCCAAAGGTCCTTATCAATAGTATGTTTTTTACCTCTTTGCGGCTGTTTATGCGCTCAACGGCCAGCTCACATTTATATTTGAGCCATTCTTTCCGGTAACTCAATTCCTTGGAAATGAAATTATACGGCACTCTTAAAAATTTATATTTTTTTAACCTTTTTCTTATATTTCTCATCCAGAAAACCTCTGTCCCTGAAAATTTCAAGCGGGATAATATACAACCAGCTCTTTCCGGAAAGCTTTACCGCGAAATTCAGTATTTTTTCCAAAAACGAAAATAGTTTTGCGTTAATTAAAAAAATTGCCAGGAGATTAAATGCTTTTACAGGCAGGCTCTTATATGCCTTATTCCATAACCCGTTAGAAAAAGGGGAAATTTCCATGTTTTCCTGCGAAAACTTTTTTACAAGAATATATTGAGTCCTGCCGGTATAATATGCCTTTCTGCAATGTTCCCTTAATGGAATCCAATGGTCATGATACGCAAGCGCGTTTTTATCATGAACTATAACCAGCCCTCTTTTTACCAGCCTGTATCCCAACTCGCTATCCTCATATGTCGCATACGGCAGGGCCTCGTCAAACAAATCCCCTTTCATTAAAAACACTTTTTTTAAAGATACATTACCGGTGTAAAAATATCTCCATTCAACTTTCTGCTCATGCTTGAATTCGCTCAATTTTGACTGGCATCCTCCGTACTCCAGCCAATACATAAATGGCGTTGCCTTTAAGTTTTTTGCCCATGTCACATTCCCTAAAATAGCGTAATTTTCTTCAGGATACTTTTGATGGCTGTTTAAATGGCTGAGTAAAAGCCCGGTATCAGCGATAATATCGTCGCCTATGATAAGTACTGTCTCTGCCACTGTATTTCTGATACCTGCATTTCTTGCCGCTGCAGGCCCTTTGTTTTTCTGCCTGATATATTTAAAAGAACACCTCAAGCGCCCCTTTATTTCATCTATGCTTTGCTCTGTGCCGTCTGTAGAGCCGTCATCAACCAGGATGATCTCATACCTATGCGGCTCAATGGATTGCCTGCTTAAGGCATCCATACACTTGTGCAAAATATCCTTACGGTTACAGGTTGGTATAACAACTGAAATTTCAGGATTCATTTTTTGCCCCTTTAAAAAATAAAAGTTTAATTACAACTTTTGACATCAAAATCATTGTGTCTTTATTAAACAAATCCCGCGGAAAAAGCTTTATCAGGTATTTAAACGCGCTTTTATAATCATCCGCATTGTAAAAACGCTTGCCCCAGAAATAATAGCCATCCAGCGTTTCCCTGCTTACATTGTCCAGTTTTATATCATTTAATATTTTATCAACTGCCTCGCTCCCGTATAACTGCAGGCTGTCTTTGCCATTCTGCCTTCTTTCCGCGGCAAGCCTTTCCGCCAACTTCCCGTACTTATATTGCACGGCCCTTTTTGTGGTTGAATCGTTTGTTATGTTAATCCTGTATCTATACAGCGGTTTATTAATATTTTTTAAAGCGGATACTTCAGCAAGACGCATATAAAAATCATAATCTGAGGCAAGCCCGAGCTCCTTGCGGTAACCCCTGATCTTTTTTACAATATCATTTCTCAGCATGTATGTGGGCTCGCAAGAGCATTTTTCCATGCGCATTAACTCTTCACTGTCAATGCCATGCCGAACGCCTGTCACCATGCCGGACTCATTCGTTATGTAGTTATCTGTGCTTACTCCTCCTATATCTATGTGCCGATCAAGAAAACCCGCTAATTCTTCTAATCTTTCAGGCATGGATACGTCATCAGCATCCATAAGGGCGATATATTCGCCGCAAGATGCCTCTACGCCCCTGTTTCTTCCCTGGGCCATCCCCTGATTCTGCTGCGTTATCACTTTTATTCTAAGGTCTTTATAACTTGCCAAAATCTCAGCTGTCCTGTCAGTTGAACCGTCGTTTACAATAATAAACTCAAAGTCGCTGAAAGTCTGGTTAAGGATGCTATCAATGGCTTCGCGCAAATACTTCTCTGCGTTATAAACTGTCATTATCACGCTGACCTTAGGCATTAGCGCTCCCTGCCGGTTTCAAATGGTTAATGTGCTTCCTTCCTTTTCTTATCCACAAAACGATACCGGCTAGTTTGCCGATTAAATTTACAAACAAAAGCAATAAGGATTTAATAGAGGGGTTATTTTTAATGTGCCTGGCTACGGCAATGATATCCCAATAGAAAAAATTCTTTATGTACCGCGGCCTGGGCCCAACGTTTTTAAACAACATGTAAATATGGTTCTTTTTCATATAATAATGCGTCCTGAAATTAGTGTACTCCCTGGGAACACCGATACGTGGCGCGACCTCATGTACTACATTTGCCTTAGGGCAAAAAATAATTCTGTGTCCGATTTTCTTAATACGCAGGCAAAAATCCACCTCTTCCATTATGCTTGAACCTCTGTAATTGGGGTCAAACCCGCCTGCCTCTATTACAGCGCTTTTCCTGAAAGACATATTGCTGCCTGAAAGAAAGTCAACTGCAACTGTATTTTCATTGTGCAAATCTGAACGCGGGACTATATTGCCGTCTTCGGAGATCATCCTTCCATTGTAAGGTTCTGTAACAGCGCTTTCGTCTATAGTGCTTCCTCCCGCGCCACCTACCTGATTATCAGTATATCCCTTCAGCAGCTCCGACAACCAATCTTCGTACGCAAACGAATCATCATCCAGAAACGCGAGTATTTCACCGCATGATGCCTTTATGCCTAGGTTTCTGGACGCAGGCATATTGCTGCCGTTGGGAAAGCGGACATATTTTATGTTGCCGCACTGTTTCACAAGATCTTTTGACTTTTCATCATCAGAACTATCCACGACTATTGTCTCAAAATCACGATACCTCTGTTGCTCCAGGCTATGCAGACACTTATCCAAATGCTCCGGCCTGTTTTTTGTAATCACTATCACTGAAACAAAAGGGTTGTCTTTCATCTTGTTATAACCTTTAACTTATTAATGGCGCTTTGAGAAAATACTAAATGAAAACAGGTCCTTAAAAATAAAGATATCCCATCTTTACTAAATGGCCTGTAAATAATGGAACGGCATAAATACCTGAACGCGTTTCTGTAGTCATCCTTTAGATAAAATCTTTCTGCCCAGTAATAATACATATCTAAAAGATAGTTTTTCTTTTTTATTTCTTTTGTAATATACGCTAATTCTGTTTTAAGCTCATTTTTACTCATGCTTTCCAGCCTGTCTTTGTCATGTTCTCTTCTTTCTGCGGCACACCTTCTTGCAAGCTCAGCATATGCATCCTGCTGAAGTTTCTTTGCCACAGAAATGGAATTAAAGTGTAACCGATAATTATGGAGAGGCCGTTCTATATTAGCTAGCTTTGAAATTTCAGAAATACGAAGAAATAAATCATAATCTAAAGAACTTCTAAACGCCTTGCGATACCCACTAACAGCTTCAAATGCTTTACGCCTTATCATGGCTGGGCAATGGTACAAACACATTTCATCTTGTATTTTTTTCTGAATCAATTCTTCATTTATTAAAACTGCGCGAGTAAGTATTTTCCTGCCACATTCATCAATCATATTAACGCTGCAACTTACCACTCCAATATCTTTATGCCTGTCTAAAAATTCCACCTCTAACTGCAGCCTTTCAGGAAGAGATATATCATCCGCATCCATAATGGCAATATATTCTCCGCAGGAAACCTCTGCGGCCTTGTTCTTAGCTAATGCAATTCCTGAATGTTTCTGATTAAAAAACTTAATCCTGGGGTCGTTATAACCAGCCAGGATATATTTTGTTTTATCGGTTGAACCGTCATTTACAATAATAAACTCAAAATCGCCGAAAGCCTGATTAAGGATGCTGTCAACGGCTTCTTTTAAATACTTCTGGCCATTATATACGCTCATTATCACGCTTACCTTAGGCATTCAGTTTTTCTCCTACAAACCTCTGCAATTGCCGCGTTGCCCTGGCATAATGCTTTGAATCACGTAACTCAGCGCAGCAATGCAGTATTACAGGCGATACCCACTTGCCATGTTTTCTAAAAATTATCATTCTTCCAGGCACAGACATATAAAATAAACGGCCCTTGTCAATAGGCGAAAACATAATATTAGAGCTGTCCGGGACCGGCCTTAAGCCGCATTTTGCCACTGCAGCGCTTATTATCGGCTCTTCATCGGGCATTTCATGCACTTTATAAAACCCCAGCTCTTTAAATTTGCTTACCAGTTTATTCGCAGTATCAAAAACCTGCCCTGCCTTATCGCTTTTATCAAAATAGACAAATCCGCCGTTATACCTTGGCACATAGCCTATCCCAAACGCGTTTTTTGTCTCTTCTTCAGTCCTGCCTGCCCACTTGCCTTCAAAATGCCCGTCTTTACCCTGAATAACAAAATTTTTCCCTGAAACCAATCGCCACGCGCGTTCGGGATTTTTCATCATTAACGAATCACTGTCAATAAAAAATGCCTCGTCAAAAGGCGAAAGACCGAACAGGTCAAGCTTTGTCAATAAACCGCTATAACGGCCTTTGTATAAAATTATGTGGTCAAAATAACGGCTAATATTTTTCTTATTTATTATTTCCATGCCAGGCTCATCTGTCACCACGGCAAACTTCCTGCGCGAATCATTAAACAAACATGAAAGCCGCAGGTTTACCGCGTAATCCATAAACTTCTCCGCGCTTGTAGCAATGGTTATATACCCCTGCTTGCTCATTTTTAATCCTTTAGCAGCTGGGCATAAATACTCTCCAGCTTTTTATTCAATTTGGTTATGTCGTAATTTTCTTCTATATGCTTTCTGCCGTTTTTCCCGAATTCAACCCGGATTTCAGGATGCTCAATAAGGTACTGCAACCTTTCCGCTAAAGCATTTGTATCTTCGGGTAAAACTACAAAACCTGTCCTGCCGTTTATTACTACTTCCGAAACACTGCCGACAGAGGTTGCAACCACAGGAAGCCCGACAGCTTGCGCCTCCATAACAGAAACTGGCAGGCCTTCAGCTATGCTGGGCAAAAGAAATATATCGGCCTGTCTTAATTCCTCAATTATGCCTTCTCGATGCTTAGAGCCTATAAAATTCACTGTTTTGCTAAGGCCGGCGCTTTCGGATAATTTTTTCAATTCTTCCTCCAGTGGGCCGGCGCCTATTATTCTGTATTCCAGTTTTGTTCCAGGGTTATTTTTCAGCAACTTATCAAAAGCCATGATGCCGCAGGAAATCCCTTTCTCCTCTACCAGCCTGGCAATCGTCAATATCCTTACGATATTTTTGTGCCGTCCGTTGGAACTGTAAGAAAATTTATCGATGTCGACGCCCACAGGGTGCACTATTATTTTTTCCGCGGAAACACCGGCTTCCGAGAAATAACCGCGGCTATATTCTGAATGCGCCAGAAAACAGTCCCCTTTTTCAAAAAGTTTCCTATATATACTGTTTCCTTCGGTTATCCCGAGCCTTATATCGTATCCATGAAACATCGTTATAAGTTTACCTTTGACTCCGATGTTTTTTAGAAAAATGCCAAAATTTCCGTTTGGCCCGAAATGACATTGCAAAATATCAAATTTCTTCCCTAGAAACGGTATTATTTTATACAGGGTTTCCGGTCCAAACGGCCGGATTTTTAAAGCGCGAAAAATCACCGGAAGATCCCTGATATGCGCCTTTTTCAATATCAACAAAATCGCTTTTGCCAGCCGCTTTGCGCGCGAAACAGGGATATAGACAGGGAGATGTGTGCCTTGCATCAAATTATAATTGGATACATCCGGGTGAATTTTGCCGTCGCTGCCCCTGCGTTGAGCGAAAATATCTACATCATGGCCCAAATCAATTAGCCCTGTAATCTGATTCAAAATAAACGTTTCAGACAGCGACGGAAACACATCCACAATAAAGGCGACTTTCATCTTTTT
>Ga0210019_1004878_pt1 | contig 11427 bp, 9 predicted proteins | sample CryGeyCG2114_020_2_FD_183969 | JGI IMG/M metagenome (GOLD analysis project Ga0210019, IMG submission 183969) | Groundwater microbial communities from aquifer - Crystal Geyser CG11_big_fil_rev_8/21/14_0.20 (SPAdes) (version 2) | ecosystem: Environmental > Aquatic > Deep subsurface > Groundwater ...
TTATATACAGGCTTGGTTTAACCAGCCTAAGATACCGTACAGTTTATAGTGCGTGGGGAAGTGGTCTTAATCTGGGCATCAGGCTTATTAACCTTGGCCTGGTCACAAGATCTCACTTCCCTTTACTAAGCGTCCTTAGTAAATTCTCTTTATTTCAGAGAACACGTCAACATATAAGGCCTGGTCGTTTTAAGGGGCTTTTGAACGAGAGGGAGACTTGTCTTCTAGTTGCAAAATGGCTTCTTTATAGATTAAAGCGGCTTCAGATTCTAACCCCTCAGCTTCATAACATTTTGCCATCGCATGAAAGGTTTCAAGCTCTGGACGTAATTGTAAACTTTCGGTGAAATAATGCCGCGCCTGTCCCCAAAGTTGTCCGCGACAAGCCAAACGCCCCAAGGTTAAAAACAATACGGGGTTATGAGGTTGCTGCTTTAACCACTTCTCAGCGTGTTTTAAATGGGTAAAAGCGGGGCCAAAATCTATTCGACCATATTGATAGGCTAAACGATCATCCCATTGTTTTGACAAACTTTTTTCAATCCATTCGGATAACCCTTGCCAGTCCGAAAAATGAATTTTTTGTTCAATATACTCGGCTAAAATCACCGGATTGAGCTTCTGGGCATGGGTTAAAGGTTGCCATAACAACTCTAGGTTAGCCAAATCCTGAGTATGCGAGAGTTTGCCGGCAATCAAGCGAGATTCGAGCGATAACAGTGCAGACTTATCCAGTGCTTTGGTTTTTCTTAACTCAGGTAACAACTGTGCTAACGATTCCCAGTGTGCCTGGGCTTCTAGCAATTGCGCATATTCATTGAGAATCACGGTGTTTTTGGGCGATTGTTGATGGATTTCTGCCAAAATAACCAAAGCCATTTCTGGATCTGTCTCGGTAATCAAGCGAGACTCGACCAGCCCAATGGTCACACTTTCCTCTGGAAAGGCTTGACGAGCTTGTTCTAAATAACGTGCTTGCCGATCATTTGCGCCTTGGTTATGCGCCATTTTTGCTGCATTAAGATAATGAATGAGTCCGGCATGGGATGTTTTTGCCATTTTAGCCAATTGCTTTTCAGCTTGATGCCAATCACCGTACTCTAGTGCAATCATGCCTTTTGAGAGCGATGTTTCTGTTTGATTAAACCGCTTTAATTCTCGCCGATTGCGCCAATAGGCCGGGAAATGCCAAATTCCGATTAACAAGCGAATGACAACATAGACGGCCAAAAATCCGGCTAAAACCATGGCAATGGCAAAGGTCAGGCTGGTTTCAATGACCCAATCGTGCCAGACCATTGACACTTGCCCGGTATCCATTAATGCCAACGAGGTGACAGCGGTGGCTAAAATCAGCCCCAACGACCATTTAATCAGCGCTGACATTCGACTCTCCTGCAATGTGCAAGGCCTGACGGCTTGACAGACTTTCTGAATCAATTTGCGTTAGTAAATCTTGGATGATTTGATTTTCCGGGAAATACTGATCCATAAATGCCGATAAATCCTGTTTTGCCGCCCTTAATTGCGGCTTTGCCTTCATCTCCAGCGCCCAGTTAATGCGCTCTAAATGCAACAAGGCTCTTTGAATGAATACATCACGTTGAATTAGCTGTTGAACTTGACTGAGATCGTCAGCTGAATCGCGTTTTTGAATTCGAAACAAGGCTTGTATTTTATGCAATAACTGCTGCCAGGTTGTCATTGACGGTTCATTATCTTGCATTGTCTCACGGCGTTGCACAGCAGGCACAGCTGCATCCGACGTTGACAAGGCTTGTATTTCAGCGGTGAGCTTTTTTACCGCTTGTTTTGCTTGAGTCCATTTAACTCGGTTGGTTTGAGTCTGATTTAGCTGTGCCAAATCTTCACCGATTTGACGGATAAGCATATTTTTTTCTGGCCATTCACTGATGACCACTGCTTGCTCAAGCGCTTTAAGCTGGCGCTTTATGGCATCAACTTCAGCGCCTAGGATCCATTGGGTGTTAATTTGGGCAATCCATTGTTGGCGTTGTTTGTCGTTCAGTGCCGGAATCGGATTCGGCGCTTGAGTAACTTGGACTGGTTGAGAGGTCTGAAAATCAAACAATTCCGTCACTTTTGATCTCATTTCAGACAGCTCTTGTTTGAGTTTTGTTGTCGCTGTCTCAACAAGTTGTTGTGCTTTTTGCTGTTGCTCATCACTCGGCATCACTGATGTTAGCGTGGCTTCAGAAGATATCATTAGCTTTTCTGACAAACTTGATAATGACTCAGACAATTGATCTACCCGGGAGGTCACTTGGTTTTTAAAGGCCTGCATTTCTGCATTCATGTGATCTAAATCGGCTTGGCTAAAAACCGGTTTTTGTGCGGGAACACTCAGTTGTTCTATCCGCTTGGCTTGTTCCTGAAGGCGTTTCTGAAGCGATTCAGACACCTCTTTTAACGCTTTTTGATGCTGTTGAAGTTGATTGATGCGCTCGATTTGCCAGTCTTGTTGATTGGATTGCCACACCCAAAAACTGCCTAAGCCGAGCATAGCCAATAGGAACACCATGACCATTTTTTGCATAAAGGTTTGAGGAAGCCATTGGCTAGATTTTTTGGGGGTTGATGATTTTGGAGATGCCGACGCTTTGGCGTCTCGTTTAGGGTCTTCGACAACGTCGCCCTCTATAACACGTTGTGATGCTTTTGGGGTAATGGGTTCATCTGGTTTCATGCACTGTCTTCCTGTTGAATTTGCTGCATAGCGCTTAAAATACCCTGATTGCTCTGCTCTGCTACGACATAAATGGAACCTTGCCAGCCCTGGTGTTGTAACTGGGCTTTGATACGGTCACTGAACACAATCAGTGGCTGTAAAATTAGCCAGGCCTGGCTATTTTTTTTGTCTGAAAGCGCCTGTTGAAGCGCTTCGATACTGCCTAAACTGGTTGCTAACACCACAGGATATCTGGTTTTTTCAAAGACCTCCCAGGCATCATCACACAGTGGCATCGGTTGACGTTGATAAAGATCCCACTCTGTGACACCGGCACCCGCTTGACGTAACCCGTTTGCTAAGTCTTCTCGCCCGGATTCGCCTTTTATAATCAAACATTTTTGTGATTTTAGGTCTTGTAATTCGGGGCGCTCTAATAAAGACTCGGTAATAAAAGCTTTACCCGGCATCATCGGTTGCACAGGCCATTGCTGTAATCGCATGGCTTTATAAGTTGCTTGACCAATTGCATAGCCAGTTTGAGGGTGATTAAAAACGGGGTTGCACCCCTTTATCAACTGCCACTGCTCAATCAAATAGCGAACTGAATTTTGACTGATAAAAAAGACTTTATCAAATTGCGCCCAATCCTTTATGGCTGACGATGGTAATGGCAGGGGCACAATGCGCAATGCAGGACAATTCAAAACCTGAAACCCGTGCTGTTGTAATAAGGCGTTTAATGCTTGCGCTTGATGTCTGGGCCGGGTATTCAGTAGTGTTAGCGAATTAGGGCGTGTCATAAACTTCTTTTAAGATACTCCAGGCACCTTTTTCCAGTAATGCTTGCGCAACCTGAATGCCCAGTTTCTCAGGATATTCAATTGAACCAGTGGCTTCTGCACGCAAAATCGTTGAACCATCTAAAGCACCAACCAAGCCCCTTAAGAAGATGCCGTTGTTTTTAAGCTCTGCATAAACCCCAATCGGAACTTGGCACCCACCTTCAAGGCGATGATTCATGGCTCTTTCCGCTCGGGTACGAATTTCGGTATCAGAGTGATTCAGCACCTTTATTAGATCATACACCTCTTGGTCTTTCGAAAAATACTCAATACCCAAAGTGCCTTGTGATACAGCAGGCAGACAAATTTCTGGGGATAATTCATGGCGGATACGCTCTTCCAATTCTAGTCTTTTTAAGCCGGACGTTGCTAAAACAATCGCATCATATTCTCCCGCATCCAACTTGCCTAAACGGGTGCCAACATTACCTCGTAAGTCTTTTACAACCAAATCAGGGCGTTCAGCCATCAATTGGGCTTTGCGCCTTAAACTGGAAGTCCCCAAAATCGCTCCTTTTGGCAAATCTGAAAACTGCTGATAGTGGTTAGAGACAAACGCATCAGTCGGGGCATGACGTTCTAAAATTGCACCCAATGCAAAGCCTTCCGGTAATTCCATTGGAACATCTTTCATGGAATGAACCGCAATATCGGCTTCACCAGCCATCATACGATCTTCTAGTTCTTTGGTAAAAAGACCTTTTCCACCAATTTTTGCGAGCGGGACATCCAAAATCTTATCCCCCTTGGTAGACATCGGCAATAATTCAACACTTATTCCAGGATGAAGCCTTTCTAATTCAGCTTTTACAAATTCAGCCTGCCACATTGCCAAGGGGCTCTTACGCGTTGCGATTCTAAGTGTTTTATTCATATATCCTTCCATTTTTGGGAAACGCTTTGGATAAAGCCTTCACTTTAACGTGCTTAATGAAGCTTTGTGAAATCCTATTGCGTTCCGCGCATTTCGATTAATTCTATTTGAGGCACCATTTTACTGAAAACCCCCGCTTTTTTCGATAAAATAACCTATTCGTTTGTTAAAACGCTTAACGTTTGTTTTTTCAGATTAATTCCATCTCTGGCTTGGAGGCTACATGCGTTGCTATTTAGGCATTTTTTGGCTTGCTGTATTTGCACTTACCGCTTGCGATCACCCTGCTAAAGCCAATTCGGATGCGTATCCAACATCCAATTTAAAAGAATTAACGGACTTAGAACAATTGGCAAAACAAGCGCGCCAGCAAAACCTGCCCATTTTGTTGTCTGTTGGCGCACAATGGTGCGCGTTTTGCCATCAGCTACGTGATGAGGTGCTCGCGCCAATGGCGCTAGGGGGTGATTATGAAGGCCGTTTTATGTTTATGCGATATTTAAGTATTGATGATCACCAACCGATAAAGGGCATTTCAGGAAAACCGGTCATCAAACATCAGTTGGCGGAGTCATACGGCGCAGACTTGACACCCACCGTCATATTTATCGACGGAAATGGCAAGGAAGTCGGGGACAAAATCATTGGTATTTCCAATATTGAGTTATTCAGTGCGCTGATTCATAATCGACTCAATCAAGCTTATAAAAACATGGGTAATCCGCTGCGCATAGAGGTTATGCCCGGCCAAAACTTAACCCCTTAACAAACCTGTCCATCGGAAATTTATCCAAAAAAATAACCCAAGAGATTTGTGATTGTAATGAGTAATCAACATAACCAAGAAAAACTTTCCAGTGCGCGTTTCAGTGAAGCCACGGATGCTTTTGTCGAAGCCTTTACCGCATCGATTCAGTTTGACCAACGCCTATATCGCCAAGATATTCAAGGCTCTCTTGCCCATGCGAAGATGCTTCAAAAGGTCGGCATTCTCAATGAAGCGGAACTGGAATCCATTCAAACCGGATTGGCTCAGATTGCGTCAGAAATTGAATCCGGCAAAATGCAATGGTCTATTAAACAAGAAGATATTCACATGAATATTGAAGCGCGTTTGACGGATTTAATTGGCATAACCGGTAAAAAATTGCATACGGGTCGTTCTCGTAATGACCAGGTCGCGACCGATATTCGGCTGTATTTAAGGGATGAAATTGATGTCATTTTACCGGAGATGAAACGGTTGCAATGGGGCATTTTACAATTGGCTGAAAAAGAAACTGAGACGATCATGCCCGGGTTCACTCATCTGCAAACCGCACAACCGGTTACATTTGGCCACCACATGATGGCTTGGTTTGAAATGATTCAGCGTGATATTGAAAGGCTGGAAGATTGCCGTAAGCGTGTTAATACATCGCCATTGGGTTCGGCTGCTTTAGCGGGAACCACTTATCCGATTCAGCGCGAAATCACCGCACAATTGCTTGGCTTTGAACGCATTTCCCAAAATTCTTTGGATGGCGTTTCAGATCGAGATTTTGCCATTGAATTCACGGCAGTTGCTGCAACCTTTTTAATGCACTTATCCCGTTTTTCTGAGGAGTTGGTGCTTTGGTCTTCCGCGCAATTTCAATTTATTGATCTACCGGATCGTTTTTGCACCGGCTCTTCGATTATGCCGCAAAAGAAAAATCCGGATGTCCCAGAATTGGTCAGAGGCAAAAGTGGTCGTGTGTATGGTCACTTAATCAGTTTATTAACCCTGATGAAATCACAGCCATTAGCTTACAACAAAGACAATCAAGAAGATAAAGAACCTTTGTTTGATACCATTGATACGGTTAAAGGCTGTCTGCGAGCTTTTGCAGATATGGTTCCAGCCATTGTCGTTAATCGAGATGCCACTTATGAAGCGGCTAAACGCGGCTATGCAACCGCCACGGATTTGGCGGATTATTTGGTTAAAAAAGGATTGGCCTTCCGAGATGCGCATGAAGTCGTGGGTCTGGCTGTCGCTTATGGGTTAAAAAATGGACTGGATTTATCTGAAATGTCATTGACTACCTTGCAGGGGTTCCATACATATATTACTGAAGACGTTTTTGAGGTATTAACCCTTGAAGGATCGGTTGCAGCAAGAGATCATTTGGGCGGCACAGCTCCTAATCAGGTAAGACAAGCAATCGAAAACGCCAAGAAAGCACTTTTATAGACATTACCGGTTAGACTGAAAAGTGGCCAGGCCTGGTCACTTTTGCTATCGATTGTTTCGCAATTAATCTTCAAATTGGATGACTGAGCGTACCGTCATTTGATTGTATTGAAAACGGTTAAGGGCTTTTAAATCAACCAAACACGCCATGCCAGCGACTTCATAGCCAACCTTTTCACACAAAGATGCGGCGGCACCCATAGATCCGCCAGTGGCAATTAAATCATCTAAAATGACGACGCGATTGCCGTTTCCTTTTTGCATTTCTAGTTTATCTGATCCATATTCAAGCCCATATTCCACTGCTGCATGGATATTGGGCAATTTTCCAGGTTTGCGCACTTTGATAAACCCCTTATTGTGCTTGTAAGCTAAGGCTGATGCAAAAATAAACCCCCTAGATTCAATGCCGACACAATCATCTATGGAATTCCATTCTGCTTCAGTAAAAAGTGCTGAAAGGGCATCTATCGTTTCCACGAAGTGCGTTTTCAACAAGGGTGAAATGTCTTGAAACAAGATTCCGGGCTTTGGAAAGTCGGCGACGGCGTCTAAATATTGTGCTAACGGATGGGACATGAAGATTCTCCTTTAAAATTCACTGTAAAGATTATCACTGATTATCACAAATAGGTAAAATGAAATTGGTCATGACAACAAGAGACGGAGACTTGCGATTATGCAGTTAATTGAAAATGATTATGAACAAAAATTAATGCAAGCGCTGCCACCTCATGCTAGAGATATCGCCGAAGATTTATTAAATGCAACCTCACTTAAATCGCTCATCTCAATGTTAGCAGCCAACACACCTGATAAAACGATATTATCGCCAAAAAATGTTCCAAATAGTCTATGGATCCCTATTTTAAAAGCCGCTCTCTTAGCAAAATGCACTTACTTTTTGCCAAATAATCAGTTTAATTCTAAAGAGGTTATGTTCTTAATGAAAACGGCGTGTCGAAGTGCAGGCTATCCGCTTGAAGAATATCCACTGAGAGACGTATTGGCACTAACCAAGAAGGATATGCCGATTTTTCATCATTGGCTGATTCAATTTACCCAATGTTTACAAATCAGTAAACACAAACCTTAGAGGGTTAATGGGCTTAATTCGGTTGATTAGGCACTAAATTCTTTTTTAATCGAAGCGGAAAGGAGTCTTTTAATATTCAGTTGTGCAACTTCATACCCTACATTGGCAGCAAGTCCAAACCAGGCTCGTGCTTTAGCATAGTTTTTGACAGTCCCCACTCCAGCTAGATAAAGCTCACCGAGTTTGTTTTGCGCAGGGAGATGACCTCGCATAGCAGCAAAGCGATATAACTTAAAAGCTTGAGAAACGTTTTGCGGAACCCCTAAACCTTTTTCAAACAATCGTGCTAAATTAAACGCAGCATAAGGATTGCCTTTTTCGAAAGCATGATGATATAAATTCATTGCTTTAATATAAGATTGACGCACAACAACACCCTTCTCATACATCAATCCCAAATTGTTTTCAGAACGCGTATAACCTTGAAAAGCGCCGTTTTCATATAAGTTGAATGCGGTTTCTAAATCACCGGAAGCTTCATATAAACTGGCTTTTTTGAAGATGGCATATAAATAATGACAATCTGCAAGTGCCGTTAAACTGTCATCAGGAAAATCTTTTACAACTTTATTTTTTTGCTTTCGGACTTTTTTTGGAACCGTTTCGTCTTTCAACCACTGATTTAATTCAGCCAGGCCTGGCCGTTTTTCGGGTGCTTTTTGTGTCATCCAAATAATAAGCTGTCGCCAAAAGATAGGCAATCGATTGAGTTTGCTGGGTGTGTGATTTGCATGTGCATAGAGTTGATCAAAAAGGTGGGTCGATTTTTTAAGGCGGTAAATATGTTTTCCAGTCAACATAAAATATAAACAACAACCCAATTGATAAATGTCACTGGCATCAATCACTTCACCATTTAATCTCTCTGGAGCGGTGTAGGATTGATCTCCAACCAATAGCTCTGTCTCGAAAGAGGCTAAAGAAGGCATTGCGGACTTCCAGTTTGTTAAGTAATAGCGATTATCACCAACAATCACATTTTCAGGACGGATTTGACTGTGTACGAAACCAACTGAATGCACTGTTGTCAGGGTAGAAATCATATTGGCTAAAAAATGTCTGGCTTCTTCTGCTGGAAGCCCTTTGTTCTTTTTTACCCTTTTGGCTAAGGTTTGATCGCCGACATAATCAAAAAATTTAAGATAGCAACCACTTTGCTTGCGAATTTCATTGAATCTTGGAAAATCATCCTGAAACTGATTTAAATAATGCATTAAATCCTTTTCACGCTGTAATACATAATGATTGTGAATATCCGTCACAACTCTGACCGATTGTTTTCGATATTGTCCCTCATGCCACTGATTCACTTTATAAACTAAAACGGATCCGTCTTCACTTATCTGACGAACATCAGACAAATCGGGTTGCTGTTTCAACAATTCGCTTATTGCTTCTGTTTGTGACATATCTGATCACCAATGCATTCTGAATTAAACACCATAACTTTATGAGTTATTGCTAAGGACGTCAACCATTATCAACCTGATTAGCAACAACCCGCGCTGATTATTGATCTTGGAAATCTATATTCAAGTCATCAATATTGTTATCCGTTAAGTCATTATCTTGAATAAAGATTTGAGTAATCGTGCCGCCTTCCACATCATTACCATTTGAATCTACCGTTAACAGGGTATCATCTGAATCCCCATCACCATCGGCGTCAACCAACGATAGATTGAGATAATTTGACAAGGTATCTTCTGTGGCATCTGAACTAATAACATCGCTGATATCCAAAACATCTTCATCCACATCAAAGCCAGAAATAAAGGTTTGATTACTCATTGAGTCATCTTCAGCAAAGTCATTATCAATCGCAAAGATATCGGCATCATCTGTACCCTGTAAGAAATTATCATCCACAATTGTGGTTTCAACTTCGCCAGTTTCACTGTTAGTGACACTAACCTCTGCATGAATATTACCTAACTCTTCTTCAGAGAGTTCTCGTCCTGAAGTTGTAGTGATTTTTACATCATCTGCAATTTCACCATCCGTTATTGTAAGTTGATAATGGCCATTATCATCAGCTGTTTGAGCTTCATCGTTCACCATAAGCTGTGTATCTTCCGGTAAACCACTAACTGTCACTGTGTCAGATAAGACTCCAAAAATATCGAGTTCATACCCCTCTACAGCTTCAGAAGAAACCATTGCAGCTGAGACATCTCCAATGGAATCGTGGCTTCCTAGGAAATAGATACCATCGGCATTTTTGATGTCATAGTCATCTTCATCGTAATCATCCTTACTGATTGGCAAAACAACGACATTATTACCATCTTTGTCAAATTTAATCTCACAATTTGTCGGTGCGTGATTGGTGAAGATCAGGACATTGTTTCCACCTTCACCCATATCAATCTCAGCTTTATTGGTATTTCCTGTTACTACAACCACTTTATCTGAGTCGTCATCACCAAAATCTATTTCTGATTTATTGATATTTTTAAAGATTAAATTATCTGCTTGATGATTATTTCCATTTTGTGCTGCAAGCGCTTCTTCATAAGTTGATGTCTCATGATGATTTGCATTGCGACCACCATCTATCTCGTAATCGATTAATGCTTCTTCACTGCTCATGACTGGAAGAATATCCATTGCTAAAACCGACGCAGGATCAATAAATTCTGCAGTCGCTGTTGACGTTCCTAATACCGCATCAGAGCTTGGACTAGAAAGAACACCACTAAAGGCCTCTATACCCTCAACCAAATTATCCGCAGCCGGCGTAATTTCGACTGTTGCCGTGTCCGTTCCAGATAAGGAAATCGATCTACCCGACGCCACAAAGTCACTAATATCAGCTTCAGTATTCAATGTGACCGAACCTGATGAATCTGTGATCACAATAGAAGCGATATCTTCTGCCTCTATAGCTGAACTTGCGGAAGATCCAAGAGTGAACTGTACGGTACTCGTCGAACCATTGTCGGCACTACGGCTAATTTCAAATAACACCGTATCTGTTTCAACCTGGTTATTCTCACCCTCTCCATGATCATCGTCGTGATCGTCGTGATCGTCGTGATCGTCGTCATCGTCGTGGTCATCGTCGTGATCGTCGTGATCGTCGTGATCGTCGTGATCGTCGTGATCGTCGTGATCGTCGTGATCGTCGTGATCGTCGTGATCGTCGTGATCGTCGTGATCGTCATCGTGATCGTCATCATCGTCGTGATCGTCGTCATTTCCGATTGATGGTTCTACTGCAGATGCATCTATTGCTGAAATATTAATTTCAATTGGAGCATCCGTAATCGTTGTCTCAACGCTTGATGCAGTTGGATCGATGACAACATTTTCAAAGCCGCCACCAACAGGGTTACTGATACTTACCGCATACACTTCGTCACCTTCAACTAGTGCATCATCAACTGCTGCTACTGTGAACGTTTGGGTGGTTTCGCCAAAGGCGAAGACCACTTGCGTTGTGCCAGTTGTGATGTCTCCAGTTTCGGCTGAAGTATAACTGTAAGTCACATCAACGGTCATGTCTGATACCGGTGCGTTATCGAGTGTAACTGTGTAGGTGGCAACCCCACCTTCTGTTACAGAGGTATCTCCCGTTAGGCTCACGGTGGTGGTGTCGATGGTGTCGGCGACCGCTGCGCTTGCGCTTGCTGCACTGTAGTCGACCGCTTCGAAGTTGCCGCCGCTAACGCCGGTGACGCTGGCGCTGACTGTGCCGGCATCGAG